>Ga0307508_10005502_pt1 | contig 12040 bp, 11 predicted proteins | sample 9_EM_MG_FD_203089 | JGI IMG/M metagenome (GOLD analysis project Ga0307508, IMG submission 203089) | Populus trichocarpa ectomycorrhiza microbial communities from riparian zone in the Pacific Northwest, United States - 9_EM | ecosystem: Host-associated > Plants > Roots > Unclassified | place...
GTCCCTTCGTGTCGCTGCCGTAGGGGTTGTCCAGGAAACGCTGGTGGCCGCCCAGATAGACGGCCGTGCCGGTGACCGCGACGGCGTAGAGCGAGTCGCCGCCGGTGCGCTGCACCCAGGTCGGGTCGTGCCGGCCCGACCCGGCCGTCTCGAACCGGGCCGCCGAGTCGCACAGCTTGATCGACGATGAGGCCCGGCCGGTCGCGGCGACCACGAAGTACGAGCCGTCCGGCGAGAACTTGACCTGCCGCAGGTAGGTGTCGAAACCTTGCATGCACTCCGGCTTGTAGGCGTCGGTGTACCAGTTCAGCACCGTGGCGGCCGGGCCGGCGACGTCGTACATCACCAGCTGGGTGCGGTCCAGGCCGTTCGCCCGCAGCAGCGCGCCGACGGCGACCAGCTTGCGGCCGTCGGGGGAGAGGTCGAAGTGCTCGACCCGGGTGCGGCTCAGGCCCGGGGCGGTGAGCCGGCCGTCGAAGCCGGTGTCCACGGCGCCGGTGGTCGCGCTGAGCCGGGCCAGCGCCGTCCGGGCCACGCCGTTGACGGCCGAGAACGTGCCGCCGACATAGAGCCGGGAGCCGGACGCGGTCAGCGCCCGCACGTCGCCCCAGTTGATCCGCGCGCCGAAGCCGGCGATCCGCTGCCCCGAACCGACCGAGAGCTGGGCGAGACCGCGCTGCGCCGTCCCGTTCACGGTCTTGAACGCGCCGCCGACGTAGACCGTGCCGTTGGCCCCGGCGGCGAGTGCGTAGACGGCCCCGTCGACGGTCGGCGCGAACGCCCGGATCGCGCCGTCGTTCAGCCCGTACGCGAAAATGTTCCGCCGGGCCAGGGTCTGCTTCCTGGCGCTGTCGGTGATCTTGGTGAAGCTGCCGCCGACGATGACGGTGTCGCCCACGACCGCGAGGGTCCAGACCGTGCCGTCGAGCACATGCGGCGTGAAGTCGACCGGATTGGCCGACACCACCACCGGTTGGGCGAGGTCGGCGACCGCCGGCGTCGTCGCGCTCAGTGCGAGGGCGGGGGCGAGCAGGGCGGCGGCGAACAGGCGGCGACGCATCGGGGCAGCTCCTGAGTTCGGGTATTCACCCGATCAACGAGCCGGCCGCGGATCAGTCGCTGTTGACCATGAAGTGGGCGGCCCGCTCCAAGTAGTCCCAGAGCGCCGACCGGTGCGGCTCGGGCAGCTGTAGGGAGTCGACGGCGGCGCGCATGTGGGTCAGCCAGGCGTCCCGGGCGGCGGGGCTGACCTGGAACGGCGCATGCCGGATGCGCAGCCGCGGGTGCCCGCGGGTCGCCGAATATGTGCCCGGGCCGCCCCAGTACTGGATCAGGAACAGGGTCAGCCGGTCGGCGGCCGGGCCGAGATCGTCCTCCGGATACATCGGCCGGAGCAGCGGGTCCTGCGCGACGCCCGCGTAGAACGCGTCGACCAGCCGGCGGAAGGTCGGCTCGCCGCCGACCGCCTCGAAGAAGCTGACCTCCTCGGGCGCCGAAGCGGGCGCCGGGGCGCTCCCCCCGCCGGTGGGGGTCACCGACAGACCGCTGCGCTGACCCTTGCTCGATGCACTCACCCGTCCATCTTGCCAGCAGCGCAGGCGGGGGCCGTCATCGGTTCTTGGAGGTGGGGAAGATCCGGGGCGGCCGGCGGAAGCCCGCCGAGACGCGCTCGGCGTTGGCGTCGGGGCGGGCCGGGATCGGATGCGGCTCCAGGTGCCGGCCGAGATCCTGGGTCTCGCCGGGGCCGTTCAGCTGGGCCTCCTGGGGCTGGGCCGCGGTCACCGGCCGCCAGCGTGGCTCGGCCGCGGGGGCCTGCCGCCGGGCCTCGTCGGCCTCGGCGAGGTTGGTGGGCCGTGGCCGGTGCGCGCCGGCCGGCCGGGTGTCCAGGCTCGCCGGTGCGCGGTGGGCCCCGGAGTCTGCCTCCGGCGTGGCCCGCAAGTGGGCCGGGGCCGCCTCCGGCTGCGGGCTCGAGGCCGTCGCCGCGGCGATCGACTGGTCGAAGGTCTGCGCGCTCGGCCAGCGCGCGGCCAGCACCCCCATCAGCAGCACGCCGCCGACGCTCCACAGCCCGACCACCACCGGGATGCCGGCGAGGTCGGCCAGCACGCCGGTGACCAGGACCGCGCTGCCCTGCACGAGCTGCATGCCGCCCTGCATCACGCCGTAGGCCCGGGCCCGGTAGCCGTGCGGCAGGGCCAGCACGAACATGCCCTGCAAGGTCGGCATCAGGCCGCCCTGCGCGACCCCGGACAGCATCGCCAGGACGGCCACGATCTCGGCGGGCGGCCCGGCCAGCGCGGGGACCAGGGCGAGCGGGGCCAGCACGGCGAACGGCTTGATCAGCCGCTGCCGGGTGGCCGGGCTGGCCAGCCGCGACACGGCCAGGCCGCCGATCACCCAGCCGACCGGGGCGGCCGCCATGATCATGCCCTGGTCGATGCCGCGGGTGGTCGGATCGGGATTGCCCTGCGCCGCCCACGCCGCCGCCAGGCCCTCGGGCACGATCGCGAACATGGTCAGCGTGAAGACCAGCAGCGCGATCGCCCGCAGCACCCGGTGGCCGAACACCAGCCGGAAGCCCTCGCCGGTCTCGCGCAGCAGGTGGGTGCGCTGGGCCCGGCTGGCGGCGGCCGGGCGCTGCTGGACACCGAGCGAGATGATCAGCGCCGAGAGCCCGAACGCGACCGCCACCGCGGCGATGGCCAGCCGGGGGTTGAGGGCGGTGGCGATCGTGGCACCGGCGAAGTAGCCGATCACCTGGACGGCCTGGATCGTGGTGGCGTTGACCGCCAGTGCGACGACCACCCGCTCGCGGGTCAGCAGCAGCGGCAGGATCGCCGACCGGGCGGCCTGGGTGGGCGGGCTGGCCAGCGTGCCGAGGAACAGCACCACCAGGATGACCGGGATCGGCAGGCCGGGGATCGCGACCAGGGCGATCATGAACATCCGGATCAGGTCGCTGATCACCATGACCCGGCGATACGGATAGCGCTCCGCCAGCGCGGCCAGCAGCGGGCCGCCGACCAGCCAGGGCAGATAGCTGACCGCGAAGGACGCGGCCGAGAGCAGCACCGAGGACGTCTGCTGATAGACCAGCACCGTGATCGCGGCACGGGCCAGGTAGTCGCCCAGCCAGTTGACGAGCAACGCCAGATAAACCGCGCGATACTCACTCACGCCGAAGAGATCTCGGAAGGTTACCGGCCGCTCCCGCTCCGTTACCATGTCGGCTCCGCCGGCCGACAGTGCAGCGGGTTCGTCGTCGGACACCCAGGCCCTCCATCGTTCGCGACCGCAGTCGGATTACGACAGCGGCCGGACACGCTCCCAAAATAGCCCGTCAGTGGACGAGCCCGGCGCGGAACGTGACGCTGCAAGTGCAGATGCTCCTGCGGATTCTGCCCGATCGTCCGACTCGTGGCTAGGGCGTACGGAGTGATTGTCGGCCATTCGGTGGAGGGAGGGCCTCATCCGACACGCCGAAAGCCCAGGTCAGGTGGCCCCACCAGGCTCGTTGTCAGATTCTGGCGCGGTGGCCGAAAATGATGGTGGCACAGCCGGCCGCGGCAGCAGGCGCGAAGCGGCGATCTGCGCAGACAGGCCGGAACTGTCCAGTGCGTCCGAGAGTCGCCGGCGCAGCTCCCGTTGGACGACCGGCTGACCGTCCGCCGTCGTCTTCGCGATCGTCCGGATCACCGCGCCGTCCACCGTCAACTGCTCGACGCCGATCACGTCGGGCGGCTCCAGGAACTCGGTGGCGTGCTCCGGCTCGTCGGCCAGCGCCAGCGCCGCCGTACGCAGCACCGAACTCGCCTGCTCGGAGTTGACGAAGCCGACCGGGATGTCGATCACCACCATGGCCCAGCCCTGGCTCTTGTTGCCGACCCGGATGATCTCGCCGTTGCGGACGTACCAGAGCACACCGCGCGAATCCCGGACCGTGGTGACCCGCAGGCCGACCGTTTCGACCACCCCGGACGCGTCGCCCAGGTCCACCGAGTCGCCCACCCCGTACTGGTCCTCAAGCAGCATGAACAGGCCCGCGATCAGGTCCTTGACCAGGCTCTGCGCGCCGAAACCCAGCGCCACGCCGACGATCCCCGCGCTGGCCAGCAAGGGGCCCAGGTCGAAGCCCAGCTCGCCGAGCACCAGCATCGCGGCCATCGTGAAGACCACCGCGGTGACGAAGCTGCGCAGCACCGACCCGATCGCCTCGGCCCGCTGCCGGCGCCGTTCCGGGATGAACTGGCCCGCCTCGGCCTGGTTGGTCTTCTCCTTCAGCGGCTTCAGCAGCGCGGGCATGGACGCCCGCGACGTGCTCGAGGTCAGTCGCCGGATCGCCCGGTGCAGCAGCCAGCGGATCAGCATCGCGACCAGCACGATGGCGATGATCCGCAGCGGCTTCAGGATGAACAGGGAGCTGCTGTTGGCCAGCCATTGGATGCCGGTCTCGTCTTTGACCCAGCTGCACAGCGCGTCGCCGCTGTTGCAGGACTTCGTCAGGTCGATGGACGGGAGCACGATGCCGGGCGTGGACGGGTTGGGCGTAGGGGCGAGGGGAATCACGGGGTCCAACCGTACCGAAGCGGGCCGGGGGTGCCCGCGCTGGCCGTCGAACCCGACATCCTCGCACGAGACCTCAGACGTTTACGTGCCCGCCACAGATTGTGCTCGCAATTCCGTCATTCATCAGGGACTATTGGCGCACGAGTACCGGAGATCCGGTGCCGGATCCGGGACTTCAGGACAACGGGAGCGGTTACTTAGCACCTACACCGAAGGGTGATCGCGATGCCTGACATACGACCCACAGTGGGCTCCTCCGCGTTGGTTTTGAACGCTACCTACGAGCCGCTGTGCGTCGTATCGGTGCGTCGAGCGACCATCCTCGTCCTGACGGCCAAGGCCGAGTGTGTGTCCGACGGCGACGGCATTCTGCACTCCGCCCGACATGCCCTGCCGGTGCCGAGCGTCGTGCGCCTGACCCGCTACGTGAAGGTGCCATACCGTACGCATGTAGGGCTTTCCCGCCGCGCGATCTTCGCCCGCGACGGCGGTCGCTGCGCCTATTGCCGCGGCTCGGCCGAGACCATCGACCACGTGTTCCCGCGCAGCCGCGGCGGCCTGCACGCCTGGGAGAACGTCGTGGCGGCGTGCGCGAAGTGCAACCACAGCAAGGGCGACAAGACCCCGGCCGAGCTGGGCTGGCGGCTGCATCAGGCGCCGGCCGCCCCGCGTGGCGTGGCGTGGCGCGTGCTCGGCCACCGCACCCCGGATCCGCGCTGGGCGGACTGGCTCGACCTGCCGTCCGCCGTGGAGGCCGAGGCCGCCTGAGCTCGGGTCTTCTTCGTGGACACGAGTCCTGGGCTCAGGTTTTCTTCGTGGACACAAGTGAGGCGAAGACCACAATGTTGTCCTCGTAGCCCTGTGTGCCGCCGAGCCAGGTGCCGCCGCAAGTCATCAGCCGCAGCTGGGGCCGGCTGTAATCGCCGTAGACCCGATTGACCGGCAGTTTCGTCTTGCCGTACCGCTCGACCGAGTTGATCGTGAAGACCGCCACCCGGTTGTCCCGGCGCAGCACCTCGATCTTCTGGCCCGGCTTGAGCTTGTCGAGATCGTGAAAGACCGACGGCCCGGTACGAGTGTCCGCGTGCCCCACGATCAGCGCCGGCCCGAACTGCCCCGGCGTCGGCCCCTCGTCGAACCAGCCCGCCTCGTTGTGCCGTTGCAGCGGCGGCACGGCCACCGTGCCGTCGCTGGCGAGCCCGACTTGCATGATCGGCGCCGAGACCTTGATCGCCGGGATGGTCAACGACACCGGCCGGCTCGGCTCGAGCACCGGAAAGGCCAGCGGCGGCGGCTGGTCCGGACCCTTGAACAGATCGCCCAGGTCGAAGCCGGTGGCCGAGCCGAGCCCGAGACCCACCGAGAAGAGCCCGGCGAACACCAGCGCCGCGGCGATCAGCCCGCCCGGAAACCGGCGCCGGCCGCGTGGGGGAGCGGGGGCCGGCAGTCCCCGGCTCCGCTGTCGCGGCACAACCGGCAGCACCGGCACCGGCGCGGCCAGCGTGCCGGCCGGCTTGCGCACCACCTGCGCGGGCCGGCGGCGCAACACCGACTGCGGCAGTCGTGGACCGCCGCCTCCCGGCCGCGGTTGCACCACGCGAGTCTCGTCCGTGCCGATGGCGGCCGGCTCGTCGGCGGGCACCGGGACCCGCCTCAGCCGAGCCGGCGGCGGCGGACCTGCACGACCGCCAGCACCAGCCCCGCCACGATCGCCGTCAGACCGCCGCCGATCAGGGCCGGCGCGTGCCGGCCCGGTGCCGTCCCGCCGCCGCCGGTCGCCGGCCCGCGGCTGGGCTCGACCTTTGCCACCACGTGCAGCGTGTTAGTCGCCGTCTTGCCGTCGGGGCAGGTCAGGCTGACCTGGTAGTTGCCCGGCTTGGTGCCGGCCGCCACCGTCGCGGTGGTGGTCAGGAAGCCGTACCGGGGCGACACGGTGACCTGGCCGATCGGGCTGGCGGTGACCGTCGCCGCCGCGAGGTTGTCGGTGCAGCTGGCCCGCACGCCGACCTCGTCGCCGGCCCGGGCCGTGCTCGGGTTGGTCTCGACGAAGACCCCGGCGGCCGAGGCGGGCGTGCCGACGAGGAACAGGACGGAAAGGCTCAGAGCGAGTGCCGCCACCGCGGCGGGGACGGATCGGTGCATGAACTCCCCCTGACTGCCGCCCGGGCACGAACGGCGCGTGAGGGTGATTTTCGCACCTCCGGGCCCATTCCGCGTAGATCCCTTAGGCGGGATACCCGGGGTTGCGACCCGACCGTCCGGCAGGTCCCGCCCTCCGCTACCGTGATTGAGTTCGGATAGTCGGGAACTCAGGCGCCTGGGGGCGTTCAGGTTGTCAGTTTTGAGCACCTTCCTCGTCTTCGTGGGCATTCCGCTCGGCGTCATCGCCGTGGTTGCCACGCTTGTGCTCTCGCGCGGTGACAAGGGACGCCCGTCCCGCCGCTACCGCCCGGGCCGGCCCTACGACTTCCAGCCGATCTGGTTCCTGGCCTCGCCCGAGCACGTGCGAGCCGTGCAGAACGGCCACGCGCAGCCGGCCCTCGAAGCGGCCGTGGTCGAGAACTCCGCGGGCGAGCGCGTGCTCCCCGGTTCCACAGGAGGCGCAAGTGACCGTTGGTGAGCACACTCCGGCCGCACTGGAGCACGCCGGCGGCCCGACCGCGCCGGCCGAGCCCGAGCCGGACATCTCGGCCGTGCTCGACGGCCCGTTCACGACCCGTCAGTTGCTCCGTCTCGACGACGCGTTGCGGGTGGCCGACCAGCAGACCGGCCTGACCTTCAGCGTCTACATCGGCGAGCTGGCCGAGCCGGCCCGCGAGTCGGCCGAGCAGCTGCACGAGCAGGTCGAGCACGCCGCAACGGCGGTGCTGATCGCGGTCTCGCCCAACCAGCGGGTGCTGGAGATCGTGACCGGGCCCGACGCGCGCAAGCGGATCTCCGACCGGGACGCCAAGCTGGCGGCGCTGTCCATGGCGGCGGCGTTCGCGGGCGGCGACCTGGCGGGCGGCGTCCTCGCCGGCCTCGACCAGCTGGCCAGCCACGCCGGCCGGCACTAGCCCGGCCGGTCCTGGCCAGGCTCAGAGCCAAGTGGACGGTGCCACCCGGATCGGGTACGGCGTGTCCAGCTTGACCAACTCGGCGCCCAGCACCACGCGGTCCAGCTCGTACGCCCCGCCGGTGCCGCGCTCAAAGACGGTGAGCCGGGGCTCGGCCGGGTCGATCCGCCAGTACCCGGCGATGCCGGCCTCGGCGTAGAGGGTCGGCTTGAGCAGGCGGTCGTAGCGGGCCGACGCCGGCGTCTCCACCTCCACGACCAGCGCCACGTCGGCCGGGTCGCTCCAGCTCGCCCCCGACGAGCGCGGCCGCAGCACGGTCACGTCCGGCACCAGATTGCTGGCGCCGAACTCGATGCCCAGCCGCGGGCAGACCCACCAGCCGCCGGGCGCCGCGCCACGCAGCGTGGTCACCACCGCGGTGACGACCGCCTCGTGCCGCTCATCGGGCGGCGGCGTGACGTGCAGGCTGCCGTCCACGATCTCGTAGCGGTGCCCGTCCTGCGGGAACAGGTGCAGGTCGGGCTCCGTCCACGGGCCGTCGGGTGCGCTCCACCGCAGCAATGAGCTGTGTCCCAGCACCAACGCGACCACCCCACCTCGCAAAACCAATGCGAAGTGCCAGCGTACTCAGCCAAAGTTGTTTCCGGCAGGTAAAAACGGGGATTGTCAGCTCGCCGCCGCGACGTCCTTGGCTCGCGCCTTCAACGCCCGCAGCACGCCGTCGCGGCCCTCGGCCACCAGCCGGCGCAGCGACTGGTTCTGCCCGTCGCGGGCCAGCCACTCGTCGGTCAGCGCGACCGTCTCGTCGCTGACCTGATATGCCGGGTAGGCGAGCATCACGAACTCCTGGGCCGGCTCGCTGTCCGAGCGGGCCCACACGCCGCCGACCACATCGAAGAACTTGGCCGCGTACGGCGCCGTCAGCGCGACCTGGCTGGACGCCTGGAAGCCCTGCAGCAGCGAGCGGTGCAGCCAGTTCGGCAGCTCCTCGTCGCCGGTCAGCTGGGCCCATACCCGGGCCTTGTTGTCGGCCGTCGGCAGCAGCGCCCGGGCCAGCGCGGCCTCCCGCTCGCCGCTCGCGGTCCGGTCGCCGTTCAGCTCGTCCTCGATCTCCTCCTCGGTGGCCGCGCCCAGCGCCGCCAGCGACTCGAGCAACGACCAGCGCAGCTCGGTGTCGACCGTCAGCCCCTCGGGCACGCCGGTGCCCTCCAGCCAGCCACGCAGGATCGCGAGGTCGTCGCTGCCGCGCGCGGCGGAGACGAAGGCCCGCGCCCAGGCCAGCTGGAAGCCGCTGCCCGGCTCGGCGGCGGCGATCGCGGCCCGCGCGGTGTCGGCCAGCACGGCCCAGCCGGTCGGCGCCCACTGCGGGTCGGCGTACATCGTGATCGCGCTGCGGGCCTGCGCCAGGGTGGCCGTGGTCAGGTTGATGTCGCGCTCGGCCGGCAGGCCGCTCGCGATCAGCGCCACGTAGTCACGGGCGGCCAGCTCGGCGTCCCGGACCATGTCCCAGGCCGCCGCCCAGCACAGCGCCCGGGCCAGCGACGAGTCGAAGCCGGCGATGTGCTGCACGACGGTGGCCATCGACCGCTCATCGAGGCGCAGCTTCGCGTACGTCAGGTCGTCGTCGTTGAGCACCAGCACGTCCGCCGCGGGCACCCCGACCAGCGCCGGGATCGCGGTCTGCTCGCCCGACACGTCGATCTCGAGCAGGTCGCGCCGGACCAGCCGGTCGTCGCGCAGGTCGTAGAGGCCCACGCCGATCCGGTGGGTGCGCAGCGTCGGATAGGCGGCGGGCGCTTCCTGCCGCACAACCACCTGCGTGTACGTCCCGTCCGGGTCGATCTCGAGGACCGGGCGCAGCGTGTTGACCTGCGCGGTCTCCAGCCACTGCGCGGCGAACTTGCGCAGCTCCCGGCCCGACGCGGTCTCCAGCTCGGTGAGCAGGTCGTCGAAGGTCGCGTTGCCCCAGGCGTGCCGCTGGAAGTACGCCCGCAGCCCGGCCAGGAACGAGTCCAGCCCCACGTACGCCACCAACTGCTTGATGACGCTGGCGCCCTTCGCGTACGTGATGCCGTCGAAGTTGACCTCGACCGCCTCGAGGTCGGGCATCTCGCAGTAGACGGGGTGGGTCGAGGAGAGCTGGTCCTGGCGGTAGCCCCAGTTCTTGCGGACCGACAGGAACGTGGTCCACGCGTCGGTGAACCGGGTGGCGTGCGTGTTGCACCAGTGGCTGGCCCACTCGGCGAACGACTCGTTCAGCCACAAGTCGTTCCACCAGCGCATGGTGACCAGGTCGCCGAACCACATGTGCGCCAGCTCGTGCAGGATCGTGTTGGCGCGCTGCTCGTACTCGAAGTCGGTGACCTGCGAGCGGAAGATGTAGTGCGCCTCGGCGTGCGTGACGCAGCCGAAGTTCTCCATCGCGCCGGCGTTGAAGTCGGGCACCCAGAGCTGGTCGTACTTCGGCAGCGGATAGCGCACGCCGAACTGCTCGTGGAAGAAGTCGAAGCCCTGCTTGGTGATCAGGAACAGGTCGTCGGTGTCGAGGTAGCGCGCCATCGAGGCCCGGCAGTACGCACCCAAAGAGATGCCGTCGTGCTCGTCGCGGACCTCGTGATAGGGCCCCGCGCAGATCGCCGTGATGTAGGTGCTCATCCGCGCCGACGTGGTGAAGTGCACCGTCTTGGCGCCCGGCCCGGCCGGCACCTGGCTGTCGGTCGGCATGTTCGAGATGACCTTCCAGTGCGTGGGCACCGTGGCGTGCCAGGTGAACACGCTCTTGAGGTCGGGCTGGTCGAAGCACGCGTACACCCGCTGCGCGTCGGCCGTCTCGAACTGGCTGTACAGATAGATCTCCTTGTCGACCGGGTCCAGGCTGCGCTGCAGCCCCTGCCCGCTCGCCGAATACGCGAAGTCGGCGTCGACGACCAGCGTGTTCTCGCTCGCGAGGCCGGTCAGGGTGAGCCCGGCCTCGGCCGACCACTCGGCGAGGTCGACCGGCTCGCCGTTCAGCAGCGCGGAGCGCACGCCCGTCGCGGCGACCTCGATGAAGGTCTGCGCGTCCGGCTCGGTGGACCGGAAAGTGATCGTCGTCGTCGACCGGAACGTGGCCTCGCCCGGATTGCCGGATCCATCGGTCAGATCCAATGCGATGTCGTACCCGGTCACCTCGAGCAGGCGGGCCCGCTCGGCAGCCTCGACCTGGGTCAGGTTACGAACTCCGGCCACGACTTGTCCTCCAAGCTGTTGCGGTGGAAGGCTCGCGGCCCCCGCTCCGAGTTTTCCACGCCAGCCTATGCGTAAGGGGCGTGGCAGACGTCACCCGGATCGTGCAGTTGCGAGTGCAAGGATCGATCCATGACTGAACGCGCTGCGGTCGACATGTGGTTCGACCCGATCTGTCCCTGGGCGTGGATGACCTCCCGCTGGCTGCTCGAGGTGGAGAAGGTCCGCCCCGTCGATGTCCGGTTCAACGTGATGAGCCTCTCCGTGCTCAATTCCGGCCGTGACCTGCCAGAGCAGTATCAGAGCCTGATGGCCAAGGGCTGGGGCCCGGTGCGGGTCTGCATCGCCGCCGCCGACGCGGCCGGCCCCGCGGTCCTGCGAGACCTCTACACCGCCCTGGGCACCCGGATCCACCTGCACAAGTACGAGCTGGACGAAAAGCTGTTCACCGAGTCACTGGCGGAGGTCGGGCTCGACCCGGCGCTCGCCGCCGCGGCCACCAGCCAGGCCTGGGACGAGGCGCTGACCGCCAGCCACAACGCGGGCATGAAGCCGGTCGGCACCGACGTCGGCACCCCGGTGATCCACGCGCCCGGCCCGGTCGCGGGCGAGACGGTGGCCTTCTTCGGCCCGGTCGTCACCCCGGCTCCGAAGGGCGACGCGGCCGGCAAGCTCTGGGACGGCGTCCTGCTGGTCGCCGGCACGCCGGGCTTCTACGAGCTCAAGCGCTCCCGCGAGGTGGGCCCCATCTTCGACTGAGTTTATTCGCCCAAGCGGCGGACCCCGGGGCCCGATCGGTCGTTGGATGGGTGAGTTGCCCCCACCCAACGATGGAGGCTGTGATGGCCGATGCGGACTGCCCCGGGACGACGATCGCCGTGCACCGGGGGGTCTGGTCCGACCTGCCACCCGAGTGTGCCGCGATGCTCGCCCCACCGATAACAGTCTCGAGCCTGCCGGTGCCGTGGATGGCCCGACCGGACGACCGGCGGCGCGCACAGAGAGCCAGGTCACGTGCGAACATGCCGGCCGGTAGGCACCGCAGGTGGACCAGCTAAATTGCCTGCCATGACGGTCGTGCACCCGATCAGCCGGGCCTGGATCACCACCGGTGGCACCGGCGCCCAAAACTACGACGAGTTCGCCGACGAGGCCGAGATCACCGCGATCATCGCGGCGAATCCGCGCAGCTC
>Ga0307508_10005503_pt1 | contig 12037 bp, 10 predicted proteins | sample 9_EM_MG_FD_203089 | JGI IMG/M metagenome (GOLD analysis project Ga0307508, IMG submission 203089) | Populus trichocarpa ectomycorrhiza microbial communities from riparian zone in the Pacific Northwest, United States - 9_EM | ecosystem: Host-associated > Plants > Roots > Unclassified | place...
CGGTCCGTGGTTGCGCGACACGCGCGCTGGCGTCGCATGCCCGAGGCCCGATCGCAATCACGTCGCGAGCACGGCGGTCTGCCGGCGGCAATGCCCGGAAACTACGCCGTCTGCGGATGGCTTACGCTCCAACAGCGCGTTGGTGCCCAACGTCGTGCCCAGCCTGAGCTCACAGGCCGGGATCGGCGCGGAAGCGGCGAGCCCGAGCAGGCGCCGGATACCCAAGAGCGGCGCCTCGTCGCTCGACGGTACTTTGACGACCGACAAGACACCGGTCGCCGGGTCACGGCCGATGCAATCCGTGAACGTGCCGCCGCGATCGACGAAGAACTGCCAGCCTGAAGCGCCCGCCATCTGCGAGAGTGAGTCTAGCCTCGACTTGGGCGTCTTTCGTGCGTGGATTGCCGGGCAGTGCTGGGTGTCGGCCATGCAGACGGCGCGAGCAACTGGCCGAAGAGTCTCGCGGCTCAGGCGGACTCACCCACAGCTGGCGCCGGCCGCGCCGGTTTTTCTCGTGGCTCGTGGCTTCCTTGACGATCGTGATCTGGCCTTCCAAGACCGGCCAACTCGTCTAGTTGAGGAGCTTCGGCCCCGGCTCGGATTTCGCCCCGAACGTGAACGACAGCTTCTCGTTCGCCACGTCGACGTGCACGTGCCCGCCGTTTTCGAGGGCACCGAACAAGAGCTCGTCGCCGAGCGGCTTCTTCACTTCGTCTTGAATCAGGCGGCCGAGCGGGCGCGCGCCGTTTTGTTTGTCGTAGCCCTTTTCGGCCAAATACGCCTTGGCGGACGCCGACAGCTCGATGCTGACGTCGCGCTCCGCCAGCTGCTTGCCGAGCTCGGCAATGAACTTGTCAACGACCCGCGTCATGGTGGTGGGCGACAGCGGATCGAAGGAGATGCGCGCGTCCAGCCGGTTGCGGAACTCCGGGCTGAAGGTGTTTCTGAAGGCGATGTCGTCACGACCGTGCTCGTCGCGGCTACCGAAACCCATCAGGCCCCGCTGCAAATCTTGCGCGCCGACGTTGCTGGTCATGATCACGATCACGTGCCGAAAGTCCGACTTTTTTCCGTTGTTGTCGGTCAGCGTGCCGTGATCCATCACTTGCAGCAGCACGTTGAATACGTCGGGATGCGCCTTCTCGATCTCGTCGAGCAGCAGCACCGCGTGCGGCGTCTTGGCGATCGCCTCGGTCAGCAGGCCGCCGCGATCGTAGCCAACGTAGCCCGGCGGCGCGCCGATCAGCCGCGAAACCGTGTGCCGCTCCATGTACTCGCTCATGTCGAAGCGAATCAGCTCGATGCCCATGGTCTTGGCCAATTGCTTGGCGGCCTCGGTCTTGCCGACGCCAGTCGGCCCAGTGAACAGGTACGAGCCGATGGGCTTTTCAGGAGCGCGCAGGCCGGCGCGCGACAGCTTGATGGCCGTCACCAGCTCGGCGAGGGCGCGATCTTGGCCGAAGACCACTTTGTGCAAGTCGGCTTCGAGGTTCTTGAGCGCACTCTTGTCGTCCGTGGACACCTGGCGCGGCGGAATCTGCGCGATGCGTGCCACGACGCCTTCGACTCGCTCGACACTGACGATCGCGTCGTCACCCAAATCGAGCTTGGTGTCGGCGCCCGACTCATCGAGCAAATCGATGGCCTTGTCGGGTTGTTTCTTGTCGCGCAAATGCTTGTCGGACAAGACCGCGCAGGCCTCGATAGCTTCGTCGGCGTACTTGACCTTGTGGAACTCCTCGTATTTGGGCTTGAGCCCTTTGAGGATTTCCTTGGTTTCTTCCAGCGATGGCTCCAAAACTTCGATCTTTTGGAAGCGACGGGCCAGCGCGCGGTCGCGCTCCAGGTGACTGCGGTACTCCTCGAACGTGGTCGCGCCGATGCAGCGCAGCGTGCCGTTCGACAACGCCGGCTTGAGCAGATTGGCAGCATCCAGCGTGCCGCCGCTGGCGGCACCGGCACCGACGACCGTGTGCAGCTCGTCCACGAACAGCACGGCGCCTTCCTGCTTTTGGATCTGCTTGAGCACCGCCTTGACGCGGTTCTCGAAGTCGCCGCGGAAGCGTGTGCCGGCCACCAGCGCGCCCATGTCTAGCGCGTAGATAGTGGCGTTCAAGAGGTGCTTGGGCACGTCGCCCGCGACGATCTTCGCGGCCAGGCCTTCGACGATGGCGGTCTTGCCGACGCCGGCATCACCGACGAAAATGGGGTTATTCTTGCGGCGACGGCACAAGACCTGGATAGCGCGCCGCAATTCTTTGTCGCGGCCGACCAGCGGCTCGATCTGGCCGGCGGCTGCCTGCTCGTTCAAGTTGATGGCAAACTTGCTCAGCGGATCGCTGACCTTTTCGGCTTCGCCGTCGCCCTCATCGTCTTCGTCTTCAGAACCCGCGGTTTCTAGCGCCGATTCGTCGCTGCCATCTTTGGCGACGCCGTGCGAAACGTAGCTCACCACGTCGTAGCGAGTGATGCCCATGGCCGTCAGAACCTCGACGGCTTGCGAGTCGACCTCGGCGAAGATGGCGACCAGGATGTTGTAGCCTTTGAGCTCTTCTTTGCCGCTGGACTGCACGTGAATCGCCGCCCGCTGCAGCACGCGCTGGAAGCCACGCGACGGCGCGGGCGTCACCGGCTCGACTCCGGGCACCTTGTTCAGCTCGCTCTCGAGCAAGCGGTCGAGCTCTTTCTTGATGCGATCGACGTTGCCGCCGGCGCCGCGGACCACCCGAGCCGTCGCATCGTCATGCAGCAGCGCGTAGAGCAGGTGCTCGACCGTGATCAAATCGTGGCGTCGACGCGAGGCCTCGCTTTGGGCCAGCGAGCAGGCGATTTCTACTTCTGCACTGACCTTCACGCTTCACCCCCGTAACCTTCCGGCTCCGCCGTCACCATTAGCGGATGGCCATGTTCTTTGGCGTAGGCGGTGACTTGCGCTGCCTTGGTTTCGGCCACGTCGCGCGAGAAGGTGCCGACGATGCCGTAGCCCTTGTGATGCACGTGCAGCATGACGCGAGTCGCCTCGGTCTCGCCCATGTGGAAGAACTTTTCGAGAACGTGCACCACGAACTCCATGGTGGTGTAGTCGTCGTTGTGCAAGACCACCACGTACTTTCGCGGCTTCTCGGTCTTGGGACGCGTGGCAACGTCGAGCTCCTCTTCGGGCGTTACCTTGGGACGGTCGGTTGCCATGGGCGTCGACCCGGCAATTTGAGCACTCTCACCCCCGTTGTCGAGGGGTGCCCGGTTCGAGTCGACCGTACCTGCCCGTTTGACCGGGAATCTGCAGAGAAAAGCCGCGCGTGTGCCGGGCAAATGTCACCCGGTCCGGCCCGGCAAACATCCGCGAAGCTACTTACAGGTAGCGTCCGTGTCCCCGTAGGCCTTGATCTCGAAGACTGAGTAGCCGTACATGGTCAGCTTGCGAGCGATGCCTTGCATGCGCAGGTAGCGTCCGGCGCCCGCCGTTAGTGCCGGCGATACGATGTCTTCGGTCGCGCCCATGCCGTTCGTATTCTCGTAGAGATCGGTGAACGGGCCAGCCGCAGCATTCGAAACCTGAAGCTTGTAGTTGGTGGCGTAGGCCGCTTCCCACACGATATTGACGTGATTGATCACCACGGGCTGACCGAAGTCGACCTGCAGCCATTCGTCGTCGATCATGTGCTCGCTGGACCAACGCGTAGTGACGTCGCCGTCGACCGCCTTGCTGGCCGGGTACTCGGGCGTCCCGGAAGATGTGGCTCCGTTCGGCGTTGGCGTGAGGGCCACGCTCTTGCACTTGCCACCGCCGCCGCCGCCGCTGCCGCCGCTGCCAGACGTACCGGCAGTGCCCGCGGTGCCGCCCTTACCGGCCGCGCCGGCCGACGCACCCGCGGTGCCGCCGCTGCCGCCCTTGCCGCCGGTTCCGCCGGTCGGCGAGCCGCCGCCTGCCATGCCGGTTGTCCCGCTGGTCGAGAAGGTGCCGCCGAAGGTGCCCGTGCCCGCGGTGGAGAACGTGCCGCCGCTCGCGGTGCCAGCGGTCGTCGTCGAGCCGCCCGCGTTGGTGCCGCTCGTGGAGCTCGAACCGGCCGAGGCGCCAGCCGTCGCGCTCGAGCCAGCAGTTTCGGTCCCGGCCGTGCCGCTGCCGCCGCCCGTGCCGCTGCTACCAGCGATGTCGCCCGTGCCGCCCTGCCCGCCCAACGGCCCTTCGCCCTGAGTACCGGTCGCGCAACCGAATGCGCACGCCAAAATGATGGGTCCCCAAGTCGTGAGCGGTGTGTTTCTGCGTCGTGCCATGATCCCTAACCTCCGTATGTACGGACCAAGTCAAAAGGATCATTTTACGTCAGTAGATCGTCCGAAGCCATCGCTGGCTGACTACGTCTCTGACGCTGGCAGACACATCGCACCGAAAGTGCGTCCGCGCCCATCCGCATGAAAAGTGCGCGGATAGGCGCTACGAACGCGAGTTAGGTGGCCTTTTTTGGTGGCGCCTTGGGCTTTGCGGCCTCGGCGTTCTCTTGGGCGCGCTTCTGATCCCAAAGAGCGTTCTTCTTAGCGGCGCGTTCGCGCTTGCGGCGGGCGGTGCGGGGGTCTTGCGGGCTTCCCATGATGGGCCGCTCCGTAGCAGCTTTCAGGCGCCGGTGGGAGCGATTTGAGGCGCCCCCGTCAGAAGCGAAGCTGCGTCGGGTTTGCTCAGATTTCCCAGGTCGCGCCGCTGTTCAGCAGCTTTTGCAGGCTGCCCTTGCCCAGCTTGGTCACGGCCGCCGCCTGCTGCTCGGTCACCACGCCGTCGTAGGTGGGGCGCGTCTCGGCGAAGAGCACGCCCAGCGCGACCGGGAACTCGGGGTAGGGCATGCGCGCCAGCATGAAGGCCAGCGTGGAGTTGGTTTCGTCGTGCACCAGCACGTCGTCGACCGTCATGCCTGCCTCGCCGAGCTTCACGACCTCGAGCTGCATCGTCTTCGGGTTTAGGCGCAGGCCCTTGTCAGCATTGGTGCCGAAGAGCAGCGGTTTGCCGTGCTCGACGCGCACTTGCCGCTCGGCCTTGACGTCTTTCTCACGGAAGGAGTCGAAGGCGCCGTCGTTGAAGACGTTGCAATTCTGGTAGACCTCCATGAAGGCCGTGCCGCTGTGCTTGGCCGCGCGCCGCAGCACCTCGGACAAGTGCTGCGCTTCGGTATCGATGGAGCGAGCGACGAAGCTGCCGTTCACGCCCAGCGCAAAGGCGGCCGGATCGACGGGTTGATCAGCCGAGCCGATCGGCGTGCTCTTGGTGACCTTTCCGACTTCGCTCGTGGGCGAGTACTGGCCCTTGGTCAAGCCGTAGATACGGTTGTTGAACATCAAGATCTTGATGTCGAGATTGCGGCGCAGGCAGTGCATCAGATGGTTACCACCGATGCTGAGGCCGTCCCCGTCGCCCGTCGCCATCCACACCGATAGCTTGGGATTGGCGGTCTTGATGCCCATCGCGAAGGCCGGCGCGCGGCCGTGGATGGTGTGAAAACCGTACGTGTTCATATAGTAGGGGAAGCGGCTGCTGCAGCCGATACCGCTGACCCACACCATTTGCTCGAGCGGAATGTCGAGCTCGGGCATCACGCGCTGCACGGTGGCCAAGATGGCGTAGTCACCGCAACCGGGGCACCAGCGTACGTCTTGGTCGGTCTCGAAATCTTTTTTGGTCAGCCGCGCCGTTTCAATGATGTTCGACATGCTCAGCTCTCCATCACTTGGCGGATCTTTTCCTCGAGCTCCGCGATCTTGAACGGCTGCCCTTGAACTTTGGGCATGCTCTCGGCAGGCACCAGGTACTGACTGCGGATCATCTTCACGAGCTGTCCGTTGTTCAGCTCGGGCACCAGCACGCGATCGAAGCGCTTGAGCAAGTCACCCAAGTTCTTGGGGAAGGGGTTCAGGTGTCGCACGTGCGCGTGTGACACATCGAGCCCGCGCTCGCGGCAGCGTGTGACCGCCTCGCGGATCGAGCCGTAGGTCGAGCCCCAGCCCAGCACCAGCAGCTTGCCCTGCTCGGTGCCGATCTCGATCTTCTGCTCGGGGATGTCGTTCGCGATGCCGGCGATTTTCGCGGCGCGCGTCTTGGTCATCTTTTCGTGGTTTTCGGCGTTGTACGAGATATGGCCCGAGTTGAAGTCTTTCTCGAGGCCGCCGATGCGATGGGTGAGCCCGGGCGTGCCGGGAATCGCCCAATTTCGCGCCAGCGTTTCCGGATCGCGCAAGAACGGGTGAAAGCCTTCAGGATCGGTGCGGAATTTGACGCCGATTTTCGGTAGCTTCGAGACGTCTGGGATCGGCCACGGTTCCGCGCCGTTGGCCAAGTAGCCGTCCGTCAGCAGGAACACCGGGCACATGTACTTGAGCGCGAGCCGTACGGCTTCGATCGCCATGTAGAAGCAGTCGCCCGGTGATGCTGCCGCGACCACGCACACTGGCGCTTCGCTGTTACGACCGTAGACCGCCTGCAGCAGATCGGCCTGTTCGGTCTTGGTCGGCAGACCCGTGCTGGGCCCGCCGCGCTGAATGTCGATAACCACCAGCGGTAGCTCGGTCGTCACCGCCAGGCCAATCGCCTCCATCTTGAGCGCGAGGCCCGGGCCGCTGGTGGACGTGACGCCGATGCGTCCGGCGTAGGCAGCGCCAATCGCCGCGCACACGGCGGCAATCTCGTCCTCGGCTTGGATGGTCGTGACGCCGAAGTGTTTGAACTTCGACAGCTCGTGCAGCACGTCACTCGCCGGCGTGATGGGATACGCGCCGAGCGTCATTTCGAGACCGGACAGCTCGGTCGCCGCCAAAAGACCCCAAGCGGTGGCCATGTTGCCGCCGATGTTGCGGTATTTGCCTTTCGCGACGGGCGCCTTCGGTACCTCGTAGCTGAAGTGCGAAACTTCGGCCGTTTCGCCATAGGCGTGGCCGGCCTTGAGCGCGGCGATGTTGGCGGCAACGAGCTCGGGGCGCTTGCCGAACTTGCCCTCGATCCACTTGATCGACGGCTCCATCGGCCGCCCGTAGATCCAAAACATCAAGCCGAGCGTCCAGAAATTCTTGCAGCGATTGGCTTCTTTGGTCGAGAGGCCAGTGTCTTTCACGCTGAGCAGCGTGAGCTTGCTGATGTCGATCGCGAGCACCGAGTACCCGGCACCGTCCATCGAACCGTCTTCGAGCGGGTTCTCGGCGTAGCCAGCCTTCTTGAGGTTGGTCGCATTGAAGGTGCCGCTGTTGACGATCAACAGGCCGCCCGCCTTGAGATCGCGCAGGTTGGTCTTCAGCGCCGCCGGGTTCATCGCCACCAGCACATCGGGCGCGTCGCCGGGCGTGAATACGTCTTGCGAAGAGAAGTGGATCTGAAAACCCGAGACGCCGTACAACGTGCCGGCGGGCGCCCGGATTTCGGCGGGGAAATCCGGAAAAGTCGCGAGGTCGTTTTGGGCCAGCGCGGCCGCCGCGGTGAATTGATCACCGGTGACCTGCATGCCGTCGCCGGAGTCTCCGGCGAAACGCACGACGGCGCCTTTGATGATGTGACGGGTAGGGGGGGTTTCCGAAACGGGAATGCTGATGGTCATGGCGCTACAGCGTTTGGACCGGAAATCTCGCCCAATTCGGGAGATTGTCAAGTCATCCGGTCGGGAATAGCGGAAAACAGTTTTGAGGCAAAAACAGGGTGCCAGCCGAGCGTATTCAGAACGCATAGCAGGGACGGGCTGACGCACGCGGCGAACGCGTGGCGTCTAGGGCGCGGCCGGCCCGAGGTCAGCTCAGCACACAGGTAGGCGGCCCGCTAGTCCTAAGCCGACTTTTCTGCGTGTTTTTCCAGCAACTGTCCCAAGCGGGGCACCGCGGTCTCAACCTGGCCCTTGGCCAGTGGGCGCAGCTTTTCGTAGGCTTTCTTGAGCACTCCGCTATCGGCACGCTGGGCCTTGCGGTCCGTCACGCCCAGCAGGGCTTCGGCGACGCGGCTCTTGTTCTCGACCAAGTAGGCTGCCGCCGGGCGACCCTTCTGCTGGGCCTCCTGATAGAGCGGGTCCATCGCCTCCAGGAAGTCGTCCAAGAGCCCGGTCACGACGTCTTTCACGAAACCCGGCCGGACGCCCTGAACGACTTTATAGCCGCCCTTGACGGCCAGGCCCGTGAGGCCACTCCGGTCGGCGACCTCGGCGTCCAGCACCTTGATGGCATCTTCAATCACCTGCTGGCGCTTTTCGCCCGAACCAAGCTGCTCTTTCAAACTCGACATGGCCTTCTGACTCCGTTCGGCGGGCCTTATACCACTTGGCCGTGGTCGTGAGGCGGTAGTACAAACCTCTGGCAATTGCCGCGGGACGCAAAGCGCACTCGCCCGGGTGCAGCACTGGCCCGCAAACCCGCCTGATGACGGAAGACCTCAAGCAAGGATCGAAGCTCGGTGACAACGAGCTGATGCTCAGGATCGGCCGCGGGGGCATGGCGACGGTTTGGGTGGCTCGCGAGCGGGCCAAGGATCCCAAAGACGATCGCCTCGTGGCCGTGAAGGCCATGCTGATCGAGCTCGCCGACGAGGCCGAGTTCGTGACCATGTTCCTCGACGAGGTGCGGCTGGTGCGGGCGATCAAGCACCCGAACGTCGTCGAAATCTACGACGTGGGCGACGCCGACGGCGTGATGTGGATGTCGATGGAGTGGGTGGAGGGAGAATCGCTCCACACGGTCATCGCCGAAGCGGGCAAGCGCCGGGCGATTCCGGCCGAGTTGGCCGTGAAGATCATCGCCGACGCGGCTTCGGGGCTGCATGCGGCGCACGAGCTGCGCGATTTGGACGGCAGCCCGCGCGGGGTGGTGCATCGCGACGTGTCGCCGCACAACATCCTCATCGGCACCAACGGCACGGTAAAGCTCGTCGATTTCGGCGTGGCCAAGGCCGTCGGGCGCATCAGCGAGGCTACGCGGGCCGGTCAGCTGAAGGGCAAGTTCGGCTACATGTCGCCCGAGCAAGCCTTGGGCAAGGCCGTCGATCGCCGCAGCGATATTTTTTCGCTCGGCATCGTGCTGTTCGAGCTCACGACCAGCCGGCGCCTATTTCGTGGCGAGCACGACATCGACACGCTGAAGCTGGTGATCGGCGGGCCAATCCCCAAACCCACCAGCATCGATCCCAAGTATCCGGTGGGGCTCGAGCGCATCGTGCTCAAAGCGCTCGAGCGCAACGCCGATGCGCGCTACCAAAGCGCGCAAGCGCTGGCCGAGGACCTGCGCGCCTACCTGAAATCGGAACGCATCGTGGTGGCCCAGAGCGGCCTGGCCGGTCTGATGAAGCGCGTGCTGGGTGAGCGGATCGAACAGCGCCGCAAGGCCGTGCGCGCGGCGCTGAAAGCACTGGGCAGCGGTCAAGCGGCGCCCACCGACCTGCTCTCCAATGAGCTGGCCTTCACGCCTACCGGCAAAGATCGCATCACGGTCAGCGGCGTGAGCTCAGTCAGCCAAGTCAGCTCGGTGACGGGCAGCAACCTTTCCGGGCTCTCGAACATCACGTCGCCGAGCACCGTGGGTCGTCCCAGCTCGAGCTTCTCGGGGCTGCGCCGCGAACTTTCTCAGCCGCAGCCCAGTGGTCTCAGCGCCGGCAGCATCATCGGTTACGCGATTGGGGCCTTAGGGTTGCTGGTCGCACTATTCGTACTTCTATTCATGCGGCATTGATTCTCGAGTCTTGCGTTTGGGGACGGGGTGGGCGAAGTAGTGCTAGATCCGGCAGGGCCGGGCGACAGCACCATGGGTAAGATTCTCGTCGTCGATGACCAGCGCAACATGCGCACCACGCTAGCCATGATGCTGCGCGGGCAAGGCTATGAGGTAGACGAGGCGGCGGACGGCGCGCAAGGGCGTGAGCTGGGCGCCACGGGCGCGTTCGACGTGGTGTTGACCGATTTGCGGATGGGCGAATACGACGGCATCGAGGTGCTGCGCGCTACCAAAGAGGCGCAACCGATGACCGAGGTCATCGTGATGACCGCCTACGGCACGATCGAGAGCGCGGTCGAAGCCATGCGCGTCGGCGCGTTCGACTACATCCAAAAGCCGTTCACCGAGCAAGAGCTGATTGTCAAAGTCGGCAAGGCGATGGAGAGCCGCAAGCTGCAAGGCCAGGTGCAGGCCTTCGCGCGCGAGTTCAAAGAGCGCTACCACCTCGAAAAAATCGTCGGCCGCTCGCAGCCGATTCGTGACGTGCTCACGCGCGTCGTGAAGATTTCGCCCACCGACGCGATCGTGCTGATCACCGGCGAGTCCGGCACCGGCAAAGAACTGATTGCCCGCGCCGTGCACGCCAACAGCAAGCGCGCCCACCGCCCGTTCGTGACCGTCAACTGTGCGGCCATCAGCGAGACGCTGCTCGAGAGCGAGCTGTTCGGTCACGCGCGGGGCGCGTTTACGGGTGCCATCTCGGCGCGCAAGGGCCTGTTCGAAGAGGCCGACGGCGGCACGTTCTTTTTCGACGAGATCGCGGAGACCACGCCGTCTTTTCAGGCCAAGCTGCTGCGCGGGATTCAGGAGGGTGAGATTCGGCGGGTCGGCGAAAACAAGCCCGTCAAAGTCGACATTCGCGTGGTCGCGGCCACCAACGTCGACTTGGCGCAAGCCGTCGAAGAGCGACGTTTTCGGCAAGACCTGTATTATCGCCTGAACGTGGCGCGCTTTCATTTGCCGCCCCTGCGCGAGCGGCGCGAGGACATTCCGCTGCTGATCGAGTTCTTCCTCGATAAGTACAACCGCAAAATGAACGCCCACGCGCGCATCGCCGAGGGCGTGATGGAAAAGCTCATTCTTTACGACTATCCGGGCAACGTGCGCGAGGTCGAAAATATGGTCGAGCAGTCGGTAGCGCTGTGCACTGGCGGCATCGTCACCGCAGACGACATCTTGCCTCAGATGCCCAAGAAATCGCGCTCCAGCGGGCGCACGCTCGCCGACATCGTCGACGACGCCGAGCGCGAGGCGCTGCAGATGGCCCTGCGCGCCTCCGACGGCAGTCGCGAACGCGCAGCCGAGGCCCTTGATATCAGCCCGACGACGCTCTGGCGCAAGATGACGAGGCTTGGGATTTCGTACGAGAATCGGTGAGGGGAGAGCGAGCGCGTAGGGTGCAGCGGTAGCGTGAGAGGGGGTGAGGGTTGAGCGGAGCGGACGGGCGTCGAGCGGCTTGTCCGCCGGCCCCACGCTTTCCGCCCCCTGCTGGCTCGCCCTGCACCCTGCACGCTCGCCCCGGCCCGCCCTGCACTCTGCGCGCTCGCCCCCGCCCGCCTTCTGCTATGGCACGGCCATTGCGCACCGAGCTTTTGAACTACGAGCTGCCGGAGGAGCTGATCGCGAAGCGGCCGCTGGCGGAGCGCGACGCGGGTCGATTGCTGGTGCTCGATCGCGGAGCCATCGAGCATCGACGCGTTCGCGAGCTGCCACAGCTGTTGCCGAAAGGTGCGCTGCTCGTGGTGAACGATACGCGCGTGCGCCAAGCCCGCGTTTTTGGAGTCAGACGCCAGAGCCGCGGAAGGGTGGAGCTGTTGATGCTCGGGCGTCGTCCGGAGCTCGAACGAGCTGACGGCCGCGAGGTGTGGCAAGCGCTAGGGCGGGCGAGCAAGCCGCTGAGGGTTGGGCTGGCGATCGATGCCGGCCGGCTCGCCTGCGAAGTGCTCGATCGCGCCGAGGACGGTACGTTGCTGCTCGGCGTGAGCGCGCCGCAGAGTGTCGAAGCGGTGCTGGCGGAAGACGGCCGGCTGCCGATACCGCCGTATCTCGGACGCGAAGACGACGCTGACGACGCGGTTCGCTACCAAACCGTTTACGCCAACCGTATCGGATCAGTCGCGGCGCCGACGGCGGGGCTGCACCTCACGCCCGAGCTCTTGGCAGAGAGCGCGGCGCGCGGCATCGAGCTCGGGCGTCTGGAGCTGGAGGTCGGGCTCGGCACATTTCGACCGATCGTCACCGAGGAGCTTTCGGCGCACGTCATGCACGAAGAAAAATTCCGCATCGACGCCGATTTGTCCGAAAAAATTGCGGCCGCGCG
>Ga0307508_10005504_pt1 | contig 12036 bp, 12 predicted proteins | sample 9_EM_MG_FD_203089 | JGI IMG/M metagenome (GOLD analysis project Ga0307508, IMG submission 203089) | Populus trichocarpa ectomycorrhiza microbial communities from riparian zone in the Pacific Northwest, United States - 9_EM | ecosystem: Host-associated > Plants > Roots > Unclassified | place...
ACGAGCTGACGGACCCCGGCGGTGTCGGTGACGTCGAGGTTCTCTGCCCGGAACGTGCCCGGGAACTGCTTGCTCAGGTCGGCGACCCTGTCCAGGCCGCGGACCGTGCCGACGACCCGGTCGCCGGCGGCGAGTAGCTGTTGGGTCAGCTCGCGGCCGAAACCACTGCTCACCCCGGTGATCAACCATGTTCGTGATGCCATCACGATTCCTTCCGCTGGGAGCGGGATTCGGAATTGGTGCGCCACCGTGGATCCGGGTGGCTACCCGCTGTTGACGACGGTATGGACCCTTGCCGCCGCTCAGGGAGGTTCTGGTGTTACCTCCCTCGGGCCGTTTCGTCCTCGCCATAGAGGTAATGCCAGAACCTCCCAAGCCTGCTCAGGGCCGCTCTATCGTTTGTTCGACCAAGAGGAGGGATTTGCCATGGCCATCAGCGAAACGGCCCGCAAGAACCACGACGAGTTGTTCCCCGGTCACGTGTCGACGCTCGCTGTCACCGATCCGGAGCTGATCGAGTACTTCGACAACTTCGCCTTCGACGAGGTGCTGCGCCACGGCGACCTCGACCCCCGCACCCGGCTCATGACGCAGCTCGCCGCCCTGATCGCCGGGCAGGCGCTACGGGAGTACCGGGTCATGCTCGGCGCAGCGCTGACCGTGGGTGTCACTCCGGTCGAGGCCAAGGAGATCGTCTACCAGGCCGTCCCGTACGCCGGCATGGGCAAGGTGTTCGACTTCCTGCACGCCACCAACGACGTCCTCATCGAACGGGGCGTCGACCTGCCGTTGCCCGGACAGGCGACTACTACCCCTGAGACGCGGGCGGAGCATGGTTTGGCCGTGCAGAAGCAGATTGTCGGTGCGGACGCGGTCGACGCCCTGTACGCGAACGCGCCCGACGACGAACAACACGTCCAACGGCTGCTGTCGGCCAACTGCTTCGGCGACCACTACACCCGCGGCGGCCTCGACCTCAAAACCCGGGAGCTGCTCACCCTGGCCATGCTCATCTCGCTCGGCGGCGCCGACCCGCAGGTCAAAGGACACGTCCGCGGCAACCTCAACGTCGGCAACGACCGCGCGACCATGCTCGCCGTCATCACCGGCCTGCTGCCCTTCGTCGGCTACCCGCGCACCCTCAACGCGCTACGCGCCCTCGATGAGATCACCCTCTGAGTGGATGGCACGGATGACCGGTAACGACAGAACCTCCCAGCCTGGCAACGCCGAACGTACCGTCGAAGGCATGGACCACCGTGCCGAGACCCGTGACTTCCTCACCACCCGCCGCGCCCGCATCACCCCCGAACAGGCCGGCCTGCCCGCCTACGGCACCAGCCGGCGCGTACCCGGGCTGCGCCGCGAGGAAGCCGCCATGCTCGCCGGGGTCAGCGTCGATTACTACACCCGCCTTGAGCGCGGCAACCTGACCGGCGTCTCCGAGAGCGTCCTCGACGCCCTGGTCCGGGCCCTGCAACTCAACGAGGCCGAACGCGACCATCTGTACGACCTCGCCCGGCAAGCCAACACCGGACCGCGAGCCCGCACCACCCGGCGCCGCACCACCGCCGCCCTCCGGCCCGCGGTCCAGCAACTCTTGGACGCGATGACCGGCGCACCCGCGTACGTACGGAACGGCCGCCTCGACATCCTCGGCGCCAATCACCTCGGCCGCGCCGTGTTCGCGCCGGTCTTCCATGAGGTAACTGGCCGGCCCAATCTCGCCCGGTTCGTGTTCCTCGACTCCGCCTCCCAGGACTTCTACCGCGACTGGGAACAGCTGGCTGAGGACGTGGTCGCGCTGCTACGCGGCGAAGCCGGCCGCAACCCTTACGACAAGGACCTGACCGACCTGATCGGGGAGCTGTCCACTCGCAGCGATCGGTTCCGCACCTGGTGGGCCGCCCACGACGTACGACTGCACCGCTCCGGCGTCAAACGCCTACACCACCCGTTGGTCGGCGACCTCGACCTGGCATACGAATCGATGGCACTCATCACCGACCAAGGACTACAGCTCAACGCCTACAGCGCGGCCCTCGGCTCACCCGATCAGGACGCACTTGATCTGATCGCCAGCTGGGCCGCCACCTCCGGCCTGACTTCGTCAACGACGACAGCGCAGGAACACCAATGACCGTGCGCGTCGAGGTGACCATCACTGCCCATGTCTCATGAGACATGGGCAGTCTGGAGAAGGACGGCTTCCGCGCCGTCGTGTGGCGCACCCCGAACGCGGTTCGTCGAGGGAGTGTTGGCCAAGCCCCTCACCGGCTCCTACCGGCCGGGCCGGGCCCGCTTGGACGAAAGTTCAGGAATACGACCGAGGCGATCCTTGGCGGTATCGTCGGAACGCTGGAGTCGCCGTCATCGCTGCTGCTGGGACGACGAGACCGGCGAGGCCGGCTTCGGTTCGTCGGCCACACCGGAATCCTGACTTCGCCGCAGCGACGCGAGGTGGCCAACCTTGCCTCTGCGCTCGAGCCCGGCGACCGGCATCCCTGGCCGCAGCCTCTGCCGGCGACATGGGCCGGACGGTTCAACCGCCCCGGTCCCCAGCCTTATGCCACCGGTACGACTCCTGCTGGTAGCCGAGATCATGGTCGACGAGGCGTACGACAATGGTCGCAGGCGCCGACGGTCGGGGTGGCGGAGCCGTTAGCGCAGGTGCTGAGCAGACGTTCGTCGTGTGCCGGCCCAGAAGTTGCGGAAGTCGTCGCTGCGGGTGGACAGCTCGCCGGCGAGGTTGATCAGCGCCCGGTCGTAGGGTTCGCGGCCAGCCTCGGTGCGTCTCATCGCGACGGTGTCGGTGGCGATGCGGTCCCGGTCGGATGTCCGCCGTTCTGCACGGTTTTCGCCGACCTAGCCCCGCATGCCGGTGGATCGCTGTGCGACTGCGCGGCTAACCCGGTAGGCGAGGGCCAGGATGGTCAGGACCGGGTTGACTCCACCGTTGGTGACGTGCAGCGATCCGTCGACTATGTGCAGGTTGTCGTGTCCCCATACGCGTCCGTGGGCGTCGGTGACCGACGTCGCCGGGTCGGTGCCCATGCGGCACGTGCCGGCTTGGTGTTGTCCGGCGCTGGGGCCTTCGGTTGGGGCGAGCGTCAAGGGCACCACCCGGGTCGCTCCGCTCGCTTTCGCCCACGCGATAGCCCGATCGGACACGAACGCGGCCGTCGTGTGGTCCTCCGCGTGCAGGGTGCCGCTGAGCCGTGCGACCGGCATGCCGAAGCGGTCGCGGACGGCGGGATCGAGGGTTACGCGTGACTCGGAGTTCGGTATCTCCTGGACCGGTCCCATCACCAGGGTCGTCCGCGAGTAGAGATCACGCATGGCCGTCTTGCTGGCGGTACCCCAGCCGGGGATCACCCCGAGTCTCGAGCCGAGGGAGTACACGAACAGCGGCATCGGTACGAAGTCGTTGGCGAGCATCGCGCCGCCGACTACGCCGTCGTTGTGGTGCCGGTAGTCGTTGGTGGAGATGCTGGGACCCGGTCCGACGCAGTCCTGGACCGGCTGTTCGAACATTGCTAGAGCGCCGGCGTAGACGTGGCCCTGCAGGTTACGTCCGACAAGATCATGATTGTTGCCCAGGCCGTGGAGTTCCTGCTGGGAAGGGCTGTTGAGCAGTAGCCGGGCGGTCTCGATCGCACCCGCACCGACCAGGACCTGATCGGCGTTGATCTCCCTACGTACCGGTACGCCGGCCGCCTCGGTGGCCAGCGCGACGCCGGTGACGCGACCGCCGGCATCGGTGATCAGGCGCTCGGCCTGGGCCTCGGTGAGGACGTCACAGCGGCCGGTCGCGATGGCGCGCGGGATCGCGGTGTTGCGGGTGTCGGTCTTGAACTCGCCGGGGCAGCCGAACCCGACGCAGGCTCCGCACTGGATGCACGCGCCTCGTCCGTTGTAGGGCACAGAATTGATCAGGAGTGGGACCGGTGAGGTGCTGAGGCCGAGGTGGGCTGCTCCCTGCCGTAGCGGTGCCGCGGTGCCGTTGGGGGGTAGTGGCGGCATCGGATAGCCGCGGTGGCGTGGTCCGGCGTAAGTGTTGCCGGACGGGTCGCCGGACACGCCGAGTTCCCACTCGGCGCGGTCGTAATCCGGCTCGAGGTCGTCGTAGGAGATCGGCCAGTCGGCCAGCGAGCTGCCGTCGGGGGTTCCGTAGGTGCTCGCCATCCGGAAGTCCTCGGGGCAGAACCGCCACGCCTGGGCGCCGTAGAGCCGGGTCCCGCCGCCGACCATCATCGCGTTGTTGTTCCAGCGCCCATCGGTGGGCCACACCACGGTCTCACCGCCCGCGCCGGCGACGACGCGCGGGTTCCAGGCGGCCGGCGGTTCGATCGCCGAGTTGTAGCCGAGCTGGAGCCGGTGGCTGCGCAGGTGGTCGGGTCGCAGATCGTGGGAGGTCAGCCATCGTCCGCGCTCGACCAGAGCAAGTCGGTGATCAAGGCGTCCTGGGTGGCCTCGGGCAGCTTGGCGAAGGTCGTTGCGCCGTGTCGGGCCTGTGCCTCGGCGTCCAGCAGGGTGAGCCCGGCTCTGATCGACGCCGCGCTGTCCGCGAGGTCGCCCTCGATCATGCCGTTCAGGAAGTCGCCGACGCCGGCCTGCCAGCCGGAGGGGTAGTCGTCGGCGGGAACGATGCGCTCCACCAGGGCGCGGAGAGTCTCGTTCGCGGTCAGATCGGTCATCACATCAACTCCGGATATTGGTCGCTTGTCGCTGTTCGTCCGCTGCATCGGTGTAGGCCGCGGGACCCCATCCGGCCAAGTAGAGGATCTCGGAGCTCAGTCGATGAGGACGACAGGTTTGACGACGGTCTGATCGCGGGAGCGCATCAGTTCGAGGCTGTCGCCGACTTTGTCCCAACCGTGCAGCACGTGGGAGGCGAGGGGTGCGGTGTCGAGTTTGCCGTTGGCGATCAGCAGCAGGAGACGTTCCATGTAGTCGCGGCCTTGGTTGGCCTGGGCGGCGGTGAGGTGTTTTTCCATGACGCCGTAGTTCCAGACGCTCATCGGGAGGGTGACGGTCTCGTCGTCGAAGAAGCCGGAGACGACCGAGACGTGGCCGCCGAACTTCGTCATCCGCATGGCGGTGCTCATCTGGTCGGTCGCGCTGCCCCCGCTGGCAACCAGGACACTGTCGACCTGTTGCCCGCCGGTCAGGTCCATGATCTGGTCGTAGGTGTCGCCTTGTTTGTAGTCGACGAGGTCGGTCGCGCCGTACTGTCCGGCGAGTTTCATGGTGTTAGGGCGGGAACCGACCGCGATGATCCGGCCGGCCCCGCGCAGGCCGGCAGCGGCGACGCCCATCAGTCCGACAGGGCCGACGCCCATGATGACGACGACTTCGCCGAACTGGATGTGCATCTGCTCGATGCCGGTGAACCCGGTTGCCGCCATGTCGTCGACGGAGACCGCCTGCACCTCTGTGACACCGTCGGGGATGTGGGCGAGGTTGGAGTCGGCGTCGAAGCATTTGACCAGTTCGGAGAACCAGCCGCCGTTGGTCGGGTCGTCGGAGAAGTACGGGCTTTTGCTCTGGTGGAATTTGGCTTCGCCGCGCTGGGCGCGCGGGTGGCGCCAGTCGGCCAGGCCGGCGGGCAGCACGACGCGGTCGCCGGGTGCGAAGTCGGCGACGAGGTCACCGACGGTGTCGACGACGCCGACGGCTTCGTGGCCGATGACTTTACCGAGTGCGTTGGGCAGCGACAGGGCGTCGATCAGGTGGACGTCGGTCGTGCAGGTCGCGACCGCGGTCGGTCGGACCAGGGTGTCGTAGGGTCCGATTTCCGGGACCGGGACGTCCTGCCAGTCGGCGCGTCCCTTCTTCTGGATGACATAGCCGCGCATGATCGGTGGCCTCTCGTGGCGTCGGGGGCGGAGCGGTGGTTCGCGGGTGGGCTGGTCAGCGCGGCGAGATCCGCACGGTGGCGGCTTTCGGGCCGTCGCCCTGCATGATCGGGACGGCTGAGCTGCCCGGGTACTTGGTTTCGTAGGCGGCGTCGATCGCCTTGGCGTTCTCGTCTCCGGCGGCCTGGAACGTCACGTCGTAGTCGTGGCCGGCGACACGCACCCGGCCTGCTTTCTGGGTGATCGCTGCCTGGTACCAGCGTGATGCCGGGCCGCTGGCGGCGCGGACGTAGACGTTGCCGTCGACCACCAGGGCCCAGGTTTGGGTAGGGGTGCCGTAGGTGGTGCCGTCTTCGCGGAACGGGGAGACGAACAGGTCGTCGTTGTCGGTGATCGCCTTGAGTTGGTCGGCGGTCCATTCGGTCATGAGGTGCCTCGCATGATGGTGTGTGGCCAGCCCGCCGAGGTGGCGGACACGCGGCTCGGTGGTCTGGTGCGGGATCAGGCCTGGGAGGTGGGCATGGCCCACAGTTCAGCGATCGACGAGCGGCGCGGGCGGGTCACCATGAACGCGATGTTGTCGGCGATCGTGCTTCTTGGTGACCTCTTGGCGCAGGGCTTCGGTGAAGCCGTTCACGCCGAACTTGGTCATGTTGTAGACGCCGTAGTTGGCCCAGGCGACCCGGCCGGCGATGGAGGAGATGTTGACGATGTCGGCGACCTGCCGCAGGTCGTCCTCGGCCGCGGTGAGCAGGTGCGGCAGGGCGGCGTTGGTGATGTAGAGCAGGCCCTTCTGGTTGACCGCGATCATGCGTTCCCACTCGTCGACGTCGGCTGGTACAGCTTCGTGGCGAGGAAGACCTCGTCGCGCCGGCCGCCGCGGGCCATCCACCGGCCGACGATCTCTTCGGAGATCCCGAAGCCCTTCTCGATGTCGGGCTTCATCGGCCCGCCGTAGACGTCGGCGGTGTCGAAGAAGTTGATGCCGGCTTCGCGGGCCGCGTCCATGATCGCGAAGGCTTCCGGTTCCTCGGTCACCATGCCGAAGTTCATGGTGCCCAGGGCGAGCCGGCTGACCTGTGCGCCGGAACGGCCCGGGTGTGCGTACTGCATGACGGTCTCCTTGAAGTAGGCGATCAGCGGTCGACGGCGGCCATGTTCGCCTCGTCGTGGCGGTCGCCTGCGGCGGGCTCGAGCGCGTCGAGGCGTTTGAGCTGGTCGGCGGTGAGTTCGACGGTGTCGGCGGCGGTGTTCTCCTCGACGCGGGCGACCCGCCGGGTGCCGGGGATGGGGGCGATGTCGTCGCCGCGGGTGAGCAGCCAGGCCAGGGCGGTCTGCGCCGGGGTGGCGCCGATCTCCGCGCCGATGGCGGTGACCTCGTCGACGATGGCCAGATTGCGGCGGAAGTTCTCGCCGGTGAACCGCGGGTTGGTCTTGCGCCAGTCGTCGTCGGCGAAGTCGTCGACGGTACGGATCTGCCCGGTGAGCAGGCCGTGCCCGAGCGGCGAGTACGGGACGAAGCCGATGCCGAGCTCGCGCAGCAGCGGCAGGATCTCCGCCTCCACGTCGCGGGTCCACAGCGAGTATTCGGTCTGCAGTGCCGACACCGGTTGCACGGCGTGGGCGCGGCGGATGGTCTCCGGCGAGGCTTCGGACAGGCCGAAGTGCAGCACCTTGCCCTGCTTGATCAGCTCGGCGACCGCGCCGGCGGTCTCCTCGATCGGCGTGTTGCGGTCGACGCGGTGCTGGTAGTACAGGTCGATGTGGTCGGTCCCGAGCCGCTTCAACGATCCTTCGACGGCGGTTCTGATGTTGGCGGCGGTGCTGTCGTTCACGCCGGGGCCGCCGCCCCCGTGCGAGACGAGGCCGAACTTGGTGGCGATCTTCACCTGGTCGCGGCGCCCCTTGAGCGCCTCGCCGACGATCTGTTCGCTGAGGAACGGGCCGTAGATCTCCGCGGTGTCGATGTGGGTCACCCCGAGTTCGAGGGCGCGGTGGATGGTGCGGATCGACTCGGCGTTGTCCAGTTTCCCCTCACTTGTGTAGGTGCCGGCCATGGTCATCGCGCCCAAGCCGATCCGGGACACTTGCAGGGTTCCGAGGTGTGCGTACCGCATGGTCTGACTCCTGTTGTTGTTCAGGCCGCGCCGGTGGCCAGCCGCAGCTTTTTGTGCGACATGCCGTCCCATCTGGTACCGGCGGCACCGCATCGGTGCCGCATCCCAGACAATCGCTGTTAACAGCCGCGGAGAAGATGCTGTTGGGAGGTGTACTGGCAGCCCACCACTCGGACAGACGATGAAGCGTTAACCGCGGAGCATGATCTGCTGCAGCGTGATACCGGCTCACCGACGGGCTGTGATCGGTCCTGGGAAGGGCGGTCCGCAGCGCCCTGCGCGGTGGGCTGAGCCGGGATGCGATGGATTCCGTCGGCGCCGGCTTGTTGATGCAGTAGGTGTCACCCTCAGCGTGGCTACTCGCCGCCACCGACGAACGGGCGATGCTCAGCGTCCAGTGGCGAGAAGCGGCGGGACAGTATCGGTGGCGGGGTGGCAGCCAGACTTGCCTATGGCCGGCGGACGTGTGGGGTCCACGGGCCGTCCGGGTTGGTGGTGATGCCGAGGATGTGGACGTAGCGGCTGCCGACCTCGAGGACGAAGAAGACGTACAGGCGCTGGAGGGTGAGCGTGCAGTCGACATGGAAGAAGTCGCAGGCCAGCATGGTCGACGCCTGGGTGGCAAGGAACCGCCGCCAGGTGGTGTGGTCGCGGCGCACGGGTGCTGGTGGTATACGCAGGCGTTTGAGGATCCGGCGGATCGTGGACGCACCCACGCGGTGGCCGAGGCCGAGCAGTTCGCCTTGGATTCGCTGGTAGCCCCAGCCGGGGTTGTGTCGGGCCATCTGCTCGGCCAAGGCGGCTATGGCCGGGTCGATCGGCGGCTGGCCGGACCTGTGGGGATGGGTCCAGTGTCGGGCGACCAGCCGCCGATGCCAGCGCGTGACGGTGGCCGGGGTGACGAGCCGATGTGCTGTCAAGGCTCGAGGCGGCAGCCTGTACAGGGTGGCGAGCAGCGCTCGGTCGGCCCAGTCGAGGCACGGCTTCGGGTTTCTGTCGTCGCGGGACCGTGTTCTCGTGGCGAAGGACCAAGATCTCTATGTCTTTGGCCGCGCTGGTGCGGGCGAGGAGTGCAGGCCAGCCGGCGATGCGGCAGAACATGAGGTAGATGAGACGCAGCGGTATGCGGGGTGATCAGGAGCAGGAAGACGACCGTGGCGTCTGTGCAGCGCGTCGTTTGGGTGTGCCGTTCCTGACTTGGGACGAGGTCAAGACAGGGATGGGGTTGTCTTCGGCTCGCGTGGGTAGCTGGCGGCTGGGACGTTGTTCGGCAGCCCGCCGGTCTATTCCGGCGAGGCCGAATGCGATGCAGGCGAGTCGAGTCGGCGAGTCGGACCGCTGAGTCGAGTAGGCGACGGTGTGGAGGTCGACACTTCATGTGGCCGGTGGCCGCCGTCAGCGGCGCCGCCGCGACGTCAGGGTCGCGATGAGGATCAGCGCGCCGGCGACGAGAATCGCCCCGGTCACGATCGCGCCGAAGGAGAGCAGGTCCTTGTCGTGGCCGGCGGAGGCCGGGCGGGCCGATTCCGGCGCGGACGGCCGGGTGGACGACGACGGCCCACGCGACGCCCTGGGCGCCGACGGCGAGGCCATGGCCGGACGGCCCGGCAGCGGGTAGCGCAGGATCACCGGGTCCCTGCCCTCCGAGACGGTCAACAGGGCGGTCCCGTCAGCGGTGTAGGCGACCGACTCACCCTGCGGTTCGTTCGGCATCGCGACCGTCCGTGCTCTGCCCGTAGTCACCGCGGCGGCGACGTCGCCACCGGAGACATCGAATTCAAAGGCGTCCGCGTACGTACGCAGCACCGCGAGCCGCCCGTCCGGGCTGACCGCGCCGCCCGTGATCAACAGGCGCCCGGCGAACGAGAACGGGTTGCTCGTGGTCGTCACCGGCAACGCCACGTCGCCCACCCGGCGCAGCGGCGTGGTCCGGCCAGCGGTCAGTCGGCCGGCCGGCACGTAGACGCCGCCGGCGGCCAGCGATTTGGTCACGATGATCGGAGTGCCCGAGGGGGCGAGCAGCAACGCCTCGGCGTCGTGCGCGCCGTCCGGGTAGGACAGCCGGTACAGCACCGGCGCCTTCGCCCCAGGCGCCAGCCGCCACAGCGCGACCGTGCTGCGCTCGGCGTCGTTGTCGCCGATGTCCGCCACCCACAGCGTGCCGTCCCGGGTGATCCCTAGGTCCTCGGTATCGCGCGGCCGCGACGGATAGGAGAGGGTCCGCACCACCGCGCACTTGGCGTTCAGGTAGAAGATCTTCCGATGGCTGGCGAGGTCGGACCCGTCGTTGACCACGACGTACCCCGACCCAGTGGCGGCCAGCCCGGAAAGCTCGGTGAGCCGATCGTCTCGCACCTGGCACACCCGGCGCCCCTCGGCCGCCCCCGCCGGCGCCGGCAGCGTCACCACTCCGGCCAGCACGACCACGACCGCCACCCACCACCGCATGATCGCCACCGTGCCAGACGCCGGCAATGCGAGTGCGACAATGCCGCCGGCCGGGTCGTCCCACATCAGGTCACTCACCACGCGATGATCTCTGACTGTCCAGCCCCGGCATCCTGATTTGCCGCATGGCCAAGGCCTGCGCGTCGCGACGCAACACCGTTTTGGTCAGCTCCTCGACGTGTTCCACAAGGATGTGATGTTGCCATGCAGGGCCGCGCTGACGGAGCGGCGGAGGGGCCGACTCGAGCACCGGACGGGCAGGAACCGAACCGGTCCGCGTCGGCTGATGACTTGTTGATGCTGGTGGACACGGTCCTGACGCGATTTCCCGATTCAGTGGTTAGGGCCGACGGCTCTGTTGCGTCGGCTGACTGGATGATCAGGCAGGGTTGACCGGTGAAGTTTGCGGCTCGGTCTCCTTCCTGGTCTCCTCCTCCTCGGTCGGCTTTCGCCGGGTTCCGCTTCCCGGCCGAAGTGATCGTGGTGGCGGTGCGCTGGTACCTGCGCTACGGGCTGTCCTACCGAGATGTCGAGGAGCTGCTCGCCGAACGCGGAATCGACGTCGACCACGTCACGATCTACCGGTGGGTGCAACGGTTCACCCCGCTGCTGGCGGACGCCGCCCGATTCGCTCGGCATTCACCGGGCGATCGCTGGTACGTCGACGAGACATACGTCAAAGTCAACGGCGTCTGGCGCTACGTCTACCGGGCCGTCGACCAGCACGGTCAGGTCATCGACGTGCTGCTCACCGTCCGCCCGGACGCCGTGGCCGCCTGTCGGTTCTTCACCCGGGCGCTGCGCCCGCTCAAGGTGATCCCGAGCGAGGTGGTCACCGACGCCGCGCCGGTCTATCGCGGAGTGCTGGCCGAGCTGGTCCCCGCGGCGTGGCACCACGTCGAGCAGTACGCAAACAACCCGATAGAAGCCGATCACGGCAAGCTCAAGCACCGGCTGAGACCGATGCGCGGGCTACAGACTGATCGGACAGCCCAGGTGGTGATCGCTGGCCATGCCTTCGCACAGAATCTGCGCCGCGGCCACTACGAACGCGGAGTCGACGCCAGCCCCGCACTGCGGGTTGCCGCGGCGTTCACCGAACTCGCCCGAGCGATCTGACACTGCCCGGCGCAGATCCGCGCGTCCGCTGATCCCGCAACGCAACAACGCCGTCGCCGATGGTGGCGAGGGTGGTGCCGTCCGGGCTGAAGGCGACGTTCATGGTCACTTCAGGACCTAGGGACAGTGACGCAGCGTGTGTCGTCTGGTTGCCGGGTCCGACGCCCCACAGGTCGACGCTGCCGTTTGCGCCGGCGGTGGCGATGACCTTGCCGTCGGGGCGATACGCGGCATGCCAGGTGGGCTGTGTCGTGCCTGGTTCGGTTTGGTACCGGGTGGCAAGTGCGCCGGTGACGGCGGCCCGCGCGGCGTCGGACGGGGCGAGGGCCTGCGCCGCCATGGCGAGACGCAGCGACAGACCCGGGTCGCTGTCGACCACGCTCGTGGCGCGCGCGGTCAGTGTCTGGCTCGCCGACAGGACGGCCTGCCGGCGTGACTGCGTGGCTGCCGCCCGGGCGGCGGTGCCGAAGTGCACGGTGACGGCTGTCGACCCA
>Ga0307508_10005505_pt1 | contig 12036 bp, 7 predicted proteins | sample 9_EM_MG_FD_203089 | JGI IMG/M metagenome (GOLD analysis project Ga0307508, IMG submission 203089) | Populus trichocarpa ectomycorrhiza microbial communities from riparian zone in the Pacific Northwest, United States - 9_EM | ecosystem: Host-associated > Plants > Roots > Unclassified | place...
GTAATTGCCTTTGTCTTTATAGCAGCTGCTTACCGTGAGTGCCAGTAAAGCAGCCAGCATGAGCATATAGAAAGTCTGAATTCGTTTCATGGAGTTGTTTTTTAACATTAAGGAAATTGCACCCTGTTGCCTTTTTCATCTATCATCGGACCGTTGGCCTGTTCATAATCGTACAGGGCGCTTTTCGCTGTCTGGGTCACAAAGTTCATGATGCCCGGGGTGGTATCCAGCGCTGCATTCCAGTTAGTTTTGCCGGTTGCCAGGATCACAAAACGGAACTTGGTTTCCGAATATTCGCCCAGGTAGCTTTGTATACAACAATCCCAGCTGGTAGGTCTTAGTAAGTAATCATTCAATGAAACTTTATAAATAAGCCTTGTTTTCTTAACATTGGAAGAAGGTATATCATTATACCCGGGTTTGAAATCTTTAGATTCTGCTACCGTAAAGTCGATGGTGAGCAGGCTATCTTTCAATCCGGCCTTGCGGTACAGGTACACCGGTATTTTTGTTTCGTAGGCTTTAGCCGGCATTACAAGCGTACCAAGGTTGTAATGATAGCCCCTTTTCGCTTTAGAGCTGTCTGCTATCACCAGGCTGATCTCGCGGTCCCGGTCAACGGCTGTACCCATAATGCGCAGGGTAAGGTAGACCGTATCCGTTGTTTTGCCGGCGGGCTGAACGGCAAAAGAATATATCACGCTGTCGGGATTGACAACATACTTGGAGAAATAAATTCGAGGGTCTTCCTCGTACATGAGCTTCTCCGCCTTCTTACAGGCTGACAGCAGCATCACTGCCGTGAGTATAGTGAAGATGTATGATATTGCTTTCATTGTTGTAGACATTTTATTTTCCAAATTCAAGTTCATTATCGGGGAAGGGGAATACATATTTGACTTCCGACATGGGATTGACAACGCCATCGGGTATATTGACTATATTCTTTCTTTTATAGAAGAAAAAAGCCTGCCCTTCTCCATACATTTCTTTCCTGAATTCCTTTTGTATTTCAGCATCCAGCGTGGCGGCGGATATGGATGCATCCAGGGCGGGCAACAAACGCGCTGTCCGTACTGCATTGAGAAATACTACCCCATCGGCAGGAGCTGCGGAGGCTTCAGCCGCGATGAAATACATTTCAGGCAGCCTCATATTGGGGATAAGCCGCTGGCGCACGTTACCGGGATTGTCGGCATAAAATTTTTTGCTGTACACCACGGCAGTGGTTACCTGTTGCCAGAGGCGGCCAATGTCTACCCGGCGGATATCGGAGCCATAACCCGTAACAGTGGCTTCATACAATGCATCCAGCTTTGCCCTGGTGCTGAAGAGATCGGTCGTTTCGGCAGAAGTGCCCGCCTGCTTAAACAGGTTATCCGTTACTGTCTTGAGGCCGGCCACATAAACAGAAAAGATATGTTCTTTGGTGAAAGTAAGGTCTGATGTTATACTGGTCGGATCTGTTGACAGCTCGGTTGATTTGATAAGACTGAACTTACCGCTTTCAATTACTTCCTTCGCATATTTGAGCGCATTTACCTTATCTCCTTTGTAGAGGTATAACCTTGCCAGCGTACCTTTTACCGCCCAGTAGTTCAGGTGGTTCTGGCGATACATCAGGAAGAGGTCAAGAGAGGTAGAACCCTGGTTGGATGCTATCTGGTCGATGTTGGTATTGACCGCCAGCAATGACTGTGCCCCCAGCAGTTCCTGCTCACATTTGTTCAGTATCTCTATCACGGTTTTCTTTTCCTGCGGTATGACGGTAAACTGTTCCATATAAGGGATGGCCGTTCGCTGTGCATTGGCGCCATCGAGCCAGGCAGGCGCAAACATGCGCAACAGGTCAAAATGCATAAAAGCGCGCAGGGCAAGGGCTTCTCCCTTTACAATATTATACGCATCTCCTTTCAACACATCCTTATGCACGTCCACGTTTTTCAGGATATAATTAGCCTGGGCGATGGCATTGTACATGCCTCCCCATATATTGTTGACTTTTACTACTACGCTGAGGGTGCCGCCGGTACTCGCACTGGTATACATATACCTGGCCATTGGGCCATACCAGGTGGTAGTGCTGGCTTTGTTTTCATAATACTGGGCCAGTACGTCGAGCATGCCAAAGCTGAGACTATTGCCATACAGCGAATCACTGGCGGCCAGTGTATAGGTACCAAAGAGTGCGTCGGTAAACCCTTGCTGGGAACTGAACTGTTCGCCTTCCTTAATCTGGGTTTGTGGCGTTACATCCAGCCATTTTTTGCAAGAGGAAAACACCGTCAGGATAATTAGTCCCGGCAGTAAGCAGCGTCGTATGTTGACTATTTTTATCATAACCTAACCAGTTAAAAAGATGTTTGTAATTGAAGCGTATACGTGTGACTAAAAGGATATATTAATCCTCTTTCGCGCTTAACGCTGGATAGCCTGAACAGGTCACCGGTGAAGAGCGTTATCCTTGTGTTCTGCACACCCAACCTTTTATTGAATTTGTCGGCAAAGCGGTAATAAGCAGAGAAGCTCTCGCAGGCCAGCAGGTTATCATCCTGTACAAAACGACTGGTGGAATAAGTAGGTCCCTGCGATACGCCGCCTGCATTGGTGAACCCCTTAAAGAAAACATGGTCGCCCGGTTTCATCCACCGTTCTTCATATACCCTGCGGTCTACATTGTACAGTTTGTAGGAGACATTCTCTACACGCTCTACCAGGGTTTGGTTATAAGCCTGTCCGCCAAACTGAAAGCGGAAGAAAATATTGACCCCGATACCATGTAATTCCAGGTTGCTGCCAAAAGTGCCCTGCACTTCAGAGCGGGTATCGCCCGATACCACCTGGTCACGCGGATCATATACAGTAGTAAGCTTTCCCTCGCGGTTCACATAGATCTCAAGCCCGGTAGAAGGGTCAATGCCGAGAGAAGGCACGGCCCAGATGGCAGAAGTGGATTGTCCCACTGCATAGCGGGTGAGGGGGCGTGTGGAGCTGACGTTATTGGCCAGCTTGTTAATTCCTTCCAGTGTATTCGATACTCTTTTAATTTTACCTTCTACATGCACTGCATTGAAAAATACTGACCAGAAATCGCGGGTAGCGGGATTGGATATAATGTTCAACCTCGCCTGTACTTCCCATCCTTTGGAAGCAATATCACCGATGTTTTCACTGTAAGTGCTAAAACCCGTAGAAGGTGCGGTGGTTACAACACCGATGCTGCCTGCGGTATTTTCAATAAAATAGTTGGCCGTAATATCCAGCTTGTTAAAAAGGGTAATATCGGTCCCGATATTATGTTTCAATGTTTTTTGCCATTGCAGGTTGGGATTGCCGTACCCTAATAAATAGGTGCCTACCACGCCACGGTATTCCTGGCTGCTAAAATACTGGCTGACAGGTATGCCCAGGAAGCTCGGAAAGTTCTGTGAACCGGTATAGCCGAATGAATAACGTAATTTCAGGCGGGTAATGTTATGAAGATCCCTGCCAAATGGTTCATTGTGCAGGTTCCAGCCAATACCGGTGGACCAGAACGGGGCAAAAGTGTTTTTCATTCCGAATTGGGATGATCCGTCAAGCCGCCACGAGAGGTCGAGCAGGTAGCGGTTGTCATACGAATAGCTGAGATTGGACAGGAAACCTGCCAAACGGGAAATGCTTTCTGTGCCGGTAGGTTTGCTGCCATCCACAAAACGGTTACCCAGCGTAAGCTGGTCAAGACGTGGATTGGGAAAGCCTATCACCTTGTAGCTGCTGGTGCTGTATTTGTCTTCCTGGAAATTCAATCCTGTCGTGGCAAAGAAAAGGTGGTTGCCATAGCGCTTGTTTAAATCGGCGGTGAGCATACCTTCCAGCCTGTTGCGTACGCCATTGCCTTTGGTATAAGAGCCTTTCTCAAAAGTAGGGGTATTATAAAAGGAGCTATGCTGTGCGGGCAGGAAAAGGTCCGACTCATCGGTTTGGCGGGTATAGGCCAGTCTTCCGGAAACACGGAGCCATTGTGCTGCCTGCCACTGCACAAAAAAGTTATTGTTCAGGTTCTGGTAAGTGCTTTGGTCTACCGTATGGAGGCTGGCATTGTATAAGGGATTAAGCGCCCTTCCTACACTCTGCCCGTTCATATTATCGTATTGATCAAAGTTAATGAGCCTGGTTCCGTCGGACGATCTCACTTCTTCCAGGTAGATGGCCAGGTTGCCAACAGAATCGTATGGCGACCAATAAGGGTTCAGACGTGTATATTGTGCAAAGCTTCCGTAAGGAGAATTGATGGCCTTGTTGAAGCTGAGTGTAAAGTCGTTACGAAAAGTCAGGTTTTTATACCGGTAGGAAAGGTAGCTGTTGGCTGTAATGGTTTGCCGGGAAGAGCCTTTCATTACACCCGCCCTGTTGAGGTAAGTGCCACCCAATCCGTATTGCACCTCGTTATTTCCTCCTTCAATATAGATATTATGTTTTTGCCCGATGCCGTTGCGAACAGGCTGCGCCAGCCAATCTGTATTAACACCCTTCTGTATAGCCTCCGTGCGGGATTTATAATAGTAAGCCAGCTGTTCTTCAATATAATTAAAGGTATCGTCGTACACACCTACCTTCTTTTCCAGGTCCAGTTTTTCTTTTGCATTGAGCAGGCTATAACCACCGAGGTCCGGCGTTTCCACTTCAAGGTTACCGTTATAGGTTACGCGCAGCTTGCCGCTTTGCGGGCGCAGTGTTTCGATAACGATAACGCCATTGGCAGCGCGGGAACCATAAATAGCGGTAGCCGCTGCATCCTTGAGGATGTCCACCTTCACGATCCTGTTCATGTCCAGGTCGTTCACTCTTTGAAGGGTTGTTTCAAAGCCGTCCAATATGAAGAGGGGCGTATTGGGGGCGTTGGCATAGTTAAAGGGGTTGGGCTTGCTGGCCTGGCTGATGTCTACCAGGCTGTTGCCATTGCGCAGCACCACATCCGGCAGGGCATTGGGGTTGGAGCCCAGGCTGATATTTTCCGGCAATTGCAGGGAAGGGTCCAGTACCGTAAGGGCCGTGAGCACACTCGAGTTGGTCACTTTGGAAAGATCTTCTGCGGTAAAGGAAGAAGAGGCGCCGGTGAAATTTGCTTTTGGGCGATTGTAGATCCCTGTTACCACTATCTCTTTTATCGATACAGACGTTGTCGCCAGTCGTATGGTAATATTGTCTCCGTCTTTTACAATGATCTGTTTTGATTCATACCCCACAGATGATATCGTGAGAATGCTCCCCTGTTCAGAGGTAACAGCAAAATCCCCGTCTTTATTGGTAGAGACGCCTTTTTTACTGCCTTTGAGCATCACACTGGCGCCTACAATCGGCTCCCCGGTCTTATTATCAATCACCTTTCCTTTTATCGTGATGAGCGGAATTTCTATGACTATTTTGTTTTCCGGCGCGGGCGCTTCTTTTTCTTTTACCACAATGATGTTTCCTACAATTCGATATGAGAGCGGCAGGTTTGCCAGGCAGGCATCCAGAGCTTCCTTCAAAGAAGCGTCTTTGAGCTGCACATTGGTTTTACCGGATTTGCGCAACAGGTCGCTTTCATACCAGAAATCGTATCCGGTTTGCTTTTTGATGGCCTGGAATACTTTTTCCAGTGATACATTCTTTTCTGTAATGGTCACTTTCTGGGAGTAGCCTTTGGCGGTTACCTGTAAAGAGGCTGCGAGCAGTAAGATGGCTGTAATTTTCATTATAACCAGCGTTTTGGTGAATAGCCCTTTTGAACGCCGGGCTATGGATGCGCTTAAAATCATAACTTCGCTTAGTTTAGGTTATCAATGTCTGTTTTCCGCAATAGCGGGGATCGTTTTCCGGCTGATAATCCGGATTCATTTCCGGGATCAGCAAGGAGGCCTGAACATCTTACCGCTCCGGTGGCACCCGGGGCGGTTTTTATTACAGGTTCCTGTTACAGCGTTTTTAAAGGTTTATTGCTGGCAGTCAATCATAAGTAAGGGCTGTCACCTGGTAACGTGCAGCGTGTTTGCATCGGTTGAAAAGCGGATACCGCTTAGCTCCAATACCTTCAGAAATTCGGATAATTTGGTTTGCCGTGAAAAATCGGCCGTGAATTTTTTTTCAGGGATGGTTCCATCATATATTACGTCTACATCATACCAGCGGGCTACCTGCCGCATGATGGAGGGGAAAGGTGTGCCGTTGAATTGAAAATGCCCGTTTTTCCAGGCCATCACTTCGTCTGTATCAACCAGCGCAACGGGGATCCCAACATGTTGGGACTGGTCCCGGGGAGATTTATCGGACCCGATGGATAAGACAGCTTGTTGTCCGGGGTGAAGGGTTACGGATTTCGGATGGAGGATTCCAGGCTGGCTGGATGATATTTTTACCGCTCCTTCCAACAAAGTAGTTTTTATGGCTGGTTCATCAGCGTACGCATTGATGTTGAAGTGCGTACCTAATACTTCTACTTCACCGGCATTACCACCCGGAGCATTGAATTTCACTTTGAATGGCACTTGCTCGTTTTTGGTTATTTCAAAATAAGCTTCGCCGGTTATTTCCACGGTTCTTTCCCTGCCTGTAAATGCAGTGGGGTAATGTATGGAGGAAGCGGCGTTGAGCCAGACTTTACTGCCATCAGGCAATACCAGCTGAAATTGCCTGCCACGAGGGGTGGCCATGGTGTTGAAGCTAAGTGACAGGGGGGTAGCAGTGGTTGAGGCAGTGGCATATATTAATTTGCCTTCCTGCTTGGTGACTATAACGTTTCCCTGGTGCGCCAACTGTCCATTGGCGGCGCTGTCCAGTACGATCTGTGTACCATCGGCCAGGGTGAGGATAGCGCCCTGTTTGGCGGGGGCTTTGTCCTGTGCCGGCGGCGTGGTAGCTATTGCGGGTTTTCCATGTTTCTGATGGTTGAAGGTGAACCACGCCACAACAGCCACCGATATAATGACGGCTGCAGCAGCTGCCATGCGAAAGATGCTAAAAATTTTCCCCCGCTGCTGTTGCTGTTCATGCGCTTTGATGCGGGTAGCCAGTTGTTCGGTCAGTGCAGGGCGTATAGTTCCATGGTCTGGCTGATTATTGACGATCTGCTCATAAGTGGTGAGCACTTCCTGTTGCTCCGCTTCACTCAATGCTTCAAACCACTCGTTGAACCGGGTATGTTCTTCGGATGTAGTAGTGCCGGCGGCGAATTTTTGTAGCAGTTGTTGTTCGGGCATGGCTGGTTATTGAGAAGCACACGTACGGGAAAGGAAAATGGACACCCCCGGCGGATTATTTTTTTATTAACAGTCCTATGGGGCTGATTAGCAGAGCTTTTTGGCGACCAGGATCAGGAGGGCGCTGAGCCATTCGCCATTCTTTTGCAGGGCTTCTTTAATGAGGTGGGTGGCGGCATAGAGCTGTTTTTTCACCGCCGAACGGGAAATACCGAGCTGTTGTGCAATTTCTTCCAGGCTCCTGTCTTCCCCGGTACGCAGTTCAAAAACCTGTCTTCTTTTAGGGGTCATTTGCTGCAGCGCCTGTTGCGCCGCCTCGTTGTATTCTTTATACAGGTAACCGGCTTCCGGGTCGGGCGCCTGGTTGCCTGTTTTCACGGTTTCATGATCCAGGTATTGCTGGTGTCTTTTATTTTTCCGGAGGCCATCAATGATACGGTTTTTGGCCATCCGCAGCAGGTAATGGTTGAAAGAAGAAAGAGCGGGCAGGGTTTCTTTTTTGAGCCATACCTTAAAGAATATATCCTGCAGTATCTCTTCGGTTTCTTCATGTGACTGATATACAAAGGGATACACGTAGCGGTAGAGCCTGGGAAGATAATGAGCGTATATCGTTGCAAAAGCGCCCTGATCACCTTCTGCCATTTGTTGCAGCAGGATGTGCTCATTATGTAATGTGTAGGGTTTCAATGTCCTAAAATAGCATATAATTAAAAGCCCGGCAAAAAACTTGTAGGCGTTTTCCAGGTTTCCATACTGCCCGTTGGTTTCATGGCACCAGGCCGGCAGGTTGGGAAGGATGCGTTTCAATATTTGTAGCCCTACCCGATGGCCCAGCGATCGTATTCGCCTACATGAGGCCACAGACCAGGATAAGCTGTAGATATCCCGTATATATTCTGTACATAAGCTGTACATATTCCGTATGTTTAAATTAACGGGATATCTACCGTTTATCCATATTTATTTTTATGCTTTATTATTTTATATAAATTAAGGATACATAATCCATATCCGGCAGAAAAACTGCCGGATTTTTATTAACCTTTAAACCATTATCACCTATGGCCAAATTAAAAGGTAGTTTAATCATTACCGGTAAACTCAACAACCTCTCCATTTATAAAATGTGGGGCGTAGATGACCCCGTTGTGCGCATGGCCGGTGGGCCTACCAATGAACAAATCAAGACCTTGCCTTCCTTCAAGCGCACCCGCGAAAACAATATGGAAATGGGCGGGTGCTCTACTGCAGCCAAATGGTTCAAGTACGCCTTCTGGCCACAGAAGGCTCTGGCCGATTACAACATTACCGGGCAGGTCAATGCATTGATGCGTTCCATCCTGAACCTGGATACGGAAAGTGTGCGGGGCCAGCGCCATGTGATGTTGACTAAAAATCCCCGGCTGACGGAGGGGTTCAGCCTGAACCGGAAGACGACGTTCGATTCGGTGGTGCGCTGTCCGTTGGTGGGCACCATTGACAGGAATGAGTTGTCGGCGCGGGTAGAAGTTCCGGCGCTGTTGCCGGGCATCAACTTCTTTGGCCTGCAGTCGCAGGCGGTATACAGTATAATAGCGGTGCTGGGCATTGTACCCGATGTTTTTTACAATGGGGGGCATTACGAGCCGAATCCCGACTATCGGGCAAACGATTGTAAAATGGTGGAGCACGACTGGTACCCGGTACTGAAAGGCTCGCCGCCCACGACGCTGGAGATACAGCTCAATTCGAAGCCGCCGAATCAATCCTTTAGCCTGGTGCTGTCTGTTGGTGTCCGTTATGGAGCTTTGCGCGGAACCAATATACAGGATGCAGGAGGTGTGGAGCAGGTGAAGCGAAGGGGTTGCGCGAAGATACTGGCGATGAGGTAGGACGAGGGCTAATTGAGTTTTGTTTTTATAGCTAATGGCCTGTTCTTCACTTTAACTTGTTTGTAAAAAAGCCCCGCAATAATGTGGGGCTTAAAATTTAAAAACACAAGAGAACGGATATTAAAGGGTTCAGGGCTTGGGTTTGAGTGTGAGCATCAACCTATCGTATAGGTCGGCCAGGTGTGCTTTTGTTACAGCATCCCGGTATTGCAATGAAGCTGATTTGATCGCGGCGGCCAGTTCTTTTGCATGGGCTTTAATGAAAGAAGAGCCGTCGTTATCTTTAATCGCCGGCGGTACTTTATCGAGCATCCCGCAAATCGCCGTTACATACTTCTTTTGCAGGTTCCGCCGGTACACGTCTATAGCACGGCCGGAAGACAGTTCGGTAAATATGCCGCGTTTGAGATCCTGGAGCAGATCGGTCACGGTATAGGCGTTGTCTTTCAAAAACGCCTGCGCGTTTATAAGGTTTACCATGAGCTCCGGACTAAGCAGTGCGGACAGTGTTTTTGCCTGCAGTTCCGTAACAAGGTTAAAATCGACGCTGGCCAGTAAAAACAGGTGCTCATCGGTTAACCAGGCGGGCGTGGCAAACAATTGCGCATTCAGGAATGCCATGGCGTGCTGCTCTTTGACGCGGCCCGGAAAGGCAAACACAGTGCCTGGCTGGTCAGTGTTTTTGGGTGTAACATAGACGCCGCCGATGTTTTTGAGCACATGGCCCATATAGCGCCCATACTGGCCAACCAATTCCTTGTACATCTCTCCTGCGCGATCATAGTTCCCGTGCGGTTCCTTAGTCCACTCCAGCAAATGCGGTGCTATCCTTTTGAGGTTTTTGATACCATATTCCCCCGCCTTCACGGCATCGTCGCCAAGGTCCTCATTCTGGTCGCGGGGGTCGGGATTAGAAAAACCGCTATTACTCAAAGGGTCGCCTTGCGCCCCATAAAAATATTGCGGGCCGGAAGCCAGCTTATGGGTAACCCAGTTGTCGAGGAATGTTTTTTCGGCTTGTATGGATAACGTATCCTGGATATACCTGTACCCCCATTCAATGGCCCATTTGTCGTAATCACCGATGCGGGGGAATATGCCTTTTTCGCCAATGTTGTCTTCGGGCTGGGCCACATAGTTGAACCGCGCATAGTCCATAATGGAAGGCGTATGGCCGTGCGCCTCTACCCAGGCTTTGCTGCGCAGGCTATCTACCGGCACGGTAGAGGAGGCGCCAAAATTATGCATTAAGCCAAGGGTATGCCCCACTTCATGGGAGGATACAAAACGGATCAGCTTACCCATCAGTTCATCGTCGAAATGTGATGTACGTGCCCGCGGGTCGATGGCGGCTGCCTGGATAAAATACCATTTATACAGAATGTCCATCACATTGTGGTACCAGCTGATGTGCGTTTCGAGTATCTCACCGCTTCTTGGGTCGTGCACGTTAGGTCCCATGGCATTCTTTGTTTCCGAGGGCTTGTATACCAACACCGAATGACGGGCATCCTCCATGCTCCAGGTTGAATCGTTTACAGGCGCATCCTTGCCGATAATAGCGTTTTTAAAGCCGGCCTGCTCAAAAGCCGCCTGCCAGTCGTTGATACCTTGTACCAGATAAGGCACCCATTTTTTCGGTGTCAGGGGATCAATATAAATAACAATGGGGTGTTCGGGCTCTACGAGTTCGCCGTGCAGGTATTTTTCCCGGTCCTCGGGCCGCGGCTCCATGCGCCAACGCCATACATAACCATTTTTATGCACACCCTGGGGGTCGGCATCGAAATCGACAAACTGATCATTGAAAAGACCCACCCTTGGGTCGGCAGGCCGCCCCTTCATGGGCACTTTCGGCAACAGCACCATCGAGCTGTTCAGTTCATACGTGTGTGGTTCGGGAGTGGGCGCCAACGGCGAGCCTGCAATGGGATTGTAGGTTCGAACGGTACGGATCTCAACGTTCATCGGGTAGGCATGTATGTATTCAATATACGATCGGTCCGGGGCCACCGATGTAATACCCAAAACCAGGTTCTTAAGATAGGCCTCGAAATACAACACCGAATTATCGCTGTTAATAAAATCAGTGAAGTCGATAACCTTTGTTTTTCGCGCTTCATTTACCGCCTTGATGCTAAAAGCCGCCTGGATCGGTTGTAAATTGCTGCTCTGCAAATTCCAATACATGCCATTGGCCGAACTGTCGGCAGAACGTTCGTTGAAAGACACGGTGCGAAGGAAAATGCGGTCGTCCGTAAGCTGCTCAAAGCGAATAACACACTTTCCGATCTCATCACCGGCATAGCTGGCCCATCCGCCAATAGGAAAACTAGCACGGTAAACCGATGATTTCGCAATACGGTTTACCACCAGCACATCCCTGCCCAGCAGCGAATCGGGTATTTCAAGAAAGTAACGATCTTTTACCTTGTGGGCTGAAAAGAAGCCTTCCGAAGTAAGCGCTGTGGAAGGGATCACTTCTTTATACGGCGGCATCTTTGGCTTGCTGGTGTCTTTGCTCACCTGCGCAGCCGCAGGGGTGGTGGTCAATAAGGCAAAGCAAAGGCCGTACACGGCAACCTGGGTTGCCTGTCGCAATAAATAGTACATAGTTTTTTATTTAGTTATTTTTTGCTAGTAACCGGGCGTTTGGGTTAAATGAAGATTGTTCTGGATGTCCGGCACAGGAATGGGCCACCAGGCTTTGAAGCTGCTCCAGGCGCCGCCCTTTAGCGGGGCAATCACATTCATAACGGCATCAAGATTGCCTGTCCGGCGAAGATCGAAGAAGCGATGCCCCACTTCTGTAAACAGCTCTACCCGGCGTTCATGCAAAATAGCGGTGAGCACGCCGGCTTGTGTGGCTGCTGCCAACGCAGGCAACGATGCCCTTGCCCTGACCATGTTGAGGTCTGTCAGCGCGCCGGGGATATTATTTT
>Ga0307508_10005506_pt1 | contig 12033 bp, 12 predicted proteins | sample 9_EM_MG_FD_203089 | JGI IMG/M metagenome (GOLD analysis project Ga0307508, IMG submission 203089) | Populus trichocarpa ectomycorrhiza microbial communities from riparian zone in the Pacific Northwest, United States - 9_EM | ecosystem: Host-associated > Plants > Roots > Unclassified | place...
CGAAGAAGGAGTGCCTGCCACATGTCGGAAATCACCCTACGTGATCAAATCGGACGGCGCTAACTCTACGCCCGGATCGTGGGAACCGTCAGGCCCCGGAGGTCGCCGGATTCGCCGCGCCGCCCGCGGCGCCAGGCGCCGGCGGAAGCGCGGCCCCGGGCGCGGTCGACGTCGTGAACGACGAGGCCGTCGTCGGAGCGAGCGTCTCGGACGCCGGTAGCCGGTCCATGCCCATCGGCGTACCGGCCACCTCGGGGCCCGGCAGCGCCACGGTCGCCGGCCCGGCGACCTGGTTGACCAGCTTGAGCACGCCGAAGGCGACCCGCACGGCGGTCAGCAGCCCGTCGCCGGCGTAGCAGTAGATGCCGATGTCGACCGGCGCGTCGAGCGACGCGGAGATCGAGTCGATCGAGAAACAGGTGCCCTGTGCCCCGGCCAGCGGCTGCACCTGGGCCACCGACAGTGCGGCCTGACGGTCGGTGAAGACGCTCAGCCACCGCCGGAACAGGCGCTCGACCGGCGGGTCGTACGCGGCCGGGACCGGCTTGCCGGCGTCGGCCACCCGGATGCAGGTCGGCATGACGGGACGCTCCGGAGTGCTCAACGTGCACTGGTAGACCCCGGCCTTGGTCGACACGATGGACACGTCCGCGGCGCCGCCGAGCGCCCCGCCCGCGACGTCGACCCGCCAGGTTCCGTCCGCTCCGACGGTGGCGACCACGTTGTGCGTCACCCCGTCGCCGGCGTCCAGCGTGTAGAGGGCCGCGAAGCTGCGGTCCTGCGCGAGCGCGGCGCGGGCGGCCAGATCGGACCGCGCGTCGGGGGCGTCGTCGGGCACGGAGGGCGGCGCGGACGGTGTGGACTGCGCCGGCCCGGCCGCCTTCGCGCCGCCGCAGGCCGCGACGCCCAGGACCAGCAGGGCGGCGGCCGGCACGGACAAACCGCGTCGGAGAGCAGAGCGTGGGCGCACCGAGACATTCTCGCCTCCATCGGCCGTAACGGTCGCCGTCGAAGCCTCTTCGCGCCCCGGCGTGTCGCGATCGACAGGCCGGAATCTGGGATCGCCTGTCGGTCCGCGGGAGGGTCGCGACTAGGGTGGTGGCGATCGACCAGACCGGCGCCGCCGGCATTCACGCCCGAAGGAATGGTTCGCAGTGGCACTGGTGGTGCAGAAATACGGTGGTTCGTCCGTTGCGACCGCCGAGCGCATCAAGCGGGTGGCGGAGCGCATCGTGGCTGCTCGCAAGGCCGGCGACGACGTGGTCGTCGTCGTCTCCGCGATGGGTGACACCACCGACGAGCTGATGGACCTGGCCAACCAGGTCAGCCCGCTGCCGCCCGGCCGCGAGCTCGACATGCTGCTTACCGCCGGCGAGCGGATCTCGATGGCGCTGCTGGCCATGGCGATCCACAACCTCGGCTACGAGGCCCGGTCCTACACGGGCTCGCAGGCCGGCGTGCTGACCACGTCGACGCACGGCAGGGCGCGCATCATCGACGTCACGCCGGGCCGGCTGCGCACGGCGCTGGACGAGGGCGCGATCGCGATCGTCGCCGGCTTCCAGGGCGTCTCGCAGGACACCAAGGACATCACCACGCTGGGCCGCGGCGGGTCGGACACGACCGCGGTGGCGCTGGCCGCCGCGTTGCACGCCGACGTCTGTGAGATCTACACCGACGTGGACGGCGTCTTCACCGCCGACCCGCGCATCGTCGGCGACGCGAAACACATCAAGAAGATCACGTACGAGGAGATGCTCGAGCTCGCAGCCGGCGGGGCGAAGGTGCTGATGTTGCGATGCGTCGAGTACGCGCGCCGCTTCAAAGTGCCGATCCACGTACGCTCTTCGTATTCGAACAAGCCTGGCACGATGGTCACGGGATCGATGGAGGACCCTTCCGTGGAACAAGCACTGATCACCGGGGTCGCCCACGAGCGCAGCGATGCCAAGATCACGATTGTCGGGGTGCCGGACGAGCCGGGCGCCGCCGGTCGGATCTTCAGCACGGTCGCCCAGGCAGAGATCAACATCGACATGATCGTGCAGAACGTGTCCACTGAGGGCACCGGGCGCACGGACATCTCGTTCACGCTGCCCAAGGCCGACGGCCCGACCGCGATGGCCGCGCTTGACAAGATCAAGGAGCAGATCAAGTTCAAGAGCCTGCTCTTCGACGACCACGTCGGCAAGGTGTCGCTGATCGGCGCGGGCATGCGCTCGCACCCAGGCGTGGCCGCCTCCTTCTTCGCGTGCATCGGCGAGGCCGGCGTCAACATCGAGATGATCTCCACGTCGGAGATCCGCGTCTCGGTGGTCTGCCGCGACAGTGACCTCGACACCGCGGTGCGTGCCGTGCACGACCAGTTCGAGCTGGGCGGCACCGAGCAGGCCGTGGTGTACGCGGGCACCGGGCGGTAAGCGGTCTGATGGCGCAGCCCACGCTCGCCGTCGTCGGAGCCACCGGCTCCGTCGGGACCGTCATGCTCGAATTGCTCACCTCCCGGCGCAACGTCTGGGGCGATATCCGGTTGGTCGCGTCCGCCCGCTCGGCCGGCAAGCAGCTGTCCTGCCGCGGCGAGCAGCTGACGGTCCGGGAGCTCACGGCCGAGGCGTTCGACGGCGTCGACGTGGCGATGTTCGACGTGCCCGACGAGGTGTCGCTCGAGTGGGCGCCGGTCGCGGTGGCCCGCGGCGCGATCGTGGTGGACAACTCGGCCGCCTTCCGGATGGCGCCCGACGTGCCGCTGGTCGTGCCCGAGGTCAACCGGGAGGCGCTGCGCAGCCGGCCGAGCGGCATCGTCGCGAACGCCAACTGCACGGTGATGGCGATGATCATGGCGATCGCCCCGCTGCACCACGAGTACGGCCTTCGCGAGCTCGTGCTGGCGTCCTACCAGGCTGCCTCCGGCGCCGGCCAGTTCGGCATCGACACGTTGCACGACCAGCTCAGCAAGGTGGCCGGCGACCGGCTCCTCGGTTCCCGCCCGGGCAACGTGCGCCAGGCGGTCGGCGACGACCTCGGCCCGTTCTCGGCCCCGCTCGCGCTCAACGTGGTGCCCTGGTCCGGCGCCCTGGCGGCGTTCGGCTGGTCGTCCGAGGAGCTCAAGCTGCGCAACGAGTCCCGCAAGATCCTCGGGTTGCCCTCGTTGAAGGTCTCGGCCACGTGCGTCCGCGTCCCGGTGGTGACCGGCCACTCGATCGCCGTGCACGCGGTCTTCGGCTCCGAGGTCGACGCCGAGGGCGCGCGGCAGGTGCTGCGCAACGCGCCCGGCGTGATCCTGGTCGACGACCCCGAGGCCGGCGAGTTCCCGATGCCGATCGACGCGGTCGGCACCGACCCGTCCTGGGTCGGCCGGATCCGGCGGGCGATGGATGACCCGCGGGCGCTCGACCTCTTCATCACCGGCGACAACATGCGCAAGGGCGCCGCGCTCAACACCCTGCAGATCGCCGAACTGCTCGCCGCTGAGGTCGGGCGCTAAGCAGACCCCCGCGGCGCGATCGGGTAGCCGCCGGCCCCCCGCGGTGATCGGGTAGCCGCCGGCCCCCCGCGGTGATCGGGTAGCCGCCGGTCCCCGCGGCGCGATCGGGCGGACGCCGGGCCCGGTCAGGCGTCGTCGGTCAGGCCGAAGAGGTGGGCGTTCAGGTCGTTCGGCCGGGCGCTCTCGGGCGACTCGGCGGTGTAGAAGTTCATCGCCACCACGACCCGGACCGCGGAGGTCTCACGCAGCGGGCGCACGTAGTGCGGCCATCTGCGGGCGTCGAAGAGGTGCAGGTGCCCGCTCACCGGATAGATGACGTCGTAGTCGGCCTCGACGGCCTCGACCGAGTGGGCGTCGGAGTCCCGGGCGACGATCAGTTCGCCGCCGTCGCCGGGCAGGTGGGTCGTCACGTACAGCAGGCCCTGTACCGGGTTCGAGTCGACGTGGCATTCGTACCGCATGGGTCCGCGCTGCATGTTGAGCACCGCGCCGTAGAGGTCGTTACCCGAGGTGGCCACCTGCTCGCCGGCGAACCGCGAGGCGAAGTCGCGGAACGTCGTGTGGTACATCGCCGTCAGCCAGGGCGCGTGCTGCCGCAGGACGTTGCCGTCGACTGTGAACGACGGGATCTCCGTGGTCGGGCTCTGTTCGCGCGAGGTCACCGATGACGCCGTCAGCACGCGGAAGACGGACTCCTTCTCCGCGACGGCTACCAGTTGTTCGGCCCATCCGTCGGGAAGCAGGCCGCCGACCTGGGCCGTCGACCAGCTGAAGCCGGGCATGTCCGGGTAGCTCACTGCGGGTTCCTCCTCGCGTGCTTCCACACTTGTCTGACGTCGTGCAGGCGGTTCAACGCGCTCTTGCGGTCGGCCGTAATCCACCGACGCGGCTCGCTGCCCGGGTACAGGTAGTACGCGCTGTGCGGGTGGATCGACGGGTCGGCCGACTCGTACACCACCAGACCGTCCAGCGTGGTCACGAACTCTCGCAGGTAGTCGTCGTCGAGGAAGCGGACCTCGATCTCGGCGTACTCGCTGGTGATCATTTCGGCCCGCTCGATGGAGCGGTCCGACCACGGGACCAGATAGCGGTATTGCACGCCGCGGCCGAGGTTCCGCAGAACGATCGGCGCGAAGGACGGTCCGACGGCCGGGTACTCGAACTCGATGGAGTCGCTCGCCGACACCGACCACACGCGCGCCCACGCCTCGGTCTCCTCGACGACGGACAACTCGTTGTCGCTCAGAACGGTGGAGCCGGCGAGGAGCGGCGCCGCCCGCAGCAGTCTGGTCAGTCGCTCAGCCGTGGAACGCGCCTCGTCGCTGCCGGTCGCCAGGAAGGCCTCGAACGAGCTCAGCGTCTGCTGGATGACCGACTGCTGGCTCAGCAGCAGGTCGGCGAAATCCTCGAACGAGGTGGGCGACTGCGTCTGCCCCGCGCCGCCGTCAATTGGTTCACCGAGTGCGGTTGCTCGTAAAACGAGCAGTTCTCGTTCCAGCTCCGCCTGGCGTGCTTTCTCCGCCTCGGTGAACGTCGCGGGATCGGGCAGACGTATTCGTCCTTCCGGAGGCGTTTGGCGGGCGAAGAGTTGCGCATAGGCGCGGAGTCGACGAATCGGAGCGACCGTGGGACTCTTCGTGTTTTCCCATGCGGAGACCGATGGCTCGCTGACCCTCAAGGCCTCCGCCAGTTGACTCTGCGTCAGTTGCCACTCCGGCAGGCCCTGCAGTCGCAGGGTCCGCAGTCGACGTGCCAGCAGCTGCGCCGCTGCCGTGTCCCGGTCCATGGCACTTCACCTTCAGAGAAATTCAGGATCCTCAGGTTCGTGGTACAGCTGACCACTGTACGGTGCCGACCCCAACGCGCTACCACCGAGCTGGGGATCTAGACCGAACCGTGATGGGCCTGACCTCGGGGAGTTCTCTCGCCAACTTCGACCGGACTCATTGCTTCAGGCGAACCTGAACCATACCCTGAACGTAGGTTAAGGTTATCGAAGATACCTGAAGTGATCGAACGGTGACCGTCGGGCGAACTGGACGGTCATGACCTGGGCGCCGACGCGACGACGCGGAACGCCTTGCGGAGCCGACGGCTCCGCAGACACCGAAAACGAGGGACACCCCCGGATTGCGGCCAGGGGTGCTCCTCTTCTGGCATCTCCACCCGATTGAGCCCGGAGGATTCGCCATGTCGACAATAACGCCTGTCTCGTGGGTAGCGAAACCATGTTCCGTCCAAGCGACGACCCAATGCCGTGACGGATCCGACCAATCCGTCACGGCCGGTGTCGGATCGACGACCGGCTTGGCCCTGTTGGCGGTCCTGCTGCTGGTGCTCGCCGCCGGCGCATTTCTCAAGGCGCTTCAGCCGGTGCTCGACGTGATCAAAGCGGTGTTCGCGGCCGCGGCGACGTTCGTGCTGATCGGCGGCGCGATCCTGGTCCTGTTCGTCGCCCTCGTCCGGCGGTGAGCCGGGGGCCCTCGTCCGGCGGTGAGCCGGGGGTCCCTCGTCCGGCGGTGAGCCGGAGGCTAGGCGGCGGCCTCCAGGTCGGCCCGGGTCAGCAGGGCGCGCAGGGCGATGCCGTCGGCGGCCAGGGCCTGGGCGCCGCCCTCCTGCCGGTCGATCACGCAGAGCGCGTGGTCGACGTGCGCGCCGAGCTTGCGCAACTCGTTGGTCGAGATGACGACCTGGCCACCGGAGGTGACCACGTCCTCGACGACGAGCACCCGGCGGCCGGCCACCTCGGCGCCCTCGGCGAGCCTGGCGGTTCCGTACTGCTTGGCCTGCTTGCGGATGAACGCGGTCGGCAGCTTCGCGTGCCGCGCCACCGCGGTCACCACCGCGATCCCGCCCATCTCGAGGCCGGCCAGCACCTCGGTGCCGTCCGGCACGAGCACGGCCATCTCGGCGGCGAGTTGGTCGAGCAGGACCGGGTCGGCCTCGAACTGGTACTTGTCGAAGTATTCGTTCGCGATGCGGCCTGAGCGCAGGACGAACTCGCCGGTCAGCCGGCTCACGGCGCGGACCTGCCGCGCAAGGTCAGAGTCAGTCACGAGACAAGCCTGTCAGGCCGTTCGCGGACGGCCGACAGCACCCCGGCAGCAAAGCACTCAGCAAGCGACAAACCGAGCCGATCAGAGGATCATGCAGACCAACCCGCACCGCTGGTTCGGCGTCGGGCAGAGCAGCGCGTCCGACTCCGCGAAGGCGGGGACCGAGGCCGCGGCGGCGGCGATCGGCGAACGTACGCCGAAGGCCGCCTTTGTCTTCTGCTCCGTCGCCCATGACCTCCCGGCCCTGCTGGGGGCGGTGCGGAAAGAGGCCGGCCCGGCTGCCGCGATAGTCGGCTGCACGACCGACGGCGAGCTGGGCAACGCGGGCATGACCAGCGGCGGGGTGGCGATCGCGGCGCTCGGCGGCGACGGCTTCACCGTGCGGACCCGGATGGCCCGGGTCTCCGAGCACGGCCAGCGGGCGTCCGGTGCCCTGGCGGCCGAGGCGCTGCACGGCATGCACGACGATCACCGAGCCTTGATCATGTTGTGCGACGGGCTGGCCGGCAGCCCGCACGAGATCGTGCGCGGCGCGTACTCGATCGTCGGCGCCACCGTCCCGCTGGTCGGCGGCTTCGGCGGCGACGACCTGCGGTACGAGGCCACGTACCAGTTCTACGACGACCAGGTGCTCACCGGCGTGGTGATCGGCCTCGCGCTCGGCTCGGACGCGCCGATCGGCGTCGGCATCGGCCACGGCTGGCACCGCGTCGAGCCGCCGATGATCGTCAGCCGGAGCCACGGCGCGCACATCTACAAGCTGGACGACGAGCCGGCCCTCGACGTCCTGCTCCGCCGCAACCACTTCCACGGGACCGCCAAGGACTTCTTCCAGGGCGGCCGGCAACTGCAACCACTCGGGCTCTCCCGCCGCAACGGCGAGGACATGCGGGTGCTGCACGCCGGCGACGACGACGAACGTTCGGTCTGGGGCACCGCTGACGTCCCGCAAGGCGCGCTGGTCTGGCTGATGGAGGCCGACCGGCAGGCGCTGATCGACGGCGCCAGGCAGTCCTGCGCCGGCGCCCTGACCCGGCTCGAAGGGTTGCCGCCGCTAGGCGTGCTGGCCTTCGACTGCGGCGGCCGGCGCGCCGGGCTGATCGACGGCGGGGTCGAAGAGGAGCTGGCGGTGATCCGTGAAGCGCTGCAGGACGCCCCGTTCGCCGGGTTCTACACCACCGGCGAGATCGCGCGGGTCCGTGGCGCGAGTGGCATGCACCATCTCACCCTGGTCACCCTCGCCCTGGCCTGAATCCATGCTGACCTGGTCAACGCACATGCTCACCGAGTACTTCACGGCGGTCAACGCGGCCGACGACGAAAACGAGGCGATCGCGTACGCGGTCGAGCGCGCGGCCGAGATGGTCGACGCCGAGGTCGGCGCCGTGGTCCGGGATGGGCAGGTATACGGGGCGTACGGCTTCGGCGGGCCGGTGCCGGGGGACTCGCTGCGCGCGGTCGCGACCGGCCAGAACAAGCTCGGCGTGCCCGAACTGGGCGAGTTGCACGCGGTCGCGAATCCGCTCGGCGGGGAGAACTCGGACGCGCTCATCGTCGGCCGGCTCGACGAGGATTTCGTGCCCGAGGAGCGGCAGATGCTGCAGGGCATGGCCCAGGTGCTGGGGCTGGCGCTGCGCAGCATCCGGGTGCTCGCCGCCGAACGGCACCTGCGGGCGGAGAAGGAGCGCCAGGCGAGCAGCGCGCAGATCCGGCAGCGGCTGGTCGAGTCGTTGCTGACCATCCAGCGGGCGATCTCCGGCCGGCGCCCGCTGCCGGAGATCCTGGACGCGGTGACCAGCGGGGCGGCGGAGCTGCTCAACGGCGCCACGGTCGCGCTGATGCTCGCCGAGGGCGGCCCGGACCGGCGGCTCACCGTCGCGTCGACCTACGGCGACGGGACCGTGCCCCCGGACGAACTCGCCCGCGAGGCGATGGCCGCGGCGGCGGTGCTGATCCGTCCGGACGTGACCGGCACGGCCATCGCCGCCCCGGTCCGGGTGACCGGGGAGATGGCCGGCAGCCTGGTGGCGCACCTGCCGGGCACGGTCGACACGCACGCCGAGGAGCGCGACCAGCTGGCCGCGTTCGCCCAGCAGGTGAGCCTGGCGCTGACCGACTCGCGGACCGTCGAGGCGGTCCGCGAGGCGCACCACGACCCGGTGACGGGGCTGCCCAACCGGGCGCTGTTTCTCAAGATCCTCAAGCGAGTGCTGGCCTCCCGCAGCACCACCTCCGACCCCACCAGCGTCCTCTTCATCGATCTGGACCGGTTCAAGGCGGTCAACGACAGCCTCGGCCACGACGCCGGGGATCAGCTGCTCGCGCTGGTCGCGCGGCGGCTGCGGGGATGCGTACGCGCGAGCGACACCACCGCCCGGCTCGGCGGCGACGAGTTCGCGGCCCTGCTGCACGACTCGCCGATCGAGGCGGCGGCCGTCGTCGGCGAGCGGATCGTCGCCGCGATCAAGGAGCCGTTCCGGGTCGCCGGCCGGGAGATCTTCATCGGGGCGAGCGTCGGGATCGCCACCTCACGGGAGATCGCCGAGCGGTCCGAGACGCTCCTGCACAACGCGGACGTGGCGATGTACCGGGCGAAGAAGGAGGGGCCGGGCCGGGTTCTCGCGTACCAGCCGTACATGCACGCGGAGGCGCTCGACCACCTGAGCCTGCGCGGCGATCTGCAGCGGGCGCTGCGCGAGGGCGAGTTCCGGCTGCAGTACCAGCCGCTGGTCCGGCTCTCCGACGGGGCGGCGGCCGGGGTCGAGGCGCTGATCCGCTGGCACAGCCCGACCCGTGGCTTCGTCTCGCCGGTCGACTTCATCCCGATCGCCGAGGAGTTCGGCCTGATCACCGAGATCGGGCAGTGGGCGCTCGAGACCAGCGCGGCGCAGGTCGCGCAGTGGCGGCGGGTCTTTCCCGACCTGGGGCTCAACGTCAACGTCTCGGGGCACCAACTGATGCATCCGCGGTTCTCCGACGACGTGATGCGGGCGCTGGCGATCGCCGGCCTGCCGTCCCGCGCGGTCACCCTGGAGCTCACCGAGTCGGTGCTGATGAGCGAGCCCGACCTGGGCAAGGCCGTGCTGCACACGCTGCGCGGGCTGGGCGTCCAGCTCTCCATCGACGACTTCGGCACCGGGTATTCGTCGCTCGCGTACCTGCGCGAACTGCCGGTCGACGAGCTCAAGATCGATCGCGCCTTCATCGCGCGGGCCGAGCTCACCCGGGAGGATCTCGCGCTGGTCCGCACGATCGTCGAGCTCGCCCAGATCCTCGGCCTGCGAACGGTCGCCGAGGGGATCGAGAACGTCGCCCAGCTCGACTCGCTGCGCCGGCTGGGCTGCGCATACGGCCAGGGATACCACCTGTGCCGACCGTCCGATCCCGCCGACGTGCCGGACAAGCTGGCCCGCACGCTCGTCGACACCGCCGCGACGTAGATCGTCACCCGTTTGCGTACTTGATCGCCGCTCTACAACATGCGAGATCCTTTTGGGGTACTTTTCGCCTAATTAGTGGGCTTATATTCCGGAAGGAACGTTCGGTGACACCCTTCGCGCTGCTCTTCCTCCTCACCCTCGCCGGCTCCTCGTGCTTCGCTCTCGGCCGGGCACTCGGCCGCGGCGAACGCTACGAGAAGGGCTACCGGGAGGGCTTCCGCGACGGCGAGACCGGCTCGCTCGCCCGAGCCGCGCGGCTCATCCAGCTCAACGACCGTGCCGCGATCGCCCCGGCGGTCGAATCGATGAGCGGCCCCTACTCGGTGCCACAACAGTTGCCGGCCCGCAGCGTCGGTCCGGCGGTCACGGCCGTTCCGGTCCGACCCCAACTAGCGATTTAGACCAAACCAGCGCAGGGGTACGGCGAGACACGCCGTACCCCGCTTTTGGCGCCCATCTGACCCGAGAGGCCCGGTGGGTGATCGTCTTGCGGTTGGGGGCCGGTCGTCGCGTACGGCTCAGGCGAGTTGGCGCCGCACCTCTGCCGCAACCCGCCCGCCCTCGGCCCGGCCCGCGACAGCGGCCTGCGCCGCCTTCATCGCCGGACCCATTTGGGTCTTCCCGCTGAAACCGCCCGCCGAGAGCGCCCCCGCGACCAGCTCGGCGATCTCCGCGTCGCTGAGCTGTTTCGGCAGGTAGCGGTCGAGAACCTCGCCCTCGGCCTGCTCCTTGGCCGCCTGCTGGGCCCGGCCCGCGCCGGAGAACGCGGTCGCCGCCTCGCGGCGCTTCTTCGCCTCCTTGGCCAGCACCGCGAGCACCTCGTCGTCGGAGAGGGCGCGCGCCTTGTCGCCGGCGACCTCGGCGGTTTGCACCGCGGCGAGAGCCATCCGCAGCGTCGAGGTGGTCAAGTCGTCGCGGCCCTTCATCGCGGCGTGCAGGTCATCGTTCAGGCGGTCTTTCAGCGATCCCATGGCAGGAGAAACTACTCTTGCCGTCATGCGCAAGCGCTCCCTTATCGGCCTCGGTGCCGGAGTCGTCGCGGCAGGCGGCGTGACCCTCGCCTACGCCTCGCTGATCGAACGTAACCTCTTCACGCTCCGGCGCTTCGACGTGCCGATCCTCGAGCCGGATGCGGAACCGCTGCGCATCCTGCACATCTCGGACCTGCACATGATGCCCGACCAGCGACGCAAGCAAGACTGGGTGGCCGCGCTGTACGGCACCGACCCCGACCTGGTCGTGGTCACCGGCGACAACATGGCCTCGCCCGACGCGGTGCCCGGGGTGCTGCGGGCTCTCGACCCGTTCCTCTCCGTGCCCGGCGCGTTCGTCTTCGGCTCGAACGACTACCGCGGGCCGGTGTGGCGAAACCCGCTCGCCTACCTGCTGCGCCAACGCGACGACTACGTGCAAGGCGTCGACCTGCCCCACGACGACCTGCGGGCGGCCTTCGCGGACGCCGGCTGGGCCGACCTCAACAACGCCCGCACGGTCATCAAGGCCGGCGGCCGCTCGGTCGAGCTGGTCGGCGTCGACGACCCGCACGTGGACCGCGACGACTACCCGTCGGTGGCAGGCCCCATCTCGCGCGGCGCGGATCTGCACATCGGCGTCACCCACGCACCGGAGTCCCGGGTGCTGAACGCGATGGCCCAGGACGGGTTCGCCCTGCTGCTGGCCGGCCACACCCACGGCGGCCAGGTCTGCGTGCCCGGATACGGCGCGCTGACCACGAACTGCGACCTGCCGCACGACATGGCCAAGGGCCTGCACCGCTGGCCGGGCTCGGAGGCGTGGCTGCACGTGTCCGCCGGACTGGGCACCCACCCGACCGCCCCGATCCGCTTCGCGTGCCGGCCGGAGGCTTCGGTGCTTACCTTGATACCGCGCTGACCTGCGGTTTTGCGGGTTGGGGGGATACCGATTTCGCGTGCGGTGGGTAGTCGGATAGTATTTCGGGGCAGCTCGGGGTGTGGCGCAGCTTGGTAGCGCGCTTCGTTCGGGACGAAGAGGCCGTCGGTTCAAATCCGGCCACCCCGACCAGGTCAGGGGC
>Ga0307508_10005508_pt1 | contig 12031 bp, 8 predicted proteins | sample 9_EM_MG_FD_203089 | JGI IMG/M metagenome (GOLD analysis project Ga0307508, IMG submission 203089) | Populus trichocarpa ectomycorrhiza microbial communities from riparian zone in the Pacific Northwest, United States - 9_EM | ecosystem: Host-associated > Plants > Roots > Unclassified | place...
TGGAGAACGGCTACGACCCGGACAGCACGCCGAGGCCGCCGCTGATCGTGCCGTGGTGGCTGCTCGTCGCCGGCATGCTGTTCGGCCTGGCCTGCGGCGTGAAGTGGAGCGCGCTGTTCTTCCTGCCGTTCTTCGGGATGTTGATCATCTTCTGGCGGTTGCAGGCGCGCCGCTCCGCCGGCGCCCGTGGCCCGTTCACCGCCGGCATCCGCCGCGACCTGGGCTGGGGCCTGCTCAGCTTCGGGCTGTCGGTGATCTTCTATCTGGCCACCTGGACCGGTTGGTTCGTCACGAACACCGGCTACTTCCGGCACTACCGCCAGGCGAACGGCCTGAGCGAGCCGCCGGTGCTGGGCGCGCTGCTCAACCTGTGGCACTACCACCAGGAGGCGTACAGCTTCCACAGCGACCTGGTCGCCCGGCACCCGTACCAGTCCTGGCCGTGGCAATGGCTGCTGCTGGGCCGCCCGGTCAATTTGTACTGGCCCAGCAACCTCACCGGCTGTGGCGCGCCCAGCTGCGTACGCCAGATCCTGCTGCTCGGCACGCCGGTCCTGTGGTGGTCCTTCCTGCCGGCGCTGGCCGCCCTGATCTGGTTCGGCGTGGCCCGGCGTGACTGGCGGGCGTACGCGATCGGCACCGGCGTGGTGGCCGGCCTGCTCCCGTGGTTCTACTACGCGATCAAGGACGGCCGGACGATGTTCTCGTTCTACGCGCTGCCCGCCCTGCCGTTCCTGATCCTCGCCGTGGTCTACGTCCTGGGCGCCATCATGACGCCACGGGAGGGGATAGTCGCCGGCCCCGGCCGCACCGACCGCCAGCTGATCGGGACCGTGGTCGTGGGCATGTACGTGGCCGTGGTCGCGCTGTGCTTCGCCTACTTCTTCCCGATCTTCGTGGGCCAGCTGATCACGTACCAAAGCTGGTCCGCCCACATGTGGCTGGGCTCCCGCTGGATCTAGGGCGCGTGCGGGTCGAGCCCGCGCCCGTCGACGGTTATCCGGCGGGCCAGGCCGTCCAGATAGGCGCGGTAGGCGCTCACCAGATCCCAGCTGCCGTCGCTCAGGCCCCACTGAATCTGGAAGCCGTCCCACACGGCGAAGGTCTCCCGGGCGATGGCTTCCGGGTCGATGTCCGGTCGTAGCATCCCCGACTCCCGGCCCTGCTCGAGCGAGCGCCGCACATTTCCGACAAGCCGTTCATAGCGGTCGTGGAAGTACGAGTGCGCCGGATGTTCCGGGTTGGACGCCTCGGCGGACAACACCGTGTACAGCTGGGTCAGACCGGGCTGCGTGGCGTTCGACTCGAGCAATTCGACGCGCCGGCGCATCATCTCGATCGGGTCGGCGGCCGGGCCGGTCCGGTCGATGATGCCCTTCGCCTGCTCCTCGCGGGCGCGCAGGACCGCCAGGAGCAGGCCCTGCTTGCTCCCGAAGTGGTGGAGCAGGCCGGCATGCGAGATGCCCACGTCCGCGGCGATCTTCTGCGTCGACGAGTTGAGGTAGCCCAGGCGGGCGAAGTGCAGCACGGCCGAGTCCACGATCGCCTTGCGCCGCTCGTCGGCCGCCGCGTACGTACCCGTCTGGCGGCGGGGCTTGCGGGGACGAGCCATGACCCGAGCATAGGTGACCACCGGAAATTAAAACCGATTAGCAAGTCGGTTTTTAAGCTACCGTGGAGCTCCACCGAGCCCTGTCGAAGGAGTGAGATGGTCATCCACCGGACCGCCACGTATCCCTACCAGGACCCCGCACTGCCCGTACCGGAACGGGTCGCCGACCTGCTCAGCCGGATGACGCTGGAGGAGAAGGCCGGGCAGATCTTCCATGCCATGGTCGCGATGGGCCCGGGCGGCGCGCTGGCCGAGGACCCGGCGCAGGCCTCGCGCGGCCTGACCGCCCGAGACATGATCAGCGGCAAGCAGCTGACGCATTTCAACCTGCTCGGGTCGGGTCCGGCCCGGCAGATCGCCGAATGGCACAACCGGATCCAGGAGCTGGCCGCCGGCACCCGGCTCGGCATCCCGGTCACGCTGTCCACCGACCCGCGGCACTCGTTCACCGACAATCCCGGCACCGCCTCGCGGGCCGGCGCGTTCTCGCAATGGCCGGAGCCGATCGGCCTGGCCGCGCTGCGCGACGCCGACACGGTGCGCCGGTTCGCCGACACCGTCCGCCGGGAGTACGTCGCGGTCGGGCTGCGCGTGGCGCTGCACCCGCAGCTCGACCTGGCGACCGAGCCCCGCTGGTCGCGCTCGTCCGGCACCTTCGGCGAGGACGCCGAGCTGGCCGCCCGGCTGGGCGTCGCCTACCTCGAGGGGCTGCGCGGTGGCGACGAGCTGGGGCCCGACAGCGTGTCCGCGATGGTGAAGCACTTTCCCGGCGGCGGCCCGCAGAAGGACGGCGAGGACCCGCATTTCCCGTACGGCAAGGAGCAGATCTACCCGGGCGGGCGGTTCGACTATCACCTCGAGCCGTTCCGCGCCGCCATCGCCGCCGGGGTCACCCAGGTGATGCCCTACTACGGCGTTCCGATGGGCACCGCGTACGAGGAAGTGGCCTTCGGTTTCAACCAGGGCGTCATCACCGGCCTGCTCCGCGAGCAGTTGGGCTTCGCCGGCATCGTCTGCACCGACTGGGGCATCATCACCGACCACGACATCATGGGCGAGCCGCACGCGGCCCGGGCCTGGGGCGTGGAGCACCTCACCCCGGCCGAGCGCGTCCGGTTGGCGCTGACGGCGGGCGTGGACCAGTTCGGCGGCGAGGCCTGCCCGGAGCTGGTGGTGGAGCTCGTACGCTCCGAACAGATCCCCGAGTCGCGGATCGACCGCTCGGTGGCGCGGCTGCTCGCCGAGAAGTTCCGGCTCGGCCTGTTCGACGAGCGGCGCTACGTCGATCCCGACCTCGCCGAGGAGACCGTCGGCGGCGCCGGCTTCGTCGAGCAGGGCGCGGAGGCGCAGCGCCGATCGGTGACCCTGCTGAAGAACAGCGGCGAACTGCTGCCGTTGACCGGCCGCCCGAAACTGTACGTCGACGGGGCCGACCCCGCCGTGGCCGGCCGGTACGGCGAGATCGTCGCCGATCCGGCGGACGCCGACCTCGCCGTGCTGCGCCGCACCGCTCCGCACGAGCCCCGGCCGGGCCGGTTCGAGTCGTTCTTCCACTCCGGCCGCCTCGACTTCCCGGCGGAACAGCTGACCGGGATGCTCGACGTGCTCCACGCGGTGCCCACCATCGTGGTGATCCACCTGGAGCGCCCGGCGGTGATCCCCGAGCTGGCCGAGCACGCCGCCGCCGTGCTCGGCGTCTACGGCACCGACGACGAGGCGCTGTTCGACGTGCTCTTCGGCCGGGCTGAACCGCAGGGGCGCCTGCCCTTCCCGCTGCCCCGGTCGATGGCCGAGGTGGAGAGCGGGCGCCCCGACGTGCCCAGCGACAACCCCGACCCGCTGTACCCGTTCGGCGCCGGCCTGCGATACCAAGCGGGAGGTTGAGTCGGGGTCAGGAGCGCTGGATCGGGATGCAGTTGCCGGTGTGGTAGCTCCCGTCGTACGCCTTGGCCAGGCCGTGACCGGTCTGCGCGATCCGGGCGCACACCTTCTTGGCGTTGCCGATGGCCGCGAAATCGTCGGACGAGGTCTTCCGCACGGACGGCTGCTGGTCCTCGAAGTAGTACTTGCTGTGCACGACGGCCTGGCTGCCCATCGTCGACTCGTCCGGGTTGGTGCCGTCACCGCCGTAGAGGTGCAGGTGGAATCCGGTCCGCCGGTTCGGGGTCGAGCCGTTCCACTCGGCGTCGTACCAGACGGTGAAGGTGTTGTTGGTCAGGGTCGCCTTGGTGATGCAGACCCAGCGGGTGCTCTTCTTCATCTCGTCCGTGCACTGCTCGTCCGCCGGGATGCCGCCCGCGGCCGCCGGCGCACTGCTGGCGGCGGCCGACGACGGGGCCGTGGCCTGCTCGCTCCGCTGCTGGTCGGCCGCCACCTGGGTGGCGGTGTCGTCCGGGGCGTTCGACCGGGTCAGGGCCCACGCCGTGCCGCCGCCCGCCAGCAGCAGAACCGCCACCGCCGCGACAAGAACTCGCCGCTTGACGTTGTTCGCGGGTGGCGGCGGCGGTGACCCGAGTAGCACCGGCGGTGAACCGGGTGGCGGTGGTGGTGACCCGGGCGCCGGCGTCGCGTGGCCCGTCTCCGCCGCCGAGCCCATCGCGACGCGGGCCGTGACGGTGGCCTTGGGCAGCGGTGGCCTGGCGTCGGCTGGTTTGGGCATTTTGGCCGTCGACCCGGCGAGCACGGGGATCTCGCCGGTCGGCTCGTCGTACGCATCGGGTATCGGGCCGGCCGGCGGGATTACCGGGATGGGCGGAATGGGCGGCTGCCCGGCGTCGTCCGGAACCGGCGGGTCCGCCGCCTTCGGCGCGCTCACGGACTGCGTGCTCACGGGCGGCGTACTTACCGGCTCGGGCGGGCTGACCGGCTTCGGTGTGATCACCGGGACGGGCGGCTGTGTGGCCGCGCCCCGGACCTCGGGGTCCACCGGCTCCGGTGTGGCTGGCACCGGCTCGCTCCCGGCGACCGAGCTGCCGGCCTGCCAGGCCGCGCCGAGCGCGACCGCGTGTTTGGGGTTCGCGTCCACCGCGACCGGCCGCCCCAGCTCCGAGCCGACCATCTGCGCGACGATCGGCATCCGCGACGAGCCGCCCACCAGCAGCACCGCGCTCAGCGCCTGCGGGGCGTAGCCGGCCGAGCGGATCGTCCGGCGTAACGCCTCGATCGAGTCCTGCACCGCCGGGCGGACCATCGTCTCCAGCTCGGACCGGGTGAGCTGGACCTTCGTGCTGACCGTCGGGAGCAGCACCTGGATCGCCGCTTCGGTGTCGGCGGAGAGCGCCTCTTTGGCCTGCACGCACTCCGCACGCAGCTGGGCGACCGCGGCGTTCAGGGCGGGGTCGTCCGGGTCGAGCCGCTCCAGCGGGCCGCCCACCGACGCGGCGACGTGGGCGAAGATAGCGGCGTCGAACTCGATGCCACCGAGCGGCTCGATCTCCTCGGGCTGGCCGGTCAGGTCGAAGCCGTCCGCGGTCTTGCGCAACACGGCGGCGTCGAAGGTCCCGCCGCCGAGGTCGTAGACGGCCAGCACCGCGCCCGGCTCCAGCCGGTGCTGGTGCGCGTAGTAGCTCGCCGCCGCCTGCGCCTCGGTGGTGAACTGGACCGGCTCTTCGATGTCGGCGAGCCGGACCGCCTGGCGCAGTCGATCTATCTTGTACGGCCCCCAGCTCGCCGGGTGGGAGACGCAGATCGACGCCGGCGGGCCGCCTTCCCGGGAGGTCACCGCGTCGAGGACGGCCTTCAGCATCCGGGCCGTCAACGCCGAGGCCGAGTACGGCGAGCCGCCCAACAGGGTCGGGGTGGTGTCGCTCAGGTTCCGCTTGAACTCCCGGGCGACCCGGCCCGGCTCGGAGAGCCCGCGGCGGCCGGCGCTCTCGCCGGTCAGGAACGTCCCGTCGGCGCGCAGGAACACCACCGACGGGATCGCCGCCGAGTGGCTGCCCAGCGCGGCGATCTCCGCACGGCCGTCCCGCCAGACCGCGGCGGCGGTATATGTGGTCCCTATGTCGATACCGACTGCGTACATCGCAAAGCGCTCCGGATTTCGGTCGAGAATTAGATCGGAAGGACCGGTCAGCCCGCGGTCCGGCGGACCCGCTGGCGAACTCGGCCGCGCGGCGGGGACGGCTGGACCCGTCGACATCGGCCGCACTGGGGTGGTGACATGGCTGCCATCCTTGCCGACTCGTGTCCCGCGGCCAAGCTGCCCGGGCGGTGCCGCGGCCCCCAAAAGTGCCATTCATGCAGGTCAGGCTGCGTGCTCTTGGTCGTGGGGAAGGTCGACTTCCAGCCTCGCGTGGCCTCGTCGAGCGTAACCGGTCAGTGCCAGGCCGATCGGTCCTCGCCCGCGTGGCCGTCGCCGACAGCCAGGACGGGAGGGCGCCGTGGACTTCGGCCCGCTCGCCCGGCGGCATCCGGCGACGAAAATCGAGGAGATCGCGTCCGGGGCGGACCGCCGGTCGGCAGTGCCGTCGGGTAGACCGAGAGGCCGCGCCCGAAGTGCTCCGGTCCTGCCGGGATCGCGCGGACCAGGACGACGCCGAGGCGGGCAGCACGAGCCACGCGAGCGACCACTTTGGAGCTTTGTGCGTGGGGGAGACAGGCCAACGGCTGCGGCGTACCAGGCCGGAAATCTTCTGGTAATACATCGTCAATGACTAATGTGGTGTTCGGCGCCGGCTCCCGGCGTACTGTCGCTCCGGTTTTGCTCGTCTGTGTCCTCGGCCTGGCCGGCGGTGTGCTGTCGCCCGCCGCTGCCGTCGCCGGCCCCGGTCAGGTCGTGCAGGGCAGTCTCCCGCCGGTGCCCACGGCGGGGCCGGGCCAACAGCTGACGGTCACGGCGGTCGACGTGTCGCCGCGGGGCGTCGTGGCCGGCACCCTCCACGTGACCACCACCAACCCGGATGGCACGCAGTCGGTGGCCGACCTCCCGCAGCGGTGGGTGCGGATCCCGGGGGCCGGCTGGCTGCGCCAAGGCGTCGCGCTGCCGGAGGGTGCGACTTCCGGCACGGTGACCGGGCTGACCGATCGCGGCGAGGCGGCCGGCACGGTCACCCTCGGCGGCGTTTTGCGGGCGGCGCGCTGGTCGGCGAGCGGCCGGTCCGCGACGCTGATCGGCGACGCCGGCAGCCGCGTGACCGCGGTCGGACCGAACGGACCGTGGGGCGTGTTCAGCGGCGACGGCAGCCCCGTCGTCCCGGGTGTGGCCGAGCTGGTGACCCGCGACGGCACTCGTACGCTGCTGAGTGGAACGAGCGAACTCGACGCCGGCTACAGCCGCAGGGTGTCCTCGATCGGCGGGCCCGGCCTCGCGCTGGTGTGGGTGATCGACGGCGTCGGGCGGGCCACCACCGGGCGGCCGGTGCTCTGGCAGGACGGCGCGACCGTGCGGCTTCCGGTGATCGACGCCGCGCTCCTGACGCCCGCCTGCGTCTCCCCGGTGCGGGCCGACGGGAGCGTCGTCGCCAGCGGGTACGACACCTCGGCGGGCGTGGTGAGCTTCGTGCTGATCCGGCACGTCGGCGGGGCGCCGGGCACCGACATCGTGCTGAACCGGGCCGCGGCCGCGGGGCAACCGGTCGCCAGCCTCAGCTGCGGCTCCACGCGGCTTTCGGACAGCCTCGCGGGCGACGGCGGCGTCGCCGGCTTCATCTCCGACGCGGAGGGTCAGCGCGCCGCCTACTGGAACGCCGCCAACGTCGCGACCGTGGTGCCCCTCGCGGCCGGCGAGCGGTCGGCGGCCGGGGTGGCGGTGGCCGGTGCCGGCCGGATGGTGATCCAGGCCCAGGGCGAGGACGGCACGGCTCGCTTGTCGCTCTGGCAGGACGGCATCCGTACGCAATTGCCGGCCCCCGACGGCTGGACGGTGACCTCGGTCGTGGAATTGACCGACGCCGGCCTGTTGGTGGCGAACGTCCGCGACGCCGCTGGCACTGTGCGCCCGGCGGTGTGGCAACTGGCCTTGCGGGGCGTCGACGTGGCGGTCAAACCTATCGGGTAAGCGATTTCCACGTAGGCCGAACACCGTCAATGTCCGGAGGAGCTCGATGTCCTACCACAATCCCCTGCGCACGCGGGACGATCTTGCGGGCTTCCGGCTCGAGGGCGACGGCGCCATGTCGTTTCCGCGGGGCCGGTTGCGGCTGGAGAGCCTGCGCCCGCCCGAGGACGGCCAGGACGCCAACATCGTGCTCTGGTGCCCCGAGGACTTCGGCCCGGACATCTCGGTGGAGTGGAACTTCTGGCCGATCCGCGAGCCCGGCCTGGCGATCCTCTTCCTCCAGGCGCGCGGACGGCACGGCGAGGACCTGTTCGACCTGGCGCCGCGGACCGGCCCGTACGAGCAGTACCACCACGGCGACCTGGACGCCTACCACGTCTCGTACTTCCGCCGGATGTGGCCGGCGGAGCGCCGGCTGCACACCTGCAACCTGCGCAAGAGCTACGGCTTCCACCTGGTGGCGCAGGGGCCGGATCCGCTGCCCGCGGTGCTGGACGCCCAGGGCCCGTACCCGATGCGCCTGACCGTCCACGATGGCGAGATCACCTTCGCGGTGGCGGGCCTGGTCTCGTTCCGCTGGCGGGACGCCGAGCCGCTGCCCGGCGGCAAGATCGGCTTCCGCCAGATGGCCCCGCTGATCGGCGAATACGCCGACCTCCGCGTCACGCCACTGTAGGCCGCAGATCAAGGCATCGATGAGCGTTGACATTTGAGACGATTCAAAGCTACGGTCACACACACGTTTTCGTGCTGTAACCCCCTCGTCACAAGGCAGGTACCGGTGCAGCGACTATCCACGTCCCGTGTCCTTGCGCCACCCGACCGATCGCGCACCGGGCCCGCGCAGCCCTGGGTCATCCGACTCTACGAGGCCGCCGACGAGGTGGCCTGGGCGGTGCGGCTCAACCTGCTCTGGTTGTTGTTCACCCTGGCGGGCCTAGTCGTGCTGGGCGTCGGCCCGGCCACCATGGCGGCCTACACGCTGGCCCGCCGGCATGCCCAGGCCGAGTCGTTCGCGGCCTTCCCGGCCTTCCTCGCCGCCTACCGGCGGGAATTCGTGCGGGGCACCACCTTGCTTCTTCCGGTCCTCGGGGTAAGCGTTTTCCTGGCCGGTAACTACTTCTACTTCGCCTCCCTCGGCCCGGCGGCCGTGCTGCCCCGGCTGGCCACGCTGGCGGCCCTCGCCATCGTGGTCGTGATCGGTGCCTACCTGCTGCCGATGGCCGCGCACTACGACCTGCGGGCGTACGCCTACCTGCCGAAGGCGTCGCTCTTCGCGCTCGCCCGGCCGGCTCCGTCCGCGCTGCTGCTGTTGGTCGCCACGGCGGTCGGGTACGCGAGCGTGACCTATCCCTTCCTGGTGCTGGTGGTCGCCGTCGGCGGGTGGATCCAGCTGGACACCTGGCTTTGCCTGCGCTTCTTCGCCGAGAACGAGGCGCGCCTACGAGCGGAACGGATCCCATGAAGACACTCATCGCACGCCGCCGATATCTCGCCGCGGCGCTCGCCCTCAGCACCGTCCTGACCACCGCCGCCTGCGGTGACGACGGCGAGCAGGCCTCGAGCGACACGATCACCATGATGGCGCCGCTGTTCGGCACCGCACCGGACCCGGGCGGCGAGGTGCAGAAGGCCGTCGAGGCACTGATCGGCAAGAAGCTCGACATCACCTGGGTGCCCAACGCCGACTACGGCGACAAGACCAACGTGGTGCTGGCGTCCAACAACATCCCGCAAGTGATGGTGATCCAGGGCGACAAGGGCCCGTCATTCGTCCGGGCCGCCCAGGCCGGCGCGTTCTGGGACCTCACCGACAAGCTCGACAAGTACGAGAATCTCAAGCCGGCCGACCCGCAGACCGCCAAGAACACCTTGGTCAACGGAAAGCGGTACGGCATCTACCGGGTGCGGCCGCTGCTGCGGTCGGCCGTGATGATCCGCAAGGACTGGCTGGCGAAGGTGGGCCTGCCGTTGCCGGAGTCGGTCGACGACCTCTACCGGATCGCCAAGGCGTTCGCCGAGCAGGACCCGGACGGCAACGGCAAGAAGGACACCTACGGCCTGATCATCCCGAAGTGGCCGACGCCCGTGTTCTCCAGTTCCAGCCCGTACAACATCTTCGAGACCTGGTACGGCACGCCGACCGGCTGGGGTGAGCGCAACGGCAAACTGGTGCCCGCCTTCGACACCGAGGAGTTCTACACCGCCGAGCGGGCGCTCAAGAAGTGGGTCGACGAGGGCCTGGTCAATCCGGACTTCGCGACGCTGGACAGCGCCAACTGGAACGACCCGTTCGTGCAGGGCAAGGGCGGCATCATCATCGACGTCAACGTGCGCGCCACGCCGCAGCTGACCGAGCTGTTCAAGGAGAAGAACCCCAAGGACTTCGACAAGGTCGCCATGGTCGGCAACCTGAAGCGCGCCGACGGGCAGAAGTTCTCCGCGCCGTTCCTCGGATATGCCGGGGTCCTCGCCATCTCGAAGCAGAAGGTGCGCACCGAGGAGCAGCTCGACCAGCTCCTACAGGTGCTCGACAAGCTCGAGTCCAAGCAGGGCTCGATCCTGCTGACCAACGGCATCGAGGGCCGCAACTTCAAGGTCGAGGGCAAGTACGCCGTACCGATCAACGAGAGCGACCCGCAGTTCAAGGTCATCCAGAACGACGTGGAGAAGGCCTTCATCCAGATCGGCACCCGGGCCAGCGTCGGACTCGGCGCCTACCCGCTGAAGCCGAACGACGAGCCGTCCCGCCAACTGCTCGAGCTGCGGGACAAGGTGGTGGCCGAGGACCTGAAGACGGCCGTGCACGACCCGGCGCTCAGTGTCGTCTCCCCGACCTACATCCAGAAGGGCGCGACGCTGGACCCGATCGTGTCCGACGCGCGGATCAAGTACCTGTCCGGTGCGATCACCGAGGAACAGCTCCGGGCCGAGGTCAAGCGCTGGTACGACAGCGGCGGCACGGACGTGACGCAGGAAATCAACGACCTCCTCAAATAACGCCCGAAACCCTCGAGGGGAGGCCGTCGTGGCCACCGACCTGGTTCCCGGCGTGGCGCCGGAGACACCGCCGAGCGCCGCCCGGCCACCGGTGGCGCGGCCGCAGCGCAAGACGATCGCGAACCGCGCCGGGTCGCTGCTGCGGTATCGCTGGCTCTACCTCATGCTGCTGCCGGGCCTCGCGTACTTCCTGGTCTTCAAGTACTGGCCGATGTACGGCCTGACCATCGCGTTCCAGGACTACGTGCCGTTCCTCGGCTACTCGGGCAGCCGCTGGGTCGGCCTGGAGAACTTCCAGGAGCTGTTCACCGGCCCCGACTTCGGCCGGCTGATGGTCAACACGCTGGTGCTCGCGCTGCTCACGGTGATCTTCGTGTTCCCGGCGCCGATCGTCGTGGCGTTGCTGCTGAACGAGTTGCGGGTCAGCGTGGTGAAGCGGTCGGTCCAGTCGCTGATCTACATCCCGCACTTCCTGTCCTGGACGATCGTGGCGTCGCTGACGTACGTGCTGTTCTCGGTGGACTACGGCGTGCTGGCCCAGTTCATCCACAACCTGATCGGCGGCCGGCAGCTCGACTACGTGGCCACCCAGGACTGGTTCCGGCCGATCATCGTGCTGCAGCTGCTGTGGAAGCAGACCGGCTGGGGCACGATCATCTACCTGGCCGCGCTGGCGAGCGTGGACACCCAGCTCTACGAGGCGGCCCGGGTGGACGGCGCCGGCCGGTGGCGGCAGTTCTGGCACATCACGCTGCCGGGGATCCGCCCGGCGATCGTGGTGATGGCCATCCTCACCACCGGCCACCTGATGGACTCCGGGTTCGAGCAGATCTGGCTGATGACCACGTCGCTGAACCGTTCGGTGGCGGACGTCTTCGACACGTACGTGTACCTCATCGGCATCACCCAGGGCGCGTTCAGCTACGCCACCGCGGTGGGCCTGTTCAAGGGACTGGTCGGGGTGGTGCTGATCTTCGGCTCCAACTGGCTGGCCAAGCGCCTCGGCGAACGCGGACTGTATTGAGGAGGCGGCATGGCACTCGACGGAGCCCTCGACACCGACCGCAAGAGCGGCACGGTCCGGCACTACGACTCGCGGGGCAGCCGGGTCTTCGACATCCTCAACATCGCGCTGCTGCTGGCGCTCGCGGTGGTCACCGTGCTGCCGCTGCTCTACGTCCTCGCCGGGTCGTTCGCCTCCGAGGCCGAGATCGCCTCCCGGCCGTTCTTCCTGTGGCCGGAGAAGTTCGTCACGGACACCTACGTTTACATCTTCTCCACCGGCACGTTCGTCCGCGCATTGCTCACCACCATCGCGGTGACGGCCGTCGGCACGCTCGTCCAGGTGGGCCTGACGCTCACCATGGCCTACCCGCTGTCCAAGCGCTACCTGCCGGGCCGGGCGCTGTTTCTCAACCTGG
>Ga0307508_10005509_pt1 | contig 12030 bp, 10 predicted proteins | sample 9_EM_MG_FD_203089 | JGI IMG/M metagenome (GOLD analysis project Ga0307508, IMG submission 203089) | Populus trichocarpa ectomycorrhiza microbial communities from riparian zone in the Pacific Northwest, United States - 9_EM | ecosystem: Host-associated > Plants > Roots > Unclassified | place...
TTGCGGACGTAGTCGGCCAGGCTCGTCGGGGCGCCGTAGCGGCCGGTGAGGGCGTCGTCGTAGAGCTTGAGCGTGCCGAACGTCGACGACGGGGAGCGGTGGTACTGCTTGGCGTTCGGGTTCTTCCGGAGGGTGTCGAGTTCCGCCGGGGTCAGCATTCGGCGCAGGGTGTCGAGGGTGGGGATGTCGGGTCCGGCGCTGGTCTCGGAGTTGAAGCCGGTCGCACCGCCCTCGCGCTTGGCGTACCAGTAGTCCGGCGGGATCCAGTCGTACGGGCCCGTCATCTTCATGCCCGAACTGCCCGACTGCGGTGAGGAGTTGTCGGAGGCGGCGGCGACCACCGGGGTCGGCCAGTCGGCTGCCTTCAGGGCGTCGAGGTAGGTCTTCTCGATCGTCGCGTCGGGTGCGAAGTCGCTGCCGATGAGGAAGGAGATCACGCTCGGGTGGTCGCGCAGCCGCGCGGCCTCGGCGGCCATCGACGCCTTGGCGACCGGGTAGTCGGCGGCGGTCCACTTGTCGCCGGTCTCACCGCCGTTGACCTGGCCCTCCCACTTGTCGCAGCACTCCCAGCCCGGCAGCGTGAGGATGCCGTAGCGGTCGGCGAGGTCGAAGAACTCGTCGGGTTCGAGATGCCCTTCGAGGCGGATGGTGTTCAGGCCGAGATCGAGGGCGTACTTCAGCCGGTCCTCGACATACGTCCGGTCCCAGCGCAGGAACTCGTCCGGCGACCAACCGCCGCCCTTGATCAGCAACTTGCGGCCGTTGATGCGGTACTGGCGGGCACCGTCGGAGTTCAGCGGCGCCTGGACGTCGCGGATGCCGAAGGCCTCGTGCGCGGTGTCCGAGACGGTGCCGGAGACGGACGCGGTGAGCTTCAGGTCGTAGAGCGGGTGCCCGCCCATGCCGGCCGGCCACCACACCTTGGGCGAGGTCAGGTGGAGGCCGGGGACGTCGGACGGGGTGAACGTGACGGTCTTCGCCTCGTGGGCGGACAGCGTGAGGGTCTTCTCGAAGACCGTCGTGCCGATGCTGCCGGAGACCGTGGCCGAAGCCGGTGCGCCGGAGTCGTTGCGCGCCTGCGCCTTCACCGTCACATCGGCCGAGGCGAGCGAGGGGACGTCCAGCTTGGTCACGACATGCGCGTCGCGCAGCGCGACCGGGCCGCCGCGGCGGACGAGGACGTCGCGGACGATGCCCATGTTCTCGTCGGGCGGCGGCTGCAGCCAGTCGATCCAGCCCATGGTGAGGTTCTTGTTCGGATCGTTGGGCCGGATGCGGAAGGCGACCGTGTTCGTGCCGGACCGGACGAGCGAGGTGACGTCCAGCTCGTGGTGGGTGTAGGCGCCGGTGACGTCCCTCGTCGTGGCGACCTGCTTGCCGTTGACGTAGACATCGGCGGCCGAGACCACACCGCTGAAGTCGAGGTAGGAGCGCTCGGAGGTGTCGGCGACCGTGAACTCCGAGCGGTACCACCAGGGGACCTGGAAGTCGGCCTTGGGGATCTTCTGCTGGTTCGTCGAGTGGAAGGGGTCGGCGTACACGCCGTTCGCCAGCAGGGCCGCAAGGACGGTGGAGCGCGGGCCGGCCGGGTACCAGCCGTCCGCCGGGTAGCCGGGGGAGGAGATGTCGGCCGCCGGGTCGGAGACCTTGGCCGTCGACTGGACGGTGTACCCGGTCAGGGCGGTCGCGCTGCCCGGCGCTGAGGCGATCCGGGTGGTCCGGCTGGGCAGGGTGGTCCGGGCGGACGGGGTGACCCCGTCGTCGTGCGCTTCGGCCCAGGCGCTGGTGGTGAGTGAACCCAGCAGGCCCAGGACCACGGCGGCCGTGGCGAGACGGCGTCCGGGAGTGCGGCGGCCTGCGGTGGCGGGACGGTGTCTGGTCGCGGGGCGGTGGAACACGGAGTCTCCAGCCCTTTCGTAAAGTTAGGAAACTTTACTAACTCGGGATCACGCTAGGGCGCCGAGTGGACCGTGTCAATCACCGTGGCCCGTGCGTGAGTTGGTCAGGACGCTGCCGACCGGCGATCGAACACCACGTCCCGCGCGGTCCCGAGCGCCGTGGCCACCGCGCCCAGCAGCACCGCGTCCTCCCCGAGCCGGCTGGGTACGACCTTGGTTCGCAGGGGGGTGAGCGCCCGGAGGTTGTCGCGCACCGGGTGCAGCAGCAGGTCCACGCTGTGGCCCACGCCGCCGCCGAGGACCACCAGATCCGGGTCGAGCACGGCCGCGGCCGCCGCCACCGTGTGCGCGATGCGCTCGCCCTCCAGCTGAACCGCCTTGACCGCGGCGTCGTTCCCGTGCCGGGCGGCGTCGAACACGGCCTTCGCGGTGAGCTGCCCGCTCATGCCGTATCTGCGTGCCGCCTCGACGACGGCCTCTCCCGACACGGCGTCCTCCAGCCGCTCCGGCTTCTGCTGCCCGGGCCACGGCAGGAACCCGATCTCTCCGGCCAGGCCGTGCGCCCCGGTGAACAGCCGCCCCTCGCTGACCACGCCCATCCCCAGGCCGGTGCCGATCAGGATGTACGCGAACAGCCGACTGCCCGCGCCGACGCCGTACGTGTACTCGCCGAGCGCCGCCAGATTGGCGTCGTTGTGCACCTCCAGGGGGACGCCCAGCTCCTCGCGCATCCGGTCGAAGAGCCCGGCGCGCCCCCAGCCCGGCAGGTGCATCGCGTAGCGCACCCGGCGCTGCTTCTCGTCGTACACGCCGGGTGTGCCCACCACCGCGTGCACCACCTCGTCCGGGGCCACGCCCGAGCCGCCGACCATCTGGCGGGCCGTCGTCACCACCAGGTCGGCCATCGCGGCCGAGCTGCGGGCCCGGTTGCGCACGTCGGACCGGGCGACGACGGTGCCGTCCAGATCGGCGACGGCGACCCGCAGCCAGCTGCGGCCGACATCGATCCCGAGCACATGGCCGGCCGCCGGGTCCGGCGCGTACAGGACGGCGGTGCGCCCCCGCTCGGGCGCGAGGGTGCCGACCTCGTGGACCAGCCCGGCCGCCGCCAGTGCGGCCAGCGCGCTGGAGACGGTCGGCTTGGACAGGCCGGTCTCGCGGGCCAGTTGGGCGCGCGAGGCGGCTCCGCCGGTGCGCAGCCGGTCGAGCAGCAACCGCTCGTTGGCGCTGCGCAGCCGCCTGCGGTTCCAGGGCTGTTCCTGCTGGTCTACGGCGTCACTGGCGGGCATCGCACCATTCTCACTTATCCGCTGGGGCCTCTTGACGCATCAAGTAAGGCTCCTTAACTTTATCGGCCAGTCAGCCTCGCCGGGTGTGCCAAGGGCAGCCCAGCGCCCGGTGCTTCAGGAGTCCTCATGTCCGGTAGTCCGCCACCCGCCGGTGGTTTCGTCCGTCGCATCGGCCTGTTCCAGGCCGCCACCATCAATATGAGCCAGATGTGCGGCATCGGTCCGTTCGTCACGATTCCTCTCATGGTCGCCGCGTTCGGCGGCCCGCAGGCGGTGATCGGCTTCATCGCCGGAGCGCTGCTCGCACTCGCCGACGGACTGGTGTGGGCCGAGATGGGTGCGGCGATGCCCGGTTCCGGCGGCAGTTACGTCTATCTGCGCCAGGCCTTCCAGTACCGCACCGGTCGGCTCATGCCGTTCCTCTTCGTCTGGACGGCGATGCTGTTCATCCCGCTGATCATGTCGACCGGCGTGGTCGGCTTCGTCCAGTACCTCGGATATCTCGCCCCCGACCTGGGCCAGACGTCCGGCGACCTGATCGGCCTCGGCATCGTCGCCCTGGTGGTGCTCCTGCTGTGGCGGGGCATCGAGCACATCGCGCGGATCACCGCAGTGATGTGGGCGGTCATGATCACCGCGGTCGTGCTGGTCATCCTGGCCGCGGCGACCGACTTCAGCGCGCATCTCGCCTTCACCTACCCGGCGCACGCCTTCGACCTGGGCAGCGACCACTTCTGGCTGGGCTTCGCCGGCGGCCTGACCATCGGCATCTACGACTACCTCGGCTACAACACGACGGCCTACATGGGCGCCGAGATCAAGGACCCGGGGCGCACCCTCCCCCGCTCGATCATCTACTCCATCCTCGGCATCATGGCGATCTACCTGCTGCTGCAGATCGGCACGCTGGGCGTGATCGACTGGCACCGCATGACGAACGCGGACGACATCGCGTCCACGTCGGTGGCGTCGGCGGTGCTGGAGAAGACCTGGGGCAAGGGCGCGGCCGACACGGTCACCGTCCTCATCCTGATCACGGCCTTCGCCTCGGTCTTCACCGGCCTGCTGGGCGGTTCGCGGGTGCCGTACGACGCGGCGCGGGAGCGGGTCTTCTTCCGCCCGTACGCCAAGCTGCATCCCAGGCACCGCTTCCCGATGCTGGGCCTGGCGACCATGGGCGTGATCACGGCGATCGGCTTCCTGATCGGCCGGCACACCGACCTGGCGACGCTGATCCAGCTGCTGACGACGGTGATGGTGATCGTCCAGGCGCTGGCCCAGATCGTCGCGCTCACCGTGCTGCGCAGGCGGCAACCGGCCCTGAAACGCCCGTACCGCATGTGGCTCTACCCGGTGCCGAGCATCGTCGCCTTCGTCGGCTGGTGCGTGATCTACGGCTACGCGGACAAGAACTCGCCGGGCCGCCATCCCATCGAGTGGTCGCTGGCCTGGCTGGCCCTGGGGTGTGTGGCCTTCGTGGTCTGGGCGCGCCTGGAGAAGGTGTGGCCGTTCGGTCCGAAGGAGATCTCGGAGGAGTACCTGGCCCCGGCGGCATCCGACCCGGAGCCGGCGGGCGCGTGAACCGGCCGCGGCAACTGCCGTACCCGAACTAGACGTTCCGCTGGAAGGGCGGGGACGACCCGCGGGCCGGTGGGGGCTGGTCGCGCCCACGCGGCGGAGCCGCACGGATACAGCCCCGCGCCCCTGGCGGGGGCGCGGGTACCGCACCGGTATTCGCCGAGGCTGCCTATACTGTCGTCACCGCGAAGCCTCTCCGGCCGGACACATGTCCGCCGGGGAGGCTTTTCTCATGCCCGTCTCATGCCCGGAAGCCGATCGATGTGTTGCAGGGGAGCTCCATGTCCGACCTGTCCGTCCGTCTGTCCGTCCGTCTCGCGACCGCCGAAGACCGTCCTGCCGTGGAGCGGTTGTGGCTGATGTTCCGTCATGACCTCTCGGGATCCGCGGGCGTACTGCCCAACCCCGATGGCAGGTTCCGCAGCGAGCGGCTCGACGCGGCCTTCGCGGAGGCCGGTTGGGCGCCCTACCTGTTCGTCAGCGAGGGGCGGCCCGTCGGGTTCGCGTTCGTCCGCGGACTGACCGGTCCGACACGCGTGCTGAACAGCTTCTTCGTGGTGCGTGGTGCGCGCCGCGAGGGCATCGGCAGCAGGGCGGTGCGCGAGGTCGCACTCCGGCATCCCGGCCCATGGGAGGTCGCCTTCCAGTACGCCAACGAGCCCGCGGCCCGCTTCTGGCGCCACGTCGTCGCCCAACTCGCTCCGGACGCCTGGTCGGAGGAGACCCGCCCGGTTCCCGACCGGCCCGACCTCCTGCCGGACGCGTGGATCTCGTTCCGTGTCGGTCCGCAACCGAGGGCCGGCGCGTCCGGCTAGGTGATGCGCAGGCTCCACGTCCGCAGGGTGACGGCGCGTCCCCGCGACTCGCGCAGCACCGGCGGATCGTCAGTGATCGCGAACCCGGCCGCCCGGGACCACCACGCGGCCTCCGCATCCGCATGTCCTGTCGGCGGCTAGGCGTCGGACGGGCTCGGCGCGCTGGTGTCGGGGGTCACCGGGGCTACCGGGGTCGGCTGGTCACTGTCGTCGGGCTGCGGGGTCGGGTCCGGTTCCGGGGCCCGGTCGACGTACGACGACAGCTGCCCGTCCGGCTGCAGGGCGACGTGCAGGCCGTTGTTCTCGCCGTAGGCCGCGTGTCCATGGGCGACGAGGGTGTCGATGTTCGAGTCGCCGGCGTAGATGTCCGCCTCGTAGTGGTTGGCCGAGATCTGGTAGATCTTCGCCGTCGACGTGCCGTCCGCCAGCGTCGCGGAGGCGAGCAGGACGCGCTTGACGACCGGCTTCGGCTGGGGCTTGGCCCGCTCGGCCCAGGAGGTGACCTTGCCGTTCGCGCCGAGGGTGATGTGCAGGCCGTTGTGCTCGGCGTGCGCGGCCCTGCCCTTGGCAGTCATGGTCCCGTACTTGAGGCCCTTGGCCCAGATCTCCGCCTCGTAGCGGTGCTTGCCGGTCTTGAAGACCTTCGCCCTGGAGACCTTGTCGGCGAGCTTCACCGTCCTCACGTGGACGCGCTTGGTCTTGCAGTGGCCGCTCGCGTCCGCGGCCGACGCTGCCCGCTCGCTGGCGGGCGCCGGCTGGGCGAAGGCGCCGGTGGCCGGGACGCCCAGGGCGGCGGTCACGCCGGCGGTGACGAGGGCGGTACGCAGGGTGCGGGGAGCACGCATCAGGAGCTGTCCTTCGGTGGTGGTTCGTGACTACGCATTCGAAGTTACGGACCGTTTATCAAGGCGCTCCATACGTGATGTAACAACTATCCGGCGCATATCGTGCGAAACCGTGGATAGTCTCCCGCTCAATCGCCGCTTGGGCACAAGAAGTGGAGCCCGCGACCCACGGCATTGACATGCAAGGGATTGCCTGCATAACGTTGAGTGTGCGATCAGAGAGCGACTCCGGGATGGACAAGGTCTTCAAGGCGCTGGCCGACGAGACACGCAGACGGCTGCTGGACCGGCTGCACGAACAGAGCGGTCAGACGCTGGGTGAGCTGTGCGAACACATCGCCATGACCCGTCAGTCGGTGACCCAGCATCTCGGTGTCCTGGAGGACGCCAACCTGGTCGGCACCGTGCGGCGGGGGAGGGAGAAGCTGCACTACCTCAACCCGGTCCCGCTCCACGAGATCCAGGAGCGGTGGATCGACAAGTTCGAGCGCCCGCGCCTGAGCGCGCTCAGCGCCGTGAAACGACGAGCCGAGGAAGCCACCATGAGCGACAAGCCCACATTCGTCTACGTGACCTACATCCGGAGCACGCCCGAGAAGGTCTGGGACGCACTCACCGACGCGGACCTGACCGGTGCCTACTGGGGCCACCGCAATGTCTCGGACTGGCAGCAGGGTTCACGCTGGGAACACGTCCGCACGGACGGCTCCGGCATCGCCGACGTCGTCGGCTCCGTGGTGGAGAGCAAGCGTCCGACCCGCCTGGTCGCCACCTGGGTCGACCCTGAGAACGAGGGGCAGGAGGACAAGCACTCCCGGGTCACTTTCGACATCACGCCGCACGAGGACATCGTCCGCCTCACCGTCACCCACGAGGACCTCTGGGACGAGGGTGCGCTGTCCGATGTCTCCGGCGGTTGGCCGGCGGTGCTGTCGAACCTCAAGTCGCTCCTGGAGACCGGCAGCCCGCTGCCGCAGGAGCCGTGGTCGGTCCCCGGCCACTGAGGGGCGACGGGGCAGGGGGCGGCCGGTCCGCGTGGTGTGCGGACCGGCCGTCGTGCCGTCCTTTCCCGCGCTTCACCGGCATGTTTCTACGGCTTGGGGGCGCTCCTCGCCGCCGTACCGGCGCACATCAGCCCCAGGATCACGGCGAGCGCACCGATGATGATGTTGTTCAGGGCCACGCCCGTGTCAGGGCTGTCGCCGACGACCCAGGGGGCGATGATCATCCAGACGCCCACCGCGCAGAAGGCCCAGCTGAGGCCGTACATGCGCTCGGGAGCCCGGGTGAAGCCGAGGGCCAGAAGACCGATCGCGATGCCGACGATCAGGTTGTGTGTCACGAGCGAGGGCTGGCTCGTCGTGTAGTGGAGTATCCACGGGGATACGGCGCAGTACAGACCGAGAAGGAACACCGGTCCGTCCACGAGCGCCACATCGCGACCGCCGAGCATGCGGGCGTACCGGGCCCGCATTTCGGAAACATCAGGGTGGCTGGTTATGTCACCTCTGGTGGGCGAGACGTTGGTCATGACTCGTCTCCTTTGACTCGCAGGCCTGACCGCTTCCGGTGCGGTATACGGGTAAGCGCCGCGTATGTACATTCTGCGCTTATTTTATCTTTATGTGTAGTGGTGGACGTGTTGTCCGGGGCGGACGAGGACTGATGGGGCGCGGTGTCGGCTTCCGCGCATGTCTTCACCGATCGCGGGCATGCGGACCGTAGAGGGGTCGTAACCGCAGGTCGCTGGTGGAGGTGCTGCCGCTATGGGCGCGAAGGTGTTGGAGCGATTTCCTGCGGGAGCTCCGCGCGGATCGTGGCCTGCGGAGGAGTACGCGGCCAAGCGGCGCGCCGAGGGTCAGCAGGCGACGGTCGTCATGGACCTCAAGTCGGACGCGTTCCTCGTGGTGATCCCGGCGGGCGACGACGACTGACCCGGCTCGGCGTCACGTCGGCGTTCCGCCCAACTCGTGCGCCCTGCGCACGAACACCTCGTACAGGTCCTGTGCGGCGCGCGGCACGGACTCCGCCCTGCGGCGCTGAAGCATCAGCAGTACCCGGGTGGTGTCGTCGGCGACGGGCCGGCAGGTGATCGTGCCCTGCCGCTCCAGCGGATCCCCGATGACGCTGAAGTCCGGCAGGACCGTCGCCCCGAGGCCCTCGGCGACCATCAGCTTGCCCATCTCGGCACCGTCGGTGGAGTACGAGAAGGACGGGACCCGGCCGTGCAGGAGCCGGTGCACATAGCGGTGCATGACGTAGCCGGAGCGCATCGCGATCACGGGCTGGGCGAGCAGGTCGTCCACCGTCACGGTGGTGAGCGAGGCGAGCGGACTGTCGGGGCGTATGCACACCACCGGCCGCCCGCGCAGCAGTTCCGTGGACTCGACGCCGGCGGGTACGTCGTCGCCGTCCAGGTGGTTGACCAGGCCGAGGTCGAAACCGCCCTCCGACAGGGCCCGGTGGATCTCCGTCTGCTGCGCGGCGACCACCTCGACCTGGGTGAGCGGATGCGCCGCCCGGAACTCCCGGACGACCGGGATGAGCAGCGGCACGGTCGCCGCGTTCACCGTTCCCACGCGCACCATGCGGCTGATGCGGTGCTGTTCGCCCGCCGCCGACCGCAGGCGGTCCACCGCGTCCAGCACATTGATGATGTGCGGCAGCAGTTCCCGCCCCTCTGCGCTCATCGTCGCCCCGGACCGCTTCCGCTCCAGGAGGTCGACTCCCAGCTCGCGTTCCAGATTGCGCACCGTCTCGCTCAACGCGGGCTGGGAAAGGCGCAGTTCGTCCGCGGCCCGGCGCAGCGAACCGAGCCGGGTCACGGCCGCGATGTATTCCAGTTGTTCTGTCCGCACGACCAGCAGAATGCGGCTGATATCGCGAGCGGTTCAAGGGTTTCCCTGTCACATGTTCGTGAAATTCAATGGTCCGCGATACGAGACCGGTCGGGTTTTCCTTGACGGCCCTCGCCGTCGGCTGCCACGATCGACGGCATGAAGATGCGACTGGACCTCACGCGGCGACGCCACGTCGACCTCGCGCGCGTCTCCAGCGCCTCCTGTTGCTCCGCGGCCTGATCCCCTCCCGATCCGCCGCATCCCGGCCACGCCGCACCCTTCGTGCCGTGCTTTCTCTCACCGCCTGAATTCGCAGCGCTGTCGCGCCCTTTGAATTCGGCGTTCCCGAAATTCCGCAACAGGAGTTCCGCATGTCCGCAGCGCACGCGAAATTCGCCTACTGGGTCCCCAACGTCAGCGGTGGACTGGTCACCAGCAAGATCGAGCAGCGTACCGACTGGGGGTACGAGTACAACCGCGAACTCGCCGTCCTCGCCGAGAACAACGGCTTCGACTACGCCCTCAGCCAGGTCCGCTACATGGCCAGCTACGGCGCCGAGTACCAGCACGAGTCCACCAGCTTCAGCCTCGCCCTCCTCCTCGCCACCGAGCGGCTGAAGGTCATCGCGGCCGTCCACCCCGGCCTGTGGCACCCCGGCGTCCTCGCCAAGCTCGGCGCCACCGCCGACCACCTCTCGAACGGCCGTTTCGCCGTCAACGTCGTATCCGGCTGGTTCAAGGGCGAGTTCACGGCCCTCGGCGAGCCCTGGCTGGAGCACGACGAGCGCTACCGCCGCTCCGAGGAGTTCATCCAGGCCCTGCGCCAGATCTGGACCGAGGACCACACCGAACTCGCCGGGGACTTCTACCGGTTGCGCGACTTCTCCCTCAAGCCCAAGCCCCTCAACACCCCCGAGCGCCCGCACCCGGAGATCTTCCAGGGCGGCAACTCCACCGCCGCCCGCGCCATGGCCGGCCGGGTCTCCGACTGGTACTTCTCCAACGGCAAGGACTTCGACGGAGTCGTCGAGCAGATCAACGACGTACGGGCATCCGCGGCCCAAGCCGGCCGCAGCGCACCGAAGTTCGGTCTCAACGGGTTTCTCATCGCCCGCGACACCGAGGCCGAGGCGCGCGAGACCCTCCGCGAGATCGTCGCACAGGCCGACTCCGAGGCCGTCGAGGGCTTCGGGGCCGCGGTCAAGCAGGCCGGGCAGTCCGCCGCCGACGGCAAGGGCATGTGGCAGGACTCCTCCTTCGAGGACCTCGTCCAGTACAACGACGGCTTCCGTACGGGGCTCATCGGCACCCCGGAGCAGATCGCGGAGCGCATCGTCGCCTACAAGAAGCTCGGCGTCGACCTCTTTCTCCTCGGCTTCCTGCACTACCACGAGGAGGTCGAGTACTTCGGCAAGCGGGTGCTGCCGCTCGTGCGGGAACTGGAGGCCCAACTCCCGGACAAGGAGCCGGAGTCCGTCTCCGTTCACGCCTGATCGCCCACCCCCACCTTCCGCGCCGCACTGCGAAAGAGGCCATCGAGCATGAGCACCGCCACACCCACCGACTGGCAGACCCGCCCCGCCCCGCAGACCGCCCAGGACTGGATCGCCCGCGCCGCCGAGGTCGCGGCCGTCCTCGCCACCGACGCCGCCGAGCGCGACCACGCCGGAGCCACCCCGTACGCCGAGGTCCAGCTCCTCAAGGACGCCGGCCTCGTCACCCTGCTCGGCCCCGCGGAGCACGGCGGCGCGGGCCAGGACTGGCCCACGGCCTACCGCGTAGTCCGCGAGGTCGCCAAGGCCGACGGGTCCATCGGCCAGCTGCTCGGCTACCACTACCTCTGGTTCTGGGCCGCCCGCCTGGTCGGCACCCGCGAACAGTGGAAGCACGTGGAGGCCGAGGCGAGCCGGAGCCGCTGGTTCTTCGGCGGGGCCGTCAACCCCCGCGACAAGGACGTGATCGTCACGGAGGACGGCGACGACCTCGTCTTCACCGGCCGCAAGTCCTTCTCCACCGGCAGCAAGGTCTCCGACGTCACCGTCCTCGAAGGCGTCCTGGAGGGCACCGACCAGCACGTCTTCGCGATCGTGCCCTCCGACAGCGACGGCCTGACCTTCCACGACGACTGGGACAACATCGGCCAGCGACTCACCGAGAGCGGCGGCGTCACCCTCGACGGGGTGCGCACCCCGTGGTCGTCGGCGGCCGGCTACGTGGACAAGCAGTTCCAGCCGCGCACCTACAACACGCTCAACGTCCCCACCATCCAACTGGTCTTCGTCAACTTCTACCTGGGCATCGCGGGCGGCGCCCTGGAGACGGCGGCGACGTACACCCGTACCAAGTCCCGGTCGTGGCTCCATGGTGGCCACGAGCGCGCGGTCGACGAGCCGTACGTCATCGACACCTACGGCGACCTCACCGCGAAACTCTGGGCGGTCGAGGCGCTCGCCGACGCCGTGGCGGTCGAGGGGCAGAAGCTGCACGACGACCCCGACGCCGTGACCGAACATTCCCGAGGCGACTTCGAGGTGCGGGTGGCGGCCGTCAAGGCCCGTGCCACCGACGTCGCCCTGGAGATCGCGAACCGCATCTTCGAGGTCACCGGCGCCCGCTCCACCACCTCCGCCGAAGGCCTCGACCGGTTCTGGCGCGATATCCGAACCCACACTCTGCACGATCCCGTCGCCTACAAGCGGCGCGAGGTCGGCCGCTGGGTCCTCGACGGCGAACTGCCCGAACCCACCTGGTACTCCTGACCGCTT
>Ga0307508_10005510_pt1 | contig 12028 bp, 6 predicted proteins | sample 9_EM_MG_FD_203089 | JGI IMG/M metagenome (GOLD analysis project Ga0307508, IMG submission 203089) | Populus trichocarpa ectomycorrhiza microbial communities from riparian zone in the Pacific Northwest, United States - 9_EM | ecosystem: Host-associated > Plants > Roots > Unclassified | place...
GGGTGATCCGCCCCGCGTAGAGGCCGCGCAGCTCGGTGAGCGAGAGGTCGGGAATCCGTACATCCTTGTTCACCACCACGCTGAAGACGGACAGCGCGACCAGATGCTCCTTGAGCTTCGGGTCCCCCTCCCCGGCGGGGCCGTCGGAGAAGGCGAGATACGCGGGGAAACCGGCCTTGGCCGCCTCCCCCGCCTCCCGCAGCGTGTTCGTTCCGCGTCCGCTGCCCTGGGCCGCCACCGCGATCCGTGCCCCGAGGCAGTCGCTCTCGTACGCCCCGCCCAGATCCCGCGCCACCGGCTTGAACGCGGTGGACCCCACGACCGTCAGCGTCCCCTGGGCACAGCCGCGCGGCAGCGGATCGTCCTTCAGGAACTGCGTACCGAACGTCTGGAGGATCAGCAGGGCCAGCAGGCTCCCGATGAGCCCCAGCACCCGGTTGCTGGGCCGCCGGAACTTCTCGTTGTTCCGGATTCTGCCTTCCCTGATGCGGCCGCCCACATGCGGCGGCTTGTCGGTGCCGTTCCCCGTCAGCAGCACCAGCAGCTTGAAGTGGTCGCCCTTGTTCAACGGCACCCGCGGCAGGGCGATCTCATGCCCCGTACAGATCAGCCCGGGCCGCTCCTCGGTGCCGTTCTGCGGCAGATGGCGCAGCAGGTCCGGATGGCTGGGCTCGGTCACCGCCACGTCCCGGACGGTCCGGTTCGGGAAGGTCGCGGTGAGCCCGCGGTGCTCCGTGGACGGCGCGGTGATGTAGTCGTCGGCGTCGATGCTGCGGAAGCCGTCGTTCTCGATGCGCAGCAGCACCAGCGAGGCCCCGGCCAGATCCGGGGTGTTCTCCAGCATCCGCAGCCGCTGGTGGATCTGCCCGTCCTCGGCGGCGTCGTCTATCAGCGTGTCCATCTGCACGCGGTAGCCGATGCGCTTCCGCCCCGGGATCAGCCGCTCGTACGACAGTCCGCCGAGCGTGACGACGACACCGAGGAGCGCCAGCAGATTCTCCGGAGCCAGCAGCTGTTCCAGCCACTCCATGTCTTTCCCCCGTCGGACGCATGTCTTGGGGGGCGAATGTACGGGCCCAAAACGGACATCGGGCGGCCGTGGGCAAGACATCCCGCACTGTTCGTCGTCCGTTCAGTGAAGGGTGAAGGGGTTCAGCGCACAGGGGTTCAGCGCATCAGGACTCCCGCGACCTCGGAGGTGGATTCGGACGGCAGGGCGGTGAGGCCGAGTTCGGCCGGGGACGCCAGGAGGGGGTGGGTGGGCAGGACGCGGACGGTGTAGCCGAAGGGGCCCGTGCGGTCGAGGGCGAGGGGGCCTTCGTAGAGGTGGCGGCCCTCGTCGTCGGGGCCCGCGGTGGGCTTGAGGGGGACGGCGGTGGTGTCGGTCAGCCGGTCGCCGTCGTCGACGCGGCCCGCGACGGCCTGGACCTCGACGTCGGCCGGGTCGAGGCCGCCGAGGCGGACCTGGACGCGGAGGGAGAGGGCGGAGCCGAGCTCGGCGGCGCCGCCGAGGGCGGGTGGGGTGATTTGGGTTTCCACATGGTCAACGGCCACCTGCGGCCAGACCTCGCGGACCCGGGCCTTCCACACGGACAGGCGGCGGGCCGTTCCGGGGTCCAGCGCGCGGTGGGCGCGGGCGGCGGGGGCGTAGAGCCGCTCGGTGTACTCGCGCACCATGCGTCCCGCGAGGACCTTGGGGGCGAGGGTGGTGAGGGTCTCGCGCACCATGTCGATCCAGTGGCCGGGGAGTCCGTCGGGGCCGCGGTCGTAGAACTGCGGGGCGACGCGGTTCTCCAGCAGCTCGTAGAGGGCGGTCGCCTCCAGGTCGTCGCGGCGGTCGTCGTCGACGGCCGAGCCGTCGGCGGTGGGGATGGCCCAGCCGAAGTCGGGCTCGTACCACTCGTCCCACCAGCCGTCGAGGACGGAGAGGTTGAGGCAGCCGTTGAGCGCGGCCTTCATTCCGCTGGTGCCGCACGCCTCCAGGGGGCGCAGCGGGTTGTTGAGCCAGACGTCGCAGCCGGGGTAGAGCTTCTGGGCCATGCCCATGCCGTAGTCGGGCAGGAAGACGAGGCGGTGCCGCACCCGGGCGTCGTCGGCGAAGCGGACCAGCTCCTGGACGAGGCGCTTGCCGCCGTCGTCGGCCGGGTGCGCCTTGCCCGCGACGACGATCTGGACGGGCCGCTCGGGGTGCAGCAGCAGCTCGGTGAGCCGGTCGCGGTCGCGCAGCATGAGGGTGAGCCGCTTGTACGAGGGGACGCGGCGGGCGAAGCCGATGGTGAGGACGTCGGGGTCGAGGACGGAGTCGATCCAGCCCAGTTCGGCGGTGCCCGCGCCGCGCTGCCGCCAGGACGCGTACAGCCGCTGCCGTACCTCGGCGACGAGCTGCTTGCGCAGGGTGCGGCGCAGCTCCCACAGTTCCCCGGCGGGGAGGTGGCCGAACTGGCGGGCGCCGAGCCGGGTCACCTCGGGGGCGCGCCAGGTGGGTGCGTGGACGCCGTTGGTGACGGAGGTGATGGGCACCTCGTCGGCGTCGAAGCCGGGCCAGAGCCCTGCGAACATCTCGCGGCTGACCTGGCCGTGGAGGGTGGAGACCCCGTTGGCGCGCTGGGCCAGCCGCAGTCCCATGACGGCCATGTTGAAGACGCCGGGGTCGCCGCCGGGGTAGGTCTCCCGGCCGAGGGCGAGGACGCGCTCGACGCCGATGCCGGGCAGTTCGCCGCCGTCCCCGAAGTGCCGGGCGACGAGGTCGCGCTCGAACCGGTCGATCCCGGCGGGGACCGGGGTGTGGGTGGTGAAGACGGTACCGGCCCGCACCGTCTCGTGGGCGGCGGGGAAGTCCACGCCGGGACCGGCCTCCGCCATGAGTTCGCGGATGCGCTCCAGGCCGAGGAACCCGGCGTGGCCCTCGTTGGTGTGGAACACCTCGGGCGCGGCGTGCCCGGTGAGCCGGCAGTACGCGCGCACCGCGCGCACGCCGCCGATGCCGAGCAGCATCTCCTGGAGCAGCCGGTGTTCGCTGCCGCCCCCGTAGAGCCGGTCGGTGACATCGCGCTCGCCGGGGCCGTTGCCCTCGACGTCCGAGTCGAGCAGCAGCAGCGGCACCCTGCCCACCTGGGCCTGCCAGATGTGAGCGTGCAGCGGGCGGCCGCCGGGGAGGGTGAGGGTGATCCTGGCGGGCTTGCCGATGCCCGCGCCGGAGTGATGCTCGTGGAGCAGGGTGAGCGGCAGCTCGTTGGGGTCGAGAACGGGGTACTGCTCCTGCTGCCAGCCCTCGCGCGAGAGGGACTGCCGGAAGTAGCCGTGCCGGTAGAGCAGCCCGACGCCGATGAGCGGAACGCCGAGGTCACTGGCGGCCTTGAGATGGTCCCCGGCAAGGATGCCGAGACCGCCGGAGTACTGGGGCAGGGCGGCGGTGATGCCGAACTCGGGCGAGAAGTAGGCGATGGCGGCGGGCAGCCCGGGGGATGTCGCCGACCCGGCTGTCCGGTCCGGGGCGTCCATACGGTCCGGGGCGTCCATACGGTCCGGGGCGTCCATACCACCCGGGGTGTCCGGGGCTGTTGTGCGGCCCTGGTACCAGCGGGGGCCGGTCATATAGTCGTCCAGTTCGTCGGCGGCCGCCGCGAGCCGCCGCAGAAAGGCGCGGTCCGTGGCGAGTTCCGCCAGGCGGGCGACGGGTACGGCGCCCAGCAGCCGTACGGGGTCGCCGCCGCGGGCCCGCCAGCCCTCGGGGTCCATGGACTCAAACAGCTCGCGGGTCTCGGGATGCCAGGACCAGCGCAGATTGCGCGCCAGCCGGTGGAGCGGTCGTAGGGGTTCCGGGAGCACGGGACGCACGCTGAAGCGACGGATGGCCTTCACGCCTTCGACGGTAGCGGCCGACGCGCCCCCGTTTCGGCTGTTTCGCCCGAGCCCCGCGAAGTTCGGTCGGGAGGCGGCAACCTTTCCGGCCAGGGCGACGACTAGGGGGCGTTCACTTCCCCCCATGCCTTGGAGGCCCCGTGCGTATTCGGGACGAATCGCAGCCCGCACCCGGTCACCCGCCCAGACACGCCGCCCGCGTCCGTCTCGGCCGCCCCCGGACGCTGGTCGCGGCTCTCGCGGTGGGCGGGCTGGCGGTCACCGGTCTGGCGAGCGTCTCGGGGGCCGCCGAGACGGACGCCGAGGCCGGAGGAACGGCGGCCAAGGCCGCGGCCGCCCAGCTGGAGAAGCTGGACCGGGGCCTGGTCAGCGTCCGCTCGGGCAGCGACAACCTGGTCAGCTGGCGCTGGCTCGCCACCGACCCGGACAATGTCGCGTTCAACGTCTACCGCGGCTCCACCAAGGTCAACGCGTCCCCGATCACGGGCTCGACCAACTACCTGGACAAGGGCGCGGCGGCCACGGAGACGTACACGGTGCGCGCCGTGGTGAACGGCGCGGAGCAGCCCGCCTCACCGGGCGCCCTCCAGTTCCGTTCGGGCTACCTCGATGTCCCGATCTCGCCCCCGGCCGCCGGTTCCGACTACACGTACGAGGCCAACGACGCCTCCGTGGGCGACCTGGACGGCGACGGCGATCTGGATCTCGTCCTCAAGTGGCAGCCGACGAACGCGAAGGACAACTCGCAGTCCGGCGTCACCGGCAACACGATCGTGGACGGGTACACCCTCCAGGGCAAGCGGCTGTGGCGCGTCGACCTGGGCCGCAACATCCGCTCCGGCGCCCACTACACCCAGTTCCAGGTGTACGACTACGACTACGACGGCAAGGCCGAGGTCGCGATGAAGACCGCGGACGGCACGGTCGACGGCGCGGGCAAGACCATCGGCAGCGCGTCCGCCGACTACCGCAACTCCAGCGGCTACGTGCTGAGCGGCCCCGAGTTCCTGACGATGTTCAACGGGAGCACCGGCGCGGCGCTGGACACCGTGGACTACGTCCCGGCCCGCGGCACGGTCTCCTCGTGGGGCGACTCGTACGGCAACCGGGTGGACCGTTTCCTGGCCGGGACGGCGTATCTGAACGGCTCCACGCCCTCCCTGGTCGCGGCGCGCGGCTACTACACCCGCACCGTCATCGCCGCCTGGGACTTCAAGGGCGGCAAGCTCACCCGCAAGTGGACGTTCGACACGAACAGCTCCACGAACAGCGGCAAGGGCTACGACGGCCAGGGCAACCACGCGCTGGCCATCGGCGACGTGGACGGCGACAGCAAGGACGAGATCGTCTACGGCTCGATGGCCGTGGACGACAACGGCTCCGGGCTGTGGACGACGAAGAACGGCCACGGCGACGCGGCCCACCTCGGCGACCTCGACCCGTCCCGGCCGGGCCTGGAGTACTTCAAGGTCGACGAGGACTCCTCCAAGCCGTCCTCGTACCTGGCCGACGCCAAGACCGGCCAGGTGCTCTGGACGACCCCGGCCAGCGGTGACAACGGGCGCGGCGCGGCCGGTGACATCTGGGCGGGCAACGACGGGGCCGAGATGTGGTCCGCGAAGGACGACCAGATCCGCTCGGCCTCCGGTGCCGCCAAGGGCCGCAAGCCGTCGTCGATGAACTTCCTGTCCTGGTGGGACGGCGACCCGGTGCGCGAGCTGCTGGACGGTACGCGCATCGACAAGTACGGCACGTCCGGCGAGACCCGGCAGCTCACCGCCTCCGGGGTGCACTCCAACAACGGCACCAAGGCCAATCCGTCGCTGTCCGGCGACATCCTCGGCGACTGGCGCGAAGAGGTGATCTGGCCGACCAGCGACAACACGGCGCTGCGGATCTACTCCACGCCGTACGAGACCGACCGGCGGATCACCACGCTGCTGCACGACCGGCAGTACCGCGAGGCGCTGGCCTGGCAGAACACCGCATACAACCAGCCGCCGCACCCCAGCTTCTTCCTCGGCAACAAGATGGCGACCCCGCCGCGGCCGTCCATCAAAACCCCCTGACTCCCTCCCGAATTCACCATCACCCCCTTCCACACAAGGAGCTGTGACATGGCTGAACCACGCATGAGACGGCGGGCGATCGGCGGTGCCCTCGGCGCCATCGCCCTCACCGCGGGCGCGATCACCACCGGGCTGTCCCTGTCGGCCGCGTCGGCCGCCACCTGGCCCTCGCCCAGCGGCACCCCGCAGGCCGTCACCAAGACGATCCCCGTCAGCGGGACCACCGACGGCGGCATGAAGCGCTACTACGGCTCCGGCGACCTCGGCACCGGCGGCCAGGACGAGGACCAGGGCCCGCTGTTCGAGCTGGCCGACGGCGCGACCCTGAAGAACGTCATCATCGGCGCCCCGGCCGCCGACGGCGTCCACTGCAAGGGCAGCTGCACCCTGCAGAACGTCTGGTGGGAGGACGTCGGCGAGGACGCCGCCACCTTCCGCGGCACCGGCGAGACGTACAACGTCATCGGCGGCGGCGCCCGCAAGGCCTCGGACAAGATCTTCCAGTTCAACGGCGGCGGCACGCTCAACATCTCCAACTTCGCCGGACAGGACTTCTCGACCTTCGTCCGCTCCTGCGGCAACTGCTCCAGCCAGTACAAGCGCACGATCAATGTGAGCAACACCGAGATCACCGCGCCGGGCAAGGTCATCGGCGGGATCAACACCAACTACGGCGACTCGCTGACCCTGCGCAAGGTCACGATCGTCGGGGACAGCAGCAAGAAGATCGTCCCGTGTCAGAAGTACATCGGGAACAACACCGGCAAGGAGCCGACGAAGAACGGCGCCGACGCCGACGGCACGTACTGCAAGTACAGCAGCTCCGACCTCACCTACAAGTAGCCATCACGCGCATCTGAGGTCCACCGCCCGGTCCGTGATTTTTCGCGGGCCGGGCTCCCCCCACGGAACGGATACCCATGGCACGGCAGCACCACAAACCGCGTCCCACCCGCAAGCGCGCCCTGATCGGCGGCCTCGGCGCCGCGGCCCTCACCCTCGGCGCGATCACGGCCGGGACGATGCTCTCCTCGGCCTCGGCGTCCGCCGAGTGGCCCACCCCCGGTGACGACAAGCCGGTCAGCTCGACGCAGAAGATCTCCGGGGTCGTCGACGGCAAGATGCGGCGCTTCATCGGCGAGGGCGAACTCGGCGACGGCGGCCAGGACGAGGGCCAGCCCGCGATGTTCGAACTCGCCGACGGCGCCACGCTGAAGAACGTCGTCATCGGCGCCCCGGCCGCCGACGGCATCCACTGCGAGGGCAGCTGCACCCTGCGGAACGTCTGGTGGGAGGACGTCGGCGAGGACGCCGCGACCTTCCTGGGCGGCGCGGGCGCCACGTACACCGTCGAGGGCGGCGGCGCGCGCAAGGCCGACGACAAGGTCTTCCAGCACAACGGCGGCGGCACCCTCACCATCCGCGACTTCGCCGTGCGGGACTTCGGCAAGCTCTACCGCTCGTGCGGCAACTGCTCCAAGCAGCAGAAGCGCTCGGTGGTGGTGGACGGCGTGGAGGTGACCGCGCCGGGCAAGTCGCTGGTCGGTGTCAACGAGAACTTCGGGGACACCGCGAAGCTCAGCAACATCACGATCATCGGGGACGACAAGAAGAAGATCGCCCCCTGCGTCCGCTTCAAGGGCAACGACACCGGTGCGGAGCCCGAGGAGACCGGCTCCGGCCCGGACGCCAAGACGTGCCTCTACAAGGGGTCCGACATCTCCTACAAGTAGGCGCCGGAACGGGTCCACCGCGCGCCGTGTCCGCCCCCTCACCGGGGACGGGCGCGGCGCGCGTCCCGTGGGCGCACCGCGCCGGTTCCGCCCCCTGATGCGCACTTGTCGGGGTCCCCGCCCCACGAGACCCTGGCCGCCTTCGCATCGGGGAGGGTGGGAGGGGATCGTCCATGGCGCACAGGAGGAGCACGCGCAGGAGGAGCAGAGGCCGCCGCCGGACGGCCGGAGCGCTGGCCGCCGCCGCGCTGATGCTGACGGGCGGGGCGCTGCCCGCCCAGGCCGCGGGTTCGGCGGCGCACCACACGTACATCGTCACGCTGCAACGGGGGGCGGGGGCGCCGTCGGCGTCGTCCGGGCAGGGCAGGGGCATCGTCGAGCGGTACGGGGCGACGGTGCGCCGTACGTACAGCAGGGCGCTGAACGGCTTCGCCGTACGGGCGGACGAGGCGCAGGCGAGACGGCTCGCGGCGGACCCGGGCGTCGCGTCGGTGACCCGCGACGCGGAGGTGTCGCTGCGCGGCACGGCCACCCAGGCGTATCCGCCGTCCTGGGGGCTGGACCGGGTCGATCAGCGCACCGGGGTGCTCGACGGGCGGTATACGGCCCCGTCGGGCGGCGGACGCGGGACGACGATCTACGTCATCGACTCGGGAGTGCGCACCAGCCACCGGGACTTCGGCGGCCGGGCCCGCTCCGGCTGGGACTTCGTGGACGACGACCCGGTGGCGCAGGACGGCAACGGCCACGGCACCCATGTGGCCGCGACCGCCGCCGGTACGCAGTACGGCGTGGCGAAGAAGGCCGAGGTCGTCGCCGTCCGGGTGCTGGACGACCGGGGCGAGGGCACCAGCGCCCAGGTGCTGGCCGGTCTTGACTGGGTCCTGCGGCACGCCCGGAAACCGGCGGTGGTGAACCTGAGCCTGGGGTCGCCGGTCGCCGGGCCGGTGCCGGAGTGGGACGCAGGCGTTCGGGCCGGGGTGCGGGCCGGTCTCACCTTCACGGTCGCGGCGGGCAACGCGGGGAGGCCCGCGGGCTCGTACTCGCCGGGCCGGGTGCCCGAGGCGATCACGGTGGGCTCGACGGACCGGGCGGACCGCCGCTCGCCGTTCTCCAACTACGGTCCGGCGGTCGACCTGTTCGCGCCCGGCGACCGGATCGTGTCGGCGTCCCGGGCGAGCGACACGGCGGCGGCGACGCTGTCGGGTACGTCGATGGCGGCGCCCCATGTCGCGGGCGCGGCGGCGCTCTACCTGGCCGCCCACCGTTCGGCGACCCCGGCCCGGGTGAGCGCGGCGCTCGACGCCGAGGCGACCAAGGGCGCCGTACGGAACGCGGGGCGCGGTTCGCCGAACCGGCTGCTGCGCGTGGGCGGCTGACACGGCATCTGACATCACCCGAGATTGCGGTCATATCATCGGCCCCGCACGGATACGCGCGGGGCCTTGTCGTGCACCCCGCGTTACGAACCGGTAGTTAACGGGAACCCGGATTGTCTCCCGGTGTGCGGTGGGAAGGCTTCCCGAACGCGCCCCCCATGGCCGACTCATCCGCCCACCAGAGTGAACGCGGACAGGAGCTGTCATGCCCGCAACCCATCGCCCGGCGGTAAAGCCTATACAAAGGACAGAAGCCGCCGCCGACCATCGAGCGCCCTCCGCACATCAGCCCGCGACGCCGTCAGGTGATCCTATGATCGGTCGTATTCCCCTTCTGGATATCCGTCCGCTGATCGACTGCGGCCGCCGCCCCGCCAAGGCGGTCGTGGGCGAGACCTTCGAGGTCAGTGCCACCGTGTTCCGGGAGGGCCACGACGCGGTCAGCGCCAATGTCGTCCTCCGCGACCCGGCCGGACGGTCGGGGCCGTGGACCCCCCTGCGCGAACTCGCCCCCGGCACCGACCGCTGGGGCGCCGAGGTCACCCCTACCGCGCCCGGCCGCTGGTCGTACACGGTCGAGGCGTGGAGCGACCCCGTCGCCACCTGGCGCCAGCACGCCCGTATCAAGATCCCGGCCGGGATCGACACCGATCCGGTGCTGGAGGAGGGCGCCCGGCTGCACGAGAGAGCGGCGGCCGGAGTACCCAAGAGCGACGGCCGGGAGGCGGTGCTCGGCGCCGTCGACGGGCTGCGCGACGAGCGCCGCCCGGTCGCCGACCGGCTCGCGGCGGCCCTCACCCCCGAGGTCGCCGCCGCCCTCGACCGCCACCCCTTGCGCGAACTGGTCACCGCCTCCCGTCCGATGCCGCTCCAGGTGGAGCGGGAGCGCGCGCTGTTCGGCTCCTGGTACGAGCTGTTCCCGCGCTCCGAGGGCGCCAAGGTGGCCGAGGGGCGGCGGCCGGTCAGCGGTACGCTGCGCACCGCCGCCGAGCGGCTGCCCGCCATCGCCGCCGCCGGGTTCGACGTCGTCTATCTGCCGCCCGTCCACCCCATCGGCACCGCGTTCCGCAAGGGCCCCGGCAACACGCTCTCCGCGGGCCCCTTCGACGTCGGTTCCCCCTGGGCGATCGGCTCCCCGGACGGCGGCCACGACGCGATCCACCCCGACCTCGGCACCCTGGACGACTTCGACCACTTCGTGGCCCGGGCGCGCGAGCTGCGCATGGAGGTGGCGCTCGACTTCGCGCTCCAGTGCTCGCCCGACCACCCCTGGGTCGCCCAGCACCCCGAGTGGTTCCACCGGCGCGCCGACGGGACGATCGCGTACGCCGAGAACCCGCCCAAGAAGTACCAGGACATCTACCCCCTCGCCTTCGACGCCGACTTCCCCGGCCTCGTCCGCGAGACCGAGCGGCTGCTGCGGTTCTGGATGTCCAGGGGCGTACGGATCTTCCGGGTCGACAATCCGCACACCAAACCCGTGGTCTTCTGGGAGAAGGTGATCGGGGACATCAACCGCACCGACCCCGATGTCCTCTTCCTCGCCGAGGCGTTCACCCGGCCCGCGATGATGAACACCCTCGGCATGATCGGCTTCCAGCAGTCGTATACGTACTTCACCTGGCGCAACGGCAAGCAGGAGCTGACCGACTACCTCACCGAGCTGTCGGGGGACGCGGCCGCCTGGATGCGGCCCAACTTCTTCGTCAACACCCCCGACATCCTCCACGCCTACCTTCAGGACGGCGGCCGCCCGGCCTTCGCGGTACGGGCCGTCCTCGCCGCCACCCTCTCCCCCGCCTGGGGTGTCTACGCGGGCTACGAGCTGTGCGAGAACACCCCGTTGCGCGCCGGGAGCGAGGAGTACCTCCACTCGGAGAAGTACCAGCTGCGCCCCCGCGACTGGGCGGAGGCGGAGCGTACCGGGGAGACCCTCACCCCGCTCCTCACCCGGCTCAACCGGCTGCGCCGGCGGCACCCCGCCCTGCGCCGGCTGCGCAACCTCCGATTCCACCACACCGACAACGACTCCGTCATCGCCTACTCCAAGCGCACGGGCGACTCGTGCGTGCTGGCCGTCGTCAACCTGGACCCCCACCACACCCAGGAGGCGACGGTCTCGTTGAACATGCCGGAACTCGGCCTCGACTGGCACGAGTCCGCCCCGGTGCGCGACGAGCTCACCGGCGAGACCTATCACTGGGGCAGGGACAACTATGTGCGCCTGGAGCCTGGGCGTGAAATGGCTCCCGCGCATGTGCTCTCCCTGCGACCGTCCTCACCGATCGGAGGGTCACCCACAACATGATCGTCAACGAGCCTGTACCGGACAAGTTCGAAGACACCCCGGCCAAGGACCGTGACCCCGACTGGTTCAAACGCGCCGTCTTCTACGAAGTGCTGGTCCGCTCCTTCCAGGACAGCAACGGGGACGGCGTCGGCGACCTCAGGGGGCTCACGGCCAAGCTGGACTACCTCCAGTGGCTCGGCGTCGACTGCCTCTGGCTGCCGCCCTTCTTCGCCTCGCCGCTGCGCGACGGCGGCTACGACGTCTCGGACTACACGGCCGTGCTGCCGGAGTTCGGCGACCTCGCCGACTTCGTCGAGTTCGTCGACGCCACGCACCAGCGCGGCATGCGCGTCATCATCGACTTCGTCATGAACCACACGAGCGATCAGCATCCGTGGTTCCAGGAGTCCCGCGCCGATCCCGACGGACCGTACGGCGACTACTACGTCTGGGCCGACGACGACAAGCAGTACCAGGACGCGCGCATCATCTTCGTCGACACCGAGACGTCCAACTGGACCTTTGATCCAGTACGCAAGCAGTACTACTGGCACCGCTTCTTCTCGCACCAGCCGGACCTCAACTTCGAGAACCCGGCCGTCCAGGAAGAAGTACTGGGCGCCCTGCGCTTCTGGCTGGACCTCGGCATCGACGGCTTCCGGCTCGACGCCGTGCCGTATCTGTACGCGGAGGAGG
>Ga0307508_10005511_pt1 | contig 12026 bp, 18 predicted proteins | sample 9_EM_MG_FD_203089 | JGI IMG/M metagenome (GOLD analysis project Ga0307508, IMG submission 203089) | Populus trichocarpa ectomycorrhiza microbial communities from riparian zone in the Pacific Northwest, United States - 9_EM | ecosystem: Host-associated > Plants > Roots > Unclassified | place...
ATCCCCGCCTCAGAAAAAATCCAAGCAGACGTTTTGCAGGATAATATCGAATGGGCTAAGAAGGAAAAGCGGATTTTCCTCAAGCAAAGTTTGGAGGCGCGGCTGATTGCTCTGTGTGTGCACCTTAGCACTGTGCTGATGGATACTTACAATCCTATCACAGCTATGCTGATACCGAAAGCTATAAACCGGCACTTTCCCTCATTGATGCCTTGTTGAAGGAGCTTCGAAGGTTAGATGACAAGATGATCCTGACTGAGGTTCATCTATTGGAATCCCGGGTGTACAGAGGACTTAATAATTTCGCGAAAGCGAAGGTACGTGCCATTGAGGTTGGCTGTCTTTGCTTAATAACACTGAAGTGGATGCAAGACTGCCTTGACTTCCGCCAGGACAGCAGCAAACGCCATATACTGCCCTCCTCCCCTTCAAGCGCAACTTGATCTTCAGAGCGGCATTCTCCACGCTGAGGATAAAGATTATAAGACTGCGTGCGTCGTATCTTCCGCTTCCACAGCATCGATATTGAGGCCCTCTCAAGATATTCCTACTTCTTCGAAACATTCGAGAATTTTTCCTCGCAGGACGACCCGCAGGCATTATCCGCTTTGAAATACATGCTGCTATGTAAGATTATGCTTAATCTTGTGCGTATCTCGTCCCTGCCTCTGCCACCCGGTCAAGCTCAATTTTCCCCGTCGCAAGCCTGAAGATGTCAACGCGCTGTTGTCAATCAAGCTCGCGCTCCGGTTCGCACAGCTTCGAGACATCGAGTCTATGCGCGCGGTGGCTCGAGCCCACCAAAATCGCAATCTCGCGGATTTTGAGAGAGCGTTGCAAGATTATAAGAAAGGTTTGTGCCAGTGCGGTAGCTGATATCTAGCTATTGAACAATGCCGGAAACAGAGCTCTCCTCGGATTCAACAATTAAGTCACATCTTGCCGCGCTCTATGATACGCTGTTAGAGCAGAATCTTCTGCGTATTATTGAACCGTATCGCACAGTGCAAATATCTCACATTGCGGAGCAGGTTGGGCAAGGGACTACCCAGGTCGAGGCCAAGTTAGCCTTCCTTTTTATTTGTCGTATTTCCCTTCTGAATCTTCTGAACGGCGTGATTCGTAATGCAGGCTCTCCCAGATGATTCTAGACAAGATTCTCAATGGCGTCCTCGATCAGGGGAACGGTTGCTTAATTGTGTTTGATGAGCCCGAGGAAGATGTGAGTACAAATGCGCCATCCCCATCCATCTTGCCGGATATGTTTCAATCCGCTCACCTCATCAATGCGCGCTTAGACCTCGTACCCGATGGCAATACAAGCCATAGCCCAGATAGGCAAGGTGGTCGATGCGCTGTATGCCAAGGTATTTGTTCCACCCTCCTACGCGAATGGCGGGGCTAACTTAACACGTGTAGACTGTCAAGATAGCATGAGCATATTAGGTGGCCGCGCATCTGCGGAGCTGAGCACGTTGTTCGCCAGTGTTGTCATGTATTTACTCCGAGACTCAATCCATCGGGATGTGGAGGTCACACTCACGCCCCAACTCTCCCGATCTCACCGCTTCATCATATTTTGTGCGATATGAGCTTGAATTTCACCTATTCCGACGCTGATGAAGACAGTGAATACGTTCCTTCGGAGTATTTTGAAGATGCAGAGCTCGAGATTGAGGAAGGGTATGATGACGAGAGCGAGAGCCAAAGTGGGATCAGCGCCTCCACACCCACTCAAAATGATGCCTCCACTCATGACTCAGGCCACACAACTCCCCTTGAAAGTATGTCACCGTTGCATGCATTGGTCTTTTTAGCCGTTGTGTTTGATCCGACTCTGACGGAGACCTGCTTGCTTTCGCCGCAGTATTTCTCCGAAGGGCGGCGTTTTCGCATCCGGGTGAGGTAGCTGATGGAATTACACAATTCCTCACCAGAAACGGTGCTCGTTTCTTCATACGCCGGCTGGCAGATGATGATGACGACGAGTATTGGGAAGGCGGAGGTAACAGTAATAATCAGAAAAAATGGTTTCCGGAAGTAACAGAGCCACAAGCCGCTGGCCAAGAACTCTTGCGGAGTGGCGAGTTTGGGCGGCTTGGGCCTCTGTATAAAAGCGTGTCGCCAGGCGCGAAGGGGAGGACGTTGGGACAAAAGCTCCGAGCGTCTAAACTCGCGCCCAGGGGGGCTATTCGGGAAGACTTAGCTCGAGTGAGTGCTCGCAACATAAATCAGCCTCTCATAGCTCAAGGCGCCGAAATCACGCAGGGCCTCGTACCTAATACTTGTGGTACAATTGGCGCGTCACTCCACTTGCGTTAAGGACCATCCCCTTATTGTTACATTTCAGTTGCCAAGTATGATTCCAACCCGTACTCAGGACAGTATAGCGCGGGTAAGCAAACTCGATCATGAACTGGACGTGCCAGGACCTCACCCTCAAGTACGCAGACTCTTCCTTCTATTACACCTGTTGTCAGGGTGAGATCATGATTGAGGCATAGTCAGCATCACACTCAACCGAAGTATGCAAGATTTCCGATTACATGTCTATGATACATCCTTGCCACCCCTTATGAATGGTAACGACGTCGAGGCGCATTCTAACGACCATCATGATACAACAATGAAAACACTAAAAACAATAGAAGGCGTGCCCGGTAATTGGACCATTACAGACTCTCATCTCAGTCCCGACAACGAGCGCATGATTTACTCCAGCATTGTAGGCATACATTCACATCAATCATCTTGTTCACAACTTATTCCTTTCCCCAGAACACCGTCGTTCACATGACTCGAACGAGAGATGCGACGAATGAGCAAATCCCGATTGATTTAGGTGACCGCACTGGCCCTGGTATAAACCGATGGGACACAGGATTCACGGACAGCTTCGGTATCTACTCCTGTCGTTTCTCTGCCGATGGCAATGAAATTGTGGCCGGGGGCAGTGGAAATATTTTTGGTAAATCCGGATATCTCATTACATAGGTCCTTGAGACAGCGACCCCTTGTCGCTGATTATAGCTCTGATGACCTGCACCCGATAGTCTACGACTTGACTGCCATGCGGACAACCAATCGGATCGTAGCGCACGATGATGACGTGAACAGCTGTTGTTGGGCGGACTCGGCCAGCGGCAACGTACTTATCAGTGCATCGGACGATACATTCTTAAAAGTCTGGTATGCCTCTGTGAATTCAATTATTGGCGTGCACCCACACCGCAATTTGCAGGGATCGACGATCCTTTAGTTCACATTCGAAGCCTGCGGGCGTGCTAGTCGGGCACACAGAAGGCATTACATATGTGTCACCCAAAGGAGATGGTCGATATGTTGTCTCAAATGGAAAGGATCAGACCATGCGACTGTGGGATCTTCGTAAGATGCGAAACCATAGCGAATGGGAAGCGATGCCCAATCGATCCTATGGACTAGGCACCAGTTGGGATTATCGGTTAGTTCGCAGCCATGCGCCCACGAAAACAATTTGAAATAATTGACTGCCCTATGTTGCACAGGAATGGGAGGTATCGTACCCCACGGTATGATGCACATCCGAAGAATTGCAGCGTGATGGCGTACCGTGGACATCACGTTTTTCTTACACTCATCCGTTGCCACTTCAGTCCTCAAGAAACGACAGGCGCAAGTTATCTGTATTCGGGATCATCAGATGGGCGAATACACGTATGTTCGAACGACGTTTCCCGTTCTGAGCAGCTATCGCTTGGCTCACGACGAACCCGCGCTCGATAGATCTATTCTCTTGACGGCCGCATTGTCCAAGTACTTGATCGCTCAAAGGCTCTTCCGATTTCATACGACCCCTCGGAGACTGAGCCTCCCCTCGAGGGACGTTCGACGAGGCGCAATGTTCGTTATGCTCGAGCGGCACTTTATGGCCAAGACCGGTCGGGTGTCGTTCGCGACGTTTCCTGGCACTCGCATGAGCCTGTCCTAATGAGTGTTGCCTGGGGGTCACGCAACTACGATGGTGGGAGCGTTGCACGACATGAGTGGAAGGGCTTAGGTCGTAACGGGATGAAACTAGAGGATGTGGTGGAGAGGGATGCGTTAGAAGCAACTACTAGGCCTGGCCAGAAATCACAGATCCTGCCCGGGGCATATCTGTCAACGGATTAGGTATGCTTCTAATGAACCATTGTCCAGGAATATAATGTCAATGCGATAGTCAGCTGACGTGCTATGACACATTCGATGCCGCCGAAGGATGTACCCATGGCTGTTTTCGAGGTCATGCGTGGAGTGAGGGCGTTGGTGAATTCTGTGGTTACCAGAGTAATACACATATCGCCGCGCGCTGGGGCGCTATGACTCCATGCCTTGAGGCTCGGCTATCAACCATCCTCCTACTCCACTTCACCACTCTCCATATTCGATTGTTTCGTAACCTGCAGGCTCAACCTGACAGCGCTCAGGAAGTACTTGGTCCCGAATACCCCCTTGTATTCTCCCGCCAGCTAGTCCCCATCCATGGGGTTGTCCTTGCGGGATTATTATAAGCCATGAACGCATGCATCGACTTCCCGAAGACCAGCACTTCCCGCGCATGCTAGCATGAAACATTCTAATCTAGCTCCATGTGGCGATTGAAGCCAATGGGTTTAGCTGTGCTTGATCACAAGGTTCTCAACAAAAAGCTCCCCGACGAAGATTGAAAATATGATGAGACATGCATTAGATTCATCGACAGCTAGGTTCAGGAACACGCCATGCTTGGGTGTTGGTTGTGAGACACACGTCTCCATTAATTGAAGCCGAGAGTGACAAGGGCCTCTGCCGAAGCTCTTGGTTGAACAACGGCGAGCGCGAAGGAGGATGCACGTCGCTTCAAAATCTCTTTTTCCGCGCCATCACCTTCCGAGGGCCTTGCCAGCCAGCTCCTCCCATGCGTGCCGTCTTCGGGTTAGTTGCTTTGTCCCTGTCGCTATCGTCCCCATCAGAAGATACTTTGCGTTTCGGTGCATGCTTTGACTTAGGTCTCTGGGACGACGACTCAGAATCTGTCCCAGAGCCCGATCCATCAGATTCTCTAGAAGGTCTTGCCATGACGGAAGGCTGATTGCGGCGAGTATTCGTAGGAGAAGGACGTGGAGCTTTGATTTCATCGTTGTCCGTTTCGGTCCCTTCACCATCACTGAGTGTTTTTGATGCGAGGAACGCCCTTGCATCTTGCTTGTTGAGTGATTGGCGCGAGGAAGAACCCACTTCTGGTGACGAGGAAGGTGGCCGTGAGCAAACTGAATCTGCTACGCACTACATGAACACACCAGTACTCGGTGGAGGACTTAAAGACTGTCGGGTTCTAATAATTGAAGACAATGGTTTGTTGTTTGGCATCTGTGGTACATTGCGAACCGGGGAATTTTCGTCATCGACGACCATCGGCGTAGCTGGTTCTTTGAACGCGCCCTGTATGACGCACGCAGGAAATCTTGAGTATGCATGGCGTCACCAGTATTTACATTACTCAATAGACCCGAACCTCCTTTGTCTCCGTCAGTGCAGGCAAACTGACCGCTGTTTTTTGAGGATTCGATAGTGTTTCAGTTCCGCATGGAAACGGCGCCACAAAGGCATCATGTTGTTCCTTAGAATGCCGATCTGCGTTGAGAGTCTGCGGCTCTGCGAAGATAGATACCACCGGTGCTTCGCACATAAAGGTAATTCAGTACTTCTATTCTGACATGAGCCCCAACACAATTCATGGCGAGTCATGGCGTGACGGAAGCTTTCCGTAGCAGGGTAAAGCTTTCTGAACAAGGAGACACCCCAAACCAAGGCGTGCGGCCAACGTGCCAAAGCATAAAAGAAGAACCGTACTTACTAGGCGCCGTGACGCGGTTCATCAATTGGGATATCCTTGCAAAGGAACTGGAAACGCGGGGCTTGCGGAACAGAGTTTGGGTCAGATTCACAACGCGACCAGTTTTAGCCGTGACATCGAGTTGCTGTCCGGTCCGCAGGGCACCAATTCAATTGAGTGTGTCGAGGATGGGAAAGCAGAAGCCACACAATGCATATAGGGAGAGCGCAAGTGTTCAATTCAGCGCAATGTGCAAATGCCCGCAAGGGAGAGGATTGAAGGAAGCAATGACGCCACAACCCTGCCTCAGGCAGGGTGGCAAATCACGTAAACCCTGAGGAAAAACGTGGCGCCCAGGAGAGGGAACACAGAAGCGAGCCAGAAAGTCACTGGAACTCACCTTGGTCCACGAGGCTTCATCCATTTGGCTCAGAGGTTGGGAGGCTTTGAGAGCAAATTCACTAAAGGTGACCAGAGGCAACAGCAGTTGGCGCGAGAGAATCTGAGGGCCTAATTTTGCGCCGAGTGAGATTGTCTCCCATTTCCACGAGTACGAGGGCGAGGCAATGGTGACTTCAAGATCCTATTGTTTGAATTGCCAAGGCGAGGTGCGGAACGATGTCAGCAGCATGTTATTGATTCAGGCGAAAAGGCCGATCGCGGTACCAAGGCTTCGGCGCCGGAACAATCTCCCAGGGTGGAAGCAAGCCTACAGCACGCCAACTCACCGCATTTAAGGTACCTCTTTCTGTGGAGAATTCCACCGAGTCGCCCGCTACCGCGCTTTGTGCATGCAACCGCACAAGGTCCCTCACGCGTGTATGTCGCCACTCAGGGTCATCATGGTCCTGGAAGTCGCCTTCATTTCCCGCACCCTGCCGCTTTGCGTGCCTTTTCATCATGCGAATTTTAGTTAGATCGTGTGACCGTGCGGAGAGCATGAGTAGCATACCGACGAAGAAGGTGACGCACTTCGAGTGCTATCGGGACGTATCAAAGATCTGGAAAATCAAACGAAAAACACGCTGCAGTCGCTTACCCTCACCCCACACATGTATGGTGTCCGTGATAAGGAAACAGCAGCCTAATTCCACCGACGCGTGGAATTTCTAGCCCCCAAAAATGTAAGGCGCGTCCAAGAGGAGTTGGTGCACGAACTCTCACAAAGAGCCAAATCCTGCTGTCCGGGCCTTCGCGGACCTGCCAGGGTTCATTCTCCAGTGACGCGACGTGTTTCTGCACGGAGTTCGCAATTCATTAATAATTAGGCTATCGGCTCCTGCTACGACGGCTTACATTGTCAAACTCGACGAAAGGGGACATTGGGGAGTTGGTGGTGGTTGCATCACGTGTTGGATGTGAATTACATAAGATTATTCAACTGACCACATTCGGCTGCCTCATGTTTGGAGAAGAGATGTGCCTCGTTGCTGCAGCGTGTCTACCTCAAAAAACGATCTTTTTACGCATGCGTCAAGCCGCCCGGGCATTTGCCAGACATAAATACCTAGAAGGGCTAGTGCTTAACTTGCAGTCCCCACCAACGACTCTCCGTCCACTGCTCGTCGCTTTCTTTCGTGATTTTTGCCCCGTCTCTACACGGACGGTCTCTTGAGGTCTTGAGCGGGCTGCGGAAACTACCCCCCTCTCCGACCATACCAATTTCAATTTTGTCTGAGTTGATCATTATCGTCTCTTGCCACACCGTCGTGGATCTGGTTGGTATTCTGTGCAACCACTCGGCGAACACACGTCTTATCGCGTATTGTTTTGCCGGTCTTTGCCAGGTTATTTGCCGCCGCCCTACACATTTTTGGTCATTTTTGGTCAGCGTCGCACGCGGTCATTCACCCTCCTGATCTCACGACTTTTTGCGCTCTCCAGTCTTTTGGCCGCTCAGATCCATGTTTGATCCTTTCCAGTCTTCCCTCACTATTTCCTCACAAAAGTCAATAAGTGAGTTTTAATTCGGGTTCTTTGTGTCGTTCTCATCTCTGAATCTCCGACGCTCTCGGTCACTCGGTCACACTTTCGATGGTTCTCGTTGCGTCAAGACCAAGATTCCCAGCACGACCATACCATCTACTACTCAACCTCTTCTGATTCGGACAGTAGCGGCGCGGAGCGCCGATCGGTCAAATCGGTCAAATCGTCCCCCTCCGGAGTTGGCAAGTACACCCCACCCCACCGTAAAAGCGGGGCTGCTTCTCCAGGTAGTGAGGCTGGTATCAAGTGTGCCATCGACCACACACCCGTCTCCCCCTTCTCCGCAACTGGTGCCTCCCCGTCTGCGATCACCGAAAAGAGAGGACCAAACACTACATCGCCTCTTGAGGCCGATGAAACGTTGCTCGAGGCATCCGTTCCGGAACATCCCGCACCGTCGAGCCCAGCAACAAGTGCAAGCTCATCAACTGTCACGTCGAAGCAGTGTAAGCATATTCCTGATTTCACCACATGATGAACGTAATCTAAATTATGTCGGGATCATTTCATCATCAGCGGACAAGCAATGCTACGTTTACATTCGTACAGGGCACTGTGCTAAAGGAACGTTGTGCCGCTAGTACGTTGCTGATCGCTAATGACACTTCCTCGTGTTTGGCTCACTGTCCCACCAACAGTAAACATGAGATTTCGGCCCCTCCCGCCAACACTGTGAAGCACTTCGATCCTAGGTCGCACCCAAGCTATCGCAGTGAGTGTTAATATTATGACAACCCACTACTCTAAAGTTGACATTTTTCGCAGCCAAGCCTTGCTATCCGTTTATATACGGGCAGTGTCTAAAAGGAGATGATTGTACATTGTATGTTGACGCATGATAGAGAGTCGACCACGTGCCATGGCTTACTGACTGTGTCTGCAGCAAGCACGAGATCCCCCCTCAGCAAGCTCTGACAAGTATGTCCCCCGCGTCTTTTGGACAGCCCGGATCTGGTGCACCGCCTCCGCCTGAATATCGGAGTATGTAATTTGTCTCTGCATTCATAGCATGCACTTAATCCCCGCGCGTCTCACAGCCAAAGAGTGCAAGTGGTTCAACTCGGCCGGCGGATGCTGGTATGGGGACACCTGCAAGTTCAAACACACTGTGCAACCTACCACGACATCCCCGGAGGCGGCGCCGCAACCAGTGGATGGCAGTGTTCCGAGCAGTGGTACGCCTACTCCAACCCCCAAGGGAGAAGGTGAGAACCAGCACCCATATTGCCGGAGTGCATGGTCACTTTCGCAGTTATGTCAAACACGGATCTCATCAGTTGTGTTCCGTAGCTCGTCCCTGCCCATTGTTCGTTCGTGGTATGTGCCAGAAAGGGGACCTTTGCAGTCATATGCATCCCGGGTGCCCAAGCCAAGCGCAATCATCTCCGGGTACAACACTACCCACCGTACATGCCCCTCTTTCGTCTGCCCCTCAAGCGAGCGACCTCGGGGTTGCATTCATTGCACCATTCCTCCCTCGCCACGCTTTATCAGTTCCGGCACCGTCCCACCAAAAAGCTCCTCATCATACATATTCCCTTCCTCCCTTTTCGACCTCGGCCGTCAACACCTCTCTCGATATCCCAACGACGCCCGTAATGACGGCTAGCACGTCTCCCTCAACCTCATCATCTATTTCTGCTTCGCCAACATCGAGCCTCGTTGCCTCGCCTCCCCAATCTTTCTTCCATCGCATTAATGACAATGACATCCAGGATGAAGAAACAGACGCCGTTATTGGAGGGGGGATGCGATTCGGCGTTATTGGTTCTGGCATCCCCTTATTCTCCAAGGAGCCGATGACGATGGTCCATGAAATCTATACTTACGATGACGATGATGACGACGACCAAGTTGTGTACATGCGTAAGTGGCAGCCTGCTCATTTTTGTTTTACTGCAAAGCGAGAATCTGACACACTTATCTCAATAGCCTCACGCGCCTCCCCCGTGTCACTCTGAGCCTATGATGATGAGCAAAAGAACGCCATCTATATGCTTTTACAATCACAAATAAGCGTGTTTCCTAATTGTTGTTGATAGGCGGACTTCGACGTCCCCAAGTTGGTGTTTTTTCTTTGTGCACGAATTATTCCCAGTAGGTTTCTGGTGCTTAACGTTTCCCTCACCTATTACCCCCTCAACAAGTACGGGTGTCGTCGTTTTGTCGTACTCGCATTATATCCCGTCGTCCGCCTTTTGGTAATTTCGCCCCCGATTCGATATTTTGACTCTTCTGTTTACTCCTTTTTCAACTTGATGCCCCGTCATTTCCGGATAGCCGTGGCTTGCCAAGTTTGAACGACATGATCTGTAAATTGTACAATAGCAGTAGACGAAACGCCTATCCGCTCTGATGGGCTAATACTTTTCACAATGGAACGTGATGAATGAACTGACGTTGGCAAAATTTCTTTGCCCACTAGGGTTAGGAGTGGCAGCCATATTTGTGTTGATATGTCAAGGTGATAATGAGAACATGCGGCGCCGAACTCACCGTTTATGAAAAGCATGAGGCCTGGAGCATTTTTTTTTAATGCATATCCTGACTTACACGTTGATTGAACATTCCTGATAAGGCGTTAAGTAGAGAGTCTGGAGCGCTGTCGGGAAAATGCGCGCGGAGGCATCACCGCCCCATATCTGGGCCACTGGAAAAGGCCCCCAGCATTCGAATGAGGCACTGTGTCACCAGCAGGCATTGCAAACAACACGCCGCGGGGCAAGGGGGTCGGGTTTGTCCTTTCACACGCGCGGTGACTTTCCCCCCGGGGCCCGCTGGGTGTGGGGTCGACGCAAAAAAAATTGCCAGATGTGTGCACACACCTCCAAGAACTGATTCAAACCCGTCCACGTTGTAGAGATTCCGGTGACTACGACATTGATCGATTTGAAACGGTGTTACCGGGATTTCCGGGGCGTGAAGCAACCAGCATACAACGCTGTCCGAGACTGGAAGGTGGCGGTTCGCATCTGGAGCGAGATCCGCAGATCAAAATTGGGGTCGCCACGAAACGGGGAAAAGTCGCGGGTCAATCTGAAGTGAATCAAGCAAGATACGAGCGGGCATGGGTGAATCGGTGGACGGATGACGACGTACCACAATAAAACAACTTCGAGCGTGAAGGTGGCGTTTCTCTTGGCGGACGTGGAGGGTAATCAGTTAGTGATGAGGGCTGGGGTTCTGGCGGGTGTTTTTAGGAGGTGGGCAGGTTTTTAATCGGCACAATCTTGCGATGGCTACACCGGCTTCCAAACATGACGCGCCCAAGCCCGTCAGGCTATATATGTCGAACAGTCGTTTGGCCAATCATCGGATTGCGTTTATAATAGAAAGATATCAATTTTAGGATGATTCCCAGTGGCATATACACCGTCGCCTGAAGCAGTAATTATCGTGATCAACGGGCAATATGTCACTCGTGATCTATCGCTCATGGAGAGGGAGATATTGGGCAGTACCACTTGTGACGATGCAATTGCTGCAACGCAGTTTGTGTTGGTAGAGTTGTTGGAGAGAGGAACCCCAATGGGGTAAAACACCGTAGGTCAAACGGGATATTTGCGGTCGGCTGGCATAATTCGGGGTGACAGTCGTCCAGCTAGCTCTCATGACCGGGATGACAACTCTTACCAGTTCGATTCAGGATGTAATAGCGAATCACAAGGCTGGCGGCTAAGGCTTTCTTGCCACCGCCCATGGTGTGCGATCCGATAACTAAGAAGCTTGGACTACTCCAAGTTAAAGTTAACGCTCGTCGCGCGTTGTTTGCTTCCCGTGTGTTGCTGAGATAAAAGCATCTGGGGCAGGTTCGGCAGCCTCGGCGTAGCTCTATATCTTAGCACCGCATTTCATCCAAGGGAATGACCCCACGAAGTATCATCATTGAAACGTAGGGAGACTTGTTTCTTGTGCACGGTATGCCCGTTAATCGGCAAGTATGCCTATACTCAGTCATGTCTGCCTGTGCGGAATCGTCTCCGCGCCCAGGTGATAAGCTCCGCTATTCTGATTACAAGCTACAACTCTTGATGGGCGGGCCTCAGAAGAATCGTTTCCAAGTCCTTCTGGGCCCTTCAGGCAATGATCAAGTTGGGAGCTTCGCTAAAGACCGTGGAAAAGGATCCTTGCAAACACGAAAACGAGAGCCAGATTTCGAAGGGATGCAGTTTGAGTTCTCGGAGGCGGATCGCAAAAGGTCTTC
>Ga0307508_10005512_pt1 | contig 12023 bp, 8 predicted proteins | sample 9_EM_MG_FD_203089 | JGI IMG/M metagenome (GOLD analysis project Ga0307508, IMG submission 203089) | Populus trichocarpa ectomycorrhiza microbial communities from riparian zone in the Pacific Northwest, United States - 9_EM | ecosystem: Host-associated > Plants > Roots > Unclassified | place...
TCGTGGCGGACGGCGGCGGGAGCCGCGTCGAGTACGGCGGTACGGGCCACCTCGTCGCGGAACCGGCCGTGTTCCAGGATGGCGCACTCGTGCAGGTCCTGGACGCCCTGTTCGACGGTGCCGACGCTCAGATCGAGGAGACTGCTCAGGCGCCGCGGGGAAACGGCGTCACCGAGGACGGCGACACCGCGGGCGATCGCCGCCACATCGGGCTCGCCGCGGTACAGACAGCCGACGACGGCCTGGGCGAACGCCTCGCCGGGCGCGGGGCGCTGCAGGGCCTCGCCGTGGTCGCCTCCGGCCCGCCAGTCGTCCAGCAGAGCGCGCAGCAGCAGCGGGTTGCCGCCGGAGACGCGGTGGCATTCGGGGGCGAGCCGGGAGGCCACAGTGGCGGACAGGGTGTTCGACAGCGCCTCGGCGACGCCCGCCTCGGTGAGCATGGGCAGCCGCATGCGCACGCAGTTGGGCTGGCGCAGCAGTTCGGCGTGGAAGGTGAGTTGCCGCTGGCGCAGCCGGGGGGATTCGGTGAGGACGATGAGAACCCTCGCCTGGCGGACCCGGCGCGCGAGGTGGAGAAGGAATTGCAGGGAATGGTCGTCGCCGCAGTGCACATCGTCGACGGCGATCACGAGCGTGCGTTCGTCGACCAGCCGCAGCAGCACCGAGGAAATCTGGGACATCACGTGCATGCGTGCCGCGGCGGTGCTCTCCGGGCCGATCTCGGCAAGCAGGGTGACCGCCTCGGAGCGGACATCCGGGGGCATGGCGGCGTTATCGAAGATTTTCCGGAGAATCCCGAAAGGCAGTTCGCGTTCGGCCCGTGAACCGGCCACTTCGAGGAGCAACGCGCCGCTCTCGATCGCCTGTTCGGCAAAGCTGTCCAGCAGCCGGGTCTTCCCGCTGGCCACCGCGCCGCTGACAAGCGCCAGCCGGCCTCTGCCCTGTGTCGCGCCGTGCAGCATTTCACGCAGGACGGAGAGGCGGCTCTCCCACTCGAAGAGGTTTGCGGGCACAGGAGTCATCCCCCGATGAAGCATCACCACACGCTCTCGGCCGGTGACGCCGAGGGCCCGAAAGGTGACGCATGGCGATTGTTGCGTTTCGGTCGTGCGATACGAAGTAAAGGGTCAGGACTTTGATGCGGAAAGCGTCCCGGACACCAGACTCGTGATTTCCGCTTGATGGTTGGCCAAGAAGAAGTGACCGCCGGGGAAGACCCTGATGTCGAAGCCTGCGGTGGTGTGCTCCCGCCACGCCTCCGCTTCGTCCCGGCTGGTCCTGGGGTCGCTGTCGCCGGTCAGGACGGTGATCGGGGCACGGACGGCGGCGCCGGGCTCGGAGCGGTAGGTCTCGACCGCCTTGTAGTCGCCGCGAATCGCGGGCATCACCATGCGCAGAATCTCCTCATCTCCGAGGACCCGCGCATCGGTTCCGCTCAATACCTTCATTTCACGCACGATGCCGTCATCGTCACGGCGGTGGACATTCTCGTCCCGGTACCGGGACGGCGCCCGGCGGCCGGAGGCGAAGAGGGCGACCGGGGAGAACTCCGGATCGGCCGCCTCCAGCCTGCGCGTCACCTCGAACGCGAGGACGGCGCCCATACTGTGGCCGAAGAAAGCGATCGGCAGATCGAGCCAGGGCTTCAACTCGGCGGCGATGGCGTCCGCGTACTCGCCGATGTTTTCGATCCGCGGGTCGAGACGCCGGTCCTGACGCCCCGGATACTGCAGGGAGAGGACGTCGATACCCGGCGAGAGCGCCTGGGACACCGGGAAGAAGAACGACGCCGAACCTCCGGCGTGCGGCAGGCAGACCAGCCGCACCCGGCTGTCGGGTGCCGGGTGGAACCGTCGTATCCAGACGCTGTCTTCTCGCTGAGCACCCATGTACGTGAAACGTCTTTCCCTCATCAGGTCCGCTGTCGCGACAGCCGCTCACACATCAGAGGATGCGCCGGAACAGGCTGCCCCTAAATGTTCTAACACGACAGTAGATGTAGGGGGCACCCCTAAGCCGAGGGGTCACCCCCACGGTCTTGGAGTGCGTGCTGCTGCCGCGCGCCCCCCGCGAGCGCCTGCGCCAGGTCGTCCAGCGCCTCCGTCAGCAAGTCGGCGCTGCGCACCGCGACTCCCGGCCGCTCCCCGGCGCGCTCCTGCCAGTGCTCCAGCGACTCCTGTACGGCCGTCCAGTCCAGCGGCCGCCGCTCCCGTACCGCCTCCACCGCATTCGGCACCGCCGTCCGCAGCGCCGCGGCGAACTCCTCGGCCTCCTTCGACGGGGCCGCGTCACGGTCCGGAAGATGCGCCTCCAGCAGCATGGTGACCCGGCCCGTGGTGGACAGCGCGGTCTGTGCCGCCTGCGCCGCCCGGCGGCCCATCCCCCGGTGGCGCACCGGCTCCCGGCGGGCCCGCGCCTCCAGCTGCTCGTACTCGCTGCGCGCCGCGCGCGCATCCAGCAGCGCCTCCCGCACCTGGCGGGGGCGGCGGTCGGCGGGACGGGCGTGGGCGTCGAAGACGGCGATGGCGTACTGGCCGTTGGTGGCCAGCCAGTCGGCCAGCCGGTCGCGCAGCAGCGGGGTCTCCCAGGCGGGGAAGACCACGTACGAGGCCATCGCCATCAACCCGCCCAGCAGCGTCAGCGCCACCCGCGCCTGGACGGTCTGGCCGACCTCCGCGCCCGCGATGCCGAGCAGGAAGACCACATACGCGCTCACACACAGGGAGGCCACGATGAAGCCGGTGCGCAGCAGCATGAACATGCAGGCCGCGCACACCACGGCCAGCGCGGCGCTCACATACGGGTCCGGGTGGGCCAGCGTCACCACCAGTCCGCCGATCAGGACCCCGGCCAGGGTGCCGCAGAAGCGGGCGACCCCGCGCGAGAAGGTCTGGCCGAAGTCCGGGCGCAGCACCATCACCGAGGTCAGCGGCGCCCAGTAGCCGTGGCCGAACGGCAGCATGGCGCCCAGCAGATAGCCGCAGACCGCCACCACGGTCAGCCGCACCGCGTGCCGCAGGATGCGCGAGTCCCAGCGAGCCTCGCGGCGCAGGGCGCGCAGCGCCACCGGCACCAGGCCGGGGACGGTGGGGCGGGGCAGATGGCGGCGGGCCTTGGCGCCCTCGGCGGTCACCGCCTCCACCGGCTCGTCCGAGGACTCCACGACGTCGTTCACCAGAGCCATCAGCTTCAGCGCGGCGCGGCGGGCGGCCCCGTTGAGCATGGGGCCGCTCTCCGGCACCTCCAGCACCGCCATGGCCTCGGGCGGCAGCCGGACCGGCTTGCTCCGGCGGATGGCGTGGGCCACCGCGTCCAGCACGGTGGCGGTCGCGGCCAGCAGCTCCCGCACCCGGTCGCGCTCGGGTCCGAGCATCGGGGCGCCGACCACCGGGTCGGCCATCGAGGCGAGCACCGGACGGATGCGCTCGGCCAGCAGCCGGTAGCCGCGCAGCTGGCCGGGGCGCCGCTTCGCCTCGCGCGGGGTGACGGCGGCGGCGCTGCGGGCGTCCATCAGCGGCTGCGGGTCGAACGGCGCCTGCGGGTCGTGGCGCAGCCGCCGGGCGTAGTCGGCCACGGCGGCGAGCGCGTCCGCGAGGGCGTCGCGCTGCACACCCCAGGGCCGCACCGGGAAGAGCAGGATCAGCGCGGCCTGGACGACGCCGCCGACGCCGATCAGCGCGGCGTGCTCCAGTGCGCCGAGCACCGAGGTGGGGAGGGTGACCGTGACCAGCATCACCGCGATCATCTGGGTCGACACCAGCCCGGAGACCGGGCCGACCGCCCACGACATGCCGGTCACCAGCGTCCATACGGCGAGCATCACGACGAAGGTGGCGGTGTGGGCGGCGGCCAGGTAGCCGAGGAAGGTGGAGATCGCGAGCAGGGACGCCGCGGCGAGCGCCAGCTCCGGGCGGGGCCGCCAGCTCTTCTGGAAGATGGCGATCCCGGCGGAGAACGCGCCGAACGCCGACGACACGGCGAGGGTCGGCGAGCCGAACCAGAGGGTCAGTCCGACGACGATGGCCACACCGCAGGCGCCACGGACCGCGACCAGCGGCTCCAGCCGGATGCGCTCGATCGTCAAACCGGCCTGGGCCGTCTGCTTCAGCGCGTGTGACCAGCTCATACGCCGAGACTACGACCTTGATCTGGAAGCGAGGAACCGGCCGTCTCCGGCTGATTCCTCGCTTTCCCGCCCTTTCAGCCCTCGGGTGTGCCGCAGTCCACGTTGAGCAGCTCGATGGGCCGGGTCGCGTCGAGGTCGACGTACGCGGTGAAGGACGCGTCAGGGCCCTGGCCCCAGGACGTGGTGATCGTCGCCCAGCCGACCCGGGCGGACTGGGCCGTGGTCACCTCGCCGACCTCGATGTCCCGCGGCTCGTTCTGCGCGCACAGCAGCAGGTCGTAGTCGGGGGTCTCGGCGATGCGCTCCTTGAGGAAGTCGGAGACCAGGTTCTCGCGCTCCCAGGGGCGCGGCCCGTGGTTGCCGTAGAAGCCCTCCAGGAAGTGGTGGATCTCCTCGGCGGTGAAGCGGCCGTTCGGATCGGTCTTCACGCCGTGCGAGGCGGCGGAGGCGGGCGTGCCCGCGGCCAGCACGAGGCCGAGGCCGAGCGCGGCCACGGAGCAGCGAAGGGTGCGAAGCATAAGAGATCCCCCTGAATACGGTCGTGTGCCCATCGTTCGGGCGAACACTCAAGAAGACCTGTGACAGGGGTCGACGGTTGTGCCCTGTGGCGGGGGAATCCAGCACGGCGAAACCCCTGCCGGACGGTGTCCGGCAGGGGTTCTCCGATGTACTGCCCGGGTCAGTGGTTCTTGGGGAAGCCCAGGTTGATGCCGACCTCTTCCGACGGCTCCGGCCAGCGGGTGGTGACGACCTTGCCGCGGGTGTAGAAGTGCACCCCGTCGTTGCCGTAGATGTGCTGGTCGCCGAAGAGCGAGTCCTTCCAGCCGCCGAAGGAGTGGTAGCCCACCGGCACCGGGATCGGCACGTTGACGCCGACCATGCCCGCCTCCACCTCCAGCTGGAAGCGGCGGGCGGCGCCGCCGTCGCGGGTGAAGATCGCGGTGCCGTTGCCCCACTTCGAGGAGTTGATCAGCTCGATGGCCTCGTCGTAGGTCTCGGCGCGGACGACGCACAGCACCGGGCCGAAGATCTCGTCGCGGTAGGCGTCGGCGGTGGCGGGGACCTTGTCCAGCAGCGAGACGCCGATGAAGAACCCGTTCTCGTGGCCGTCGACCGTGTAGCCGGTGCCGTCCACGACCACCTCGGCGCCCTGGGCCGCGGCCCCGTGGACGTACCCGGCGACCTTGTCCCGGTGCTCCTTGGTGATCAGCGGGCCCATCTCGGAGGACGGGTCGTTGCCGGGGCCGATGCGGAGCTTGGCGGCGCGGTCGGCGATCTTCTTCACCAGGTCGTCGCCGATGTCGCCGACGGCGACCACGACGGAGACCGCCATGCAGCGCTCACCGGCCGAGCCGTAGGCCGCGTTGATCGCGTTGTCCGCGGCGAAGTCCAGATCGGCGTCGGGCAGCACCAGCATGTGGTTCTTGGCGCCGCCGAGGGCCTGCACCCGCTTGCCGTGCTCGACGGCCTTGGACTGGATGTACTTGGCGATCGGGGTGGAGCCGACGAAGCTGACCGCGGCGACGTCCGGGTGCTCCAGCAGCCGGTCCACGGCCACCTTGTCGCCGTGGACGACGTTGAGCACGCCGTCCGGCAGCCCCGCCTCGGACGCCAGCTCGACCAGCCGGAGGGAGGCCGACGGGTCCTTCTCGCTGGGCTTGAGGACGAAGGTGTTGCCGCAGGCGACGGCCACCGGGAACATCCACATCGGCACCATGGCCGGGAAGTTGAACGGGGTGATGCCCGCGACGACACCCAGCGGCTGGCGGATCGAGGCGACGTCGACCCCGGTGGAGACCTGGGTGGACAGCTCGCCCTTGAGCTTCTCGGCGATGCCGCAGGCCAGCTCGACGATCTCCAGCCCGCGGGCCACCTCGCCGAGCGCGTCCGAGTGCACCTTGCCGTGCTCGGCGGTGATCAGCTCGGCGATCTCGTCGCGGTGGGCGTCCAGCAGCTCGCGGTACTTGTAGAGGATCGCGGAGCGCTTGGACAGCGAGATGGTGCCCCAGGACCGGAACGCCTCCTTCGAGGACGCGACGGCCGCGTCGACCTCCTCGACCGAGGCGAGGGAGACCCGGGTGTCCTGGGCGCCGGTGGCGGGGTTGAACACCGGGCCGTGGTTGCCGGACGTGCCCTCGACGGACTTTCCGCCGATCCAGTGGTTGACGGTCTTCATGGGTGCGGAGCCTTTCTCTAGAAAAACGTCAGAGGTGGCGGCGGCGGCCGGCGGCGTGCCGGTCGTAGTTCTCGCGGGCTTTCACGGCAGCCGGGCGGGTCGCGGTCTCGGCGACAGGCACATCCCACCACGCCTGGGCGTCGGGTGCGCCCGACACTGTGTCGGCCGTTTCGGTCTCCACATAGACACATGTGGGACGGTCCGAGGCGCGGGCCGCCGCCAGCGCCTCCCGCACTTCGGCCACGGTCGAGGCGCGCAGCACCTCCATGCCGAGCGAGGCGGCGTTCGCGGCCAGGTCCACCGGGAGCGGATCGCCGGTGTACAGGCCGTCGGCGGACCGGAAGCGGTAGGCGGTGCCGAACCGCTCGGCGCCGGTCTCCTCCGACAGACCGCCGATGGAGGCGTAGCCGTGGTTCTGGAGGAGGACGACGTTGATGTTGATGCCCTCCTGGACCGCGGTGACGATCTCGGTCGGCATCATCAGGTACGTACCGTCCCCGACCAGCGCCCACGCCGGGGTGCCGGGGGCCGCGAGCCGTACGCCGATGGCGGCCGGGATCTCGTAGCCCATGCAGGAGTAGCCGTACTCCAGGTGGTACTGGCGGGGCGAGCGGGCCCGCCACAGCTTGTGCAGGTCGCCGGGGAGCGAACCCGCCGCGTTGATCACCACGTCGTCGTCGCCGACGACCGCGTCCAGCGCGCCCAGCACTTGGGTCTGGGAGGGGCGTACGGAGGCGTCCTCGGCGGCGTACGCGGCGTCCACCCGGCGCTCCCACGCGGCCTTGCCGGTGCGGTACTCCGCCTCGTACGTCGTATCGACCCGGTGCCCGGCCAGCTCGGCGGTGAGGGCCTCAAGACCGGCGCGGGCGTCGGCGACCAGCGTGGTGGCGCTCAGCTTGTGGGCGTCGAAACCGGTGATGTTGAGGTTGAGGAACCGGACATCCCGGTTGGCGAAGAGCGTCGCGGAGGCGGTGGTGAAGTCGCTGTAGCGGGTGCCCACCCCGATGATCAGGTCCGCGGTGCGGGCCAGGTCGTCGGCGACGGCGGTGCCGGTGTGCCCGATGCCGCCGATGTCGGCCGGGTGGTCGTACCGCAGCGACCCCTTGCCCGCCTGGGTGGAGGCGACCGGGATGCCGGTGGCGTCGGCGAACGCCCGAAGCGCCCCCTCGGCCTCACTGTGGTGGACACCGCCGCCCGCGACGACCAGCGGCCGCCGGGCCTCGCGGATCGCCTGCGTCGCGGCGGCGGTCTCGGCGTACTCCGGGGCGGGGCGGCGCACCCGCCAGACCCGGTCGGCGAAGAACTCCTCCGGCCAGTCGAACGCCTCGGCCTGCACGTCCTGCGGCATGGCCAGGGTGACCGCGCCGGTCTCGGCCGGGTCGGCGAGCACCCGCATCGCGGCGAGCGCGGCGGGGATCAGCGCCTCGGGGCGTACGACGCGGTCGAAGTAGCGGGAGACCGGGCGCAGCGCGTCGTTGACGGACACGTCGCCCGCGTACGGCACCTCCAGCTGCTGGAGTACGGGGTCGGCGGGCCGGGTCGTGAAGATGTCGCCGGGCAGCAGCAGCACCGGCAGCCGGTTGACGGTGGCCAGCGCGGCGCCGGTGACCAAGTTGGTGGCCCCGGGCCCGATGGAGGTGGTGACGGCCTGGGCGGCGAGCCGGTTGGACTGGCGGGCGTAACCGACGGCGGCGTGCACCATGGCCTGCTCGTTGCGGCCCTGGAGGTACGGCATGGTGTCCTGCCCGGCCTCCAGCAGCGCCTGGCCGAGCCCGGCCACGTTGCCGTGGCCGAAGATGCCCCAGGTGGCGTTGATCAGACGGTGCCGCTGCCCGTCCCGCTCGGTGTACTGGTGCGCCAGGAACTCGACCAGGGCCTGGGCGACGGTGAGACGGCGGGTGGTCATCGGGCGTCTCCTGCGGGAGCTTCAGGGGCTTCGTACAACGGAAGGCGGGGGTCGACGGGCTGGTCGGGCCAGGTGGAGCGAATCCAGCCGTGGTCGGGGTGATCGCAGATCAGCCAGGCGCGGTCCTCCCCGGGGCCCGCCATGACGTTGAGGTAGTACATGGCGTGGCCGGGCGCGGCGATGGAGGGGCCGTGCCAGCCATCCGGGATGAGGACGGCGTCACCGGAGCGGACCTCGGCCAGCACATCGGTGCCGCGGCCGCGGCCGGAGGGCGAGACCCGCTGGTAGCCGACGCCCTCGTTGCCGTGGGCCTCGGCGATCTCGAAGTAGTAGATCTCCTCCAGCTCGCTCTCCTCGCCGGGGCGGCACTCGTCGTGCTTGTGCGGCGGGTACGAGGACCAGTTGCCGCCGGGGGTGAGCACCTCGACGGCGATGAGCTTGTCGCATTCGAAGACGCCTGCCGCGCCGAAGTTGTTGACCTGGCGGGAGCAGTTGCCGGTGCCGCGCAGCTCGACGGGGACGGCGGAGGCGGGCCCGTAGCGGGCGGGCAGCCTGCGCTCGCAGCGGGCGCCGGTGAGCGCGAAGCGGCCCCCCGCGCCGCTGGCGATCGTGGCGTGCGCGTCGCGCGGGACGTACGCGAAGTCGGTCACCCCGCTGAACACGTTCTCGCGGCCGTGCAGTTCGAACGTCTCGCCCTCGGTGATCACCGTGCAGCCGCCGCTGAGCGGCAGCACGATCCACTCGCTGTCGCCGGTGGCCAGCTGGTGCGAGCCGCCGGGCGGCAGGTCGAGCACGCGCAGGCTGGAGTAGCCCCAGCCGGCCCGCCCGGGATCGATGTCCAGCGCGTACGGGCCGTCGGCCGCCTTACCGGCCTGCACATGGAAGCCAAGGGAAGATTCGTTGATGGTCATGGCGTCAGTGTTTCCTCCGGTTCCGGGGCCGCTTCACAGCAGGCCGACGGCGGTGTCCACGGCGGTCTCCACGCTGCCCTCCGCCGGGTAGAGCAGCGAGCGGCCGACGACCAAGCCCTGGACGGTGGGCAGGGCGAGGGCCTTGCGCCACTTCTCGTACGCCCCCTCCTGGTCCTTCCCCACCTCGCCGCCGAGCAGTACCGCGGGCAGCGTGCTGGTCTCCATGACGGCGGCCATCTCGTCCGGGTCGTCGGTGACCGGCACCTTCAGCCAGGTGTACGCGGACGTCCCGGCGAGCCCGGAGGCGATCGCGATGGACTTGGTGACGGCCTCGGCGCTCAGGTCGTTGGAGACCCTGCCGTCTATCCGGCGGGAGATGAACGGCTCGACGAACACCGGCAGCCGCCGCTCCGCCATCTCGTCGATGGCGCGGGCCGTGGTGAGCATGGTGCTGAGCGACCCGGCGTCGTCGTAGTCGACCCGCAGCAGCAGCTTCCCGGCGTCGAAGCGGAGCCGGTCGATGTCCTGGGGGCGGTGGCCGGTGAAGCGGTCGTCCAGCTCGAACGAGGCACCGGCCAGCCCGCCGCGGTTCATCGAGCCCATGACGACCTTGCCGTCGAGGGCGCCGAGCAGCAGCAGGTCCTCCAGGATGTCGGCGGTGGCCAGCACGCCGTCGACACCCGGGCGGGACAGCGCCACGCACAGCCGCTCCAGCAGATCGGCCCGGTTGGCCATGGCCAGCTTGTGCCCGCCGACGGCGAGGGCGCCGCGCGCCGGGTGGTCGGCGGCCACGATCATCAGTCGGCCGCTGTCGCCGATCAGCGGGCGGCGGACCCGGCGGTCGGCCGCCTCGGCGATGGCCTCCGGGTGGCGGCTCCGCACCGTCACAAGGTCGGAGATGCTGATGCTCAAGAAAAGCTCCCTACATAGGGTCCGGCAGAACGGCCGAACCGCCTCACGATTGGCTGAGCAGGGCCTCGACCTCGGCTTCCGTCGGCATCGCGGAGGAGCAGGCGAGGCGGGACGCGACGATCGCGCCCGCGGCGTTGGCGTACCGCATGATCCGTTCCGGGTCCCAGCCCGCCAGCAGCCCGTGGCACAGGGCGCCGCCGAACGCGTCGCCCGCGCCGAGCCCGTTGACGACCTCGACCGGGACGGGCGGGACCTCGGTGGAGGTGCCGTCGCGGTGCACGGCGAGGACTCCCTTGGGGCCCTGTTTGACGACGGCCAGCTCGACGCCCGCGTCCAGCAGCGCCTGGGCGCAGGCCTTCGGCTCCCGTACACCGGTCGCGATCTCGCACTCGTCCACGTTGCCGACGGCGACGGTGGCGTGGCGCAGGGCCTCGGCGTAGAAGGGGCGCGCCGTCTCCGGGTCCTTCCAGAACATGGGGCGCCAGTCGAGGTCGAAGACGGTGATGCCGCTCTTGGCGCGGTGGGCGAGGGCGGTGAGGGTGCTCTCGCGGCTGGGCTCCTCGCTGAGGCCAGTGCCGGTCATCCAGAAGATCCGGGCGGCGCGGACCGCGTCGAGGTCCAGCTCGCCGGGGTGGATCTCCAGGTCGGGGGCCTTGGGGCGGCGGTAGAAGTAGAGCGGGAAGTCGTCGGGCGGGAAGATCTCGCAGAAGGTGATCGGGGTCGGGTAGTCCTCGACCGGCGTGACGAAGCGGTCGTCGACGCCGAACCCCTGGAGTTCCTGGTGGATGTACTCGCCGAAGGGGTCCGCGCCGGTACGGCTGATCACCGCGGAGCGGTGGCCGAACCGGGCCGCGGCCACCGCGACGTTGGTCGCCGACCCACCGAGGAACTTTCCGAATGACTCCACCTGCGGCAGCGGAACTCCGGTCTGCAGTGGGTAGAGGTCCACTCCGATGCGGCCCATCGTGATCAGGTCGTACGGCTCACTCATGCGTGCCCCTTCGGGAAAGACGCAGCTCAGGATTGTCGTGCGCGAACACCGGGTCCCGCCCGGCCCCTTCAGGTCTAGACGCGCCCGGGGCCCGCTGTCAAGCATTTGTCATTACATTCGGACGTAACCACGAGAGCCGCCGTGGAGCCGCCGCCCGCGCGTTATCGCCTCGTTACGTCCAGATGAAATGTTGTCATGACAAACCCTTGACAGGTAGAGGCCGCGAGGAGTTGGCTCCCCCTCATGCAACGGCTCTGTTAACACAGACCTGGCTTGAGAGGTGCTGGAGCAGATGGACCTCAGATTCGACCGACGCCGCCGTGCGGGACTCACCGCCATCGCCGCGATAACGGTTCTCCTCGCAACAGGATGCAGCAGTGGAGGCGGCAAAAAGGCCCAGGACTCCGCGGACGGCATCTCCGCGGGCAAGGCCGACACCCCCCGAATGAAGATCGCGATGATCACCCACGCCGCCCCCGGTGACACCTTCTGGGACACGGTCCGCAAGGGCGCCAAGGCGGCCGCGGCCAAGGACAACGTCGAACTCATCTACTCCAGCAATCCGAACGGCGGCGACCAGGCCAACCTCATCCAGAACGCGATCAACCAGAAGGTCGACGGCATCGCCCTCACGCTGGCCAAGCCCGGTGCGATGAAGGGCGCGATCGCCAAGGCCGAGAAGGCCGGAATCCCCGTCGTCGGGTTCAACTCCGGCCTGGAGGACTGGAAGTCCCAGGGGCTGCTCGAATACTTCGGCCAGGACGAGAACCTCGCCGGGCAGGCCTTCGGCAAGCGCCTCAACCAGATGGGCGCCAAGCACAACATCTGTGTCATCCAGGAGCAGGGCCATGTCGCCCTGGAGGCCCGCTGCGCGGGTGTGAAGAAGACCTTCAAGGGCAAGACGGACACCCTCTACGTCAACGGGACCGACATGCCGTCGGTCAAGTCGACGATCTCCGCCAAGCTCAAGCAGGATTCGAGCATCGACTACGTCGTCACGC
>Ga0307508_10005513_pt1 | contig 12023 bp, 6 predicted proteins | sample 9_EM_MG_FD_203089 | JGI IMG/M metagenome (GOLD analysis project Ga0307508, IMG submission 203089) | Populus trichocarpa ectomycorrhiza microbial communities from riparian zone in the Pacific Northwest, United States - 9_EM | ecosystem: Host-associated > Plants > Roots > Unclassified | place...
ATAAAATTGACTCATCAGTTGCCCTCCAAGCCTTTAATATGTTATTTCACATTTAAAGGCTTAAGAGAGATGGAAGTGACAACTTGGCTAAAAACGTATCATCATCCTTTTAAGATAAAAGGTGGGAGGCGTTTATGTACCTGGCGGATATTGGATAATAATACCATATATTTCTGCACTCTATCGTTGTTGGCCCTCCTTAATGTTCTCTTTCCTCCGGGGACAATTCTTGATTGTTTTCTTGTACAACACCGTGTTGGAGTTATTGCCCTTAGGGAGATCATTTTTATCCCTTAGCAAGTGATGCATATAGCACTGCGGAGATCACATCCATCCCTTGAAGATTGGTGCATATAGCACTGGGAAGACTATGTCTATCCCTTAGAGATTGATGTATATAACACTAGGAGGATCACATTCATCCCTTGAAGATTGGTGCATATAGCACTTGGAAGACTATGTCTATCCCTTAGAGATTGGTGCATATAGCACTTGGGAGATTACATTCATCCATTGGGGATTGATGGGGTTATCGTCCTACAGGACCATCTGGAGAAAATAAAAGGTCATTTTAAATAAGTCATTCATATTTAAGAACATCCTGAATGATCGGTGATTTACATACATCCTGAATGATTGGTGTCCATCCCATAGTAACTAAAGGATGTGCGTTTGGAGTGTTTGCTCTGTGCATGGATATGACAATGGTATGACCGATCCCTTGAGGAACCTTCATGGACATCATTCAGTCTTGTCTCCTATAAGTAATGTAATTTTCTGCGAGCTCTTGGTGTAGCCGGTGGCCCTAGTGTTAAGCTAGTGTAGGTTGTTGATGGTGTTAAGACTTGTTGCGGTGACAAAGTCTGATTTTTCCCTTAGGTTATCAATACAGCCTGGGTGAAGAGTTGCACCTGACTAGTGAGTTGTTGAAGCTCATGTTGGGTAGGAGAGCCAAGGGCAACAAATTGATTTGTCCCTCTTTCTAGCCCTGAGGGGCATTGGTTATAAGCCATAAAATGCCTTGGAAATGCTAAAAACACGTTTTAGGTAGAGACTAATTGTTTTTTAATCAATTTCCCACAGATGGCACCATTGATGATGTCTCAAAAAAATCCAATTAGCATGAGAATATGGCTCCCAGGTTGATCAATTGATCCTGACAATCTTCTTCATTCTCCTTAGCCAAGGTAATCGATAGCTTATATTTGATCCTTTGATAAGCCAAAGTTGCTCGTGGCTAGTACCTGTAAAAGATCCCATTTGGTGGAGGTGGGGACTATCTAATGCTTAAATAAATATCTTTTTAGAGAGAAAAAAATACAAGAATATTCTAGAGAGAGATGCTCTGAAATTATAAATGCAATAGAGAATTGGAGACTGTAAACCTTTTGTCATAAAGCTTTGGACTCGACATACGTGCCAAACCCATGTCACCTGCGCACTGACTATCAAGTCCAAGCGTATTGGGTCTAGCATGCATGCTAGACTAGGGGTGATCATTTTCGGTTCGGTTCGGTTTTTATTTGAAAAAGTAACCAAAAAAATTTTAAAATTGAAAAATTCTAACCAGAACTGGTTCAAACCGACCGGTTTCGGTTCGGTTCGGTTAATTTTACATAAAAACCAGAAAACTTGAATTTTTTTGGGCTATTTTTGGGCCTTTTTGAGCTTGTTTTGGGCTTTCTGATGGGCTTTCTAATGGGTTTTCTGATGGGCTTGTAATTAATGTTAATATTATCTCATTTTGTTACAAGATTCTATAATATATTTAATTTTTTTATCAATAAATATTAATTTATATTAAATAATTAGTGCCAATATTGTGTTTAAAATTAATTAAAAGTTTTTTTAATATTTGTGTTTTGGACCCTCCTGCATCAGAGTTTAAATAACAAACACACCAAGTTAAAATTTAAATTACAAAGCATTGCCTTTAAAAGGGCTTAAACAACAAATAACCTTGTCATAAAAAATAAAACACTTCATGCAAAAATATAAATCTTCATTGTGCACGTCATCCTAATCGAAAGCACATCAAGATGACAAGAACATTGCACTTTGATTTTTTAATACCATTGACATCAAAACCTGGAATTCAAAATCTAAAATTATAACATGATAAAATAAATTAGAATATGAAAAAATAAAAGGTAGTATTTTACCATCAAACTAATTTTTGAACTAATTATCATCCGTTGCTGGATATAATTTTCCATCAAATTCTACAAAATAAAAACTTAGACATATTAGATGATTGCAAATGCTTTAATTAATAAATCATAAAAATAAAATAAAAGGTGTAAGTTACCTGACTTAAGGTAACATTAACAACAAAAAGTTACAACACTGCACTTCAAAATTGCGGGAAGAAAAAATCTTATTCTCAGATCAAATAAAACACTTCACATTGGATGTGTTCAAATGATTCCCACTTCTTTCCATCATAGGAACATCATTTCCTCCTTCCACTGCATCAATTACTTTCCAATCCATTCTACCAAAAATAGGTTAAGTGCAAAGAAACAATTAACAAAACATTTACAAGCAAACCAATGGAGCACCGATACAATGAGCCATCAACAGCAAAAAGTTGACTTATATCCACACAAACAAGCCCTCATAGTTCCGAGTTTGCAAGATTAAACAGATAAAAACACAACACCTTTCATCTTCAAACATGTCCAACTCACCTTAAATTATTGTTTCATAACAGCCCAAATACACCAACATGCACATGACCCTTAAAAATCCCACCTTTTTCAACAAACAAAGCACAATCATCCGAAAAAACACCACCCAAGATCCAAAAATCTAAACTTTATCAACACCCAATACACAACCATCTAAAACAAACAAAACCCAGCACTCAAAAAACCATATAAAAACGTAAAAGAGAGTTACTTACTGGATAAGATCTTGTAACTGTTGAGCTCTAGTGTTCACAAATCTCAAATACACAAATCACACTACAGAGTATATGTTTAAAAAAAAACAGAGATTGACAGAAAAAAAAATCATACATGATGTGACAAGATTCAAGGTCGGGTCGGGTGTGAGAGAGAGAGGTGACTGGTTTGCTAGATCTGGAGGTTAGGTCGGGTTGGGTCGGGTGTCATGCCCGTGTGGGAGACTAGGAGAGGGATATGGCTGGTTTGTCCAGATTTGTAGAGTCAGGGACTCAGGAGAATGGAGATGAAGATTGATTATCTTTTATCTAGTTTGTGAGGGTTGAGAGGGGGCGGCTGGACGACTGAGAGTGTTAGAGATTCTGAGATTGAGAGTTTGAGACTTAAAAAAGATGAAAGATCTGTGATCATTGAATCAATGAATTGTGATTCTGTGAATTTGTGAGGGTCGAGAGGGGGCGGCTGGACGCAGAGGACGAGTATTGTTTGCTAGGGTTAAGAAATTTTGTATTTATAGTACCCCTTAACTGAACCAGTTCGGTTCGGTTGGGGTTTGGTCGGTTTCAGGTTTCTTAAACCAAAACCGAACCGAACCGAACTTTTTTTTTAAAAAAATAATCGATTTAATCGGTTTGTTTTTTCGGTTCGGTTTTTTGGTTATTTTTTTCTTAGTTTTCTCGGTTTAATCAGTTTCTTGATTTTTTTGCTCACCCTTATGCTAGACCCACACCACCTTGAACTTGGTGAGCTGCCAAGTCCAAGACACTTAGACTTGACTAACTGTCAAGTCTAAGCGTATTGGGTCTGGCATACGAGCTGGACCCACGCCACCTTGGACTTGATACACTGTCCAAGTATATATGTTCACAAAAACTTATTAAAATTTACTCATCAGCTACTAAATGCAAGCAATACTCTTGTGGTTTACTTTCCAACAATGCTATCACTACAACTTTACAAAACAGTGTGTTCATTTCTGAAATCATAGCTTCCTATAAACAGCAATAATTGGAAATAAACAAACAAATAGTGGAACATCAGTTAGCAAAACTGTGACAGAATAAGAAGCTCGTGGTGAAGAGGCAAGGTTTCAAGTCTTTTGCAATAGCCATGATGATCAATGGAAAAAAAGGAAAAAAGTATCAAGTTACTGATCGTTTAGCGACCGGAGGACCTGTTCCTTTGTTCTCTCCCCGTTTCCCTGCTACTTTTCTCTCTGTCATTTCAGCATTCTATTATTTACAGTAGCTGAAATTTGAAGGATTAGCCCATATCCAGTTCAGCAGCGCAAATAACTACTTCCATGTCGGTAATCACAGGTGAGCACATTAAAGGTGCCAAAGACAACTTCTAGTCCAATCGAAGGCTAAACATCATGAACTAGACTCCTCCTTGAATTCATCAATACTTGCATCTTTCAATGACAAACCATCTAGGATATCGCTTTCAGAGTCAACCTGAAGCTCTTTGAACATAGCCATAACTTGAATCATGGTTGGCCGTCTGAAAGGCCTGTCATCAAGGCACTCAAAAGCAATTCTCAAATACTGGTATAATTTGGCCTCTCCAGATGTTTGTGTCATCAACTCAGGGTCTAATATCTCATTGCATCTCTTCTCTCTATATAGCTGCTTTGCCCATCCTACAAGGTTGTTATCATCACCAAACTCAGCGGAATCTATTGGCTTCTTGCCTGAGAGGAGCTCCAGAAGTATGACACCATAGCTGTAGACATCCCCTTTTGATGTGCATCTAAAGCTCTGATAATACTCAGGGGGCACATAACCTGGAGTTCCTGCAAGTGTACTCACGCTAAGATGTGTTTCAAGGGCGTTCACCAATCTTGCCATTCCAAAATCAGATACCCGCGCTTCAAAGTTTTCATCTAAAAGAACATTACTAGACTTCATGTCACGGTGGATAATGTGAGGTATGCAGCTGTGATGAAGGAAAGCAAGGCCTCTTGCTGACCCTATTGCAATCTTCTTTCTTGCTGCCCAATCAAGCCTTGAGCATCCTCCTTTCGACCTGTCATGAAGAACAGACTCTAAACTCCCCCATTTCATGTATTCATACACAAGAAGCCTCTCCTCTCCAATTTTGCAATAACCCAGCAAAGGAACCAGGTTTCTGTGCTTGATCTTCCCGATAGTTTCCATTTCTGCCATAAACTCCCTGTCACCCTGTCCTGTGACATGAATCAGCTTCTTTATAGCAACAACACAACCATCTCCTAGTTGTGCCTTGTATACCTCTCCAAACCCACCAGACCCTATTAAGCTATCAGCACTGAAACCATTTGTAGCTTCAAGTAGATGAGCAAAAGTCAGCTTCCGTAGAGGTTTCTCGAATGTGGCAATGTTGATGCTCAAAGGCTCGGGGACACCTGAAAGTTTCCAGCTGCTGCTACCTGAAGTTGGGAGACTTTCGATGTACTTCTCCCTCTGTTCTTCCTTCTGCTGGTACTTCTTCACTCGATAGAGAGCCAATGAAAGACCAAAGACGCACAAGATGAAAAATGTGATGCCAATGACCATACCTACTTCCACAGATTGCTTCTTTCTCCGAGTGTTAAGACTTTGGGGGTGGTCTCCAGAGCTGCATGGGGGCAATGGCACACCGCAAAGACCAGAATTGTTTTCATACCTGGATTGAGGAAAAGTTGTCAACTGCCCCCCAGAAGGGATAGGACCAGTGAGGTTGTTGTTCGACACATCAAGATCACTAAGAAACGAGAGAGTCCCTAAAGACCCTGGCAGAAATCCTTGAAGATCATTGTGTGAGAGATCCAGAACTCCAATTGCTTTCAAACCTCCAAAACTGTCTGGAATATTTCCGGTTAGCTTATTATGCCCCAAGTTCAAGACCTGCAAATAACTCATTGAACCAAAATTTTGAGGGATATCTCCTGACAGTGAGTTGTAGGCAAGATCAAGGAATATCATGCTGCCATTGGTGGTGAATGTATAAACTGTCATGCCAGAGTAAATTCTTGTTGTTGAGCAAGAGTGAGCCATAGGAAGATTTTCCAGCCTTTCTGCCCGGATACCCTGAAACTCAACCAATCCCCCAGCTCCTCGGCATGATGTCCCGCCCTCATTTCTTACAAATGCAAACTGCTTCCCAGAAACAATTCCAGGAACAACTAGACCAGCTTGGTCTGCAAGCTCAGGTGGAAGAGGACCAGTTAGGTTGTTGCTGTTCAAATCAAGCCAAATGAGGCTCCGACACTTGCCAAGCTCTGGTGGTATTTGCCCGGTAAGTGAATTATTACCCATTTGGAGAACAGCCAGGTCAACTAGATTTCCAATGCCAGCAGGAATTTCTCCGGTAAGCCGGTTGCTGGAAAGGGAAACCCAAATCATATTGGTGCAATTGCCTATGGACTGCGGAATGCTTCCTGTGATGAGATTGTTGTTGAGAATCAAAGTCTCGAGGTTTCCTCCGTTAACACAGATGCCTTCCGGGATCTCACCAGTGAGGTTGTTTGCCCACATAACCAAGTCCAAGAGATTTGGCAAGGTCCAAACCTCCATGGGAATTGGTCCAATTAGATTGTTGAAACTGAGATCAATGCTCCTCAGGTTCTTGCAGCTTCCAAGCTCTGGTGGAACATTTCCTGATAGATAATTGTCAGCTAGGAGTAACTTTTGCAGCGCGGTGGGGTTTGACGAGGAGCACAATTTAGAAGGAACATCCCCAGTAAAGGCATTAGAACTGAGGTCCAGCACTTCAAGTTGGGTACACTTTGTAAGAGACAGAGGCACAGTACCAGTGATGTTGTTGAATGGAACATACAGATATTTCAGACTTTGAAGTTTGCTCACAACAGTACTAAGGAAATCCCCTGAGAGCAGATTGTTGCCAAGATTAAGACTCCGCATAGAAGAACACGATGCAAAAGTTTGCGGCAAGCCACCGGTGAGTTTGTTTGCTGATAGATCCAATTCCTGTAGAGTTCGACACGCCTGTCCCAACTCGGGAGGAATATCACCATAAAACAGATTGTGAGCCAGAGACAACTGCCTTAAATTTGTTAAACTCCCCAACAAGGAACCAGGAATCTTGAATTTTAGCTCGTTACGGGAGAGGTTAAGCGTCTGTAGAAGCACACAGTTCCTCAAACTAAATGGAAATCCATTGCCAGAGAGCCTATTTTGTGACAAACTGAGCCAAGTAAGATTGCTACAATGCCCAAAATCAAGGCTGGAGAAGCTGCCAGAGAAGTTGTTGTGTGAGAGATCCAAATACTTGAGAGATGGTGGAGAGTCTGCAACAAAAGTAGGAGGTATCTCCCCAGAGAATGGATTGTATGATAGGTCTAAAATGGATAGACTCTTGCAAGACGAGGGAGTTGCTCCAAGTTTTCCAGTAAGCTTGTTATCAGAGAAGTTGAGAAGATTCAAGTTCTGGCAGGTAGAAAGGGAATAGGTCAACCAGGTAGAATCAGAAATAGTATTGCGAGAGAGGTCAAGTTGTAGCAAGGAAGGACCAAATCGAAGGGTACCACCAGAAATGGAATTGTGAGAGAGATTAACATAAGAGAGATGAATACAAGACTCTAAAAAGGAGTTTCTTGGAAGAGGGTCGGAGAGATTGTTTGAAGACAAGTCAATAGTCTCAAGAACACAGGATGGGGAAGCAGAAAGATCAGTAGCAGAGAATGAATTTCCTTGCAAATAAAGATGTTTGAGAGATTGCAAGGCCCCAGTGAGGTCATGGAGGTTTAGGGTTCCAATGAGACCAGCTTTGGCGAGGTTGAGAGTGGTGACATGACCAAGAGAGCAAGAGATGCCTGACCATGAACATGGAGTAGCAGAATTGGGAGACCAGTTGGCTAATAAGTTCTTTGGATCAGATTGAACAGAGGATTTCTTGAAGGCTAATAACCCCACAACTTCATTATTGCTACTTTGCTGTGAAGACAACTCTCTGGCTTGTGATGATGATGGCATAAATAACAGCAGCAACAGCGATACATAACCAAATATTCTAATCATGGCTTTGGGTGGTTGCCTTTGTGATGATATCCTCCAGTGTTTCTTCATTTTATTTTTATTTTTTGCCTTTTGGGGTTAATCTGAGAGTTCAGATTTGGTTCAACATGCAAGCTTCTCACTTAGCCCTCTAAAGCTCTCTCTGCATTATAATTGCAGTTGAATCAATCTTGAGAAAATGAAAGCTTAATCACTCCCTTCTTCTGTCTGTTAGTTTCTCTGAATCTTCCTTGCAATCAAAGAAGCATCTTTTCTCAGCGCATTCAGAGATCTGCTGTTAATTAAATCTCCTTCTGGGGTTTCATATTTCACCAAATTTCCAAACTTTGACTTGTTGCTTGAAAATCTGAAAATAAAAGAAAATAAAGTAGTAATTAAGAATAACTTCAGAAAAGAAAGAGATGGTAGAAATCACCGTCAGAGAGGTAGTAATCAAGTGGGACTAAATTCCAAACCTTTTTCCCAGAAAAATAAAAAAGAGAAGAAGAGGGGGGAGAAATTTACTTACCTGGAGTGGTTATGAAGTAGAGGAAGGTGATGTGATGGTTGCTTGTAGAGTACAAATTAAGTCTAAGGAAATCACAGGATCAGTTAAGGAAGAAGACAGAAGAGGGTGTGCGCGAGGGGAGGGGTACGATGTGCAGAGAGAAAGTAATGTCGGCTGTCACTTGTTGACAGATAGCATTACCGACGTGTGACAGACATATCCTGGTACTAGCGATGGCATTTCCAATTGAAGGAAGCAAAGCAAGAACAAGTACAGGTATGGCTGCTGAGGCAGGCTGCTCAGCCCAGGTGCAAGGCAAGGGAGGGTTTTCGTTTCGTTTCGTTTGGGAAAAGGAAAAGAAAGAAGGAAAGTGGGCATAAAAACTAAAGAAAGAAATGGAAAGATGTCATTCATTCATGTTGTTAAGACCAAGTAAAGTGACATCTTCACACGCACACACATTTCAGAAACAAGGAGAGAGAGAGAGAATAGAATATTAGAAGTAGTGAGTCTCTCAAGAGGACAAGTTGAATGGTGGTGCATCGGGGGTAGGCAAGGGAGCAGAGAGAGAGAGAGAGAGAGAGAGAGGGCGCAAAGAAAAGAAAAGAAAAGGAAAAGGGAAGAGTGAATTGTGGGAGATGTGAATCTGTTGCTCCCCCCACTTGTTTTAAAATTTTGTTCTCATTTTTCGGGTCCAGTCAAACTTTGGATGTGCTTCTCTCGTATTCTCTCTCTCTCCCAAACTGTGTGTACCTTTTCTAGGACCAGGAGCAGGAGCCAGAGGAGTTTTTGTCTTGCTTGTACGTCTCTCTGTCTATTTATCTATATTTTATGAACTTTTTTAAAAATAATTTAATATAGTTAATTAAAAAACTGAAAAAAAATTTGTTGAACCAAGCTCCTATTAAATATTACCAGCATCTTCTAATACATCTATAAATATAATTATACTAAAAAATAATATTATCAAATTACAGTTTTCATAAAAAATAAGGATGGTATTCTTTATATTTAAGCATTAAGTAAGATCCACTCAAGTTATTACAAGTTATTATTAATGATTTATTTTAGTATATTGAATTTATCTCAGTAAGATTTTTTCAATTATATTACTATTGGGTATGTTTTTATAGTTTTTTTATTATTATTTTTTCTCTCATGTCTATTTAATATTTTTCAAAAAAATATTTTCATTATAAATAGCAACAAATTATAGAAGTTGCATTTCTTAATCACAATAACATATACAAACTATTCTATTTTACTAATTTACCAATGTTTTTTTTTTTTAAAAAAAAAGGGTGCTAGAAACCAAAAATAGCCATTCCATTTATCACTTCATTCTCCACAGTACACTTGTACAGTGTCTGTATCCAAAACTTCCTTCTCTTCACATTTCCCATCAGACTAATTGATTAAATTAGGTTCTAAGTAAACTACAAGCCACTCATCATGTATAATAACTAGAAAACTGTAGCTCTTTACCCCAACATACATCTCAGCATGGCACAGGACACTAGCTAGCTAGCTCACCCATTTTGTCACTATATATTCTTGACTACTCCCCCCCCCCCCACCACCACACCCCTCCTTTTCTTTTTTACTTTTTATTATCCCCAAATAATCTTCAATGATGATTTAATTTAGTCATCGAATTCAATTTGAAAGACCGGAGATTCAATCCAGTACTGACTCAAGTATATATTTCTGTTCATAACATATAAATACCTGTTGAGTTGTTGTACTGGAGTGCCGGAGAGGCAACTCATCACCTTTTCTTACTTACTGTTTAATACAATACATGGATCAGCTAGGTTGCAAGAAGGAAGCACCACGACTGTAAGGGCAACGCTGTTAATGTATTCCCTTGTTACATTTATAATTAATATATAGTTCGTAATTTAATTTGTAGTTGAAGCCATGGTGAATGAGAAATAGAACAACCTAACCACCGATCGAAGAATAAGAAGCAGTAACGTTAGGTAGGATATATAGACCCAAAGAGAAATTAAGAGAGAAAAAATACATGTAGTTGTTTGTTGTCTAGTTTTAGGTCAATGGTTATTGTGTGTGTATATGAACAAAAAGAGACTTAATTAATTAGACAAGGCAGAATAAGAGAATGCATGCGCATCAATCTTACATCATGATGAAACTGAAAGAAGGATTAATTAGATTATAAAACCCTAGCATGTAAGATTATTTTTTTAAAAAAAATAGAGAATCCCTTGGCATAGGGATATCGGATGTATAGGAAGGGACAACATTTTGCTTGGAAAGTGGTGGGTTCCCTATACTATATATGCAGTACCTCTCTCTCTCTCTCTCCCTCTCTCTCTCTACACACACACACACACACACACATATATATATATAATTACCAACATGTATAGAAATATTTAATTAAATATTCTTGAAAGATGATAGAAATTATTAATAGAAAGCTAAGCATAGGCAGGCAGGCACGGGGCGCGGGACGTCGGGCTAGATGGCTATGATCAATTATAATGGATGGATGGATGTATCTGGCATGCATTAATTCTGGCTTTGGTTGTAAAGCACCAAATCATATATGAAGATCGATGAAGGGGGGAGTGGGGAAGCATTTTGTCTCTATATACACACCACACGAGTGCATCCTATCCTTTCCTTTCCTAGTTATAAGTGTTCTCTCGTTTCTCATAGAATATTATATATAAAAGGATAAGTTTGGAGTTGAGATAGTTTTGATATATTTCCATTTTTTTAATTTAATTTTAATTTTGAGTTGATGATTGAGAGACTTTATTTTTATAAGTATACTAAATTGATGTATGTAGAAGATATTTTTGGAAATGTACATTTCAATGGATGATGATGATATATAATGATAAAAAAAAAAGAGAGAAATCCACATACGATCTCATATAGATTCGTACTTTACACGTATAAAGAAGAAGAAAAAAGAAAAGGCCCCCATCTCCCCCCCGCAAGTCACAAGCCCCACAACGCATGAACAAAAAATGAGACGAGGTCCTTTTCCATGTAAGATGGATAGATAATTTGGTAGAAATTTGAGACTTTATTATCATCAACTTTACATAGAGATATATTAATTAATATGTGAAGCTTAAACTAGAAATTAAATACGACAATGATGATTAATAAAAAAAAATATAAGCATATGCTTTTTCGATAGAAAACAGCGGAATCCTCGCAAAGAAAGCAGGCAGATTTCTGGACCATCCCTTTTATATATTCTTTTTTTTTTTTCATTGTAGACTTACATATCTTCCTTGTTAGTTGTTTCTTTTTTAAATGATCACCAAAGTGTTTATCAAGTTCAAGTGTGTGTGTGTCCCTTCAACCAGAGCCAAGAAGACTGCTTTGCATCAATGTTAGTCGTCAGTAATTGCTTCTAGCTACTGCTTGCAGCTGGAACTGGAACTGGAACCCCGACTGTCCTTTTCATTTTACCACACGAGCGTCGTCCATTTATTACTTCTTTTCAACAATTCGTTCATTTAATTGCATGCTTAATTATATCTGCAGCTCGTAACGATTGATTCATGGGGTGTGTGTGTGTGTGTGTAGATATATATATATATATTGCCTTCTTCTTCCTCATGTATAATTAATATTTCTTATAAGAAT
>Ga0307508_10005514_pt1 | contig 12022 bp, 20 predicted proteins | sample 9_EM_MG_FD_203089 | JGI IMG/M metagenome (GOLD analysis project Ga0307508, IMG submission 203089) | Populus trichocarpa ectomycorrhiza microbial communities from riparian zone in the Pacific Northwest, United States - 9_EM | ecosystem: Host-associated > Plants > Roots > Unclassified | place...
CTTGGGGTGGACTGCTCAACTAGATTCAAAAACTCGCGATCACATTCTCAAGGTGGAAGCTGTCAGTGATCACAGCAGGGATAACCCGCTGTATGATGTTCAGGGTCAAGACTGTCACACAAGAAAGTGTTGCCGGGATTTCACTGTCGCTAAGACCTCTCGAGATCAATGGATGTCGTTGTCGAGGTGGTTTCAAGCGGAATGTATTGTTCTGTCGTTCTGCAGTTCAACCGCAGGCTAGAAGAGGTGTAGTCCAGTGCGATCGTCGGATAAGAGAGCTATAGTAAAAAAAGGATGGCTAATGTAAGTGAGCTTTCGGTAACCAAATATCAGAAATATGAAGGTCAGATTATGCGAAAATTGGCATCTTGGCGACGGTTGGAACCGTGCTTCAGCCTGACGTGCAAATATCACGCCTCATCATAGATTTAAGAGAGCAGGTAGAGGAATCAAACAATTCGTACCTTTCCACTCCTTGGTGTCACTGTTAGGCGACAGGGAACAAAAGGTCGTGTTGACTCGTGTTTGCAAGTATTTGCTGCCGTACACGTTCCGGCCCCGTCCACCAGCGATCTCTACAGCGCGCCTGATCGCACCAGGAACAATACAAGAGAGCATTTATCGTAATTAGGTTATGAGGATAGAGGAACTTGTGCTCGAGGGCACGTTACCATCACTTATTTGGACTGTGCCCATACCTGATTTGCATACGCGTGGGCCATATCCCGATTCTTCCTAGGCTTCAAGTCGTACCCTGTTCGGACTACTATTACTGGCTGGGACGCGTCGTTTAACGCGATTACTGGTCTCAATGGGTCAGGCAAATCGAACATCTTGGACGCAATATGCTTCGTCTTGGGTATCACCAACATGCAGCAGGTATGTTCCCGTTACCATTACTACGGGGGTAAATAAGAAGACTAAGATGTTTTTACCGGAATGTCTTAGATGAGAGCGCAAAACCAACAGGACCTGATCTACAAGCGTGGCCAAGCTGGAGTCACCAAAGCGAGTGTCACAATTGTGTTCGACAATTCGGACAAGTCCACTAGCCCCCCAGGCTTTGAAAATACGAGGCAGATTACTTTGACGCGTCAGGCATGTTAAGTTCTGCTCATTTTGTCGCGTAAGCTAATGTGAACATACCTGAATGAACAGATCGCATTACCTAACATCACCAAGTATATCCTCAATGGCCATAAAGTGCAGCAGCAGGCTGTGCTGAGTCTTCTCCAGTCAGTCCAGCTCAATATCAACAATCCGAACTTCGTCATCATGCAGGGTAGAATTACTAAGGTGCACGATATGCACTATACCGTGTGTGCTGATTTGTGACACCCATAATTCTTTCAGGTGCTCAATATGCGTCCTCAAGAGATTCTCGGCATGATGGAGGAGGCTGCGGGAACGAGGATGTTTGAAGATCGTAAGGAGAAGGCAAAGAGAACAATGGGGAAAAAGGAAAAGCGTGTTGAGGAGATTAATGAGGTGTGCAATAAGCGTAGAACCCTTGGTTTTGTGCTCATTTAGTCCGCTTCCATGTGACAGCTCCTTCGTGAGGAAATCATACCTAAACTCAACAAACTCCGGGAGCAAAAGCGATCTTACCTCACGTATCAGAAAACTACGACGGAGCTCGAAAGACTAGCTCGGTTCCTTCGAGCGTATGAATGGGTGGAGGCGAACCAGCGCGTTAAGAAAAAAGACGCTGCGGTCGCCGAGAAAAAATCTGCCCTTGAAGAGTCGCGCTCAGACATTGTCGAGCGGCAGCAGGAGGGGGCTGAGGCGGAAAAGGAGCGTGCACGAGTAGAGAAAAAGCGGGACAAGGAACTGGCGAAGGGAGGAAGGATGAAGCTTCTTGAAGACGAGCTTGGCACTTTGGTAAAAGAGTTCGCCAGGTTCGCCACTCAAGCGGAAATCAAAGAGGGCGCGATAGCGGATGAAAAGAAGAAAGTGGAAGACCTCAACAAGGCGCTTGAAGAAGTACGATGTTCACCTCTCTTACCAACGCAAATGCTAAATGTCATCTCGTTTCCTGAAGCTTTCCGGTTCTCTGGAGACGAAGCGAGGGGAGGTTGAACGTCTTACCGTGTCCCATTCGGAACACAAGGAAGAACACGCATGTCTTCAATCACAACTTGCGACATCGGAAGAGCTCTTACAAACTCTTGTCACTGGGCTGTCTTCATCGAACAGCAACTCAGCGACTGGTGGCTATCTCGGGCAATTAGCAGATGCGAAGGCGCGAGCTGCAACCGCAGCCACGGAAGAGGAGCAAGCTCGCATGCGCATGGCGATGGTCGAGAAAGAACTAAAAGAAAAGGAGGTCAAGTGGAAGACGGTCGAAAAGGAAGCAGGTGATGGAGAAAAGTCCCTTGCAAAGGCGAGAAAGGACGTCCACGCTCTAGAAACGAGACTTGCCTCTATATCCTGGGACCCCGAGAAGGAGCAGCAGACTGTAACGCAAATTCGCGAAGCTCGTGAGCAAGTCCGCAATTTAACAGAGGCAGGCGCTTTCTCTTTTCCTCTGAACATGACATTGAACATTCGATACTGTTTGCTCCCTAGGAACGAGATGCTCTGAAGTCGCGCCTCGGCAGCCTTGACTTCAATTACTCGAATCCTACGCCTAACTTTGACCGCTCTAAGGTGAAAGGACTGGTGGCTAGCCTCGTCGATTTACCCGAATCTTCCGCGGCTTATTCGACTGCTTTGGAGGTGTCAGCTGGGGGCAAACTCTATAATGTCGTCGTGGAGGATGAGCAAGTCAGCTCCCAACTTCTCAAGCCAGGCGTACTCAAGAAACGGGTCACCATCATTCCGCTCAACAAAATAAATGCGACGATGATTCCTACCGAGGTATGCTAGTCGTCCGCTCCACTACAATGCTGTTATTGAGACTTTGTTCTTGCAGAAATTAAACGCTGCCGCGAAGATTGCTCCTGGAAGGGCACATCACGCCCTTGCTCTCGTCGGTTATCCCGAAGACGTCACGCGAGCAATGGCGTACGCGTTCGGAGATGCCATCATATGCAAGGACGCAGAGTCCGCCAAAGCAATTACTTTCAACAAGGCCGTGGGTGTGAAAACCGTGACAGCTCAAGGAGACGTCTTTGACCCCTCTGGCACAATGAGTGGTGGCAGTGCACCTAGCGGAAACGGCGTGCTCCTTCGTGTGCAGGAACTTAACCGTGTAGAGTCAAGGCTTTCGAAGGTTCAAGAATCTATCAGGAGAATTGAGAACCCTGGAGGCAACGCAAACGATGCACGCACTCAATGGGCGGAGCTTAAACGTGATCTCGAGATCAAAACCCACGAATTAACGTTGCTGGAGAAGCAAGTGGGAGAAAGCAACGCATCAAGGGTATGGATGTCCGATCATCTTTTTGACTCACTCAGCTGATTCGTCGTGACAAAGATCGGCGCTGAAGTCGAAAGTCTCAAGAAATCACTTGCGGAGCTCAAACAAGCTGTCAAAACAGCCCAGGACAAGCAGAAGGAAGCGAAGCAACAGTGCGGCAAGTTCGAGCGCGACATGAACGAGTTCAAGAACAACAAGGAGTCGAAGCTGAAAGAACTCAAGGCCGACATTTCCAAACAAAAATCGGCGCTCTCCAAGCATGCGGCAGAGCTCAAAGTTCTCCAGAAAGGATTACAGACTGCGACCCTCGAGTTAGGCGAGTATTTCACCATCGGCGATGCCCGCAGCAATTGATCAATCCCATTAGAACAAACCGAGAGCGACATTAAAACGTCCGGCCACGACGTAGAAGCCGGGATGGCCGGCGTCGCGGTGTATGAAAAGGAGTTGAAAGCTCTGGGTAAGCAGCAGGAAAAGCTCCAGGTGAGGTGCATAGTATCCCGATGAGATGTGTCCTCAGCGTTCCTTTGGCGTTCTCTCAGGCCGCTCATGACGAAGCGGAGTCTAAGCTCAAGAAGGAACGGGCAGAGCTAACCCGTTTTGACGAAGAGCTGAATGAATTGGACCTTGTTATCAAGGAGAAACGACAAGCCGTGGCAGACGCCGAGCTCCGAGTCAAGGAAGCAGAACATCAAATCGGCACTCTGCAGAAAGAGCGAACAGCAGCAGCGAACGCCGTGGCCGCCCTAGAAAAGGGAAATCCTTGGATAGAAGAAGATAAAGGGTGTGTGGCTAGTTGCTACGTTTAGACTGTCTTTCTGCTCATAGCCTATGCTTCAGACTCTTCGGTAAACTTGGGTCACTGTATGACTTCAGTAAGCGCGACCCAGGACAAGAGAGAGAAAAGGCCCGAGAACTCGAAGATCAACTAAAAGGTCTGAAGAAGAATATCAATCCCAAGGTGATGGGTATGATCGAGACGTAAGTGTTGTAACTTGTAACAACTTTGTATTCTCACGCCTGCCTCATAGCGTGGAGAAGAAAGAAGCCGAGCTATTGAAGATGCTGTCCACAGTCGTGAAGGACAAGGAGAAGATCGAAGAAACCATCGAGGAATTGGAGCGACATAAACGGAATGCCCTCCAAACTACTTGGCAAAAAGTAGATGCCGACTTCGGTGGAATCTTCGGAGAGCTCCTACCCGGCAACTTCGCCAAACTTGTCCCTCCTGAAGGTATGGACTTAACGCAAGGCCTCGAGGTGAAAGTGCGACTCGGAAGTGTGTGGAAGCAAAGCCTAACCGAGCTCAGCGGTGGCCAAAGGTAGGCGACCGAAATCTGTTACATAGCAAAAAGATGCTTAACACTTTGGTCTTAGATCATTGATTGCGTTATCTCTCATTATGGCTATGCTGCAATTCAAACCTGCACCAATGTACATCCTGGACGAAATAGACGCAGCTCTCGACCTCTCACATACGCAGCACATTGGACAGCTGTTCAAGAATCGTTTCAAAGGCTCGCAATTCATCGTTGTCAGTCTGAAGGAAGGTCTCTTCACCAATGCGAACGTCCTCTTCCGTACTCAATTCCGAGATGGGACCAGTGTAGTACAGAGGACGGCGCAAAGATCTACCTCATCCATGTACGATGGTTCCGGAAAGGAAAATCGACACAGCGCGGCTCGGACAAAGTAGACACAACACTGATCGTATTTACTTCATATTTGGCATCGCATTCCACCCCTACTTGGTATTTTGTTATTGTTAGTGTAGTTATAATGTTGAACTACCCTCTACAGTACCAATGACCATGTTGGAACAACGATAGCTCGTGTGACGGAGTGACATGTTGCGGCCACTGATGTAAGCAAACATAAGCGCAGACCCGCAGCGTCACCCAGGAGTGCTTGAGACATGTTTGACGACTGTGAGTAGTATGATTGACGACTATGCGCTATATTTTGAACCATTATGTGAAAGATGTCGAACACGCGTCGGGTGTGCCGCGCGCGTCCCCTCCGACCCGCTATCTTCCACAAATCCAATATGAAGGGTTCGAGAGTACACCCTTCGAGGATGTAATTGATATAGAAGATGACCCTTTGGTAATCTCAACATTCATTATCTTCCAACGACCTATGTTCACTGTTCACGGTTGCTGTGCAACCTTCCCCGCAGGCCCAACAATCCACTTTCGACCAGCCTGATTATGAACCGATATTTCAGCTCGGCAGCGTTCAACACACGCTCCCTGCTCCTTTGGTCTCCCTTGCAGTGTCATCGAATGTCCTCACAATGGCACTGAAGTCGAACACACTACAACAGTTGAGTCTGAAGAACGATGTCGACAGCGACATCAATATCGCGAATATTGGCTTGGCTAAGAAAGGAGACGTTACAATATACAAGATATTCACCGATCCTACTGGCAGACATACCATCATTACCACTCAACAAGGCGAGAATTTCTACCTGTACGAAGGGTGGCAGAAAGCGCGTCCGCTTCCAAAAAGAAAGATGGTCATCGAAAGCGTCGCTTGGAATCCAAATGCTACTTCTTCCTCTTCAAATGTATATCCGCGGACTTCCACCGGTGAAATATTACTCGGCGATCAGCACGGTGGCATTTGCGAAACCATGCTCGATGCGCATGATAACATCTTCCAAACTCCCGACCGTTACGTCGTGTCTATCTTCACCTTTCCCGACCGCCAGCCCGTGACTGGTTTGCACGCTGAATCGTCACCCGGAACCAATCGAATGGTGATCCTCGCCACCTCAGCCACCAGATTTTATCAATTTAGTGGGGTTCTCGATAGGCGACCGGATGAAGTGGGAAAACTGTACGAGTCGATATTCGTGCCTTACCGAGAGGCGGCTCCCAGTATGTGCGTGTCATGTGTTAATAGTCATTGAACTCACGGTCCGATGTAGAATTCCTGGAGCTGCCGGGTAACACCCCACACTCGGAACTTCACGTCTGGTCATCATCGGGGCCTAAGAGCACACGTACCATAGCCTGGCTCACGGGTAAGCATCCTCGGCTGACGTAACGTTAGGCGCTAAAGTCTTTCACAAGCCCAGGGAGTGTACCACGGAACAATGAACCTCGCTCCCAATAGCAATGAAATCATTGCATCTGCGTCTCTTCTGCAATATCCGTACTCCGCTGCCAGTCAATCTCCTTCCTCCTCCCCAAGAGCTCCGTCGAATCCCCCCGTCCCCTTGTCAATGGCTGTGACAGAGTTCCATTTCCTATTGCTATATCACGACAGGGTCTGCGCAGTCAGCAGCCTTGATGACAAACTTGTGTATGAAGAATTTCTGGGGCTGGTATGTGAATTGGTAGTATGTATTTCCACCTGCTCACTTGCAATTGTCGTCATTGCAGCGGCCAACAGAGAGGCCAATCGCCATAGCCGCTGATCCTAAAGAAAAGACTTACTGGATATATACAAGTGCTTCTCTCCTGGAAGTCCGTATAGCTCAAGAAGACAGGGACGTTTGGCGAATACATCTTAATCGCGAAAATCATGATCTTGCTCTGCAGTTCGCCAAGGTAAGTACTTTCTCCGAGCCATGCGCTATCTCTTGTTTGATGGACTACAAGTGTAGACACCAGCACAACGAGCTCTGATTAATGGTTCCCTTGCGGATGAGCATTTCAAGGCCGGCCGCTTCATTCAAGCCGCTCAATGTTACGCGCAGAGCACACGAGGGTTTGAGGATGTTGCTCTTGCATTTCACGATGTCAAAGAGCCCGATGCACTCAGGTATTTCCTAGTATGTCGATTAGAGAGAACCCCGAAATCGGTCTGTCGTTCCAGCCCTTTTGGCACCAATTACCAAACTCATGAGATTCGTCCAGCTGACAACCCAGAGAATGATGCTCGCCACATGGCTTGTCGAGTTTTACCTTGGCAAGCTGAACACGTTAGACGATGTTGTTGCATCCGAAAGTGCTTCTCTCGACGTCGAAAACCTCCGCGCCGAACGAATTATGGTCGAAGATGAATTACGACAATTTTTGCAGACTTACAAGGTGGGTCTCTTCGGTTGCACATATTTCCGTCCCGCTCGCTGATTTTACTTCCTTTCCGCTAGGCCAACTTGCATCGCGCAACTGTTTACGAGCTGATTCTCAGCCATGGTCGAACGGATGTTTTTCTGCATTACGCCGCCATAGCGGGGGACTTCCAACGTGTCGTCGAACATTATGTGGCAAATGAAGAGTGGGGTAAAGCAGTTGATCAGCTCAATCGACAGGTACATTCAGTTCGACGATTACACAGGCGCACTTCTAATATTCTCGTGATGGGGTGTTGAAAAGTCCGATCCCAACCTGTACTATCGATTTTCTTCTGTGCTGATGATGCACGCACCGAAGGAAACCGTAGATTCTTGGCTACGGCAACCATCTGTCGACCCTCACCGCTTAATTCCCGCGCTGCTTCAACGTCAGCATGTACCATCCTCTCCTCTAGAGCCCAATCACGCAATCCGCTACCTCCAGCACTTGATCTTCGTCGCTGGATCAACCTCACCTATGATACACAATTTACTGATCACTTTCTTGGCCTCTCCCGCAACACCTGCGAAGCCTTCCTCGTCTCCCGCCTCGACCAACTCAAAGCTTCCTGCTTCGACAGCTCTCTCGTCGCCGGGTACTCCGGAGCCTACTGCCATCGTCAATGCAGCGGACTTACCTCTCCTCAGATTCCTCTCCACCGCACCAAAAGATCCTATAAACTCCCGCCCTTATTATGATCTTGACTATGCCTTGCGACTGTGTAAGCGTCACAACCGTCTCCAGGCTTGCGTGCACATTTATGCGCAGATGGAGATGTGGGAGGAAAGTGTCGAGTTAGCCTTGGAGATGGGTGAACTTGAACTTGCCAAAATCAACGCCGATCGCCCAGACGACGAGGTCCTACGAAAGAAACTGTGGTTGATGGTTGCGAAATATGTTGTTCAGGATAAAAAAGATATTAGGACGTGAGTTTTGCTTATTTATAGTTGGTGCCTAGCAGCTGAGGACATCATATTAAGTGCGATGAGATTCCTGGACAACACCGATGTTCTCAAGATTGAAGATATACTGCCTTTCTTCCCCGACTTTGTGGTCATTGACGACTTCAAAGACGAAATATGCACTGCGCTTGAAGGCTACAGTGCACACATCGAGTCCCTCAAAAAGGAAATGAATGATGCAACAAAGACGGCGGAAATAATCAAGCAAGACATGGCTAATCTAAAGAACCGCTTCGTCACCGTAGAGCCTGCAGAAACGTGTTCGACTTGTGACCTGCCTCTCCTCACGAGGCAGTTCTATATTTTCCCTTGTCAGCATGCATTCCACGCCGACTGCCTTATCGGTCAGGTACATTATTTTTCGTCGCTCGCTCTCCTGCAACCAAATGGCTGAAGGCAAATTTGTGTAATTCAGGCCAAGGAGTACCTGCCTGCTCCGAGCTTGAGGCTCATCATCCATCTGCAAGGCGAGCTCATGCGTTTGACCAACATGCCCCAACCTCCAACGTCCCAGCATTCCCGTCAGAACTCCGGCGCTGTTGCCGCTGCCAGCGCAAATGGCACTGGGCAACAAACACGAGGCTTGCTATCTGCTGGTGCCAATCTTGGCCGTGCTGTTGTCGCACCAGCAGTTGTTGGACGCAATGTATTTGTGGCTGCTGGTGCAGGCTTGCGAGACCTGATCGTTCCGGAGTCTCTTGCTACTGCCATCACGTCTAATCTCAGCCTCAACCTCCCATGGGGTGGGAGCAGCGATGGAAAGGATATCAAAAGCGTAGAACGAGCAAAAGAAAAGGCGGAGAAACTGAAAGCCGAATTGGACGAGTTACTAGCTGCCGCTTGCCCGCTTTGCGAGTCCCTCGTTGCCGGGTTGGACAAGCCGTTCGTGGTTCCGGAGGAGGCAGATCACTCTTGGGATTTATGATACTATGCTTAATCTTATGTTCTGGTATTAAAAACGCGGCATCGTCCATAAGAGTGTCAGTGCTCCCCCCCCCAAAAAAAAAACTCAAAGTTAATAAAATAGCAATACTATGATAGACCAGTGAAAGGCGTAGGAAGACCCCGCCCTGCATGGCAGCGCTCTTCGGCGCTTGAAAATAGCAAAAAAAAAAAAAAAAAAAAAACTACATAATAGGGCCACGCGGGTCATCCGTTAACTTTTTTTGTACGGCCAACCTTCCGACGGAAGCGGTCAAGTTTCTTTTGGCTCATCTAGATCGGCGGTGAGTCTGTGTAAGTCCAGGATGAAATAGACATGAACCAACCTTCGCCTTCATGAACTCCAATCGTTCACGTTCTTCCTTCGCTTTGCGTCTTGCTCGAATCTTTTCCGCACGACTAATAGGGACATGGAGTTGGAGGTGGATTCTACCCATGCGACAAGGACGAGCACGCACGCTTGGATCTCAGCTTGTTTCTCTTCTTTTAACTCTTGCTCGAGCTTCTTCACGGCCGCAGCTTCCGTCTTCTTGCGCATGCGTTCATCCCAACTTCTAGTCTTAAGACCTTCTGAGAGGTGGTTCCGCCTGAAGAATGTTAAAACTCATCAGCGCGGCCAACCAACAACGTCGATTGCAGGCAAAACTTACCTCGAGGCGGATTGTTGAGCTTTCCATGGTTTTCCAGACACCCGCCCGCCCTTTGAAGAGTTGAGAGGGATCGGTGCCGATGTAGATCGTCCTGCTCCCGCGGAGCTTGATGTTGTGGCTTCCATAGCAGAGGTGTACGGGAAAGGCAAAGCGCTTATCTATAAATGGAAATACGCCATAATTATACACACCCAAACAAGGACTCAACAACACCCCCAAGTTCGGCTTGGGTATTTCGCCCGTACCTTAGATCTCACGAACGGGTAATGTATACATCACACAGCCATAGAGCCATTTCGCGAATTATCCCTCGCAGCCCACACCATCATCTCTCTTAATCCGTATGTTTGCCGCAGCCAAACTCAGGATCACAGTAAATGGGGTATCTAACGTGACCCTATCACATGCTTGCAAATTGAGAGATGGGGTAGCCTCGAGGCCGGGATGCCCTATGACGCCACAAGCAATATGGTAATAATAGGACAAAAGCACTGTTCGTGTCATGTGGCCATGGCCTTAGTATACATACAGGGAGTCATGTCGCGCCTCAGGTCCCGACGATGACGATCGAAACTCGTCAATTAAGAGGATGACAGACACTGCCACATCGTGACAGCAGAGCAATAATGGATAATGTAAAGATAACAAACGACGTACACGCGATGTTTTCAGGAATATATCAGAGGATTTTGGGAGTGATTTGCAGTATTGACTTGACGTCAAGGTAATTTTGCAGCCGCCGCGAGCAGAAAGTGGCCATCAGGGAACCACTAATCGTTACTGAAGCGGCGCAGGGGAATAAATATATGATCAGCGGGGACACTGGTGTCTTCTTCGCTTTCACAATCAATGTTTGTTGGTTGCGCTGGTGGGTCGTGCGCGCGTTCGAGGCCACGTTCCGCAGTAGTGGCGTGATTGTGATCCGGCAGAGCGAAAGGGTCACGAAGAGGGCGTGATTTTTCGCGCACGACTGCATCCAACTCTTTGGCGCGCTGTTCAGCGGCACGGGCGTGCTGTTTTAATCGCTGATTCTCCGCAGCAAGAGATGTCCGCACTTCGCGTATTTGATCCTTGTACAGATCTTCCTCTGGGTCGTGGATCTCCCATGGCTCTAGCTGCACGTCGAAAAGAGCTTGAAGAGGATCACGAGAACGGGGTGAGGGTCGAACCGTTGGGCAGGCCGAGGTGTCTTCGATTTGCCTGGACAGAGCAGAATAGAGGCGGGGTTGCGCCCGTGTTTTGGGATCATGCCGCCTTGGGGAGTCCAGATAGGGCCGTTCGGGCGTTGGAGTCGTACGACCCGACGCCAACGGCTTCACATCACTGACGGGACGTCTGGAAATCACGATTAGCCCTCGCGACGCAGCCATAGGCAGGTCCCAGACTCACTTCGGGCCACAAGAGGATGAAGACAGATGACGAGAGGAGGTGCGGCGGTAAGTTGTCGCCATCGGGACTCAACTATCGGGGGGTGGTGACCGAAAATGCAACTTCCCAAGTTCAAACGCCTGGAGGGTGGAGGCGGCCGGAACAGGTGTTGGCGGTGGGGGAGCAGGAGAGCAAGCGTGCAGGCGGGAGGCTTGGTGAATGGGATGTGCTGCCATGGGCTATAAACACCCTGAGAATGCGGTCACAATGAGCGGTGGTTGATGATTGAAATGACAAAACAAGTCGAACACAATAATGAACATGTGGCACATCGACCACACCGAGGACGTTTAGCACACGGCACTCAACGTCGCGTAGGCGGGGATCAGGATGGCCCTTGGATGACGGCGGCTTAGGGCCCAGGAAACCTCGATAGGGTCCTTCCGAAAACCCGAACAGGCGGAGCCGCGCTTTTCCCTCCTCGCATGAGCAGTCGCAGCGGCTTCACGTCTTCCTTTCTGCAAGTACCTCCAAGATTAGTATGGTTGCCGAGTTGGTATCGAGTCCAAACAATACTGCGACCATTGGCGAGAACCTTTGCTGCTGTGCTGGAACTACCGAAACTTGTCCAGCAACATGAAGAGCGTAGATGGATCTACTCCTGCCCCT
>Ga0307508_10005516_pt1 | contig 12020 bp, 8 predicted proteins | sample 9_EM_MG_FD_203089 | JGI IMG/M metagenome (GOLD analysis project Ga0307508, IMG submission 203089) | Populus trichocarpa ectomycorrhiza microbial communities from riparian zone in the Pacific Northwest, United States - 9_EM | ecosystem: Host-associated > Plants > Roots > Unclassified | place...
TGTTTATTATACTATTATTAATTTCAACACTCGATATAAACTAAAGTAAAAAAAATATGTAATTATTTTTTAAATATATAAGTTTGATAACAATATATATTAAAGGTAAAACAAATTGTTTTATATTTTATGATGTCTTGTTCACCATCAAGCAAACAAGATACAAAAATAATTATTATGTCTTGTCCACCATCAAGCAAATAAGATATATAGACAATTACTATATCTTATAAACCACTACTAAAGATAATTTTATCGTTAAATTAGATGAACTTCTACAATTATTCAAAACTTAGTAAAGTGTGTTCATGATAAAAAAAAATTTAAATAAATATTTTGACCCTTTGAAAGTTTGCACATGATTTCACTTCTCCTTCATAGTTTTAGAAATTACATTTTATCTAATGGATAAATGCAAGATTTAAATTTTGATGGAAAAAAAAAACCCTTTTATAGAATATAACCCAAATGTAAGACCATTTTAGTCATTAATTCAAGTATAATTGCAATCTTATAATTTTTAATAACTTTTTTGTTGACTAATTTCTCATGCGCTCAAGTCAGTATGTAAAGTGTTACAAACTTTATAAGCAGTGATTTATAAAGTGTAATTTCTGAAACTACAAAGGGAAAGTGAAATCACGTGCTAACATTGGGAGTGTCAAAATAATTTTCCCTTTTAAAAAATTCACTTTTGATATTTTCTTATATGATATTAATTTATTTAAGATCCATTGCTGACTTTTTTTAGACACATACTTATAATATAGAAAAAAAAAAACTTGAATGAATACACATTAATTTCATTATATGATAAGATGTAGAACAATAAACTTTTACTTTTAATATCTGGTTTATCATCAAGCTTAATGATGTACAAAATTCATATTGCTCACTCATTTAGTTAGGGATTGAGATATAATTGATATTATTGTTGTTGTTGTTGAATAATATTATATAAGGTTAAGTTTTTATAATGAAGATTCAATTCATTGCTACTTTTTTCTTATATGGAAACATTTTTCATATAGAAGGTTTTTAAGGAAAATTACTTTTTCCTTAATTATTTTCAATTTTTTCTATTTAATTTCGTAAATTAAATAATATACTTAATAATTTTATTTTCCTAGTTTGTTCATGAATTTTACTACTTTTTCTTTATTTTCAAGTTTCCTAATTTGTTTAGGTTGGTGTTTGAATTTATTTAAGGAGTTGTATACCTCTTAGAGAGACAGACTACTTGAAAAGAAATATTCAGTAATAAAATTATCAATTAGAGTTTTTGTATGATCATTTATTTTGAAAATTTTATGCTTATTTCTTTCTTGTGTTGTTTTTGTCTATGTTAATTGGTATCAGAGCTTTGCATCAGTTAGTATCAGAGCCCAATAATCCTATTGATTATTTGCTTGTTGTATGCTGGAATAACCATGGCTGAAAAAGGTAATAGAACATGACATGCTTATATAGAAAAGGATGAAGAGATTTTTCTTTAGGAAAAAGAAATTCAAGAACTGGTGATAAAAGACATGCAGAGACAAATAACAAAACTAACTTATTAACTAGAGATAATAAATATGAAGATGTAACTTGAAGAATTATTTCATCAATTAGAAGAGGTGATGAAGAGAAATTGGAGGATCATGAGTATAGTGGTCACATATTCATGACCAGTTTTAAGAGTGCATTTTAGAGGCATGGGTAAGGGAGACAAATTTGGTTTTAAAATTGAAATATTTGATGATTCTAGTTATTTTATGGATTTGAATCAATCACTAATTTATAATGATTTTTTTAATAATGATGTTATAAATAATGATATTAATGGTAGTGATGATATCATTAATGATGTCTTAGTTGATAAATTAGAGGTTAAGTGCAAAGAAAATATAAAAAAAAAAATGCTTGACAAAAGAAAATTGTTGATTTAAATTGTGCTGATCTATTTGATTATAAGGTTACTGTTATCATTTATTAAAAGGTTACGCCAGTAAAAAAGAAATCATTTGTCAATTCATGTTTTTTATGAAAAATTTAGCATGAAGGGATTTTAGTTATATAAAATTGTTATACATATAAAGTGAAAAAACAAAAAAGATCGGAAAGACTTGACTGGACATCAACTCGAGGGGGACAGGTATAGGAGATGCTTTGCTTGACATCAAATTTAGAATAATAAATCAGAAGAGAAGAATGAGTTCCGTACTTACACCTAGATTCCAAAGAAAGTTATTTAACTGTTAGGGATTATTTAACTCCATTATCTTCCCTGTAAGAGCTACAAAATCATGGGAGCTTGACATTTTAATTTAGAGCTGAAAACTCACGAATGGAAGTTCATATCAGCTTGGCTCAATACATCAATGTGCGATGGCTGTAGGTCTAATGCTGTTCTTGCACATGTTTTGCAGATAAAGGATACCATGTATGAGAATATATCAGCATGACCATTTGAGTCCTTTTATGTGCTCCAAACCATAGTATTTACTGTCAGATATAGGTTCTGATAGCTTCTTGAAAGTGGGTTTGGTTATGAAATCTCGATGCATTTTGCAGCACAGAGCTTGAGATATCATGCCAGACTCATGATTGTACATGCAATGGGTAGTTGTCAGGCTGTAGACGCGGGAGAGAAACTAACTTAATTAGACTAGGACAAAACCAGGGTGAATGCCTTTCTAACCTTGCACTTCTCTGTTCTGCAGTCTCTTTACTCTTGCTAAAATTAGTTTTGCCAGCCATTTTCTCCACATGTTTGATATGCTATAGATAAAAGATGGATGTGTAATTGATAGAAAAGCTAATGGATGATTACAGATCAAGGAGGACAGTTGTTCTCTCAGCCAAAGATTGAATATTAAAGTTAAGACAATAGGATTTTTTAATCCCAACTGATGTCAGGCAGAAAACTCTAAAAGCATTTGTGAAGTGGCGATCCATAATGAAGCCAGAGAAACTGTCTTGCCCCTTAATTGATTTACCTGTGACGAGTTCTTGCTTGAGTTAACTGAATCTGCTGGCAGAACTTGTGTGAAGAGCAGTGCCCTGCACATATCTGTTGCATATTCCATTGGTTATGAATATTGTTTTTATTGAGTTCAGCTCATGTTTTGGGTGTATATTCTTCCTTTCATGAAATGATAATTAAAAGATAGGAAATATATGGAACTGGAATATAAACTAATACCAACTCCACCAGCAAATCACAGCTAGCGGGCCGTTCTTTGTTCTGTCTTGGATTGCTTATTCGCCATGGGAACTCTTTGCTGAATACCTCCAATAACAAAAATATTGATGTTACAAGCAGTCTCTGTTTGTCTAAAAAGTATCTCCTTATGGACGATTTTGGTATAAAAGTCAGATCTTTGCAGGTATGCATGCTTTCCTTCTCCCTTGTCAATTTCTCGGATGCCTGCTTTGATATTAATGTCTAATCATCTAATTTTGTAATTCTTGCAGGCATTAGGACCTTGGGAAAATAGTGGAGGCAACTTTATCTTCTGGTTCTCACATTCGTCTTAAGGTACTAATGCACTAGCCTCTTTTTATCTTTCCATTTTTCATGGTGTACTAAATCATTCTTCTCACCAGATGAAAGCTTTGCAAAATATGCATGAATATCTTCTGGATGCTGAAAGCCAAATGGAAACAGATAAGACTGGTAATAATGCAGCTCTTCATCCTGTAGAAGGGAGCAACAGTGTACCTGTTGCTGCTGGTGCAGGTGATGCTAACATTTGTGGAGGTATAGTCCAGCTGTATTGGGATCGCATTTTGGGAAGGTGCTTCGACTTCCATGATCAAGTTCGCCAGACTGCCCTCAAGGTGAGAACCTACACTTGGTATTCTTGTCCCTGTAAGAGCTTTAGACAAGGATGCATATCCCTGGCCTCATTTTAGTGAAAAAAAGAACAAAGAAAAAACCCACAAAGAAAGACTTGTAAGAAATTTAGAAAGAGATAGGCATTTAACTGATTCATAACACTAGATGGTAATTTTCTTGGTCTGGCCACTGACAGGCTCCTGATTGACGAGGAGAGGTTAAATTTCAAATGTGAGTGAAATTTGGAGTTGTTACTGCTTGTCTGAGTTCTATATTTCTTGATTTGTTATCATTGCAGATTGTGGAAGGAGTACTACGCCAGGGTCTCTCCTCCATCCTATAACCTGTGTTCCATACCTTATAGCACTGGAGACAGATCCTCAAGAGTTGAACTCAAGTTTGGTATGATATTTTAGAAATTGTTTTCTTTTTAACAGGTACTGCTCAGAAATACTTGCTTTGCTTCCATTTACTTTACTCGATGCACCCCTGTATTTGATTTATGCGATAAATCGAATTATTCAAGTAAGAGCAGGGGCACTTGAAGCAAATATGAAGGGGTTGATCTTACATTTGTCCCAAAGAAATACTCGAATGGTTAGTGACAATGGAGTCCTTCAAAGTGAATTTGCGGAGCCTATTTCCCATCACATAGACTTGAATGGCACAATTCAACCAAAGCCAGCTGGTCAGTCTGATTACAGTCCTTTGAGATCATTTGATCTGAGTGGAACAGTTCAAGAACAGCCTTTTGTCTTTGAACAAATACAAGATGAAAATCTTTACACAAGGTGAGAATCCTGAACTTCACATACCCAGTAGTGCTTCTAACTCATCTTTCTTGGTCATTATACAGGTTGACTGCCTTGCAGCAACTGCATTGCAGCTGCTTTTGAAGCTCAAGAGGCACCTGAAAACTGTGTATAGCCTAAATGATTCCCGGTGCCAGGTAAAAATTGTATACATTTGGTTTCTCTCATTACTTTGCCCTACAGCATGGTGTGTCTGCCTAGATCATGTATCACTAATTTTACATGACATATCTGCCAGGCTTTTTCTCCAACTGAACCCCCAAAGCCAGGAGAGCCTCTCTCGAGGCAGAACATTCCCTTTGACATCAATCACGCATGCACCGGTGTGCCATCCAAGTATCAAGATTTGGTTCAGAGATATCAGGTAACTTGAACAACGATGGCATGGTCACACTCACATGGCTTGAGTTTTAGTCTCTAAATGGTTTGTTGTTGCACAGGAATTCAAAGGTGCCTTAAAGGAGGATACAGTTGATTATTCAACGTACACAGCAAACATCAAGCGGAAAAGACTGACCCCAAGAAAGTTGAAATCTGGACGTATGATGGGAGATGATGAAGATGAATATGACGATGAAGATTGGGCGGGTGGGGGTTGGAGGCAAGGTAGTGGGAGGAAAGACAACAGCATTAGAGGCGGTAGGCACCGACGATAGTTTTGTAAATATGAAACAGGGTAGGCTAACACGTGTAGATTATTGTGCAGGAGAGAGGGAAATAGCAGTAGGATAGAATGACAGCAAAAGAATAGAATTTTTGGAAACGGGAGAAAGAAGCATGGTCGGTCTTCATGGTAGGGAAGCAGTTTTTCAAGCTATCCATCTCCCTTTTGTAATTTGTTTGACAATTGACACGACTACATTCTTTGCCTTCAATGAAATTCAAGAATCCTGCGTTGGTTACATAATGCTTTGCAGAAACAAGAATGGGAAATTGAGACTGAAATACTAAAAAGGTTGTAAACAGCAATGTGGAAAGTGAAGTCATTTTGTTGCATCTTCACTCACGCTAGCATCCATCACTATGCCTTTCTTTGTACGTGAAATGACGTTTTCTTCCCCGTGCAGGATTAATTTTGATCTCATCTATCTCAAATTTGTTATCCCAGCATGCGACGTTAGTTACTACAATTGAATTTTCGTTTTGGCTTTAAAAAACTTGGAACACCTTGTGTTTGGAATGCTTGGTCGAGGGAGCTCAGCGTCCTTGCTGTTCAGGGAAATAGGGTTCAACCCATTCTTGAAGCCTAAGATTTTCAAGTTAAGATAAGGACAGCAACAGCTTGTTATATTTGCAGCCACGGATAAAAAGTAGACTATCATTTTAGTTTAATGTGATTTACTCGAATCTACCACTTATTGCCCCGTTAGCACTTAGCATCACAGAGGAGAGACGACTGGTAAGTCACTGCAGGTTAAAAAAAAAACACAGGTTTCCAACTGATGCTATTGAATACTGTGTTTGAAAAAAGCTCAAACCCTTGCATTGATTGTATCACCTAAGGCTTGGTCCACACATCCAATACAATACTAAAGGGTATAGAAGAGAGGCTTTCCTGAACCAAGATGAGACAATTATTCCTTTAAAGTTACAGAGAAAAATAAAAAATAAAAAGACTTTTCAAGTTACTTCTCCAAAAACAGTGCCCGCTACAAAGTTTGAAGCTCCTTGCAACTTATTCATGGCGCAATGACAAAAAGAGGCTGCATGGAAGGAACAAAAAAAAAAAGAGCGTTTGGAATTATACGAGTCTACAATAAGTTGGACGAGAGGGGTAGGGAGAAAGAGATTACCGTGTCCACACTAACTGGTTTCCCATCCGCTGCCACGATCTCGGTAATGGTTCCAGATTGATCAGCCTATGAAACCACAAGATAGAATAAGAAGCAAAATTAAATGATAAGTATCAACCACCCAATGCTTGGAACAAAAGCACAGCAAATGAGAGAGGATACTAAAAAGTAATAAGCTTAAAGAGACTTGGGACAAAAAGAGGTGATACATACTTCAATTTCATTCATTAGCTTCATGGCCTCAATGATACAAACAACTTGACCTTTCTGCACTTTATCCCCCACCTGTAGAATGAAAGCACACAGAGATGGGAAAAGGGTTATCTTGTCATCGAACTTTAAGAACATTAGAATCTTCACATATGCACTTGGGAAATCTTGCAAGGATTCTCTCTTGGAGCTGGACTTACCTTCACAAATGGGGGTTCACCTGGAGCTGGACTCCGATAAAAGGTTCCAGCCATGGGGCATTTCAGTGGTGGATGAGACGATGAACTTGCCTTTGCAGGGGGGGGCAAGGCAGGAGCTGAAGAGGGACTTGCTGGAGCCGGGGCAGGAGCAGCTACTGGTGGAGCAGGAAACATTGCATGCGGGTAAGGAGATTGCATTGGAAGAACAGGAGCTGCTGGTTCTGACTGCTGCAAAGCCTCCTTTTTCCTTATTATGAGTTCACAACCTGATTGCTTCAATTGCAGCTCTGTGATATCTCTTGAATCCACAAGTCTGCTCATGAGGATTACATTAACTCAAACAATGAAATAGCGTTGCCAAGCACAAAACAGCCAGTGACATATGCACACTTGGATATTACAAAATTTAAGTCTTTGACTCACTTGACAAGTTCTGATACTTGTGTCATAAATGCTGAAATGGATGACACGTCAGGGATTTTACTTTCTGTGGGCTCATCCTTTCCCTCGGATGATGCCGCTTTGGATTCAGAGTCCCCCACCAGTACAGAATTTGAAGATTTCTCAACCATAACCTTCGATTAAGGAGCAGGTTTTGTAAATAGATAATGATACAGCCTCCAGTAAACATACAATTTTAACTTCTCGAGTACAACTTACCTCATTCAGCTGCGCCTGTGCCTTCATAACAGCTTGCTGCTTCCTGTTAGGCCACTGCACAGGATAACCGAATCCTTGAACATTCAATAACAACAACAGCAAATTTTTACGGAGACATTAGTCTCCTGCAAATTAAACAGATTGCACTTTAGTCTTCGTACAATCGTCATATCACATCAATGAAAATTCAATCACAAGAAAAGATCTTGACAAGTCAAGCAAGAGAAAAGCTCAATTCGCGTTGATAGAATCAGATACTAGTGATTCAAAATTCTGACATATAAGGTATATTGGTTCTATAACACCCCCTTTTCAGCTTGCTTTAAATTACCAAAGTAGCCGGGATAAAAAGTCAAAAGATTCAAGGTTTGCAAGCTACATGCTTTCATTTAATATATCAAAAACACAGGATAGGAATCTATAACTGAAACTTCAATTTTTTTTAAGGAAAAAAACAACCTAAAGTACTGTTTTATTACACTATGATCACAGTCAACTATCAGACCATATAAAAGGCAAACAAATTCAACATATTAATCGCAAAACAAATTCCTTGAGGCCACATAAACTTTCCAGCATATGAATATAAAATATCAAAGATTCAAGCTTTTTACACAAACACATGGATGAAACATAGAACCATTCATGTCTTGCTCGAAAACATAGTGAAAGGCGGCAAATCACCGGAAGAAGGACTGACCTCAAAACCAGAGAATGTAGATCCCAAAGAGAGAGGAGGGTTCTGATTGGAAATTGGTGCTCGGGGAAAAGAGATCATGGGCTTTGGTTGTGAATTTTGAGCATTGGATCCAACACCGGCGGCAACCAAAATAGTCTTGGGGCATGGAACAGAGATTGAAGCCATGCTCTCTCTTCTCAGTGCAAAACCCAACAAGGATTGATGTAGAAAGTTAATGAGTTTTCTCTTCTACTGACAGAAAGATTGATGAAGGGTGGAGTTTTGTAGGGAAATGTGGCGATGAGATCGAAGAGAGTGTGCGTGTGTGTGTTGTGGGAAATCTGAGAAACCAAAATAAGAAGGGGTTTTGAGTAATTTTCACAATTGAGTCCTTGATTTTATTTTATTTTTTATTTATTTATTCTGTTCAAATAGGTTTTTATTTTGCACATTAGTCGAATGAAATAGACACTCACACCTAAAATAATATTTAGAAACAACACCATTAAAATAAAAATAAAAAACCAAACATTTATGTAAACAAAATTAGAAACTAAATACTAAATTGTAAGAATCACATAAATCCAAGCACTCAAGAGCAAGGCAAAAAGAAAAGAAAAAGGCACAAAATTTACGTGTTTCGATACTTACAAGGGAGGGAGGGAGGGAGCCATTCACACACGTACACGGTTTTAGGTCTTGGGTATAGCCCACCCAACGGCACATGGAAGTGGCAACAAAGAGAGTGTTTCCCTCCAACAACTGTGCTGTGCACACGACTACCCAGTCGGAATAAAGAGTCAATAATAATGTATGATTTCTGATATGGATTTTGTTTGTGGGGGCTCCTCTCTGTGAATGCCTTCTCTCCCTTCCCTTCTCTCTCTCATAATTTCGAGTCTTTGATGATGAAGAATCAACCCCATTGACGAACGAATCCATGGAATATCTCGACTACTGCAATATCACACCAAAATCCAAAGAAACAAAGCAGTGTTCTCAGATGGAGCTATGAGTGGTAAGCAAGCCATTAAATGATAAAATCTTGGAATTTAATTGCTTTTATATCTAAGACTTGCTATGCTATGGTCATGGAAACTACACAGAGGAGGATGAATTTGAGGATGTGGGTCCTGCTGATCTTGATTACTTGAAGAAGCATGTGATGCAATGCTATCATAAAGAAGATGAGGGGGAGATTTCTGGGGATGCTAGAAATAGATCTGCTACTAAAACTAAGTTGAATAGAGGGGTTTCGGAGGAGGATTTGAAGATTGAATTGCATAGAAGGCTCAAGAGTACTACTCAAGCTGATGGTGATCTAGGGTTTAGCCCAGGAATAATTCGGTGGTCTCAGGTGGTGGTTTTTCACTTGGAGAGAAAGCTCAGCATGTGGTATTTTTCTCACACAGTGGGATAGTGCTTGCAGATATTGAAACCGAGGGCATTTTCATGCTTGCAAACGGGATAAAGAAAGTTGTGGAGACATCTGGAGGAATAAATCTTAGAGAGTTCACATGGTGGCATCCGAGGAAAACAATGGTCATGATGAGATGGCTAATGGAAAACTTGAAATTTCATGCCAAGCAACCGGCAATGAGATAGAAACTTTTCTAATATTCGATCGGTTTCTCTTACTATAAATGAAACATGAGTAGAGTAATTGTTCGATGAAATGCCTGAAAGAGATGTCACCTAGGAGAGAGTGGTAATTTTGTAATTTTACACTACAAGGGTTTTTTTTTTTGTTAGAATATAAACACTCTGATTTTTTTGTTGACTTTTTTTTTTCTCTCAATAGAGTAAGGATATAACATGTTTATGAAATTATAAACTATATAAAATATAAAGTGTAATTTATAAAAAAAAAAAAATTAGAATAAAAGTAAAAAACTAACTAAACTAACGGAGGTTTTTTATAATTAGTCCTTTAAAAAAAACTAAAAGAAATTAGACACTCTTTGTGAGGTGGTTCACTTTGAGTTGTTTTACTTCTTTTTTTATCTTTTTTTTTCTCAATTATCAATTTATTTTTACTTCATTTTTTAATGTTATAATTATTTAGATTTGGGGTTGCTAATTTATTTTAATTTTCCTTCTATGTGGTTAATGTGGACTCAGAAAAATATTCTAGCATCGTGCAGGAGCTCGATTTCATGAAAAATAATTTAATTCTATTGTTTGTAAGAAATTGAAAATGAGGGGACCAAAACTTAAACAAAAAAAAACGGTGGGCCTTTTAATATTTTTAAAAATATATAGTCAACTCTATTCTTTTTTATTTTCTTTGTTGCCTTCAATCATTGATTTTTTTTTCTTTTCAATTTGATTCTTCAATGTTGTGTTAATTGAGATTTGGGTTGACAATTTGTTTCGATCTATATTTTATGTGTTTATCTTGATCTCAAAAAAATTCCTACAATTGAGTTAGTGCTTGATTTCATAAAAAAAAAAAGATTTTATTATTTGAGAAATATTAAAAATACAGGGACCAAAATTAAAATAGAGAAAAATTAGGATTTGTTTTTCTTAAAAAAACTTGTGTGTTGCCTTTATGCCTTGGTATTTTGTCAAACTATTTTTTTTATTTAGTTTAGAAATTAAATGATTTAGTCCAAAACTTTATTTTGCTCACATTTTACTCTTTAAGTTTGAGAGAAAAGAAAGAGAGAGAGATGTCGGGTTATGGAAAATGAGGGAGAAAGTTGATGAACATCTCATTTTCATGATGAGTGCGTAAAATAAATTTTTACACTAAGAGAATGATAATGAATAGGAAAATTTGGAATAAAAGGTTCAGGTACTATTTTAAAAAATGAAAATATAGAAAATGGCTGAAAAATAAAAAAATTTAGAAACACAAATAAAAACTGAATAGAAATGAGTTATGAGAAGAAACAAATATTGAAGTGTAATTTGGTGATATTCAAAATATACTAGCTTAGTTTTCATATAAACAAGTAACAGAATATGAGATAAATTACTCAGTAAACCCCAAAGGTTATAAAGGAGGGATATAATGGGAATTTTCTAAATTGTTATGAATAAATATATGGCTCATGGCCGGCCATACAAGGGGAAAAGAAAAGAAGAGAGAAGCTTAAGAGATCTTAGAAAACCTTAGAAAAAATAAGAAAATAAAAGGAAACCTTGCAAATTTGGGAGAGATAAATCTCCTGAACACTAAATTAAGAGAAATCAAGTGAGGGGAAGTGAGAAGAAGTGGATTTGAGAGAGAGGTGGTCATGGCAATAAGGGGAGAAAAAGAGGAAGAGAGAAAAGTGGATAAAAATCTTGTTCCTCTTACAAATTCTTCTTGATTAATTGTGATTTGAAGATGAGAATTCTTTTTACTAAGAATAATTGTGTTTTTGATGAGATTAGATGTGTGATAGTTAGGGTGTATAATTGTGAGAAATTGAGTTTAATGAGTAGAAATGATATTGATAAAGATTTTGATTTTGATTTAATTGGTGTTCATTAACATGTAAATTTAATGGTTTTAGTGTTAATAGAAAAATTGAAGAAAATTGAATGTGTTCTTATGCTTGAAAAAATTGGCAAACACATGGTATTTAGGAGAGAATTTTATTAATTTTAATTTTATAGAATTTATGTTTAAATGGGTTAATTGAAGTATTTAATGCATGGAAATTAATGAAATTGCATAAAAAAAATTGGAATGAATGCATGGATTTCATATAAGAGAAGTGGGATTAATTATAGAGATTGTGAATAAATTTAATTAATTGTGCTATTAATTATTTTTAGTTAGACTTGATTAAGGAAAGTTGGGAAATTGGGAGAATAAAAGAGATAAGAAATAATTGAAGTTGATTTACA
>Ga0307508_10005520_pt1 | contig 12016 bp, 10 predicted proteins | sample 9_EM_MG_FD_203089 | JGI IMG/M metagenome (GOLD analysis project Ga0307508, IMG submission 203089) | Populus trichocarpa ectomycorrhiza microbial communities from riparian zone in the Pacific Northwest, United States - 9_EM | ecosystem: Host-associated > Plants > Roots > Unclassified | place...
CCGGCGCGTTTACACCCAACGGCGATGGCAGGAACGATGTCTTTAAGCCCATACTTGTGGGTATCACAAAACTCGATTTCTTTAAGGTGTTCAACCGCTGGGGCCAGCTGGTATACGCCACTACCCAAAATGGCAGTGGCTGGGACGGCACCCTTTCCGGCGCCAAACAAGGCGCCGATACCTTTGTGTATATTGTGCAGGGACACGACTACCTCGGCAATACCATCACTAAAAAAGGAAGCTTTATACTGGTCCGCTAAACTCATTACTCGTCCCGTTAGGGACGTCTGCCCGGTAGAAAAAAATTCCCCCGAACTATCGTCCCGTAGGGACGTCTGGTGGGTGATTAATGCTGATGTATAAACGCCGGCGTAATCTCGTATCCCGGCGGCGCAAACGCCGGGTTTTTTAAAAAGCCCGTATCGGTAAGCGTGTATAAAAAAGCCGTCAGCTGACCGATTTCAAAATTAGACAGCGCAATGGTATGCCGTACCAGCGAATCCGTTTGCGGCCCTGCTACCAGTTTCTTCCGGTAATGCTCGAATACTTCCGCCAGCGAAAAAAAGCGTCCGTCATGCCCATATGGAAAACTCACGGCCACATTGCGCAGCGAAGGCACCCTGAATTTGAGTGAATCGCCTGCGCGCCCCGTTACTTTCATCCGTCCCATATCAGGAATACTGTTGTCTGATGGCATACCCGTATTGCGGTAAGAAAAATCGGTAAAAAAGGGCGCTGCATGACAGCCTGCGCATTTGCTGTTGAAGATAGCATGCCCCAGTTGCTCGGGCAGGATAAAGCTATCCTCTCCCCGCATCACCCTATCGTATTTGCTGTTGCTGCTCACCAGCATCACCATAAACTGGCTGAGCGCCCTGTTCATACGTGCTATACTGATAGCACCTTCGCCAAACGCCGCCCTGAATAACCTTTTATACCCGGTGTCTGCGTTCAGCTTGCGCAGTATATTGCCTGTCGTTTCGGCCATTTCATTCGGTGCTGTCAGCGGTATAAGCGGTTGCTGGTCGAGACTATGAATACTACCGTCCCACATCAGCTCTTTTTGCCAGGCCAGGTTTTGCAGGGCCGGCGCATTGCGCGAGGTAAGCGTATTGTTATAGCCATGGCTTAGCGGATGGTCGTAGGTGGCAAAGGCCCCGAATTGCTGGTGACAGCCGGCGCACGAAAAATTACCATCCCTGCTGAGCCGCCCGTCGTAAAATAGTTTTCTGCCCAGCTCAAACCCCTCTTTGGTAAGCGGGTTATGCTTAAAGTCGTATACCGGCGCAGGCCATCCGCGTGGCGTTACAAAGGGCAGTGGGGTAGGCGCCTTGTCGCCGATGGCCGCCCAGCTGCCTATTACGATGGCCAGGGTGATTATAATAAGGCATGCTTTCATAGGGCAGGTGCAAGGGTGAACATGGCGGAATAATTATCGGCCAGCTGCAATGCCGTCGCGCCCGGCTCATGGCACACGGGCGATTGCGAAATAGCGATGCGGTGTGCGCCATGAAACCATGCAAGCACATCCGCCTGTATAACGGTCATGGATGTTGTACTGCTGCCTGGCGTCGCGGCCAGCTTAATTTCCCGCAGGGCATTCTGTGAAGGTTTAAAACCACCTACATGGTAGCTCATGTAATGCCCCGGCGCATGCGATGAGTCGCTACGGCCTTCCAGTTTGGCGAAAATATAGCCGCTGTTCCATGTCCAGAACATTCCTTTAACCGGGTCCAGCGCGCCTGCCTGCGCGCCGCTGGTATTATCGATGCTGTCAACGCCCAGGGTAAAACGAATGGATATAAGCGCGCCTGCCGGTGCGGGCAGGTAAATGATTTTTGAGCTGCTGTCGGCCTCGTCCACCAGGTAATAGGCTTCCGATGTCGTATAGTTAATCCCTTTATCGTCTGTATAGGAAAGCCGGTGAATATAATACCTGAGCTGGCGTACCGTAAAGGGCTCGCCCCAGGTATTCTGGTAGGTGTCACCCAATTGCAAGGTCTTGTTTCCCACCATATTATTGAAGCGGATACAAAACGCTGTGGACGGCCTGGCCGGCGCCTGCCCAAAACTACCCAACCGTAAACCAGTAAACGTAGTCATTATCAACACGTATACAAGTAATAATTGCTTCATATATAAAACTAGCTGAAAAAGTGCAGATGCCCTTATGAGTACCGGCGAATCGTAATTATGAATCGGTATATTACTGTATATCAGACTGCTGCAGTTTTGCTCCTGCTGTTTGAACGCCTGGTCCTGCTAAACGGTACATAATTTGCAGGTAAAACAGGCAAGTATTTTCCACTGCATCGTAGTCTTTACTTCGTAATAATACGGTGGAGAAACAAAGCGTAACTACCATAGATAGTTACCGTTATTAATATAACTTTGTTGTACTGGTTAAGTAACCGATTGTAGTTTAATCTGTATCCATTGTAAACTGTACCAAATCCGACCCTATGGACGTACTCTACTCTTTTATTAAAAAGAATGTCGTTCTTTTAAGTACTGCGCTTGCTTGTTTGTCTACCGGAAAGGCATATTCACAATGCCTTAAAGATCTGACCGACACCCAGCCGTATACTATCACCACTTCGGGTGCAGCGGGAGGCTATCCCGGCACCAAGGCATTCGACAACAGCGACCTGGCCACTTCCGGCTGGAAACAAACCACCAATCCTTCCAGCGTTTCCTCAGCATGGATAAGAGTTACTTTTACTACCGCACAGGTGGTGAAGGGCTATGCTGTTTCTGCCTTCGACGATGCCAGCGGCAACAATAATACGGCGCCGGCCAACTGGCAGCTGCAGGCCTCCAACGATGGTGTGTCGTGGACAAGAATTGATCAGCGCACCGGCGAAGTGTTTACCGCCCGCGGTGAAACGCATATCTATACCATGACCAACACCACCGCTTACAGGTACTATCGTATATTAATAAGCGAAACGTATTTAACATCTTCCGGCACCGTCTCCATCGGCGAAATGCAGCTCTTTGCAGATGTATGTCTCGTGGGTACTGTATTTGATGATAACGGCGACAGGGCCACCGCATACAATTCTTCCGTCGATGCGCCGCTGGCAGGCGTACCGGTAAGTATCGTCACTTCGCCCGCGGGCAATATCGTGGCTGCTACCACCACCGATGCCGCAGGCCAGTATTCATTCAGTGCATCCGATGTTCCGGCTATAGGCAATTTTTCCGTTATCGTAAAACCGCCGGCAGGCAAGATATTCGTTACCCGCCCCAATGTGCTTTGGGCTACCTGGGTATCTATTCCTTCTGTGGAAGAAGAGCCCGGCAACGGCGCTGTATTTTTCGGTTACCATATTGCTCCCAATACGGGCAAGCAGGCGGCCGTTAACCGCATGCTTTTCGCGGGTGGTAATATCGACTTCGGTCTGCAAAATGCCACTCCGCCGGTACCTTTTACCTGCTTCGGTGGTGTTAATAATGTAAACCTTATTCACGAAGGCGGCAACGGCACGTTCGGTATCAGCGCCAATCCATGGGAAACGGCGCACCCCAACCAGGAAGGATTTATATACAGCAGTAATATCCTGTACAGCGGCCTGCCCGCTACCGTGACAGATTATACTTTTGGCAATTCACCTACCGGCAGCATCAATGGCAACCGCGGCGTGTTGCTGGGCGAACAGAAATATGCCGTCTGTTCTTTTCTGGGTACCATGTCCGAGGTAGGATATGCGCCTTATACCAATAGCCTGCTCAATAATGTAAGCGGCGGATGGAGAAAAACATACGGTATCACCAATGGCGATGCGTACGACAGGATAATGGCCGTCAATGGCGCTACCTCCGGTAGCCTGCCCTTTTTTAAACAGTCCGGCCTTACACTCAGCTCCGGAGGCACTTATACACTTGCTTTCTATGGCAAGCATGCCAACAGTTACGCCCAGGTAAGGGGCGGCGGCGTGCAGGATGCCCAGCTGATAGTGGAAGTGCTTGACAATGGTAATTCGCTCGTCAGCAGCGGCAGCCTCAACTTAACGGCGCCCGCCTCGTGGACGGACGATCGTCCCGAAGCGCCCTGGGAGCTTCGCATGTTCTCTTTTACCGCCCCCGGCGGAAGCGGCCCCTTTACCGTTCAGCTGCGCGCCTCCACCACGGCTGTATATGGCAACGACTTCTATATTGATAATATAGTGCTGGCGCCCTGCGCCCTGGTACTGCTGCCGCTGGAGCTGAACGGCTTCACGGCCCGCGCTGCCAAAAACAATGATATAGCGCTCAATTTCAATGTTGTAACGCCCGTGCCAGCTACCGCTGTTATCGAATACAGCGTCGACGGCAAAGATTTTACTCCCATTGGCAAGCTGCCCGTGCAGCCCGATATAACCGACTATAGCTATACACACGTGCAGCCCGGCGTCCGTACCAATTATTACCGGCTCAGGATAGTGGACGCTACCGGCAAAACAACCTGGTCATCCATTGTGCGGGTCGACCTCGGCCCGGCAAGCACCAGCCCTGTGCTGGTATATCCCAATCCCGCTACCGACCGTGTGTTTATACAGTCGGCCTTCGCCATCAGCCAGGCCCAGGTGCTGGACGCCATGGGCAAACTGGTTAAAAGCGTTCATAACACCAGTGCCACCGGCGTCGATATTTATGTAAGGGATCTGCCCGTTGGTATGTATTATATAAAGCTTATCAACCGCCAGGGCACCGCTTCGCTGTATAAAGTAGTCGTCAGCAGGTAATAATTTCCATAAAAACATTCCCAACCGGGAACGGTGTTGAGCAATGAATTCCTCACCGTTCCCGGTTTTATCTTTAGGTCCTTCCGGCGCAGCATTTGCACACGATATTCTTTGCAAATGACTCCTATATGAAGATGCTGACCCTGAAGTTTGAGTACCAGGATATTGGTTACGAAGCTTTGATTAGAGTAAAGACAAAAGAAACGGGCACGGAATACCACATTACGATCATGAATGGTGAGCTCGAGAAGGTGCTGTACGGCCATCATATTATTACAGAGGAAAATGGTAGCCTGCAGGCCGGCGTCATCCCCGATGCGGAAACCGCTCACCTGAAAAATAAAGTAATGGAGGCGCTCGACGAATGGCTCAGCCTGGAACGCGCGGCATCGCCCAGTCTTCATCACCATTAAAAACTAGGAAATTACTAACGATCGATGCGTATTGCAGCCGATATGCCCGGTTTATCAGCAATGCAGTTTAATTTTTTTAAACAAAGCGAATAGAATGTTAAAGAATAATTGATAAGCCTTTCCCACCGTTACGGATTACTGCTGTATTTTAGTGACCCAACCCATTGTTATGCCTATACGGATTTTTGTAACCGGCGGTACCTTCGATAAAGAATACAACGAACTGACCGGCGAACTGTTTTTTAAGGAAACACACCTGCCCGAAATGCTCAAAAGAAGCCGCAGCAGCCTCGACGTAACCGTACGCACGCTGATGATGATCGACAGCCTGCAGATGACGCCGGATGACCGCGAGTTGATTGCCCATCAATGCCGCAATGCCGCCGAAGACAAGATCATCATTACCCATGGTACAGATACCATGACCGTCACCGCCCGCGAGCTGGCGGAAAAAGTACCCGGCAAAACCATCGTTATCACCGGGGCCATGATACCGTACAAATTTGGCAGCTCCGACGGATTTTTCAACCTCGGCGCCGCCCTCGCCTTTGTACAATCGCTCCCGCACGGCGTATATGTGGTCATGAACGGCCGCCCCTTCAATTGGGATAATGTGCGCAAAAACAAACAAACCGGGCAGTTCGAAGAGCTGAGATAGGAAAAAGCTTCGAGCCATGAGCTTCGAGCCACGAGCCCTGCAGCTCAAAAAATCGAAGCAAACGCCTCGCAGCTCGCAGCTCATGGCTCGCAGCTTCTTACCTTTGCGCCATGCGGCCTTATCTCTCCTTCATCCTAAAAAATCAGCTGAACCGGCGATACCTGTTTACGGCCATCGCCGCTATACTCCTGCAATTCATTGTATTCAAATGGATGTATCCCTTCGGCGACTATTTCACCGATTCCTATAGTTATATTCATGCCGCCGCCAATCATAATAAAGTCAGTTTTCGCCCGATAGGCTATTCGAAGTTTCTCTATGCGGTGCATGCTGTTACCACTTCCGAAACGGCGCTGATATACATACAATACCTGCTCGTGCAGCTCGGCGCGCTTCACCTGTTTTTTTCGGTAAGCTATTTTTACCGCCCCGGCAAAATGGCCCGCGTGCTTTTATTCGCCGTGCTTGTTTGCAATCCCGTGCTGCTCTACCTGGCCAACTATATATCCAGCGACATCCTCTTTGCCACGCTAAGCCTGTTTTGGCTGCTACAGCTATTGTGGCTGCTTCACCGTCCCCGCTTTTACCGGTTGTTGCTGCTGGCCGGCCTGCTGTTCCTGTTGCTGCAAACCCGGTTCACCGCGCTGTATTACCCCCTTACCGGTATCGTTGCCTTGCTGCTGCTGCGGCAAAAGTATTGGTATAAAATAACCGGCATGGCCCTGCTGCTGTCTGTTACTGTTTTTTGTGTTGTTTCCGTGCAAAAGACCACGCAGGCAGCTACCGGCACGCGCGTCTTCTCCGCTTTCAGCGGCTGGCAATGGGCCAATAATGCGCTGCATATATATTGCCATACAAAACCCGGCAGGGATGATATGCCGCCCGCCTGCGCCGGGATTGATTCGTTTGTGAGAAGGTATTTCGATACGGCTTGCCCGCGCCGTATAAACGCTTCCATCAGTACCGATTATATGTGGGATGACAATAAGCCGCTCAAGCAATACCTTGCATATTACCGGCAGCAAAAAGACCTGGGTTATTTCAATGCCTGGCATGCGGTAGCGCCCGTTTATTCCAGCTATGGTTTTTACCTCATTAAAAAAAATCCCATTGCTTATGCCCGGTATTATTTGCTGCCCGGTGCAAAAAATTACCTGTTGCCGTCGCTCGAAGTAATGACTGTCTACAACCAGGGCGTGGATACCGTTGATAAAGCCGCTGTATACTGGTTCAGGTATCGCAGCGCTAAAGTGCATTGCGTTTCCACCCACCTGCAGCAGGTGCTGCTGGCGCCCGTGCCCGCTGGCTTCCTGGTCGTCAACCTGCTTTTTGTGACAGCGGTAGGGTGGTTTCTTCGGGCAAAAGGCCTGCGCCGGGCGTCACCCGGCTTTTCGGCCTCGCTGTTGCTCGCCGCCTTTTTCATAGCCCTCAACGCCGTATTCAGCATTGCTGCTACGCCCAGCGCTGTACGTTACGAAATCTTTCCGCTGCTGCTGCTGGCCTGCTATACCCTGCTTACGTTCGATTGGTTGCTGCGCCACCGCCGGCAGCCCGCAGCGGACCATTGAACAACAATACCCTATTAAATTTGTATATTATAAGGCCGGTGCACTAACTTTATTCTTTCAAAAGTTTTTAAACATACATTATGGCAGGAATACTGGATCTTGTAGGGAATACGCCCATGGTAGAGCTGAAGCAGGTGATTGTTAATCCCGATGTCACTATTTATGCAAAACTGGAAGGTAATAATCCCGGCGGCAGCGTAAAGGACCGCGCCGCCTACGGCATGATAAAAGGCGCCCTTGATCGCGGTGAAATAAAACCCGGCGTTACACTCATCGAAGCCACCAGCGGCAATACCGGTATCGCCCTTGCCATGATTGCCAGCCTGTTTGGCGTGCCCATCGAGCTGGTCATGCCCGAAGACGCTACCCGCGAAAGAATACTCACCATGGAAGTATTCGGCGCCAAAGTAATACTAACGCCCAAAGAACAGTCCATGGAAGGGTCCATCGATTATGCCCACGCACAGGTGGCCCGCGGCGGTTATGTGATGCTCAACCAGTTTGCCAATCCCGACAATCCCGGTATGCATTACAAAACCACCGGTCCCGAAATATGGAACGATACCAAATGCGGCATCACGCATTTTGTATCGTCGATGGGCACTACCGGCACTATCATGGGCGTATCACGTTACCTCAAAGAACAGAACCCCGGCATACAAATCGTGGGCTGCCAGCCCACCGACGGCTCACGCATACCCGGTATCCGCAAATGGAGGCCGGAATACCTGCCCAAAATATTTGATCGCAAAAGAATAGACCGCATCATTGAGCTCGACGAGCAGGACGCCCGCAGGATGGCCAAACGCCTTGCAAAGGAAGAAGCCATCTTCAGCGGTATGAGCAGCGGCGGCGCCGTTCATGCCGCCATCGAACTATCAAAGGAGCTTAAAGAAGGCGTTATTGTCTGCATCATCTGCGACCGTGGCGATCGGTATTTGTCGTCGGACTTATTCGATTAAGGGAAATCCTTCCCCCTCATGCCAATCAAGCTTACTACTCTGTTAATTACCTTGTTTCAACCAACGGTAGTATTCTCTTATTTCAATACGTCATTTCAGCCTCCTTAACCGTCAAAACTTGCCATAATGAGATATGCCCGTACCACACCGCCCCAACAGCCGCATGGCGTCAACCGGCTCAGGGGCCACCTGTTTTTTGCAGGTCTTTGCCTGCTGCTGACCGGTCCTCTTTTTGCAGCTACTATCAACGTAACATCGCTCTCCGCCCTGCAAAGCGCCATCAACAGCGCCTCGCCCGGTGATATCATCGTTCTGGCCAACGGCGTTTATACCGCATCAGCCGATATTACCATTGATAAGCAGGGCACTGCTGCGAAGCCCATCACCATTACCGCCCAAACAACAGGAGGAGCGGAGATCAATGGAACGGCAGGCATCAACATCGCCAGTCCCGCCGCATACATCGTTATCAAAGGATTTAAATTTACCTGCAGCGCCTCGCAGGTCAAAATGGCCGCCGGTACCAGCTTCTGCCGGTGGACGCAGAACCTGTTTCAATGTCCCGACAAGGGCGAATACCTCCTGCTCAATGGCAATGACCATGAAGTGGATTATAATACCTTCCAGCATAAAAATACCCTTGGCCGCTTTATCGCCGTGCGCGGCGCTGGCAGCCAGATAGCCCAACGGCTGCGGATACACCATAATTACTTTTTTGATTTCCTGCCACAAACGGGCAACGGCGCGGAAGCCCTTCAGTTTGGCCTCAGCGGCTTCAGCCTTTCTTCCAGCAACAGCATCGTGGAATACAATGTTTTTGAGCACTGCGCCGGCGAAAACGAGCTGATATCGGTAAAGTCCTCTGCCGTTACCCTGCGTTTCAATACCATCCGCGATTGCCCCGCACAGTTTACCCTGCGGCATGGTAACCATTGCATCGTGTATGGCAATTATTTTATCAATACGCCCGGCCTCCGCATCTTCGGCGATGACCATATTATTTTCAGCAATCATTTTGAAAACTGTAGTCCCGCTATCAACGTGGGCAATGGCGATGGCGAAGTGGCCGATGGTGCAGCGCTTACCGCGCATGACCGGCCCGACCGCGTGCTGATTGCCTTTAATACCCTGGTCAACAATAAGACCAACATTACCCAGGGCGGCCGTACCAATGGCCTCGGCGCCACGTTTATCACCATAGCCAATAATATTATCCAGGGCGGTGGTCCTGCCGCCGCCATTTCCGGTCCCTATACCAACCCCGTATGGCAAGGCAACCTGCTGTTTAATACCAATGGAAGCGGCAATATGCCCGCAGATGGTTATACCACCGCCAACCCGCTGCTGGCGCGCGACGCCAGCGGCACCTTTCACCTGCAGGCGGGCAGCCCGGCCATTAATGCCGTCACCGGCCCCTTTACCGCCATTACCACCGATATGGACGGGCAAGCCCGCGTAAGCCCGCTGGACCTGGGCGCCGATGAGGTATCGGCGGCGCCTGTCACCGCCACCATACTGGCCGCCAGCCAGGTGGGACAAAACGCCATAAACCCTAAAAAGGGTCAGTAAATATTTCTTATAGCAATCGTTTAGCAAGCCCTGTTGTTTTTTAACAACGGGGCTCATTTTTGGCCCGCGTCCCGGTTGTTCGTCCCTTTCTGCAAAACGTCCTGCATCCTGTACAGTTGGTCAAACAAATTATTTTCCCGCGGCCCCTTTGTCTTTTTTTGTAGAAGCATTTTTATTTCATCACAGTAAAAACATTATTTTATGTTACACATTAATCGCAAGCAAAGGGGGATTAAGTTATTGGTCTTATTGGGCCTGCTGATAACAGCGCCTGCCTTCTCCGGTAATATGGGCGGCGACAGCTTTACCATTTACCTCAACAACAAGCTGCTGCTGCAGCAATCTGTTTACGGCGAAGAAGGTACAAAAAGCCTGCAGCTCGACCAGGCCAGTCCCAACGACCAGCTTATGATATCTTACAGCCATTGCGGCAAGAGCGGTACCGGCAGAAGTATTCTGTTAAAAGACGCACAAAACACGACATTAAAGGAATGGCGTTTTGCCGATGCTTCCGGCGCCAATAACGCCATGACCTGCCGGGTGAAAGACATACTCGATTTGCAGAAAGGCAATACCACCATCAACCTGTTTTATACCTCGCGCGAGCTGCCAAACGGCCGCATGCTGGCTTCGCTGCAGCTGCACGATGGTAAGCAGGCGCTCGATAAAAAGCAATCCTCCGCCCGCAAGTCCGGCGTTCGCTAAATACCGGCTGCCGTACAACATATGCAATAGCTGCAAAAAGCAACCCTGCTCAAGGCAGGGTTGCGTGTAGAGGGGTTTGAGGTAAGGGGGGCCATCAGGGCCTGATATCCACTTCGGCCCCTTCGGTCCAATACTTATATTCAGGGGTATAATAGAGGTACACGGTGCCGGCCTTGCCTTTATAGCTGCCGGGTATTTCCGCTTTCAGGTCCAGGTTGATTTTTTTCGTTTCATTGGGCGCAAACCCCATCCAGTAAAAGACAAGGTAATTATCGAATAGCTCGTAATAAGCCACTTCATTCTTTTCCATTATTTCTTTCAGTTGCCAGGGTTGTGCAGCCAGCCCGGCCGGGATGCCCACCTTGGCAATGACCATCGGCTGCAGCGTAGCCTTCTCATTGGTTACGGATACTTCCATTCTCACCGTTTCGCCCACACGTGGGCGGTTATTGGCCAGGCGTGTGCTCAATGCCAGTTCCGTTTTATCGCTGTTGGGAGGCGTTAATGTATTATAGGAAACCTCAAAACTGTAAGGCGTGGCATTCTCTTTCTGATCATACTGTATGCCGAACATGTTTGCGCCGTCTTTCAGGCCGGCCAGCGCCTGCTCGTTGCCGGTGATCGCTGCGTCATTCAATGTAAAGTGTATACCCGATTCTTCCGTTATATGGCCACGCAGTATCGAATATTCAACGATGGCCTGTAAGGCAAGCACCGTAGCCTGGGTAGAGCCATAGCCGTAATAGCTTTTTTCATCCAGTATTTTTGATATGATATCGGCGGCCAGCGCTATATCCGCGTGCGGCTTTCTCATCAGCGCCAGCGCATAGAGCGACAGCATTTCCACCCGCAGCGAAGCATCTCTCGAACAAACCACGCTTGTTTGTGAAGCCAGCTTACCCTCCTGGTACTGCCTGTTCAATAGCGCCATCAGTTGGTTGTAGTCGCCCTCGTTTTTCATATTGCTGGCAGCCAGCGCCATCATCGCCATCTGGTAACCGTCATTGGCGGCCAGCGCTTTTTTGAAAGCCGCCTGGTATTCGGGTACAATCTCCTGGCCTATGCCCGCCTGCGTCATCGCATACACGATATAGATATCGGCAACGATGTTGGGTACCGAAGCAAACCGGTCATAGCCGCCGTTTGCCAGTTTAAAAGAGCCCTTGCCATCCCGGCGGCCCAGCAGGAAGCGCTTCGTTCTGTCCAGCATTTTCTCATCTACCTCCACCAATCCCTGCATGTCGGTAAATTCCAGCAGGCCATAAGCCGTTAATGCTTCATGCGCCGGCGCCTTGCCAAACCACTCAAACCCGTTTTGGGTTGTTTCAAAACCTACCAGGCGTTTATAGCCGCGTTCTATATAATCCAGCGCCCTTTTTTCAATCGCCGGGTTCGATTTACCCGCGGCCTTCAG
>Ga0307508_10005522_pt1 | contig 12012 bp, 6 predicted proteins | sample 9_EM_MG_FD_203089 | JGI IMG/M metagenome (GOLD analysis project Ga0307508, IMG submission 203089) | Populus trichocarpa ectomycorrhiza microbial communities from riparian zone in the Pacific Northwest, United States - 9_EM | ecosystem: Host-associated > Plants > Roots > Unclassified | place...
AACGCGGCGGACGCGGTGCTGGCCGCGCTGCCGCGGTCGACGCCGTCCGCCTTCTCGCCGTACTACGGGCAGAAGCTGAGCTGGCGCACCTGCGGAGTCGCCGGCTTCCAGTGCGCCACGATGAGGGCGCCGCTCGACTACGCCAGGCCGGGCGAGGGGGACGTGCGGCTCGCCGTCGCCCGCAAGAAGGCCACGGGCAAGGGAAAGCCGCTCGGTTCGCTGCTCGTGAACCCGGGCGGGCCGGGGGGCTCGGCGATCGGGTACCTGCAGCAGTACGCGGGCATCGGCTACCCGGCCAAGGTCCGCGCCCGCTACGACATGGTCGCGGTCGATCCGCGCGGCGTCGCCCGCAGTGAGCCCGTGAAATGCCTCGACGGCCGGCAGATGGACACATACACACAGACGGACACCACGCCCGACGACCGCAAGGAGACGGACGAACTCGTCGGCTCGTACAAGAAGTTCGCCGAGGGCTGCGGGAAGCACTCGGCGGAGCTGCTGCGGCACGTCTCCACCGTGGATGCGGCCCGTGACATGGACATTCTGCGGGCGGCGCTGGGGGACTCGAAGCTGACGTATGTGGGGGCGTCGTACGGGACGTTCCTGGGGGCGACGTATGCCGGGCTCTTCCCGGGCCGGGTGGGCCGGCTGGTGCTGGACGGCGCGATGGACCCCTCCCTCTCCGCACGCCGGATGAACCTGGATCAGACGGCGGGATTCGAGACGGCGTTCCAGTCCTTCGCGAAGGACTGTGTGCAGCAGCCGGACTGCCCGCTCGGCCGCAAGGGCACCACGCCCGCCCAGGTCGGCAACAACCTGAGCGCGTTCTTCAAGAAGCTGGACGCGCACCCCGTCCCCACCGGCGACGCCGACGGCCGCAAGCTCGGCGAGGCCCTCGCCACCACCGGCGTGATCGCGGCGATGTATGACGAGGGCGCGTGGGCGCAGCTGCGCGAGGCGCTGACGTCGGCGATGAAGGAGAAGGACGGCGCGGGCCTGCTCGTCCTCTCCGACAGTTACTACGAGCGCGATGCCGACGGCCGCTACTCGAACCTGATGTTCGCCAACGCCGCCGTGAACTGCCTCGACCTCCCGGGCGCCTTCACCGGCCCCGACCAGGTGGAGAAAGCGCTCCCGTCCTTCGAAAAGGCATCCCCGGTCTTCGGCGAGGGACTCGCCTGGGCAGCCCTGAACTGCGCGTACTGGCCAGTGAAGGCCATGGGCGCACCGCACCGCATCGAGGCGAAGGGCGCCGCCCCCGTCGTGGTGGTCGGCACCACCCGCGACCCGGCGACCCCGTACCGCTGGGCCCAGTCGCTCTCCCGCCAGCTCTCCTCCGCCCGCCTCCTCACCTACGAGGGCGACGGCCACACCGCCTACGGCCGAGGCAGCACCTGCATCGACTCCACGATCAACGCGTACCTGCTCCGCGGGACCCCTCCCACCAAGGGAAAACGCTGCTCATAGCCCGCCCGCCGGCCCCGCGCTGCACGTGCCCGGGGCCGGTGCGGAGCACCCCCCGAAACTGTGTAGACTTACCGACGTTGCTGATCGCACCATAGTGTGCACGGCGCGCCGCCTTAGCTCAGATGGCCAGAGCAACGCACTCGTAATGCGTAGGTCTCGGGTTCGAATCCCGAAGGCGGCTCCATCGGGACCCCAGGTCGGATCTTTCTGACCTGGGGTTTTTTGGTGTGCACCTATTTCACCGCGCCGCTCAGTAGTCCGCCGACGTAGTACTTCTGCAGCAACAGGTAGATGACCACGCAGGGGACGATGGTCACCGCGACGCCGGCTTGGAGGACTCCCCAGTTGACGCTGCCCAGGTTGCCGCTGGCGAGGACGCTGAGGCTGACCGGGAGGGTGAATTTGTCCTGGTCGGTGACGAGGATCAGCGCTGCGAAGAACTCGTTCCAGCAGGCGAAGAAGGTGAGCAGCGCGGTGGTGATGAGGCCCGGTACGGCGACAGGCAGGACGACCCGGACCATCGCCCCGAAGATTCCGCAGCCGTCGATCAGTGCGGCTTCCTCCAGGCTGCGGGGGATCGCCGAGAAGGAGTTGCGCATCAGGAACAGCCCGAAGGGGAGCTGGAAGGTGGTGTAGACGGCGGTCAGTCCGAGCAGCGAGTTCTGGAGTCCGAGGTTGTTGAGGAGCAGATAGAGCGGGGTGATGATCGCCTGGAAAGGGATCATGAAGGTGGCCAGGGTGGCGAAGAAGAGGAGGTTGCTGCCGGGGAAGCGCAGGCGGGCGAAGCCGTAGCCCGCGAGGGTGCTGAGGACCACCGTCGCCAGGGTGGCGCCCAGCGAGACCAGCAGACTGTTGCCGGCATTGGTAAGGATGTTGATCCCCGTGTCACCGCCCAGGGACCGGAAGTTGTCCAGGGACAGTTCGTGCGGATAGAGGGTCGGCGGCGCGGCGGCGGCCTCACCCGGCGCCTTGAGACTCTGCGAGAGCATCACGTACAGCGGGTACAGGAACAGCACGGCCAGGCTGGCGCAGACGGCCCACCAGGCGGTCCGGGGCAGCGACTGGCGGATGGCGGCCGGCAGGTTCTCGGGGTCCTTGGGGTCCCTCTCCACCGGCCTTCCCCTCAGGTTTCGGGTCCTCATGTTCGGATGCTTCGTGGTCGGACGGTCAATGGTCTGACGATCAGTGGTCGGAAGAGCGCAGCAGCAGTATCTGCACCGCGCTGACCGCGACGAGCACGATCATGAGCAGGGCGGACAGGGCGGATCCATATCCGAGTTGGAACTTGATGAAGGACGTGCGGTAGATCTCGTACACCGCGGTGATCGTCGAGTTCCCCGGGCCGCCGCTGGTCATGACGTAGAACTGGTCGAAGGCGAGCAGCGAACCGGCGACGGAGAAGACCAGGACCAGGGCCAGTGTCGGGCGCAGCAGCGGCAGGATGACGTAACGGTAGGTCTGCAGGCGGCTCGCGCCGTCGATTCTGGCGGCCTCCTCCAGATCGGTGGGGATCGACTGGAGCCCGGTCAGCAGCAGAAGCATCTGCAGGCCGACGATTTTCCAGGTCACCATGCTGATGACCACGAGCAGCGCGGACGTTGATCCGGCGAACCAGTTGGTGGTGCGGCCGGCGAGGCCGAGGTGGTCGGCGAGGTCTCCGGCCGGACCGATGTCGGACTGGAACATGAAGAGCCACAGAAAGGCTCCAGAGGCGAGGCCGACCACGACCGGCAGGAAGTACACGGCCTGGAAGAAGCGGGCACCGCGGCGCCGTTGCCGGACCAGCAGGGCCAGTCCGAGGCCGAGGACGAACAGCACCGGTGTGGTGATGAGCGTGTATTTGACCGTGAAGACCACGGCGGTGCGGAACTCGGTGTCGTGCAGGGCGTTCCGGTAGTTGTCGAGACCGATGAAGCGGTGCTCTCCCAGCAGCGGCCAGTTGTGGAGCGACATCCACAGCATCATGACGAGCGGGACGAAGAAGAAGAGCGTGATCAGTGCCAGGGCCGGCGTCGTCATCGCGATACCGGTCAGCCGGCGCCGCCCGGCCCGGGACAGGGTCCGCCGGTCACCTCCACAGCCGCCGCGCTTGGTGAGGGTGGTCATCTGCTCAGCTCCGAGGAAGGGAGGGAGGACGGTGAGGGGGGAGGACGGCGGCCGCGTCTGCGGCGGATCTCAGCTCATGGCACGTCTCATGGCACGTCTCATGGAGCGTTGTCGATGATGGACTGGGCGGCGCTCTGCCCTTCCTTCTGCGCCTTGGCGATGTCGCCGTCGAAGACGGCCTGGTTGATCATGTCGACCCAGGGCCCGTTGTTGTCGTTGAACAGTGCGTTCTCGACCGTGCTGTACGGCGTACGGCCCTTCACCATCGCCTCGGCCAGCACCTTGTACCGGGGATCGAGCGGGGTGTAGATCTTGTCGATCAGGTCGGTGCGTACCGGGACCACGCCGTTCTCCGCGAGGACCGTCTGCGCCTGCTCGCCGGTCGCCCACCTGACGAACTCCTGTGCCTGCGCCTTGTTCTTCGCGTTCTTGGTGACGGCGATCTCGTCGCCGCCCGAGAAGGAGGCCGAGCCGCCGTTCCTGCCGGGCAGCGGAGCGACACCGAAGTCGACCTTGTCGTCTTTGTTGAGGACCTGGACGAAGAAGGCGCCGAGCGGGGTCATGCCCAGCTTGCCGCTCTGGAACGCGGCCGGCTGGTTGGTGCCGTTGTCCGTCTTGGACTGCGCCGGCATCGAGCCGTCGGTGTACAACTTCCGGTAGAAGGCGAGTGCGTCGGTGACCTCAGGTGTGTCGAACAGGGCTTTCTTCCCGTCGGCGGTGAGCACATCGCCGCCGCTGGCCCAGATGTGCGGCGTGAACTCGAAGACCTGGCAGCCGCCGCACTGCCCGGCGATGGCGTATCCGTAGGTGTCCTTGCCCAGCGCGCGGATCTTCTTCGCGGCGGAGATGATCTCCGCGTAGTTCGTCGGGGGCCTGTCCGGGTCGAGACCGGCTTTCTTGAACAGGCCCTTGTTGTAGAAGAGGACGGACGCCTCGGCGGTGAAGGGCAGCGCGTACGTACGGCCGTTGTACATGGCGAGCCTGCGGTGGGCCGCGCTCAGGCCGTCCTTGTACGGCAGCTTGTTCGCCAGGTCGGTGATGTCGTCCAGGACCCCGGTGGAGGCGAAGTACGGCAGATACACGAGGTCGATGGAGGCGACGTCGGGTCCGGAGCCACCCGCGGCCGCGGTGCCGAACTTCTGGACGAAGTTGGCCGTGGGGACGACGGTCACTTTCACCTTCGTGTCATGGTCCTTGTTCCAGGCGTCCCCGATGAGGTTGATGAAGCCCTTCTGGCTGTCGCGGGCCCACAGGGTGATGGTTCCCGAGCCGGAACCCGACGTGTCAGAGCCCGAGCCGCCGCATGCGGCGGCGAGCAGTGCCACGGTCGTCAGCAGCACACCCGCTGCCGTTGTTCTTGTGGTTCTCATGGCTACTGGTCCTTAAGGGGGTGGGGCGCAGTCAGCTCGTGGGCAGCCAGACGCGCATGCTGCCGTCCTCGCGGTTGGCCCAGGCGTAGTAGGGGATGGCGGTCAGTTCGACAGGGGTGTCCGTGAGGGTGTCCCCGGGGGTGTCCACCCCGTCCCGGGCCTGCGCGGCGTCACCGGTACCTCGGGCCGCGCGGTAGGGCCACCAGCCCTGTCCGGCGGGCCGGGCCCGTAGCCGGCCGGAGCCGATCACGGTGGTGACCCCGCCCAGCAGATCGGGGCGGTGCCGGACGGTCAGTTCCGCAGCGGGGTCGAGCACGATGTCGTCCAGGCCGGGGGCGCCGGGCTGGTCCACCTGTTCCAGGCAGTGGACGAGCGGGCCGCGCTCGACGGCCACGCAGCCCCGCACCGCGTCGACCCTGGGGTCGGCTTCGGTGAGCCGCGGCTCCATGCCGAGGTTCAGGACGACCGTGTCGCAGGGCTGCCAGGCGCGGCGGATCCGCAGCCAGCCCTCGTGCGACATCCGGTCGGCGGGCTTGGCCCCGACCTCCAGCGTGTACTGCTCGCACCACTGCGGCACCCGCAGCGACAGGGTCCACTCCCCGGGGCCCGCCTCGTCCACGGTCACCGCGATCCGGCCCTGCCAGGGGTAGTCGGTGTCCACCCGGACCGTGACCCGGCCGCCGCCGGTGAGTCCGCCGTACGAGCCGGTGGCGTACTGGTGCAGCTGCAGACCGTCATCGTCGGTACTGGCCAGGTAGTGGGGCAGGCTCGCCAGCAGCCGCATGACATTGGGCGGGCAGCAGGCGCACGTGAACCACGGGGTGCGGCGCGCCGTGTTGTCCCCGCCGTGGGACTCGTAACCGTCGCGCACCCGGAGCGGGTTGACGTACAGCCAGCGCAGCCCGTCCAGGGAGACTCCGGACAGGAAGCCGTTGAAGAGCGTCCGCTCGATCAGGTCCGAGTAGCGGGCCCCGCCGGTGAGCAGGGCCATCCGCCAGTTCCACTGGATCGAGGCGACGGCCGCGCAGGTCTCGCAGTACGCACGCTCGTTGGGCAGTTCGTACGGGTCGCCGAAGTCCTCCGACTCGTGGTGGGCGCCGAGCCCGCCGGTGAGATGAGTCTTGGTGGTGGTCATCGACTCCCACAGCCGCTCCATCGCGGCGCGCAGTTCCGGCTCGCCGGTCTCGGCGGCCACGTCGGCGACACCGGCCAGCAGATAGAGCTGTCGTACGACATGGCCGGTCACGGTCTCGGCCTCCCGCACCGGGACATGGTCCTGGCAGTACGCGGGGCCCGGGGCGACGGCGTGTGCGTCGCCCAGCATGGGGCGCCCGTCGCGCAGCAGGCCGTGCCCGCGCCGGTCGACGAAGTACCCGGCCAGGTCCAGATAGCGCCGCTCGCCGGTCTCCCGGTAGAGCTCCACCAGGGCGGTCTCGATCTCGGGGTGCCCGCCGATGCCGTCGACGGGCTTGCCGGGGCCGAAGGTGTCGTCGATGTGGTCGGCGAAGCGGCGGGCGATGGTGAGCAGATCCTCGCGTCCGGTGGCCCGGTGGTGGGCGACTGCGGCCTGGATGAGGTGGCCCGCGCAGTACAGCTCGTGGCCCCAGCGCAGTTCGACGAAGCGAAGTCCGGGCTTGACCACCTGGTAGTAGCTCTGCAGGTAGCCGTCGTCCTGCTGGGCCTCGGCCAGCAGGCGGATCATCCGGTCCATGTCCCCGGCCTGCGCGAACTCCTCCTTCCGGTCCGTCTCCGCCAGCTGCCAGGAGGCGGCTTCCAGCCACTTGGTCACATCGGTGTCGAGGAAGGGCAGCTCGCCCCGGTACTCGCCGGTCGCCGTTCCGGCGGCCAGCCGGAGGTTGTGCAGATTGCCCACGGAGTCCAGCAGGGCCGGGCCCTGGGGGATGCTCACCTCGGCGTTGACGCGTCGGCGCTCGTGCCAGAAACCGCCGGTGACGCGGGCGGACCCGGCCGGCCGCAGCGCGACCTGTGCGCGGTCACCGAGCCGGACGGGGCCCAGCGCGGGGGTGGAGGCGGGAGTCGGCCCCGGGGGCGGAGGAAGAGACATGGGGGTGCTCCCTGTGAAACGGGAATATCAGGTTTTTTCATCTACATTCACGTACAGACTGCTCCGCATCGTCGCGCCGTGCGAGGTGCGGAGGCACATGGGGCGTGGCGACACCGGTGACGGCGCCCGGATGGCGGGAGGGTCGATGCGTCGACGGCGGGCGTGGGGGAGCTCTCCCGCCCTGGGGAGGCGGACGCCGTCCCGCTCGCGAGTGCGCGTGAGCCGCCTGGGGGGGTGGGTGACGTGAGCCGCCTGCGGGGCGGGTGAATCGACCCCGGTCGCCTCTGCCCGGTCCGATGCCGGTTCCCACGGTGTACCGGGGCGCGTGCCGGGGCGTCAGGGCCGCCGGGATTGTGCCGCGCGCCGCGGACTGAGACGCGGTCTTCTGCGGCAACGACCAGGTCGCCCGCGGCCTGGCCGACACCCTGCGCGCCCCCAGGTCGCGGGTTGTCGATGCCGGGTGCGCTTTGGCTGGATATGGTGGGTGGGGACTACAGAGCGCGACCCGACGGCTGCGGGGTGAGCGACGATGGCGCATCGCGGCAAGGCTGTTCTTGCCACGCCGTACGTTCACGGGCCCTCGGTTGACATGGCCACGGCCACCGTGAGCCGGCAGGGCATCGTGACGAGCTGGAGTGAGGGCGCCCAGCGCCTGCTGGGCCACCCCGCCACGGAGGCCGTGGGCAGCCTCGCCACCGAACTGCTCGCCGTGGACCCCTCGGATGCCGCCTGGACGGCCCTGGCCGGGGCGGAGGCGTGGAGTGGGACAGCCGCCATCCGCCACCGGGACGGTCGCCGACTCGATCTCGGCGTGCGCGCCTGCCCGTCGCTGGACGGCGAGGGCAAGGCCGGCGGTTTCGTCGTGGCCTTCGCACCCGACCCGGTCGGGAACGGCGGCGACCGAGGGACCGTGGAGCGGTCGTTCACCCAGGCCCCGGTCGCCATGGCGGTGTTCGACACCGAGCTGCGGTATCAGTGGCTCAACGACATCGCCTGCGACATGACCGGAACCGGAATGGCGCAGCTGCGCGGACGGCGGTACGAGGACATCGTGCCCGACGACGACGCCGGACGCGGATTCCTGCGACACCTGCGCCAGGTCGCCGAGACCGGGACACCGACGCGTTACGACGACATCGTCGCCGGACGTGCCTGGAACACAGAGATGTGGCCGGTCAAGGACCCCTCGGGCCGGATACGCGGCGTCGGCACCGCGTCGTTCGACAGCAGGGAACAGCAATGGGCGCGGCAGCGGCTGGCTCTGCTGAACGAGGCCGGCACCCGCATCGGCACCACCCTGGACGTGGTGCGCACCGCCCAGGAACTGACCGAGCTGGTCGTGCCGCGGCTTGCCGATTTCGTCAGCGTGGACCTGCTCGACTCGGTCCTCGAGGGGGAGGAACCGACCGCGGAACTCATCGACGCAGCCGTCGTACTGCGCCGGGTCGCGCACCGGTCCGCCGTCGAGGGTGTCCCCGGGGCCGCAGTCGAGCTGGGCGCGGTCGACACCTACCCGGCGTACTCACCGCCGGCCCGCTGTCTGGCCACCGGCCGCCCCCTCCTGAGCGGGCTGGAGGATCCCGATTTCGTCCGGTGGATCGAGGGCGACGATGTCAGGAGCGGCAACGTCAGAGGCGCCGGTGTCCACTCGGGCATGGCGGTACCGCTGCGCGCCCGCGGGACCACCCTCGGTGTGGCCGTCTTCTGGCGCCGCGTGCGTCCGGAACCCTTCCGGCCGGACGACCTGGTCCTCGCCGAGGAACTCGCCGGCCGGGCCGCCGTCTGCGTGGACAACGCGCGGCGCTACACCCGCGAGTACACCGCCGCGCTCACGCTGCAGCGCAGCCTGCTGCCTCAGGGACTTCCGGGGCAGGCTGCCGTCGAGGCCGCCTTCCGCTACATACCGGCGGGCTCCCGGGCCGGTGCGGGCGGCGACTGGTTCGACGTGATCCCGCTGTCCGGAACCCGGGTTGCCCTCGTCGTCGGCGACGTGGTCGGCCACGGCGTCCGTGCCTCAGCCACCATGGGGGGCCTTCGTACGGCCGTCCGGACCCTCGCCGACGTCGACCTGCCGCCCGACGAACTCCTCACTCACCTCGACGACCTGGTCACTCACCTCGCCCCCGACGACGGCACGACCGCCGGCGACGAACAGGACCCCGACGGGATCAGCGCCACCTGCCTGTACGCCGTCTACGACCCCGTCTCGCGCCGCTGCACCTTCGCCAGCGCCGGCCATCCTCCACCCAGCGTCCTGTACCCCGACGGCACTGTCGTCACGGTCAGTCTTTCCCCGGGCCCCCCGCTGGGCGTGGGCGGCCTGCCCTTCGAGGCCACCGAACTGGAACTGCCCGAAGGCAGCCTGATCGCCCTCTACACCGACGGCCTCATCGAAGCCCGCGACCGTGACATCGACGCGGGCCTGGACCGGCTGCGCCGGACCCTGGCCTCCCCCTCCCCCTCGATCGAGGTCACCTGTGACACCCTGATCGATTCGCTGGTGCCGCCCGCCCCCGCCCTTCGGCCGGGGGCCACCCCCTCGCACGTCCCCCGCCCTGCCGACGACGTCGCTCTGCTCGTCGCGCGCACCCGGGCCCTGCACACCGACCAGGTCGCCACCTGGGGTCTGCCCGCCGATCCTGAGATCGTCGCCGACGCCCGGCTCCAGGCCTCCCGCCAGCTCCAGGCCTGGGGGCTGGAGGAGGCGGCGTTCGTCACCGAACTGGTGGTGAGCGAACTGGTCACCAACGCCATCCGCTACGGCGCGGTCCCCATCCAGCTGAGGCTGATCCGCGACCGCACCCTGATCTGCGAGGTCTCCGACGGCAACAGTGCCGCTCCCCACCTGCGCCGCGCCCGCACCTTCGACGAGGGCGGGCGCGGCCTCCTCCTGGTCTCCCAGCTCACCCAGGGCTGGGGCACCCGCCAGACCACCGTCGGCAAGACCATCTGGGCACAGCAGCTCCTGCCGACGAGCTACGCATGACGAGCTGCGCGAGCTACGCATGACGAACTACGCACGAGGAGACCGGTGAACACCGACGCCGCCACCAAGGAGACTCCGCCGACCGGCCGGAGCCGCGCGCTCGGACTCGTCTTCCCGCCGGCCGGCGACCGCTACACGGGGATGCAGCTGGACTTCGTCGGCCGCGTGGCCGAGGCGGCCCAGGCGTACGACTACGACGTGCTGCTCACCACCGGCAGGGAGGTCGGCGACGCCCCGTTCCAGCGGATCCTGGCCGGACACCGGGTGGACGGCCTGATCTTGATGGAGATCCGGTTGGAGGACGCCCGCGCCGTCCACCTCACCGAGCTGGGCTTCCCCTTCGTCACCATCGGGCAGTCCGGTCTGGAGAAGACCTGGTGGGTGGACCTGGACTGGGTTGGCCTCGGGCGTGCCTGCGTGCGGCAACTGGCCGACCTGGGTCACCGCAGGATCGCTTTTGTCAACCGGTCGGAACAGTTCTTCCGGGCCGGGTACGAGTCCGCGCACCGTGGGCTCGAAGGGTTCAACCAGGGTGTGGCGGAGCTGGGGCTCACCGGACGCGGGTACCTCTGCGGGGACGACGCCGCCGCGGGCGAGGCGTGCCTTGAGCGGATCCTGCGGGACGACCCTGCCACCACCGCGCTGGTGACCCTGAACGAGGCGTCCCTGGGCGGCGTGTACCGCGGGCTGACCCGGGCCGGCCGCGTCGTACCGCGCGACTTCTCGGTTGTCGGCCTGTCGGCAGGGCAGTGGGCGGAATCAGTGACCCCGCCGCTCACCGCGGTCGACGAGCCGGTCGGCGAGATCTGCCGGGCCGCCGTCGAGATGCTGATGGAGCGGCTGGACACGCCCGGCGCCGCTCCCCGGCACGTCATGCTGAGACCGCTGATCTCCATCCGCTCCAGTTCCGGTCCCTGCCACTCGGTAACGGGTGCCGAGTTCTGAGCCGGGCGGGCCCGCACACCACACCCGATCTCCGTCGCCCGCCTGCATGCCGGAACTGGGACCGGGGCGGGTCGTCAGTCCTCCTCGTCGGCAAGCCGTACGAGGAGCGCAGGGCCTGTGCCACGGCTCGAAAGCTGTGGCCTGAGGTCGAATTCATCAGTGCTTCTCCTGGGGGCAGGCGTATCGCCGGCGGGGGCGGTCTGCGTTGCTGTGACGGCCGCAGACCTGGACCTGTGGATCCTTCGAGCTCAGACGAGCGGTGGGCGCTGAGCGGCCGGCACCGGAGTACGGTGACGGTACCGAGCGCACCTCGCACGCCGTCATCCGTTTCGGCGTCGCCCTCGGGGAACGGCAAGGCCGGAGCGCATCGCGTCCGGACGGAAATGAGCCGCCCCACATGAGCCTGATGAGCCTCGGAGTACTCGCCTCCTCCCACAAGGAGAACGAGTTCCGACTGCCGTTGCACCCCCGCCACCTCGACCGGATCGCCCCGGACATACGCGAGAGGATCTTCCTCGAACAGGGCTACGGCCGACGGTTCGGCGTCGCCGACGACGCGCTGCGACCACTCGTGGCCGGCCTGCGCTCCCGCGAGCGACTCCTCGCCGAGTGCGACGTCGTGCTGCTGCCCAAACCGATGCACGACGACATCGCCGCGCTGCGCGAGGGCCAGGTGCTGTGGGGGTGGCCGCACTGCGTGCAGGACGAGAAGATGACCCAGATCGGCATCGACCGACGGCTGACCCTGATCGCCTGGGAAGCCATGAACCACTGGACCTCCAAGGGTGCCTTCAGCGTCCATGTGTTCCACAAGAACAACGAGCTCGCCGGCTACTGCTCGGTGCTGCACGCCCTGCAGCTCGGCGGGCTGACCGGCAGCTACGGGCGCCGCCTGCGGGCGGTGGTCATCAGCTTCGGCGCCACGGCGCGCGGAGCGGTCACGGGCCTGGGCGCCATGGGGGTCTCCGACGTCACGGTGCTCACCCAACGCGCCGCGGCAGCGGTGGCGTCACCGATGCCCTCGGTCGTGATGGGCCACTTCGAGGAGCAGGAGGACGATCCGTCGCGCCTGC
>Ga0307508_10005523_pt1 | contig 12009 bp, 7 predicted proteins | sample 9_EM_MG_FD_203089 | JGI IMG/M metagenome (GOLD analysis project Ga0307508, IMG submission 203089) | Populus trichocarpa ectomycorrhiza microbial communities from riparian zone in the Pacific Northwest, United States - 9_EM | ecosystem: Host-associated > Plants > Roots > Unclassified | place...
GAGCAGCCCCGCGGGGTCGATGGCGCCCGCGGTCAGCGTGCCCGGCTCGCTCCAGCCGAGCGGCTTGCCGTCCACGTCGGTGACCAGCAGGTACGGCACGTCCGTCGCCGCACGCTCGGCGATCTGCGCGGCGGTGGAGTCGACGGCGACGATCGGGGTGGTCAGCAGGTCGAGTCCGGCGGAGGAGAAGAAGGACAGCCGCCGGATGCCGCGGTCCGCGCCGAGGAAGTCCTCGACGAAGGCGTCCGCGGGGCTGGACAGCAGATCGGCGGGCGGCGCGAACTGGGCCAGGTGACCGCCGGTGCGCATCACGGCGACCATCGTGCCGATCTTCACCGCCTCGTCGATGTCGTGCGTGACGAAGACGATGGTCTTGCCCAACTCCGCCTGTATTCGGAGCAGTTCGTCCTGCAGTCCTTTGCGCACCACGGGGTCGACGGCCGAGAACGGCTCGTCCATCAGCAGCACCGGCGGATCCGCGGCGAGTGCCCGCGCCACACCGACGCGCTGCTGCTGTCCGCCGGAGAGCTGGTACGGGTACCGCTTGGCGAGCGCACCGTCCAGCCCGACCCGCTCCATCAGCTCCCGTGCCCGCGCCCGCGCCTTCTCCTTGCTCCAGCCGAGCAGCCGGGGCACCGTGGCGATGTTGTCGACGATCGTGCGGTGCTGGAAGAGGCCGGCGTTCTGGATGACGTATCCCATGGACCGGCGCAGCGTGTTGACCGGCTGCTGAGTGATGTCCTTGCCGTCGAGGAGGATGGTCCCCTCGCTCGGCTCGATCATCCTGTTGATCATCCTCAGGGTCGTCGTCTTGCCGCAGCCAGACGGACCGACGAAGACGGTGATCGAGCGGTCGGGTATCTCCAGGGAGAGGTTGTCCACCGCGACCGTGCCGTCGGGGTATCGCTTGGTGACTGAATCTATCCGTATCAAAGCGCCGAATACCCTTCGGGTCTGGACTGTTGCAGGCAGATTCTAGACCTCGTTTGTTGCAGGACTCCTTCCGGAACGTGGCCGGATCCGAGCGCCGTACCGAACCGCCGTTCCGGGCCGAATCCTTGGGGTCCGTCATCCCCTGCCTGTGGCCAACCTGTGAGTCCGCTGATTCTCACTCTTCGCTCAGAACCCGCTCAGGGATCCCACAGTCACGGCCCCGATGGTCATGACCATGAACGAAACGAACGCGGGAGGCGTCCGGCGGCGGTCGGTCGAGATCGTGGTGCCGGTGTACAACGAGGCGCACGTCCTCGCCGACAGCATCGGCCGTCTCCACGCATACCTCGAAGAGTCCTTCCCGTTCCCGTTCCGGATCACCGTCGCGGACAACGCGAGCACGGACGGCACCTGGCGGGAGGCGACGGAGCTGACCCGCCGCCTCCCGCACGTGCACGCCGTGCACCTGGCGGCCAAGGGCCGGGGCCGCGCGCTGAAGCAGGTGTGGTCCGACTCCACCGCGGACGTGGTCGCCTACATGGACGTCGACCTCTCCACCGGTCTGGAGGGATTCCTGCCCCTGGTCGCCCCGCTGCTGTCGGGGCACAGCGACCTCGCCATCGGCAGCCGGCTGCACCGGCAGTCGGACGTGGTGCGCGGCCCCAAGCGGGAGTTCGTCTCCCGCTCCTACAACCTGCTCCTCAAACTCGGCCTCGCGGTTCGCTTCACTGACGCGCAGTGCGGCTTCAAGGCCGTCCGCACCGACGTCTTCCGGGCCCTCGCCCCGCACATCGAGGACACCGCCTGGTTCTTCGACACCGAGCTGCTGGTCCTGGCCCAGCGCAACAGGCTGCGCATCCACGAGGTGCCGGTCGACTGGACCGACGACCCCGACAGCCGGGTCGACATCGTCCGCACCGCCCTCGACGACCTGAGGGGCATGCGCCGGATGTTCCGGTCGACCGTGACCGGCCGTACCCGTGTCGCCGTACCCCGGCGGACCGGCGCCCCTCAGGTGCCGGCCGCCCGAAAGTCTCCCGAAACCCTGCCCGCCCGGGCGAACACCTCCCTGGACACCCTGGAGTACGCGTCATGACGACCCTCGCCCCGTCCCCCGCGCCCGCCCAGGAGGGCAGGCACCGGGCCGCCGTCCCGCCCGTCGCGTCCCGCGCCAGAAGGCTGTTCACCGGCGCCCCCGACGACCCCCGCTGGGCCCGCCCCGCCCTGTGGGCGATCCTGGTCCTGGCCACCGCCCTGTACGCCTGGAACCTCTCCTCCGTCACCGGCAACACCTTCTACAACGCCGCCGTCTACTCGGGCACCAAGAGCTGGAAGGCGTTCTTCTTCGGCGCTCTCGACTCGGGCAGCTTCATCACCGTCGACAAACCCCCGTTCGCGCTGTGGGTGATGGGCCTGTCGGCCCGGGTCTTCGGATACGGCACCTGGCAGTTGATGCTGCCGATGGTCGCGGTCGGCACGGGCTCGGTGGCCCTGCTGTACCGGCTGGTCAAGCGGGACTTCGGAGTGATCGCGGGCTCTGTCGCCGCCCTCGCGCTCACCCTCACGCCGATCACCGTCGCCATCAACCGCGACACCAACCCGGACCCGATCCTCGTCTTCCTGATGCTGCTCGGCGCGGCCGCACTGCTGAAGGCCGTGCGCACCGGGCGGCTGATGCCACTGGTGTGGTCGGGCGTCGCGATCGGCTTCGCCTTCAACACGAAGATGATGCAGGCGTACGTCGTCCTGCCCGCGTTCTTCCTGGTCTACCTGTGGGCCGCGAACATCTCGCTCGGGAAGCGGATCCGCAACCTGGCCGTCGGCACGGTGGCGCTGATCGCCTCCAGCGCCTGGTGGATGGTGATCGTCGATCTCATCCCGGCCTCGGACCGGCCGTACATCGGCGGCTCGACGGACAACACCGTCTGGGATCTCGTCATCGGCTACAACGGCTTCGGCCGGATCTTCGGGGCGAGTTCGTCTGTGGGCTCGCAGGGCAACGGCGCGAGCTTCGGCGGCGAGGCGGGCTTCTACCGGCTGTTCAACAGCATCATGGGCGGCCAGATCTCCTGGCTGATCCCCTTCGCGGCGATCGCCCTCGTCGGCGGACTGGTGCTGCGCGGGCGGGCTCCGCGGACGGATCCCCAGCGGGCGGCGCTCATGCTCTGGGGCGGCTGGTTCGTCCTGCACTACCTGACCTTCGCCCTCGCCGAGGGCACCTTCCACCCGTACTACGTCACCGCCATGGCCCCGGGTATCGCGGCACTGGCCGGTGCGGGCGGTGTCATGCTCCACCGCGCCTTCAAGGAGGGCCCGGCGGCGAAGTGGGGCTGGGTGCTGCCGGGTGCGATCGCGGCCGGCGCGGTCTGGGCGATCGTCCTGCTGCAGCGCGTGTCCGGTTCCGGGACGCTCTACACGGTCGCGGAGATCGTGGTCGGCGTCGCGGGTGCGGCGGCGGTGCTCGGTCTGCTGGCCGGGCGGTTCATGCGGCGGCAGCGGCTGGTCGGCTTCGCGGCGCTGGCCGCGATCGTGGCCCTGCTCGCCGGGCCCGCCGCGTACTCCGTCTCCGCGGCGACGACCGCGAGCAGCAACGGCACCAATCCGACGGCCGGTCCGAGCACCGGGGGCGGCATGGGCGGCGGCACGGGCGGCGGTCCCGGCGGCAGCAAGAGCGGCAGCAAGCCGAGCGGGAACGCCCCGGGCGGCTCCGGCAGCGGCACGTCCATGGGTACGCCTCCGTCCGGCGGCAACTCCAACTCCTCGTCGGGCAAGGGCTCTTCGTCCTCCTCTTCCTCTTCTTCCTCCTCCTCTTCCTCCTCCTCTTCCTCCTCGTCGAAGACCGGCGGAGGTCAGATGGGCGGTGGCAGCCAGGTCTCGTCCGCGATGATCACGTATCTGAAGAAGCACCAGGACGGCGCCGCCTGGCTGGTGGCGGTGGCCACCGACCAGACCGCGTCCTCGATCATCCTGGAGTCCGGGCAGCCGGTCATCTCCATGGGCGGCTGGTCCGGGAGCGACAACGCCATGACCCTGGCCAAGCTGAAGAGCCTGGTGAAGTCGGGCAAGCTGCACTACATCGTGGTCAGCAGCGACGGCGGCCAGGGCACCAACTCCGAGATCTCGACCTGGGTGAAGAAGCACGGCACGGCAGTCAGTGCTTACAGCGGCCTCTACCGCCTGGACGCCTCCGACGTCGGCTGACCCTCCTCCCCCACCCCCAGCGGGCGGGCCGCCGGACTCCCCTGCCGGCGGCCCGCCCTTCCGCATGTCGACCCCCGGGTATCAGCCCGCCCGCCGCGCTGAAACCGCCGTGAAGCCGCTCTGATTCCGTCCTCCCGCACGCTCTGCGGCATGAACCCGACGACACCGGCCATCGAAGCCACCGGCCTCCGCAAGGCGTACGGCGAGCAGGTCGTCCTCGACGGCATCGACCTCAGGGTCCCGCGAGGCACGATCTTCTCGCTGCTCGGCCCGAACGGGGCGGGCAAGACCACCACCGTCCAGATCCTCTCCACCCTGATCCGCGCCGCGGGCGGCACCGCCCGCGTCGCCGGGCACGACCTGGCCGCCGCACCGCAGTCCGTACGGGCCGCGATCGGCGTCACCGGCCAGTTCTCCGCCGTGGACAACCTGATCACCGGCGCGGAGAACATGGCCCTGATGGCGGACCTGCACCACCTGGACCGCCGCGAGGGCAGCCGCGTAACCGCCGAGCTCCTCGAGCGCTTCGACCTCATGGCGGCCGCCGACAAACCGGCCTCCGCCTACTCCGGCGGCATGCGGCGGCGCCTCGACATCGCGATGACGCTGGTCGGCTCCCCCGAGGTGATCTTCCTGGACGAGCCGACGACCGGTCTCGACCCACGCTCCCGGCACACCATGTGGCAGATCATCCGCGATCTCGTCGACGGCGGGGTCACCGTCTTCCTCACCACGCAGTACCTGGAGGAGGCCGACCAGCTCGCCGACCGCATCGCGGTCCTGAGCGGCGGCCGGATCGTCGCCGAGGGCACGGCCGACGAGCTCAAGCGTCTGGTCCCGGGCGGCCATGTCCGGCTCCGGTTCCTCGACCCGGCCGAACTCGCCCGCGCCGCCCAGGTGCTGGGCGTAGGACTGCGCGACAACGAGGCGCTGACCCTCCAGGTCCCCGGCGACGGGAGCGTCCACACGCTGCGCGCGCTGCTCGACGTCCTCGACGTCCACTCCGTCGCCGTGGACTCCCTGACCGTCCACACCCCCGACCTCGACGACGTCTTCTTCGCGGTCACCGGCCGCCCCGACCACGAGAAGGTGCAGACCCGATGAGCACGACCACCGTCCAGAGCCTCCATGTGCGCGACTCGCTCACCATGCTGCGGCGCAACCTGCTGCACGCCCGCCGCTACCCCTCGATGACGCTCCAGGTCGCGCTCATCCCCGTCTTCCTGCTGCTCCTGTTCGTGTACGTCTTCGGCTCCGCACTCGGCACCGGGATCGGCCAGGGCGGCGACCGCGCCGCCTACCTCGCCTACCTGGTCCCCGGCATCCTGCTGATGACCGCGGGCACCGGGTCCGTGCCGACGGCGGTCGCCGTGTGCACGGACATGGCCGAGGGCATCGTCGCCCGCTTCCGCACGATGGCCATCTCCCGGGCATCGATCCTGGTCGGCCACGTGGTCGGGTCGGTCCTCCAGACGGTGATCAACCTGATCCTGGTGACCGCCGTCGCCCTCGCCATCGGTTTCCGCCCCGACGCGAGCCCCGTGGAGTGGCTGGCGGCGGCCGGGCTGCTCGTCCTCTTCGTCTCCGCGCTGACCTGGCTCTCGGTCGCCCTCGGGCTGCTGAGCAAGACACCCGAGGGCGCCAGCAACGCCCCGCTGCCGATCGCGTTCCTGCTGCCCTTCGTCAGCAGCACCTTCGTTCCGGTCGCGTCGATGCCGTCCTGGATCCGCTGGTTCGCCGAGTACCAGCCGTTCACCACGGTCATCGAGACCGTGCGGGGACTGCTGACCGGCACGGGGATCGGGCACAACGGCTGGCTGGCCGTGGCGTGGAGCGTGGGGATCGCGGTCCTCGGGTTCGTGTGGTCGCGCCGCCTCTTCGACCGCGACGCCCACTGAACCCACTGAACCCACTGAGCTCCTCACTGAACACCCCGCTGAACACACCTCAGGAGAAAGGCAGTTGCCATGACCGCCGTGCACCTCACCCCCGAGCTCGTCGAGAATCCCGTGGGCGCCTACGCCGGCCTCCGCTCCCGCCCCGGCCTCGGCCATGTCGTCCTGCCCGGCCTGGACACGCCCGTAAGGCTGGTCACCCGCCACGAGGACGTGAAGGCGGCGCTGAGCGAGCCGCGCCTGATCCGGGACCGGTCCTCGGTCACCGGTTCCGACCTGCCGGACCCGCAGGCCGAGTTGCTGGCCCAGGGCGTCGACGGCTTCCCGCCCGAGTACGCCCAGTACCTCTCCGGACACCTGGCCCTGTTCGACGGCGACGAGCACACCCGCCGCCGCAGCCCCCTCACCCGTGCCTTCACCGCCCGCCGGGTGGCCGCACTCCGCCCCTTCGCCGAGAAGACGGCACAGGAGCTGATCGAGGCCCTCGCCGAGCGCGAACAGGCCGATCTCCTGGGCGAGTTCGCCTACCCCCTGAGCACGGCCGTCATCTGCGCACTGGTCGGCGTGGACCCGGCCGACCAGGACAGGGTGTGCGGGTGGATCCGGGACTTCGCGTACGGGGACGGCAGCCGCGTCCTCGAAGGGCTCGGCGGTGTCGTGGCCTACACGAAGGACCTGGTCGCCCGGCGCCGCGCCGAGCCCGCCGACGACCTGGTGTCGGCGCTGCTGGCGGACGGCGGTATGACCGACGAAGAGATCGTCACCGTGTTCTTCCTGCTGATCAACACCGGTATCACCCCGCCCGCCCTGTTCCTCGCCCACGCCGTGCTCGCCCTGCTGGACCGCCCGGACCAGCTGGAGCGGTTGCGCGCCGAACCCGGGCTGCTGGGCCGCGCGGTGCCCGAACTCCTGCGGTACGTCACGCTGGTGCGGATGGGCGCCACGCTGTACGCCACCGAGGACTTCGTGTTCGCCGGCACGCAGCTGCAAAAGGGCGAGGCCGTGACGGTCGCCCTGTTCGCCGCGGACCACGACCCCGCCGCGTACGACGCTCCCGAACGACTCGACGTGACAAGGGAGTTCGGGCGCGGAGACGGGCATCTCGCCTTCGGGCACGGCCCGCACTACTGCATCGGCGCGGCGCTCGGCCGGCTGGTGACGGGCGTGGTGTTCGAGGAGCTTCTGCTGCGACGGTCGCCGGCACCGGAGTTGGCCGTCGACCGCGCCGACGTGCAGTTCGGGCACTGGCCCGGCGACGGCTTCCACCTGCTGGGTCTGCCCGTCAGGCTGTGACCCGCACCAGACGGAGGGCGGCCTCCCGCAGCCCCTCCGTGTCCAGGGCGGCGTACGTGGACACCGCGTCCTCGTAGGCCGCCCTGTCGGCGTTCTCGGCGGCCTCGCGGGCGTGCGTCGAGGACATCGTCGGCTGGAAGTTGCGCAGGGCACGGAAGCGTTCGGCGAGGGCGGTCAGGCGGGCGCCGCGAGCGCCGTCGCCGTCGGCCAGGGCGATCGCGCCGAGAGCGAGCAGCAGCGCGCCGCACACCGGAAAGTCGACCGTCACGTAGTGCGGGGCGGCGGTCGGCCGGGTCAGCAGCGCGGTGAGACGGTCGGGCAGCGTGGCGACGAGCGGCGCGACGAGGTCGGTGCGGCCGTGCCGGGCGTGCGCGGTGAGGGCGACCGACCGCAGCTCCAGCACCCAGCCCTCCATGACGAGTTCGTCGCCGGGAACCGGGCCCGAGGTGCGCTCGAGCCGCTCCAGTGCGCGGCGCCACAGACCGAGCCCCGTCTCGATGTCGCCGCGCGCGAGGGCGATCTCGGCGCGGGCACCCAGGTCGGGGGTGAAGGCGTCGGCGGCGCTGCCCTCCGGCTGGTTGCGCAGGGCCTCCGCCAACCAGTACTCGGCCGCGTCGAGGTCGCCGGTCTGCAGGTTGGCGAGCATGAGACCCCACCGCATGCCGATCGTGTCGCTCCACTCGCCGAGACTCTCCAAGGCCTCCAGCGCGCGCTGCATGGGCACCAGGGCCTCGCCCCCGCGCTCCGTCTGCAGGCACAGTTCGGCGAGGCGGGAGGCCGGCCAGATCCGCAGCAGCGGGATGTCCCCGTCGCCGAGCGCTTCGACCATGCGGCGGGCGGCGGCGAGGGCGAGCTCCGGCCGGTGCTCGCTCTCCCACACGTAGCCGGCGACGTAGTTGGCGACACCCGCGAGCAACGGCTTCTCGCTGTCGCACAGTTCGGCCAGCACGCCATGGTCCGCGAGCACCCGGGGGAAGGCGCACAGCACTGCCGAAATGGCCCGCACCAGCGTGTCCGGCTCGGCGGGCGGCAGTCGGCGCAGGGTGACCAGGGTGCGGACGGCGCCCGGCCCGGCGCCCATGAAGAGGTTGGCGGTCAGCAGGGCTGCCGCGGTGCGGGTCGGCTCGACGTAGTCGGCTCCGGGCCGGTAGTGGGACAGGGGCCGGGCGGTGTCCTCGGTGAGAGCGATCATCCGGGGGTAGTTGGTCTCCGTGGCCCACAGGCCGCCGAGTACGGCGGTCACCGTGGCGACGGTGTCGAGGTCCTCGCGCGCGAGCGCCAGCCGCAGCGCCTGGACGAGGTTGTCCTGCTCGGCGCGGATCAGCTGCCAGGACGCGAAAGGGGCGGTGCCGAAGGGCGCGTCGTGGTGAGCGAGGCCGAACTCCCTTGCCCAGCCCAGGAACCGCTCCGTGACGGCCGCCTCCCGGTGCACGGCGGCGAACTCACGGACCGTCTCCAGCATGCGGAAGCGGACGCCGTAGGTCGTGTCGGCGACCTTCAGCAGGGACTGGTCGACAAGGTCTTCCAGGATCTCCCAGGCGTCGTCGACGAGTTGCTCGGCCGCCGCCGGGGTGAACCCGGCAGGGAAGACGGACAGGGTGCTCAGGGCGGACCGCGCCGGCTCGTCGAGGAGGTTCCAGCTCCAGTCGACCACGGCGTGCAGGGTGCGGTGCCGCTGCGGGGCGTCCCGGGACCCGCCCCGCAGCAGCGCGAAGCGGTCCTCCAGACGCCGGGCGATCTCCGCGACGGACATCACCCGCACCCGGGCCGCGGCGAGTTCGACGGCCAGCGGCAGCCCGTCGAGACGGCGGCACAGGGCTGCCACGGTGTCGGCGGGCAGGTCGAGGTCCGGGCGGGCGGCACGGGCGCGCTGCTCGAACAGCTCGACGGTGGTGCCGGAATCCAGCTCGGGCAACGGATAGACGGTCTCGGAGGACAGCCCGAGCGGCGCCCGGCTGGTGGTGAGGATCCGCAGGTCCCGGGTCCTCGACACAAGGGCCTGGACCAGGTCGGCGACGCCGCACACCACCTGCTCACAGTTGTCCAGTACGAGCAGCGCGGATCCGGAGCCGAGGGCGCCGACGATGCCTGCGACCGGCTCGGCGCCGGAGGCGTCCAGCGCGGCGGCGACCTCGGCGGCGACGTCGGCATCCGCCAGGACGCCGGCGAGCGGCACCAGGTGCACGACGCGCTGCTCGGCGTCCCGGGCGACGGCGCTCGCGAGGCGGGTCTTGCCGAGGCCGCCGGGTCCGACGACCGAGGTGACGCGCGCGCCGCGCAGCAGCCGGGTGACGGCGGCGACGTCGGCGTCCCGGCCGAGCAGCGGGTTGGGCTCGTGCGGGACCCCGCGCCGTACCGCGGGTGCCTCACCGCGCAGCAGTTCCTGGTGCAGTTCCTGCAGGGTCGGCCCGGGGTCGGTGCCGAGTTCGTCGCGCAGGCGTCGGCGGTGGGTGTCGTACGTGGCCAGTGCGGCGGCCGGACCGGCGGTGGCGGCCTGGCAGCGCATCAGCTCCAGCAGCAGTTCCTCGTCGTGGGGCTGGGCGGCGGCCAGCTCGGCGAGCGGGCCGGCGGCCTCGTCGCGGCGGCCGGTGCGGGCGAGCGCGAGCGCGCGGCAGCGGACGAGCGCACGGTGGGTGGCGGCCCGCTCGGCGCGCAGCTCGCCGACGGGATCACCGAGCGCGGCCTGTTCCCCGACGGCGGCGCCGTCCCACAGCGCCAGCCCCTCCTCCGCCTCGGCGAGGGCGCCGGCATGGTCCCCGGCGCGTGCCTTGTCGGCGGCCGCGGCGGCGAACAGCAGGACGGCACCGGTGTCGACCTGGTCCTCGCGCAGGGCGAGCCGGTAACCGGTGGCGGTACTGGCGATGACCTCGGCCCCCAGCTGCCGGCGAGCCCGCGAGACCAGGATCTGCAGCGCTTTGCCCGGGTTCTCCGGCTGCTCCTCCGGCCACAGCCCGTCGACCAGCGCCCCGGCGCTGCGCCCGGCCCGCAACTCCCCCGCCAGCAGCGCGAGCAGCCCGCACAACCGGGGCGCGGTGATCTCCTGCCCCCGATGGGAGACGGACATCAGCAACGTCAGCTCGATGGTCACCGCGCCAGGTTAGTCAGCGCCGGTTCGACACCACCCTCAAGGGGCGCGAGGAACTGCGCAACCAGCCACAACGAGCCCGCAGTGGTCAGCCAACGTCGATTCGACACCGCCCCAAAGGGGCGCGGGGAACTGCGCAACCAGCCACAACGGACCCGCAGTGGTCAGCCAACGTCGATTCGACACCGCCCCAAAGGGGCGCGGGGAACTGCGCAACCAGCCACAACGGACCCGCAGCCTCTCGACCGCCAATCGCGGCACAAGCTGCGCAGCCCTTGGTCAGGCAGCCGCCGCCGACCCCCCGGCCACGGGAAACCCTTCCGTGCGCAGCACATGCCCGCCCGCATCCACGGCGAACACCTCACAGCCCGGCAGCGAGGCCGCCCACTCGATGCCCCCGGTGCCCATCGCGAAGGCGGCCGTGGCGACCGAGTCCGCCTCCGTCAGGGTCGCGGCCACGACGGTCAGACTGAGCAGCCCGGTCGCCGGGCGCCCCGTGCGGCCGTCGATGATGTGGTCGCCGCGCTCGTAACGGGCGGACGTGGCGACCGCGCCGTCGGTGAGTTCCAGGACGGTGCACAGCTTGTCGGCGTGCTCGGGGTGCCGTACGCCCACCCGCCAGGGCCCGCCGGAGGCGACCACGTCACCGCCGGCGTTCAGGACGAACCGCCTCGCGCCGGCCGCCTTCAGCAGCCCCGCCGCCCGCTCCACCGACCAGCCCTTGACCACGGCGCAGGGGTCGAGCCGGCGACCGGGCAGCCGTACGTCGAACGCGCCGCCCGTCGCGATCCGGTAGTGCTCGCACAGGTCGAGGACCTCGATGAGCTCGTCGCTGAGCTCATGGGCCTCCAGCTCGCCCCGGTCGTAGCAGGACACCTCGCTGTCCGGCTTGAAGGGGCTGAACCGGGCGTCGACCTCGCGCAGCCACGCGAAGACCGCTTCGGCGGCCGGCTCTCCCCTTTCTTCGAAGCCCTCGTCGTCGACCCGCAGCGAGACGGGGAAACTCATGACGTGTTCGACGCGATGCACGGGATCAGCCCTTCGCGTCGATGGCGGCCTGGAGGGACTCCTTGTAGCCGTCCGTGGTGATGGTCGCGCCGGACACCGTGTCGATGTCCGCGCTCTGCGCCTTCAGCGTCTCCGCGATCAGCTTCGGCACCGCGGCCGTCGTCTGCGGATGGTTGGGCTGCTGGAGCATCTTCACGGCGGTGATCCTGTCGCCCTCGAAGGTCGCCTGCACCTGCACGGCACCCTTGGAGGTGTTCACCGTCGAGCCCGACACGGTCTGTGAGGCGGCGGCGGTGGCCGAGGAGGAGGCCGAAGGGGACGCGGACGACTTCGAGCTCGAGTCGTTCGAGTCGATCGCCGCCTGGAGGGACTTCTTGTAGCCGTCACTGGTGATGGTCGCGCCGGACACCGTGTCGATGTCCGCACTCTGCGCCTTCAGCGTCTCCGCGATCAGCTTCGGCACCGCGGCCGTCGTCTGCGGATGGTTGGGCTGCTGGAGCATCTTCACGGCGGTGATCCTGTCGCCGTCGAAGGTGACCTGGACCTGCACGGGGCCCTTCTCCGTCTTGAGGGTCGTCCCCTTGACGACCGTGC
>Ga0307508_10005524_pt1 | contig 12009 bp, 19 predicted proteins | sample 9_EM_MG_FD_203089 | JGI IMG/M metagenome (GOLD analysis project Ga0307508, IMG submission 203089) | Populus trichocarpa ectomycorrhiza microbial communities from riparian zone in the Pacific Northwest, United States - 9_EM | ecosystem: Host-associated > Plants > Roots > Unclassified | place...
CCGGCTTTCGTCCCTCCGGTGCGCAGCTCCGGTTACTGTACATCCCGTCTTCCGTCTTACTCACCTCCGTTACTAATCCGCTTTCACCTCCATATATAAACTCGTAGATACTCCGCTGTGTACTTTAGCTTGAATATCGACTAGAATAACTCCTCGTCTCCTCTCTTTCTCGATCTGCCTCCGACATCTCCGAAATACGGAACAAGAACAACAGCAAGGGCGCAGCACATACGCTGAAGCCAACGTTCCATCCAAGACCGTAACTCCAGTAGTTCCAGAGTTGACCCGGAGTTGCACGACTCTAACAGTTACCAACCAAGAACCTATCAGTGCGTATCTCCCACTGATCACATTACCCTTCTTGCCCCTGCGTAATCGGGTGTAATCCCGATAATGTGTTACACGTTTCATATACATTTCACATTCTTCTACATGTTTCATACCTGATACGTGTTTCATCCCTTTATCTCTGACACGTTTCATACCTGAAACATATACTTACATGGACAGTGTTTCATCACTGATCCCTATATAAGACATGGCCTTAAGCCTGTCTCAATAACGATTCAGAACGATTCTCTTTATTGTCCTTCGCTCCATCCCTCACTCAGAACTCTCTGAAGAATACTCTCTGAGGATTTATCACATACCTGTGATATCTTTGTTACCAACTAAGAACCTATCAGTGCGTATCTCCCACTGATCACATTACCCTTCTTGCCCCTGCGTAATCGGGTGTAATCCCGATACATACATCTGCAAAGAATGGAATGTTTTAGATTATCAGAACTGAGTGGCTATGATATGACAATACGATTGGGTATGCGGAGCCTCAGTTCTCACGATAGCTCGTGACATAAGCAACCAGTCGTGGCAAACTCCTCTCACGTGCTGTGAGGGAAACTCAGGGAATCTCATGATTTCGCAATTTTTGTGATGCGAGAGCAATAAGTGGTCTGCGATAGCGCCGACACGCAGCGTCACTAACGCATTTTACTAAAATGTCTGACGCAGACCGAAATCCACTGGTACGTCTGATTAATCCGCACAAGTCCACCTTTGTCTCAATCCTCTGGGTCTTTTGGTGGCAGACTAGTGAGGAGAAACCAGTCGAGATTGACCAGCGTGCATTGGTTCACAAAGTCCTCGCACGCTATCCAGGCGAGTTTGCCTGTAAGAAGACCAGTCGTTTGATCGGAAAATTCTCGTTGTTACTAATATTCCCCGGGCCAATATCTTCATTATACCAGTATTCCGAGAACTGCTTCAGAACTCCGACGATGCTCAATCTTCCACTGTCGAAATTCATTTTAAGACCGACATGTCAAGGGACACAGAAAATGATCCACCGGTTCCACACGATGTGAGATTTTCCGATGCGAGACTCGGAGAGCATGCTCTCGTTCTGGCACTACCGACCTGATTCTTTTTGTTTAGGTTATCCAATGGACCTTCAAGAACGATGGGAATGTGTTTACGAAGGAAGATCGGTCTCGACTCACAAGGATAGGTGTGTCACTTGCCTCCTGAAGCACATAATTTCATACAACTTGTTTCGTACAGCCATGGGTAATCCCGATCCATCAAAAGTCGGCGCATTTGGTGTCGGTGGGTCGACTAATTTCTCTGAAAGTAATAGTCGACCAAGTACTCTCCAACAGGTTTTTACAGCTTATTTTCTGTGACCGACCGCCCGGTTGTGTCGTCTGGTGGTAGGTCATGTTTAACCTTCGGTGTGAAGGTTGTATAAAGATAGTTGAAGGGTGTGCAATGGAGTTCTACTGGAAGGATGAAATGGGTCAGGTAAGAAGACCACTGAATCTACCAGTCTCCATCCTCATTCCGACATTAGCTATATGTCCGCGAATCGTCGCAAACACTATCTCCAGGGACAATGATTGTGATTCCGCTACGGGAGCCTAGTCCGATGCCGGAAGCAATCGATTTAATGCGGTTTCTCGCGGCGTCTATCACATTCATGGTACACCTCGAGAGTGTGGCAGTTTTTCTCGATCAGAATTGCATTGGACGCATCAAGAAGAACCCAGGACTCGCAGAAATCATCGAGCTTCCTATTGCATTTAACCACTCGAAGGGGATGGTTGTGGATCGGCTCCAACGACATCGTGGGTTTCCCTCAGACTGTAAAACGCTCGCCTGACTATGGAATCGAACCAGGATTTACAATTCAAGCTCAGGCTAATCCCTCGATTGAGGAACCGTCTTCAACAGGGGTTCCTTCTTTTCGTGGACAGTCTGCTACAAGTCGATCACCACTACCTCAGCTCAACACTACCTCTGGGGGTCCTACAGGTCTTTATACGGCCGAACTAAATCTGACCGTATTTAGTGCAGAGGTAGACGTCAAGGTGAACGAGAAGCTCTCAAAAGAACTAATTCGGTGTACAACTAAGGAGCTACCTTCTCGGCTCAAGTATAGCTTGGTTTATGTGGGTTCTTTGGCTCGCCGGTTAGTCGATGTTAGGACTTACAGGTTTAGGCCGGGAAAGACGATTATGATCGGAGCTTGGATCAGGAGCACCAGCATCTCATGCCTATATTCCAAGGGCTTCGTGCAGATTTGAATGGGTCTGTAATCTTGGTACCGAGCATGAACATTTTTGCTGATTGGAAACTAGGGCATTGCATCCAAAGATTTTCATTGTTCGTGTACCACCCCTTTCTGTTCTCTTGGATTTATTGGTGTCTTTTTCTAGGGCCATTGCACCAGCCAGACTACAGGCATTGGCGGTCATATGGCATCGTCCTTTATTCCTACCGTTGAGCGTGAATCGATAGATCTCGTGTAAGCTATTTTCTCTGAACGTGGTGGGGTGCAGGTGCTCATTGAGGTCCCAAGTGATAGGAATGTTGCTAGTATGTACATGAATTCATTCCAGAGACGTGGATGCTAATCCCCGGTGACTCGCATAGTCTGGAATCGCGAGTTATTGTATGTCGGAGGCTTACTTTCTCGTACCGTTTACGAGTTAGAGCTCTCTGCCATTGAAACTTCATGGGAGGAACCAGCTGAATCCAGAAATGCCTTGCGCGAGCGGTTCATTCATGTTCTCAAATTCTTCACCTTTCATCATTCCACGCCCTCGCTGACCGTTGGACAGCTGCTACAAGATGCATTCTATGCATGTTCTACTTCACCTCTAAGGCTTCTATCTTCCATTGGCGTCCGCTATGCTCCACATATCAGATTGTTTGACCCACTCTGTGACAAGTTCCTAAAGCACGTACCCATGCTCTCACAAGATGTCACCATAGCAGGAAAAGGCATCATCGAGGCGTTGCAAGGCGAGCACAAAATACGAACCATAACACTCGAGGATGTTTTACAGGACCTGCACATGCACACTCTCGATGAAGAAGAGCTTGTTGCCTGTCTCCAATGGCAGATTCCTCGTGGCTCCGTTGGCATAGCCGAACTGAAACAAGTGACTTGCTTTTGCGGCAGCGCAGACGGAACAAGTGTCAAACTGTCGTCCATACAATACTTCATCGATTCCAATGGCCCTGGAGCCAATATCCCATCGGATGGACCACTGCCCCCATTTCTCATGCCCCCAAAGATCACTCAACACTTCACTCCCGCCTACCTTGAGAGTTTTGCGTGGCAACGATTCACGATTGTAGACTGGCTACGGTTCATCTCTCTGCCGGAGATCAGATCGGCTAATCGGGAGTATGATTTTGTTCGATCGATGGGCTGGGCTGAGACTGTCTTGCGCTCCGTTTCGTCTGCATGTTCAACCTCGGAGGAGATACGCATTTTTGCCAAATCGGTATTCATGAACGAGGAGTGTATTCCGACAAAGCATGGCCCCCGCAGACCAGAGGACTCATATCTTCCAAACTCGAATAACCTTGCATTTGAAGGCCTATGTCTCCCGCTGGTCCAGTTCCCTTCAGGTGGTGGAATCACTGCGGAGTTGAAGCAGCTGCTTATAGCTTTAGGAGTTAAACAATGTCTTTCTCCTGGGCTCCTTTTCGAACAGTAAGTTGATATGTGGCTTTCTTGCTATGTTCGCTCAGTCAATTCATGCCAGGATGATAGAAACAGGAAAGTGGAAAACGTCCGATCTCATCAACTATCTCGTTCAAATAGCTGATACCCTTAGCCCTGCGGATACCTCTAAGCTGAAATCCTATAAGGCTTTTACCAAGGAGGGGGTCCAGACCGGAACCAGCGGGATTCGCTTTCGTGCAGACGAGCTCTACCCGCCGACAGACAGCTTCCGACAGCTTCATTTACCACTGATTGAGTGGAAGGAGAGGTCAGAATGGGAGGACACGGCCCCTGATGGTGGATTGTTAATTTCGTGTTCGGAATTTCACTGACACCTTATTGTAAAGCTAAACTGTTATATCGCCTCGGTCTACGTCGCTTCCCCTCCCTGGATGATATCATGAATCTGTGTTTACAGGATACTCCAGTCGGGATAAGCGCCTTCAACTACCTGTGTACCAACCTTCAAACAGTATACTCGGGTTACGATTCTTACGAATTTCGAGATACTGCATTTGTACGAGCAGAGAATACTGGCGGGCCTCGTCTGGAAACGCCGGAAAAGGTATTGTGGTTTCCTTGTCTCAAAAATTATCCCCATCAGCCCTTCGCTTCAGGTATTCCTGGACAATCAGTGGAAAACACTCGGGTTTTCTGTCATACAGCACAGGAATTGGGAAAGGGTCCTCGAAGAACTGGGGGTACAGCGAGATCCCCCTTCTTCATTGCTTTTGCAAAAGTTGGAAAAAGAACCACCATCCAACGAAGAAATCGCTCGTCAGTGGTTTGAAATTTTGTCTAATTATTCAAGTAGGCAAATTCCTTTCCGTTGGTCCTGCAGAGGCCTTAATGTTGTTCAAGACTTTGCGCCATATGAGCTTGACCTCCTCTCTCGATTGCCGATTGTCCCCAAGACCGTTTGGGAACGGCTGACTCCAGCCCAATGCTTCCTGGAAAAGCGTACGAAACATGATTTATATTCGAAGTTGTTTCACTTTGTGAATTTTGGCACGCGAGCGAGTCAATTTTTGCGTGCTTGTGGCGCCAAGAACGAGCCCTCTGAAGAAGATGTCGCAGCAAACCTAGTCGACGACCCCGAAAGATTTTATGGACTAGCAGGACGTGAACGGTAAGAATGGAAATATATCCGGACTACTACTCACTTGGGGACTCAGATTCTTACAAGAGCTGCGCGATCTCGCTGCCCGGTCCAGTCGCATTTCCAGTGACACAATAAGAAAAATGATGTTCAAACCTGTTTTGCTTGGTATGCGACACGAGAAAACCATGGACCCAGACGTACGGAAGGACACCTACTCACTGTGGGAGCCCACGGAAATTGTTATTGTTGACGATGTACACTCCTACCAGCTCTTTGATGACTTGATCATTGCTGCACCACGAGACATGCCTCCTGAACTTGAAGGTGAGGATAAATTTCAGCCTTGTAGATGATTTACTGATTGGATGTGATAGAGTTTTATGTGTTACTCGGGTGCAGACATTTGTCCAAAGTCGGGAGCGATGCCATGAGTGCGATGAAAAGGAAGATGCGATGATTTGTTCCGAATTCCGAGCCCTAGTTCCAGCAAGGTTCCGCTTATTCCTTCACCACATCCCACATCCCGGAATCCCGGAACCCCGTTTTTGTACTAGCAATGACATCACCGTCAGGGTCTGGGAGCATCTGTCTGTTTCCAAAACACTCGTCGTCGGGAACAAGGAGACTATCGAAGAACGGGACGCGTGGGCATTCGCGAAGTACGAACAAGAGACACTACAGCTGTGGTTTTCCGGCAGCGCAGAGCGAGACATGTACGAGTAAGTGGTTCCGCCGTCCTCTTACTCTCGGCCGTTTCGGGTACTCAAGAAGGCAAAAAGACTTGCCGTCTCTCTATGTCGGGTCTTGCTCGGTAAAGTAAACCTCAGCGATGCCCTACTCCTTAGGACTATTCTTTCCGAGGACCTTGACGTTTTGCAGCGAATGGGTTATGTGGGTCAGTTCGGTCTGCTTAACCAAACAATGGGAGGGTAACACTTATGCTGCAAAACACAGCTCGCCAGGAGGATTTCAATGACTCGGGGTTGACTGGCACAGTGAACCTATGCCGTTCAATCGCACCGGAAATGTCCAGCTGTTCCTCGACTTCTTCGACGACACATCCCCCCCTGACAGAACCCAAAGCTGTGACACGCGCTCAACCCGCTACAATTCACTCCCACTTGCTTGGAGGGACTAAGGCTGCGCCGGGTTCACTTCGTTCGTCTTCCGAGCTGTCTCCCATGGTTACCAAGGCAACGAACAATGTCCATGACGTTATTCATGTTCCAACTCGCGGCATGGTGGCAGGCGTCGAGCCCTCTGGTACTGCGACTCTCATACGTTCCCCGTTTCCTCGGTAAGTTTCGTCGTGGAATGACCAATATACATATCACTAGCCTGTTCTTCCAGGCCTCCTAGCCAGGTGATGCCCCGAAGATACATACGTGAGTTATGAGAAGTCAGACCTGATGTTTTTACGACCAGTCGGACAGAATCCACTGTAGCGAAATCGATCCAAGCATGCAAATCCAGACAGGACATGTCGCTCCATCGTTTTAGCGATGCGGATATGAGCACGTTCTTGAAAGACTACTGTGACGTTTCTACACCAGATCAGGATTTGCAACCCCTTGGTGAGTTCGTCGCTCTTCGTGCTTTTCTTCCTAACCTCCAGATGTCTAGGACAAATAGAAAACGTAGAGGTCTATGCTAGTCAAGGTCGTCCCCTCTCAACAATTCGTTGGTATACTAAAGCGCCGACTACCTTTTCGAATAGGTACTCTCGACGTCGACACGTTCATGGAACGCAAGCGGGAACGGCTCACTCGTTTCGTGAGCATCATCACCCCCATCGCCAAGATTTACGATCTCCCCAAGGAATCGTTACGCATATTCTATGACATCACTTCTGGGTGTATTGCGTTCAATCGCAAAGGCACCCTATACCTTAACCTTCGATACTTTGAAATATGGCGTGTGTATCGTACGCCCCAACTCGGACAGCGATCAAGCTGACGTATTTCTTAAAAAGACTACCAGGATGTGAAGAATGGCGACCTACGACGAGCTCTACCATCATGGTCCTTGTTCATTTCTCCGTTACGGGCATTCTGCAGTAATGGCTGACTAGGGCCCCCTTTTCTTACCAGGTTCCTCACGGTCGCACACGAGATCGCGCACAATCTCGTCGCGCGCCACGATTCAGAACACGAGTTTTGGTTTTCTGCCATCTGCGAAGCGCACGTCGATGCGTTTGTGCAGCTCCTAGGCCCCCCTCTGCCTTTGGTTTGAGACAGTCGTATTGAGGGGTCATCACGTAGCGTACCCTCCGAGTTGCCGTTCAGGTCTGATGGATACCATCACATTCCCGGGTGGAATTATTATTTAAACACATTATCAGAATGTTGATTAGGATCATCATCCTCGGTATTCCTCACACGTATTTACAATGTCTCGACAGATGCGCGTAAACTCTTCATTGTCGGGTGGGATATTGAGATCAAGACAACGCATGACATGGTTCGCTTTGAGACCTTTGCTGAGTACCATGACGCCCGCGAGATCGACGTTGTTCACAGTCAGGTCGAGGTGCAGGAGGGAGGCGGATTCGGGGAGGAACTCGGCGAGGGCAATGGCGTCTACAGAGGTCAGTTGGGTCGAGGAGAGAAAGAGGCGTTTGAGGGCGGTGTTGAGTGTGAACGCCGTACGCAACGATTGGATCTTGAGAGCGAGTTGCTAAAAGCGAATAGCATGTGCAAGAAAGACGGGTAGGACGTACACCTTCAAGAGCAGGCCCAGGGTTTCGGTTGAGATCCAACGTCTCCAAACACAAGTTGTATTTCTCCGAGTACGGGCCAATGTTAGGATGGAGGACGAAACGAAACGCCCGAGAGCTTCGGCGATCGCCACGAGACACTGTACATCGAGCTTGTTCTTGTTCTCGCTCAGATTGAGCACCTTCAACGTCCAGTTCCGCTTCAATACTTGCGCGAGGTATGACTCACCCGAAGATCGTTACCTCTGAGATCGAGCGTCCGAAGTGGACCTAATCGTGGCAACGTGTCCAACGCGCGTACCTTGTCCAACAGCGCCGCACTCGGTCCATCGTCGTGTGAGTTGGACGTGATGACCGGAGCGGGCTGGCCAGTCGCAGAGAGCGGGTTGTGTTGCGCCGGCGCGCTTTAACCTGGGAGTATACGGCGTGTAGGTCGTCTGAGTGCCTAGAGCAGAGGGGTGTCGCGGAGGCGGGGGGACAGGTCCGATACGGAGGAGGATGGACTTGCGGGGGCGCCAAGTACGGTGTCGGGGTAGTCACGGATCATGAGGGCGAGCGCGACGGCACCACCACCCGTCGCCGTGATCTTGTTATGTCGGAGCGATAATTTCGCAAGGACGATGTACGAACCGCGCGCGCTGGAAGACGCTTCAAAGCTTCACGTCCAATTGGACTCGTGATCAATAATTAAATGTGTCTCCACATGCGGAATTCGTGAGAAAATGCAGCCCCAGATTTGGCCGCTCTGAAGTCTTCGCGCAGCGTGCGCGCACCACTGCCAGCGTTTCCCCAATTCACTGTGCTCGAGCTCGGTGAGGCAGTATGGATTCAGAAGGTGCTCTTGTCTTTCTGTCGGGGCGCCGAACAACGTAATGATGTGCCTATCAGCCGAACAGTTGCATTCATGGGCAGACTCGGAATCTCTTGCGGCCTTTCAGGAAAAAGGGAACACAGAGGAGGCGATCGACCCTGATCGTGAAGTACTCCAAGTTTGCCCACCCGGCCACTCCATACAATCAGTCCCTCCGACTCACCCCGCGATTGGTCCCCGTGGTAGCTCCAACCAATTCGGAGCGACGAGCGATCTCGAGCGAGCTATTGTCCTCTACCGAGAAGCACTCGATATTCGCCCGCAAGGACACCCTGCACGGTCATCGTCGTTGAACAGCCTTGCCGTTGGTCTCTCCATTCGGTACCAGCAGCGAGGGACAATAGAGGACCTCGACGAAGCCATCGTCCTCGGCCGAGAAGCTCTCGCGCTTCGCCCACGAGGACACCGAGGTCGGTTGGTGTCTTTGAACAACCTTGCAGTTGATCTATCTACTCGGTACAAGCAGCTCAGCCGCATAGATGACCTCAACGAGGCCATTGTCCTCGAGCGAGAAGTACTTGACCTCTGCTCACATGGACACCCAGACCGGTCGATGTCTTTGAACAACCTTGCAATTGGTCTGTCCACTCGGTACAAGCAGCTCAGCCGCATAGAGGACCTCAACGAGGCCATCACGACGCTGGAGATGGTTGGAGATGACGCATCGAGTGCCGGGAAACAGGACGAAGCGGTTGCAACTTACTCTGCTGCGTTGTCGCTCGGTCCCACAGTTCCCAACGCTGTCATGATCAAGTGGGCGAACGTGATATTGAAACGTGGCTCAGCGCTTGATGTATTGAGTGCTGCAACCAAGGTTTGCTCTCCGTGATGGTTCAGAGATGGATAGTGACTCTTTTTCGGCTTAGTTCAAGGTTCCGAGGTTTGTCGTCCACCGCGTCATTTGCGACATTCTAGAAGGCGTTGGTCGCCTCACGGAGGCGGTCGAGTGTTTTCTACTAATGCAGAGCGAGCTACTAGAGGACGCAGGTGTGCACAACGAGCTAGCGGAATGGGCATTTGGTGAGTGGTTGCAGCCGCAAATGCCCATCGCTCTTGGTACCCTAACATTCCGTACTAGATTTCAAAGCGCGCTGTTTGAAGGCATTAGAACAGAACGGAGATGTCGCTATGGACTCTGCGTCATACGAGGACGCTGTTGCTCGCTACTCTGCAGCTCTGAGCCTCGATCCTTCATCGGCAGTTCTGTTGACCAAGCGAAGCAAAGCACGAGCTGAGATTGGATCATGGGAAGGTGCGTTGCAGGATGCCGATGCGGTACGTGTATCTTAATTTACAGCGGAGCAAAACAATCAATATGATCCCAGGTGATCAAACTCGATCCATCATCTCCATTTGGCCACGAGAGAATGTATGCAGCACTGTTTGGCGCTCACCGCTATGCTGAAGCAATTGATGCGTATAACAATATGCTCCTGATCCTTGAAAAATCGCTTGATCCTGTTGTTCGGGGTAAATATTTTCCGACCTTCCATGAAGGCATCGACTAAGTATCGCTCGCGCCTCGCAGAATTGCGTAAAAACTATGTAAAGCCTTGGCAAACGAAGGCGGCTATTTGCGGTGCTGTCCAGCGGACTCAAGTACTGGTGTGTCTGATCGACCCTCACTAGCCCACTTTTGTCTCAACTCTCTGAGTCTTTCAGTGGCAGACTACTGAGGGGAAACCAGTCGAGGTTGACCAGCGCGCATTGGTTCACAAAGTCCTCGCACGCTATTCAGGCGAGTTTACTTGTAAGTGGACCACTCATTTTAAATTTCTCGTTGTCAATATTCCCGATATCTTCATCATGCCAGTGTTTTGGCAACTGCTTCAGAACTCCGACGATGCCCAATCTTCCACTGTCGAGATTCACTTCGAGACCGCTATGTCAAGGGAGGCGGACAATGGTCCACTGGTTCTACCCAATGTAAGATTTTCCCATGTGAGAGAGCGTGTTCTCGTGTGTCGGCCTGATTTCACTTTTTATTCAGATTATGCGATGGACCTTCAAGAATGATGGGAAATTGTTCACACCGGAAGATTGGACCCGACTCGCGAAGATCGGTGTGTCATTTACCTCCCGAAGCACAGACTTTCATACAACTTGTTTCGCACAGCCATGGTTAATCTAGACCCAGTGAAGGTTGATGCATTTGTTGTCGGTGAGTCATTTGATTGCTCTGGAAGTAACAGACCATTGAATATTCTCCCACAGGTTTATACAGCTTGTTTTCAGTGACCGACAACCCAGTTGTGTCTTCTGGAGGTAGGTCAGGCTTTCCTTTCGGTATGAAGTTGGTATGAAGACAGTTGAAGGGTATGCGATGGAGTTCTACTGGAAAGACGAAATGGACTGGAAAGACGAGGCGGATCGGGTAAGGAGACCACTGAGTTCACCGGTCTACATCCTCATTCAGACATAAGATATTTGTCCGCCAATCGGAGGGAACATCGTCTCCATGGACGATATTCGTGATTCCGCTACGAGAGCCTGGTCCGATACCAGAAGCAATCGATCTAATGCGATTTCTCGCGACGTCTATCACATTTATGGTACACCTTGAGAGTGTAGCAGTTTTTCTCGACGAGAATTGCATTGGACGCATCGAGAAGACCCCAGGACCCGCTGAAAACATCGACCTTCCTGATGCATTGAACCACTCTAGCCCCTCGGAGACAATGGTTGTGACTCGGCTCCAACGTCATCGTAGGTCTCGCTCAGGCTGTAAAATGCTTCTTTTTACTATGGCATTGAACCAGGATTCACGATTCAAGCTAATTCCCCGATTGAGGTTCAGGAATCATCGTCGACAGAAATTCCTTCTTTCTCTGGACAGTGTGGCTTGTCCCCTGCAAGTCAATCACTGCTACCTCCGCTCGACACTGCCACTCTCCGATTGCGAACCGGGGATCCTACACGTCTTTATACGGCCGGACTAGATCTGACCGTATTTTGTGTAGAGTTGGACGTCAATGTGACCGAGAAGCTCTCGAAAGAACTAATTCGGTGTACAACTAAGAAGCCACCTGCTCGGCTCGAGTATAGCTTGGTTTATGTGGGTCCTTTTGGCTCGGTTGCTCGGTGTTGGGACTTACAGATCAGCCATGTTTAGACTGGGAAAGACGATTATGATCGGAGCTTGGCTCAGGAGCACCAGCCTCTCCTGCCTATATTTCAAGGGCTTCGTGCAGATTTGAACGGGTCTGTAATCTTGGTACCAACCACGGACATCTTTACTGATCCGAAACTAGGGCATTGTATCCGAGGATCTTCATTGTTCGTGTACCACTCCCTGTCCTCCT
>Ga0307508_10005525_pt1 | contig 12009 bp, 6 predicted proteins | sample 9_EM_MG_FD_203089 | JGI IMG/M metagenome (GOLD analysis project Ga0307508, IMG submission 203089) | Populus trichocarpa ectomycorrhiza microbial communities from riparian zone in the Pacific Northwest, United States - 9_EM | ecosystem: Host-associated > Plants > Roots > Unclassified | place...
CTTCCTCGGCGATTCGGACATCACCAACGAGCTGCCGCAGCGCCGCGACGTGGCGATGGTGTTCCAGAGCTACGCGCTGTACCCGCGGATGACGGTGCGCAAGAACATGGCGTTCGGGCTCCGGATGCGCGGCACCGAGCGCGCCGAGCGCGACCAGCGCGTGAACGCCGTGGCCAGGACGCTCGGCCTCGAGCCCCTGCTCGAGCGCCGCCCGGCCGCCCTGTCCGGTGGCCAGCGCCAGCGCGTGGCGATGGGCCGCGCCATCGTCCGCGAGCCCCGCGTGTTCCTCATGGACGAGCCGCTCTCGAACCTGGACGCCAAGCTCCGGGTGACGGTGCGCGCCCAGCTCACGCTGCTCCACCAGCGCCTCGGCGTCACCACGGTGTACGTCACCCACGACCAGATCGAGGCGATGACGCTCGGCCAGCGCGTCGCCGTGCTCCGCGACGGTCGGCTGCAGCAGTTCGATACCCCGCGGGCGCTGTTTCGCGAGCCCGTCAACCTGTTCGTCGCCGCGTTCATCGGCTCGCCGTCGATGAACTTCGTCTCGGCGACCCTGGCCGGCGGCAAGCTCCGCTTCGCGGGCCAGAGCATCGCGCTGCCGGCCGGGTCGGCGCTGGCCTCGGCCGATCGCGAGGTGATCCTGGGCGTGCGCCCGACCGCGTTCGGCCCGCCGGGCGTCGAGGGCTGGGTGCAGCTGACCGTGACCCCGGCCGTCGTCGAGGAGCTCGGCGACGAGCGCTACGTGCTGTTCGACCTCGACGCCCCGCGGGTCGACACCGAGGCGACCCGGGCGGCGTTCGATGCGCGCTCGAGCGACGACTCGCTGCTCCTGTCCGACGAGGCGCGCGCGCGGTTCACGATCCGGCTGCCGGCCGACACCCCGCTGCCGATCGGCAAGCCGATCACGGTGAGCGTCGATCCGCACCGGCTGTACTTCTTCGATCCGGAGACCGGCGCGACGCTGCGCTGACGCCAGCCCTACGGGCAGCCCGCCTGCGGGCCCGCCGTCGCGTCGAGCGTGCCGACGTGGGCGCGGCTGCGATAGCTCAGCCCGTAGCCGAACGCGAACTGCGGGTCGTACACGGCGTCGCCGACGTTGACGCTGGTCTGGCACGCCGAGCGCGGCCACGACACCGGCAGCTTGCCGCGGAAGTCATGGGCGATCGAGCCGTTGCGCGCGCGGAACAGCACGTCGGCCACGCCCCCGCCTTCGGTCCCGGGCAGCCAGGCGGCGACGAAGGCGTCGGACAGGTTCAGCTCGGTGTTCACGAACAGCGCGCGCCCCGACACCAGCACGGTGACGACCGGAACGCCGTGGCCGGTCACGGCCCGGAGCACGGTGCGGTCCTCGGGCTTGCGCACGCCGAGCTCGAGCGTGCGCAGCGAGGTGTCGGTGGAGTCTCGGTTGCCCAGCGCGGTCGCCACGTCGCCGAAGTTCTCGGAGTACGGCGTCTCGCCGATGATCGCGATGACCGCGTCGAAGTCGTTCACGTTGACCCCGGCGGCGTCGATGCTGTAGGTGACGTTCGCGGCGCCCACCTTGTCGCGGATCCCGGCCAGGATGGTCTCGCCGTTGGGGAAGTCGGCGTTGACGTTGCTGTCGTTGGGCCCGAACGTCCACGGTCCACCCTGCCAGGTCAGCGACCAGCCGCCGGTCTGGTTCTGCAGGCTATCGGCGTTCTTGCCGACGACCAGGATCCTGCGGTCGGTGCGCAGCGGCAGGACGGCGTTGTTGTTCTTGAGCAGGACCAGCGACTCGCGCACCGCGCGGCGGGCGAGGCTGCGGTCGACGAGGTTCGCCGGATCGTTGGCGAGCTTGCGCGCCGAGGGCCGGGGCTCCTCGAACAGGCCGGCGCGCAGCTTGACGCGCAGGATCCGCGTGACCGCGTCGTCGATGCGCGACATCGGGATGGCGCCGGCCCGCACGTCGGCGACGGTGTTGGGGATGAAGGTCCGCCAGTCCTGCGGCACCATGAACAGATCGATGCCCGCGTTGACGGCCTGCGGGCAGTGATCGTTGGTGCAGCCGGTGACCTGGCCGATCGCGTTCCAGTCCGAGACCACCAGGCCGTCGAACCCGATCTTCTGCTTGAGGATCTCGTTGACGAGGTGCTGGTTGCCGGCGTCCTTGCCCTGGTCCTGCCAGCTGAAGAACCCCACCATCACGGTCTGCGCGCCGCTCGCCAGCGCGCCGAAGTAGCCCTGCGCGTGGAGGTTCATGAGCTCGGCCTCGGACGCCAGGACGTTGCCCTGATCGATGCCCTGGGTCGAGCCGCCGTCGGCGATGTAGTGCTTGGCCGTGCTGATGATGCCGCGGAACGCCGTCCCGCCGTCGTTGATCGACATGAGGCCCTCGGTCATCGCGCTGGCGTACGCGCGCACGATGCTGGGGTCCTCGGACCACGACTCGTAGCTGCGGCCCCAGCGATCATCTCGCACCACGGCCAGGCAGGGACCGAAGGTCCAGTCCTGCCCGGTGGCGCGGACGGCGCGCTGGGTCGCCGCGCCGATGTCGCGCATGAGGCACGTGTCGCGCGTGGCGCCGAGCCCGATGTTGTGCGGGTAGAGCGTCGCGCCGAACACGTTGCTGTTGCCATGGACCGCGTCGATGCCCCAGAACGTGGGGATCTTGACCCGCGTGGCGCCGTGCCGCCCGGGTACCACCACGACCGGCGAGGCATCCCAGATCGCGTCGGCGAGCGCGATCCAGTCGCCGACCGCGGCGTGCTTGTTGGACTCGGGCCACGACCCGCCGCCGTTCAGGATCGAGCCGACGGCGAGGCGGGTCAGATCGGCCACCTGGTAGGACGCGGTGGTGGCGTCCCACAGGCTACCGATCTCGCCCTGCGTCATCTGGCCCACCTTCTGCTCGAGCGACATCGCGGCGACGACACTCCGGATCCAGGCCTCGTCGGCCGCCGTGGTCCGGATCCGGCTGTGGATGCGCGGCCAGTCGGCGTAGTGCGGCGCGGGGGCGATGCGGGAGCACGCATCGCCGCGCTCGCCGACGGCGTCGGTGTCGAGGAGGTTCGATGTCGCGGAGCCCTGGATCGGTTGCCCGCCTTCGACGGTGTCGGCCGCCGCGGCCGGCCCGACGTCGGTGCCCGGCGAGATCGCGGGCTCCGGTGTCCCGCAGGCATGGAAGGTTGCCGACAGCAGCAAGGCGCCGAATACCGGCCAGCGAGACGTGGTGATGTTCATTGTGGTCCTCCGTGAGGGTTACGGCCAGCCCGCGCGTACGGCGCCCATTCGCTCATGACGTCCCCGGCGCCGCGCGCGCATCAGGACACGACGCTGTCCACGCGGACGTTTGCGTGCGTGGGTCCGGCGACCCGCCGGATCGACCGGATCCTGGTCCAAGCGTCGTCGCCCGGCAAGTTGTCGTGGCGATGATACGGTCCAGAACACGATGACGCGGCGTGGCGACGTGGCGCGGCGCGGCGTGAGTGGCCACGCACCGGTCTCGCGCCGATGCACCCGGTTCGGGTCGCGCGCAGAACGTAAGCCTGCCGGCGCAAAATGGCTGTTTCGCGACCGCTCGCGAGGAGCCGGACTGCTCGCCACGCGCAAAGCCGCCCTCGCGAGCTTGACCTCACACTTGATCGTCAACCCGCGAGTGCACAAGAAGCATTGACGGGGGCCGCATGCTCAATTATGGTCAGGCCACGAAAGACAACGTTGTCATTCGTGGGCATCCCTTGCGGATGACGTGCAGCCGTGCGCCTGCGCGCTCCCGCCATCTTCGACATCGAAGAAGTCGACGAGATCGCCCGGGAGTTGGTCCGGGAGTCGATCACCAATTCGATCAGGAGCGCGATCTGACAGACAACCGACTGGTGCCGGGCCATGCAGGGTGCTTGGGATCCAAACCGAGAACAGGAGACTTGTCATGCAAATCGAGAAACACAGTCAGGGTCGGCGGGGGAGGGCCGCACAGCTGTCTCCGTTGGTTGTCTCGTGTCTGCTGTCGCTGGCTGGTTGCGCGCCGCCGGGAGTCGATGACGGCAGCAATGCCACAGGCGCCGCGAGCAGTGCCATGGTGACCGCGTCCTCCGAGGGCAGGGAGCGGCCCGACAGCCGGTTCGTGACCGTCGACGGGACCTCGTTCCGGCTCGACGGCAAATCGTACCACTTCGTCGGCGCCAATTACTGGCAGGCGATGAACCTGGCCAGCAAGGGCGCCGGTGGCAATCGCCGGCAGTTCCTGCGTGAGCTCGACGAGATGAAGGCGCAGGGCATCACCAACCTGAGGATCGTCGCGGCCTCCGAGGGGCCCGACACCGAGCCCCTCCGCATCGTGCCCGCCTTGCTCCAGGCGCCCGGGGTCTACAACGAGGATCTCCTCGACGGCCTCGACTTCGTCCTCAAGGCCATGCGCGACCGCGACATGAAGGCGGTCATGACGATGGGCAACATGTGGCACTGGAGCGGTGGCTTCGGTCAGTACCTCGTGTGGGCCGGGGTCGCCAGCTCGATCCCCTATCCGCCGCCGCGCCCGGGTGGGGACTGGGACGAGTACCAGCGGTTCGCGGCGCAGTTCTACGGCAACGCCACGGCGGTCTCGATCTACCTCGACCATGTCGAGAAGATCGTGAACCGGTTCAACAAGTACACCGGGACGTTCTACAAGGACGAGCCGGCGATCATGTCGTGGGAGCTCGCCAATGAGCCGCGCGCGCTGAGCCACGTCGACGCCTACCTGGTGTGGGTCGCGACCACGTCCCGGCTCATCAAGGCGCTCGATCACAATCACCTGGTCACCACGGGCAGTGAAGGCGATACCTCCGACCCGCACTACTCGGGCACCGAGTACCTGCGTGACCACTCGTTCTCCACCATCGACTACGGGACGACGCACGTGTGGGTCCAGAACTGGGGCTGGTACGATCCGCTGCGCCCGGATGAGACCTACGCCCCGGCCGTGGCCCTGGCCGAGAGCTACATCGACAGCCACGTCGCCCGGACGGTCACGCTGAACAAGCCGATCGTGTTCGAGGAGTTCGGCCTGCCCCGCGATCTCCAGAGCTTCGACCCGGTGTCGCCGATCACCATGCGCGATCGCTACTACACCGAGATCTTCAGCCACTTCTTCGGCTTCGCACAGCACGACGCGGTGGCGGGGACCAACTTCTGGGCGTACGCCGGCGACGCCAGGCCGGTCCCGCCGTTCGGGCTCTACTGGCAGCCCGGGGATCCGTTCGTGGGCGATCCGCCGCACGAGCTGCAGGGCTGGTACAGCATCTACAACACGGACACCTCCACCCTCGGCATCGTGAAGCATTTCTCGAACCTGATGAGCGGTCTCGACCGCCGGCGAGACGACGACAGGTAGCGATCTCCCTGCGCCCTCGTCCTTGACTTTCGAGCGACCGATCGTGATTCTGCGTTCGTGGTCGGTCGAACTGGCAGGCCGACCAAACGCCGGAGCGGCGCACGACCCACCATGGTCGACGTTGCGCGGCGCGCGCGCGTCAGCCTGAAGACGGTTTCGCGGGTCGTCAACGGCGAGGCCGGGGTCACCGACACGACCGCCGAGCGCGTTCGCGCGACCATCGAAGCGCTCAGCTTTCGCCGCCATGAGGGCGCGGCGCACCTGCGGCGCGGGTCGACGACGACCAGCCTGGGCGTCGTGCTCATGGACGTGGCCAACCCGTTCTACTCCGCGCTGACCCGCGCGGTCGAGGAGGTCGCGTTCCGCCACGGCTTCCTGGTGTTCGCCGGGTCGTCCGACGAGGACGTGGCCCGAGAGCGCCAGCTCGCGCTCGCGCTGTGCGCACGCCGGGTCGACGGCCTGCTCGTCGTTCCGGCCGGGTCCGATCAGAGCTACCTCCGCCCCGAGGTCAACGCCGGGACCCCGGTGGTGTTCGTCGATCGTCCCGGCGTGGGCCTCACCGCCGATGCGGTCCTCGTCGACAACGCCGGCGGCGCGCGTGCCGCGGTCGAGCACCTCGCGCTGCACGGCCACCGCCGGATCGCGTTCCTCGGCGACAACCCGGCCATCTACACGGCGCGCGAGCGGTTGCGCGGCTACGAGCAGGGCGTGGCCGCCCTGGGACGGCCGAGCGATGGTCACCTGGTCGAGATGGGGCCGCACTCGCCGCAATCGGCGTACACCGCGCTGCTGCGGTTCCGGTCGGAGCGCCATCCGCCCACCGCGCTGGTCACCGGCAACAACCGGATCACGCTCCTGGTGCTTCGCGCGCTCGCCACGATGCGCAAGTGGCGCCCGGCGCTCGTCGGGTTCGATGATCTCGAGCTCGCCGATCTGCTGCGTCCCGCGCTCACCGTCGTGGAGCAGGACGCATCGGCGCTGGGCCGGACCGCGGCCGAGCTCCTGTTCTCCCGGCTCGCCGGGGACCGGCGGCCGATCCAGCGGGTGGTGCTCCCCACCCGCCTGGTCCCGCGCGGCTCCGGGGAGGTCCGGCCGTGAACCACGGCCGATCGTGACCTCGACGATCTCGGGCCTGCGACGAGCGGTTCCGGGCGGTTCGAACCGCTTCAGGCCCGGTTCAGCTTCGGTCGAGCCGGCCGAGCGCGTAGGCGTACGCGCCGAGCGCGATCGCCGCGGTCGTTCCGAGCCGCGTGACGCCCACCCCGGTCAGCTTCTGGGGCGAGTAGGCGATGGTCCGCGTGGTTCCCGGGACCGGCAGATCGCGGATCTCGGCGCCCACCAGGGCGGATAGCCCGGCAGGATCGTCCAGGTCGAGCACCCTCGCCGGCAGGCGGTCGACCGGCCCCGAGGAGGTTTCGAGTCGTCCGTTCAGCTCCTCGAGCAGCGCCGGGCGGAACCACCGGGCCGCGCCGCTGATCCCGCCCCCCAGCACGACCAGGCCGTCGATCAGCGCGACCGCGTTGGCGATCGCGTCGCCGGCCACCTGGCCCAGCCGGCGGAACGCCTCGCGGGCTGCCGGGCGGTCGCCCGGCGCGGTGCCGGCCGCGATCTCGGCGATCAGCCGGGGCTCAGGGACATCGTCGGGGCACAGGCCGGCGATCGTGGCGTAGCTGTTGCGGACTGCGCGGATGCTCACCCCCTCCTCGGTCACGCGCTGCCGTTCGTCGCGGTGGCGCGTCATCCAGATCTGGCCGGCCGCGGAGTTATCGCCCAGGACGAGGCGGTGGTCGATGACGACGCCGCCGCCGAACCCGGTGCCGAGCGTGAAGCCGAGGAGGTTGCCGAACCGGCGCGTGCTCCCTGCGGCGGCGAGTTTGCCGTTCACGAACGGCAGGAGCCCACCGAGCGCCTCGCCGTAGGCAAACAGCGCCCCGTCGTTGTTGACGAACGTGGGGAGCCCGAACTTCGCCTCGAGCATCGGACCCAGGGGAACACCGCCCCGGAAGCCCTTCAGGTTGGGGAGGTCGCCGATGATGCCGCGCTCGTAGTCGGCCGGTCCCGGAAACGCGAGCGACAGCGCCACGACCTTTGGCGCGATGGCCGCCTGGATCACGGCAAACCCGTCGGTGATCTGGCCGAGGCTGCGCTCGAGGTCGTCGCCGAACGACGGCAGCGTGTGCGGCGTCGCGAGCAACGCCCGGCCGCCCTGGATGGCGTTGAAGCGAAAGCTCGTCCCGCCGGCGTCGAGCACCAGGACAACACGTCGGTCGCGTAAGGCGTCGGCCATCACCGCAACAACAGCGCTGGAGCGGGGTCGTACTGCACCCAGGTGATCATCAGGAGTCGAACATCCCTCCTGGCTCCATGCTCGCATTTCCCCTGCACGATCGGTAGGGGTTTCTTGCACGATATCGCGCTCGCGACGCGGCGAACAGACCTCAGCCTCGTGAGGCATGGCTCGCACGTTCCACGCAGCGACGACTTCCATTCGTTGCTCTGGATTCGAAAAGCAGGAGTCGTCATTACAGGCGTGCGCCCGCCGCCGCTGCCTCGAAATGCGCCGGCTAGGCCTTCGCGCTCGGCGGGCAGCGCGCGAAGTACTCGGCCGCGAGTGGCTCGAGCTCGGCCGGGAACGGATCGTCGAGCCCGTCGCTGACTGCCAGGAGCCCGCCGATCCAGAGCGCGGTGTAGTAGGCCTGGAGGTTGGCGTCGAGATCGCTGACCATGCCCGGTGGATCGGCCGCGGCGCGGCTCGCCGGGGGCACCCTGGGGTAGCGGCGGGCGTCCAGGTGCTGCCACCCGCCGGGGCGTACCTGTCCGCGGGTATGGCTCGACCGGCCGGTGCCGGATCACCGGCACGTCGTGTGCGGCAGGCAGCGCGAGCACAGCCAGTAGCAGTCGGGGTCGTCGCAGCCCGCCAGGCCGTCGCCGTCGAGGTCCTCGCCGGGCTTGCACGACTCGAACGGCGTCGCGCTGGTCCGCGCCAGGGTCGCGAGGAAGCTGCCGGCGTTGGAGCGTCCCACGACCAGCACGCTGCCGTCGACCGGGTTGTAGGCGGTCCACGACGCGAACAGCTCGGCCATCGGCGCCGGCGGCAGCTTGATCCAGTCCGTGGCGATGCGCTCCCAGGTGTCGCCGGACGACCGCTCGATCGCGATCACGCCGCCGGCCCGCTGATCGCTGACCAGCACGTTGTCACCGGCGTTGATGCTACCGGGGATGACCTCGATCGGGACCCACGTGCGGTCGCGCAGCTCGTACAGCGGGGTGGAGAACGGATCGTCGGAGACCCGGGCGGCCATGACATCGCCACGCCGCGCGTCCCATGCCGCGGCCCTGACCTGGCCGCTGGTCGACGGTGGGTCGAGGAGGACCCACGCCGCGTCGCGGTCGCCCAGGCTCCACAGCTCGTCGGAGGTGGCCAGGAGGATCCGACCATGCTCTGGATCGTACGTCGCAGCGCTCCTGGTGCAGGGCATGGCGCCCGTGGACAGGGGGGCGATCCAGGTCCAGGCCGTGCCGTCGAAGCTCCAGGTGTCGGCCTGGCGGTCGCGCGGCGCGCAGTCCGCGACGCTGTGCGGCGACGTGGTGACCGGCCGTTCGGCGTACAGCACGGTGGCTGCTCGCCCCGGCGAGTACACGACATGCTGGTCGAGCCCCCCGGTGGGGGTGGTGGCCATCGCGATCCGCCGCCAGCCGTCGTCGGTCAGCGTCCACGCCTGCGTCGCCGAGTCAGCCTCGTCGAGGTGAGGGTTGTCGAACACCACGAACCGGCGGGTGAGCGGGTCGTAGGTCGCGCCGATCGGGCTGAACGGCCCGGTGGCGGCGTTCAGCGACCAGTCGTCGTGCCAGCTGCAGAGCTCCGCAGCGTTGCTGGCGACCAGCGCGAGCGCCGCCGAGCCCCGATCGTAGTACAGCGGCAGCGATCCGTCGACGGTCTCGCAGCGGCACGGCGCGCCGGTCGCGATCACGGTCCACTCGGTGCCGATGCGCTCGTACGTGTTCTGGCTCAGGTTGTCGAACGCCACCAGGTGACCGCGATCCGGATCGAACGCCAGCGAGACCTCCGGTCCGAAGCTGGTCGGCGAGGTCGCCCATGCGTCGCCGTCATACGTCCACTCGACGCCGGTCCGGGTCTCGATCACGACCTCGGCAGCCGCGGCGTCGAACGCGGCGGTCGAGGTCCCGAGCGTGCCGGGGAGGATCGCGCCCTGGCGCCAGGCGCCGGTCGCATCGATGGTCCACGTCCGGCTGGTCTCGCTCGGGCCGGCCTCGACCACCACCAGCTCGTGCCGCGCGGCGTCGTAGGCGGCGGCGACCCTGGGCGCCATGGCCTCGATCGACGGTCCTCCGCGGGTGTCGACCGGGAGCCAGCGCTCGCCGGTCCACCCGTACAGCTGCATCGCGTTCTCGAGGTCGCCAGCGATCGCTTCCACCTGCCGGCGATCCGGATCATAGAACACCGCATCAGGACCCATGAGCAGCTGGAACAGGGTCCATCGCGTGCCATCCCACTCCCACGTGCCTTGCAGGCCGATCGACACCAGCCGTCCGCGCGCGGCGTCATACGCCGTGGTGCTGGCGTCGATCGAGCCCGGCGCCAGCGCGGTGCTCGGCGACCACGCCGCGCTCTCGGTGGTACAGCGAGAGTCGCAGCCATCGTGCGAGATCAGATCACCGTCGTCGCACTGCTCTCCGGGGTCGACGAATCCGTTGCCGCAGGTCTCGGTCGATCGGCAGTCACCGCTGCACCCGTCCCCCGAGATCTGATTGCCATCATCGCACATCTCGCCGGGCTCGACGACGCGATTGCCGCAGCCGCGCGCCAGGCACACCCGATCGAAGCAGCCGCCGCTGACCGGGCCGGCCGTGCAGTCGGCTCCGTCCACCGCCTCGCCGCACACCACGAGCTGATCCGGCGCCACGCAGCTGTGGTGGACCTCGTCACAGCGGTCGCTGCCCGGACATGCCAGGCCGTCCGCGCACATGACCAGGTTGGATTCGATGCACCCCGTCCCCGCGACGGCCAGCACGACTGCGAATCTCCACATGCTCATAATCTAGCGGCGAAACCTGCACAGTCATCCTCGATCGCGCGATCGTCGCCAGTCCCGTCATGCCGCCAGAATATCGCTGTGTAACCGGCGCCGACATGACTTCGGTATTGCACCGATGTTCTCATGTCCGCACAAGACTACATTGCTCCCGGTGGGGGCGATGGCTACGCTGGTAGTGGTGGCGGACCCCCACGGCCCGGTGACGATCGCCTACGCCGCCCCGGCGCTTGCCGCGACCGCCGGCACCGAGGTCCTCGCACCCGGGACGATGTTCGCGAGGCGCGATCCGCGCACGGCGGCGGGCCGCCACCGGGCAAGCTCGCGCTCCGCGCTCGACTTCACGAAGAACCCGCAGATCGGGCGCTTCGGCCTGATCCGCGAGCTCGCCCGCGGCGGGATGGGCCAGGTGTTCCTGGCGCGCGACACCAAGCTCGGGCGCAAGGTCGCGATCAAGTTCCTGCTCTACGCCGACCCGACGTTCGTGGGCCGGTTCCTGATCGAGGCCCGGGCGACGGCGCAGTGCACGCACGAGAACATCGTCACGATCTACGAGGTCGGCGAGCACGACGGCCTGCCGTACATGGTCCTCGAGTACCTCGAGGGCAAGACCCTGCTGCAGATGCTCGAGAGCCCGCTGCCGGTCCGGCAGTTCACCGAGATCATGCTCGCGGTCGCGCGCGCGCTCGAGCGGGCGCACGAGCACCGGATCGTCCACCGCGACCTCAAGGCGAGCAACATCTTCGTCACGACCCGCGGCCAGGTGAAGGTCCTCGACTTCGGGATCGCCCGGATGTTCGAGGTCCCGGAGCCGGTGGTCGAGCGCGTCGTGCCAGCGGCCGTGGCGCCGGAGGTGCTGAGGCCCAGCGCCACCGAGCTGCGCCAGGACACCATCACGCAAGTCGGCACCTTGCTCGGCACCTTGCCGTACATGTCGCCCGAGCAGTGGGGTGCCTCGGAGGTCGATCACCACACCGACGTCTGGGCGGTCGGCATCCTGTTCTGGCGCGCGCTCGCCGGCGCCCACCCGGCCGGCGCGCTGTCGCAGGACCAGCTCCGCGACTGCCTGCTCGCGCTCGACACGCCGCTGCCGAGCCTCGCGACCCGCGATCCCATGCTGCCGGGTGAGCTGGTCGCGATCATCGATCGCTGCCTCGCCAAGGACAAGCGGCGCCGCCCCGACGCGACCGAGCTCGTCGCCGCGCTGCAGCGCTTCCTCGCCCCGAGCGTCGATCGCGCCAGCCGCGGCGAGGCGTGCCCGTACCGCGGCCTCGCGGCGTTCGGCGAGGCCGACGCCAAGTACTTCTTCGGGCGGTCCAACGAGATCCGGACCGCGATCGCGCAGCTCGACACCTGGCCGCTGCTCGCCGTGGTCGGTCCCTCGGGGGTCGGCAAGTCGTCGTTCGTCCACGCCGGGCTCGTGCCGGCGATGCGTGCCACCGCGGACAACTGGCAGGTCCGCGTGCTGCGGCCGGGGCACGCGCCGCTGCAGCGCCTCGCCGGCATGCTCGACGATCTGCTGCCGACCGGTCGGCCGGGGTCCGACATGCTCGCGCAGCTCCACGGCTCGCCGGGGCTGTTCGGCGAGCTGATCCGGAACGCCGCGGCGCAGCGCAACCA
>Ga0307508_10005526_pt1 | contig 12008 bp, 6 predicted proteins | sample 9_EM_MG_FD_203089 | JGI IMG/M metagenome (GOLD analysis project Ga0307508, IMG submission 203089) | Populus trichocarpa ectomycorrhiza microbial communities from riparian zone in the Pacific Northwest, United States - 9_EM | ecosystem: Host-associated > Plants > Roots > Unclassified | place...
TAGCACGAGTTGACTTAGGTTATTTTTTTAAAAATTTCATTATTCAAGATTGAGTTGATTGAGAATTAAATTTTATAATTTATGTTTCGATTTGTTTTCTAATAAATTATCATGATCTCATGAACATGGTTACGTATCTGATAGGTTGATCCAGGTCAAATTAATATGTTGTCATCTTAATATTTTAAAAAAATGATATCGTCTTGAATTTTTTTAATCAAACTATATTTTTACCAACTATATAGCTTCTTCAAGTTGACTGAGTAACATCAAGTCAATACTCATACTATTAAAATTTTTTTTTTCTAGATAGAAACTTAGCAATGCTTAAATATATTTTTTAATGTTTAAATTTTTTAATCAAACCCGAAACATATTGCGGGCAATTATACAGTAAATTCTATAAACTAAGACGAAGGATTACCTCATTTCCCTCGAGTTTTGAAGGAATGGTGCCTTTAACGATGGTTGTTGCCAGGCCCTCAAAGATGAATGTTTTTCCGACTAGACTCCAGGATCACACCTATAAGACATGGTTTATTTTTCCTTCTTTTGCAGTGTATTTGCATGACACGCTCAATCTGTTTTTGCCGTCCCGCGACTTGCTCCAACTTGTCCTGTAAAATGCCATTTAAACAAAACACGTTCAGTACTGTAATGGAAGCTAGTTCATGATCAGTCATCATTGATTCCACAATAACATGCGAGAACGAGAAATCGGATTTACATTTACCTTCAAAGGTTGCGTCTCTCTCGAGTCTCGAGCCTCTCCATTGTAAATTTAAAATAAGATTATAAAATGATTTTTTTAAAAAAAAAGTTGTGTGCACACTTCTGGATATCATTTATAGATGGGCAGTCACTTTCAAAAACCAAATCTGTCAACAATTACATACTTGCGTATGGGTTGAGATATTCCTAAAAATTCATTCACCGATACTAATTATACTGTTAGAATCCAAGCATATTTAACTTTAAATTTCTTTTGGATCTGGTGCATTAGGTAAAAAATGATTTTTCTGTTATATGCAAAACATGGATATCAGAGCCCGCAATGATCATCCCAACGCAGCATTACAAATCAATATCTCTAATCATTAATTAGAAAGGGTACAGCTTCCCAAGAGCCCAATTCTTGCATAGATGCTTGTGATCTTTAATTTCTACTCCAGGTGCATATATGCCATGCCGGGGATGTGACCTTAACTTGCATAGAATTTTATATATATATATATATATAGATGTCCGGACCAGTTTATGCACATCTCGACTAATTTATCGAGACCCTAAAGTTAACGATCATATAAGCCTCTAGTGACCTGAGGTTTGTGATACTCGAATTAGTAATTTTTTAAAAACAAAACTAAAATCTAACTAGTTAAACTACACACTTCATGATTGCTTAATTTACTTTTCACTAAACCAACATATGTTTCAACATTAAAATCCACACGTGGAGTTTTCTTCTTTCCTGAATAAACTTTTTCGAAAGTCTTATCTATTTTTTTTTCATTATTCTCCCTCTTGTGAGAGGGTAATGTAGGGGGGAAAAATTGAATTCAATAATAAAATATCTCTTTCAAATATATAAATTTCATTTATTTAATAATTAAATTTAAATTAAATATTACAAATGAATTCAATTATAATAAAAAATTAGTTTCAAATAACTTATAAATGTTTAATTGTGGGTTGTGAGTAGAGAAACACTTTAGATTTTTGCAATGTTTTTCTTTTCTTGTTCTTTTTGTTCCTTAATTTTTCTACATTGGTTATCTAACTTTTTTTCAATGTCACGTTGATTATAGTTTAGTACTTGATTTTCTAATGTAGGTTATTTTAGTAAAAATACCCTTTAAAATAAGATTATATTTGATAAATAAAAATATTTTAAATTAAATTGAAACTTTTTAAAATGAAAACAAAATATTTTTTAAAACGCAAACACTTTTCATCGATGGCAAGTTATTTACATAGAGGTTAAAAACTGTTTTACAATTAATTAAGACTTAAAAATAAATTATTAATACAATTAGAATATTTATTATTTTGACAAGATAAATGAATATAATGTGATTGCAACATGAATGAATGAAAAAAAAATTAAATGGATTCTTTTTATATATAGAAGTACGTACTTGATTGGAAAAAAAAATTGGTGTACCAAAACAAAAGATTAAAATTAAGTTCATATATTGGATTAATAAAAACTGAGAGTTGGTATACTAACTCATAATTTTCCTTTAGTAAGTGTCAACAAAAACGAAGCAATTAGCTGAGTTTGGAGGTAAGCGCATTCAATTAATTAGAAGTTTCAAAAACATTAGTGTACTTAAACAAAAATAGTAGTTAAAATTAATTCATATAATCATTAATTGAGAAATTAATGTATTAATTAATAGTGCAATCGTCCGGCTATAAAAGGAATGCTAAAGAGTCAACGCAATATGATATTTACACGCACAAAGAGTCCAGGCTGAAAAGGAAGTTTTTTCTTTTTTTTTTGTCAACGACTCAAATGAAGTCGACTCCTTGTAGCGATGACCTGGTTGGTCTGGAATCAATCATATCACAGCTGATGCAAATGGATAAGCACGATCGATGGATGCCATAATTATTAAATGTTCTTTAATTATTAGCCTTTGCCTTTGCATGGTCGAATAAAATTGTTTTTTTAAAGTGATTTTTGTCTTAGTAATATTCGGGGAATGATGGAGATTTTTTTTTTTTGGATTTGAGGGAATTCTATTCTCGAAAAACGTACTTTGTGGGTTTAGATGAGCGAGTAAAACCTTGGCTGTTCAAGGCTTTTACAAGAAATATATATCCTGACTCGAACTCGAGATCTGCTGTGCAGATCTCAAATTCTTTATCATCACGCTACGCTCCTTGCGGAATGATAGAGATGCAAAAGTGGATGATGGAAACCTTTCGATGGTACTCTCTGGTGAAAACGAGGAACCTTTTAGTTGCAGTGGGGGGCACATTGGCATGGTGGTAGGGTTTAGGGTTCTTAAAACCATTGTAAGTGCCTCTATTTTCCTTTAATCTAACCAAAGTTCGTATTCTCTTCTACACACCACCATAAATAAGAGGAATAACACAAGCATACTTCTAACCAATACGATTTGCCTTTTTTTTTTTTTTTATTTTGTTTCCTTCAGTTTTTAAATCTAATATTGAATTGACTAGCATTGAAGGTAGGGCACGAGTAGAAAAAAATACTTGTTTCTTTGCTGGTTGAGTGTATATATGCTACAAGAATATTATTTTTATGGAAAACTTTACGAGTAGTATTTTATTAATTATTTTTTAAAGTTTTATTTGAAAAAAAGACAAATAGTGGCAGAAAATAGATAATAAAATCCATGATCTGCTAAAACTGTAAGAATATTTTTATTTAGATTTTTTATTTCCTATATATTTTTGTCCAACTATTTTTTTTTAATATACTAAAAAAATAACTAATAAATATTATAACTTAATTATTCTCCAATCACTGTAAAATTTCTCATATATGAACCTTGGTAGTTAAATAGTACCATGGGAGAGTCGGTGGATTGACTCGATGCAAGTTTTGGGATTTTCTCTCTTTCCTTTTCCTTTTCTTTTTAAAATCGCAAGTGGGTATTTAATTTGTAACTTAATTTCACTCATTTTAAAAGTACGTTGGATGGATTTTATTTATTTATTTATTTTGCCAACAACACATATTTATTTTTTATTAAGAATATAATATAATATTTTTCTGAGTTAACAATATAACTTTTTTATAATAATTTTTAACTTGAATGTAATAAAATTAACATTCTACAATTAAATTATCATAAATAAAAAATACTAAGATGATTATTATAAATTATGACTTTCTATGAAAAATAGTTTTAATTTTAATGTATATTTTATTTTTTCAGTGAAAAAATTATTTTTTAACAAATAAACATGTTATCCAATTTTTCATTCGAAAAAAGAAAATAAAAATAAAAAAAACTATTTTCTATTACTAAATATATCCCAGAATCCGAGAAAACTACTCATCACGAACGGGCTCATCATTGACAAAGACAAATCAACACGTGTCATATTGTCAATGGTCAAATACGTTGACTTTTGATATGGTTCTAGGACCGTCACCGTCCTTTTCTGCCGTACCTCACAATTAAACAAAGTCTCTGCGTTGCAGTTAAAATCGGCAACAGAAGATTCAGTTCAGTTATACCACGTGTCAGATCATGATTCGCTTGTTTCATGGATCCAAATCTCCGTGTGTGACTGTCACCGAGAATCTCACACGCAATCCATTCAGATTCTACGCGCGACTTTCTTGCAGTATTAGCAGAAAAAATAAAGGTAATGTACGTTATACATACTGATATGCAAATACATTAATAATTACATTTTCTTTCTTCCAATATAATAATCCAATATTTAATTAGTGGGTATTCCTTTATTTGCGCTATAAATTCTTAGTTTCAACGATCTTTGGATTGCATTCCATTTCTTGCTACTTTCCTGGACCTTATCTCTGTTTCTTGGGATCTCTTTTTCTACTTTACTGATCAGTTCTTTTGTGTTTCTTGAAGGTTTTGTTTAGATTCTTGTTTTTGGTTTTATTGATTTGTTTTGGACTGCGATTATCTGAAAGTTGAAAAGACCGGAGTTGATTCCAATTATCAATCTTTCTTGCAGGTTAAACTTCGTAGCTTTTTGCTACAAAGATGGTGATGAAAACAAATGGATTCATCGAAGGAGGTTTCCCAGATGAGCTAAAGAGAGTCCTTCGATCAGTAGGATCTGAGTGGGGAGATGTAGTAGATGACATGGAAGCATTGCAGGTGGTGCCTTTGAAGGGGGCTATGACTAATGAGGTTTTCCGGATCATCTGGCCTACAAAGTGTGGTAATCTTAATCGAAATATATTGGTTCGGATTTATGGTGAAGGCGTTGAAGCTTTTTTCAACAGGGATAATGAGATTAGGACTTTTGAGTGCATGTCGAAGCATGGACAAGGCCCTAGGCTTCTTGGCCGGTTTGCTGATGGAAGGGTTGAAGAGTTTATTCATGCTAGAGTAAGTGAAATTGAACTTCTTTCTTAAATTAATGGTGATTTTAAAGTTCAATTATTCTATTTTATTACCAGTTGGCATGTATAAATTATTGCCTTCGTAATTATACATTTTCTTTCTTTCGTTTGCTGAAGTATACTTCTGCTTCACATAAATTTGTAGAAGAACATTTCTGCCCCTGGAGGTTCTAAAAGTGCCCTTTGAACTAAACGAAGGGACACAAATGGAGTTTCAGAGCCCTGTTCCGTTGGATATTGACCTTCTTTCTCAAAAGTCAATCACCAGTAAAGCTGTTGGATTAGTCATTAGAGGTTAAAACCAGGCTCTTATGTACAGTACTGTAGTCTCATCGTGTTTTTCAACTTCCATGAATTTTGGGATTTTCCCATATCTACTTGTATTTTTTTGCAGCAATATTTCATATTTACAGTATGGGATCAGAGTCAAATGGATACTGTTGCCAGCAGTATATGTTGTAGCATGATTGGATTTGGGAGCAATTGCTATGCGTTCTCGGGATTAATAGAAACAAGCTCCGTAGTTTAACTAGCAAATTCACACAACGAATTGTAAAGAGCTTATCTTCAGCCCGAATTCCACGTATTATCGTAAATTAGCTGCTCAACTGATAGAAATTTTTTAATCTGCTCGTGATTCTGTTAGTTTTTAGATTTTAGATTGAACTATGGCTTGGAATCTTGTGTTGGTCTTCTTAGATTAGATTTCAGCTATTAGAGCTTCTAAATTGTGTCTTCATAATAGACTAAATAGTGAAGTCCAATCAAGAATTATTAGGAAACCAGTGCTAAGATAGACACTAGTAATTCTTGTTATACATCAACTGATATTCTGTTTATTTCCCTCTTTTTCCTGGTTGGATGTCCAGACACTATCAGCTGCTGATCTTCGTGACCATGAAATATCTGCTCTGGTGGCTGCAAAGATGAGAGAGTTCCACGATCTTGAGATGCCTGGTCCTAGGACTATACTCCTCTGGAACAGGATGAGGTATTGATATATGATAAGGAAGTTAAAAGTATTTTCTTGTATCATTGAATGTATCTGATACCTTTCTTCTGGAATTCCCTAGGGGCTGGCTGGTTCAGGCTAAAAGCATGTGCTCAGCCAAAGATGTGAAAGAATTTTGCTTGGATAGTCTAGAAAATGAGATCAATATGCTAGAGAAGGAGCTGTCGCATGACTATCTAGATATTGGGTTTTGTCACAATGACTTACAGTATGGTAACATAATGCTTGACGAAGAGACAAGATCAATCACCTTAATAGTAAGTTTCCTTGTTCTGTGAAATGCATTATGTAAGTTCATACAATATCATTGCTTTTGGAGTTAACTGGCATAACATATCCCAATTCCAAGAAAACGTATAGTAACATCTGGTTAGCTTGAAACTCTTTTTGGAAGAATTTGCAGACATGTGCATGGTGACAGTGCATTTTACTGTTAACTAATTGCAGCAGAAGTTGTCAACTGCACAAATCATATAAAAGGGGAAAAAAATGAAAAATAAGAAGTGGACAGGTCTGCCTTTTCCTGAGGTATTACTCCTCTTCCATTCAAGTGATACCTGATGATATTTACAAGGCCGTTTTCTATTTTCATGACTGAATTATTCTATTTTATCATACAGTTTTCTCGTCGCTTTTCAAGTTATATACTTGGAAAAAGCAGCCATCCAATCCTTGATTAAAAATGTACTTCATGATTTATTTAGGGTTTTCAATTGCCAGGCTTCTATGAACAGTTCTTGAAAGTGCTCTCTGTTCCTTCCCTTTTACACTTGCTTTCTGTCAATACCTTGAAGCATTACTTCTAAGCTATTTGGTGTATGCCTTGTTGTTAGGTTGACTCTCTACTCAGTATGATGATTATTGAAATGCAATTGTAGGACCAGATGTTTGGGATTTTGTTGATAAGTATTCCTTCTCTTATAAATTGCTCATTCTCTTATAGGATTATGAGTATGCAAGTTTCAATCCTGTTGCATATGACATTGCAAATCACTTCTGCGAAATGGTAGCAAATTATCATTCCGCGACGCCACATATTTTGGACTACAGTAAATACCCAGGTGTGCAACTTGTCATATTTTCTTGTACTTGATTCTTCTGCATCCAAAATTTTACCTATTTAAAAGTGTGATTGCGGTTGCTTTTCAAAGTGTTTTTCGTTAAAAAATACTATAAAATAATATTTTTAAAAATTATTTTTGCTATCAGCACATCAAAACGATTAAAAAATTATATAAAAAACAATTTTATGAAAAAAAAATTAATTTTATGTGAAATGCTGTTTGGGGCCACGTTTGTTCCCAAAAGGAGCCTTAGTATATTGTGATCTATACTATACTTTATCCTCCCAACTAATTAGTTTGCGTTTCTTAATTGCATCTGCAAACAGAATTAGAGGAGCGCCACAGATTTATCCAGGCGTATCTATATTCTGCAGGTTAGTTTATAAATTTCCTATTCATTTAAATTTGAATTTTATGAGAAAAGGAGTTAAATCCCCAAGTGTCTGATTGATCTATATGTTGTTGAACATGAAAAAATAAAAAAGAAACCATGTTGGCATGAACCCTGTTTTCTTCTAAGCTTAGGTTTGCAAAAGCTTACCACTGTTGTTAACGATGCTTGACCATGGTTGTTCCAATTTGACCTTGAAACCATGAATTATTGATTGGTAATAGAATGGGAAAGAGTAGGTCTACACTGAGGTCATCAAGATACCATTAATAGACACGCTTGACCATCTCTAGTAATGTTTGAGAAATGGAGCACAATGACTTCGACAGCAGCATGTCTAGTAAAATTCGTTATGATTTATTGTATCTCTTTTTATGAAATATTAGTGAGTAATTGAATTATAAGGAGAAAGAACAATGCTGCTGTCTGCTTGTTGCAAATTATATGAATATCTCATTTTCCTGTGGCAAATCCCCATCATTCATGCAGGGAAGCAACCCAGTGAAGATGAAGCGGAGTTACTACTACAAGAAGTGGAAAAGTACACTCTGGCAAGCCATGTCTTTTGGGGATTATGGGGAATAATCTCGGTAAGCATCCAGCACATTGCTTTATCCTTGTCATTCACAAGCATGCGTGAGAGATTTCATGGAATGTGTTTCTACTTGTTGCAGGGCTATGTTAACAAGATAGAGTTCGACTATATGGAGTATGCTAGGCAGAGGTTTCAGCAGTATTGGAAGAGAAAGCAAGAGCTCTTGGCATCCTCTGATAAAGCCCCTGATAACCATGTAGATGGATATGTAGTGTACGATAGATGATAAGGGTACTCCCTGGTCAAATCTGTGTAGGAACGCAGCACTTGGCTGTTTATTCAGAGCAGAATCTGATTCACAGCTTCTGTAATTGTGTTACGGTATATGCTTGCCTAGATGTTATTTTGCAAACAGAAAGTGTAATTCTATAGAAAAAAGATTACGCTATTGTACATAATAAGATGCAGATAGACGTTTTGTGCTTATGAAGACAGAAAATACACTCATATTATGATGCGACCACCACGGCAAGAAGTCGTGAAGACACGAAGAGAATTACTTTCATCACCACTCCAACTGAAGTTATCTTCCCTTTTCAAATTTGACTTGAAACCAATCTGAAAACAGAATCTCGTTGTAAGCATTGAACTTTCCAGCTATGGTTATATCAATTCAAGAAGAAAATCTCGACATGGAATGAAGATCCGCCTCAATGTAGTTGATCGATGAATGATAGCCTCTGGTAGCAGAAAACATCAGGTGCTTGGGAGCTTCAGCTCTATCGAAATACAATGCATCTGATGTCAACTACTCTTTGGGCTGTAAACCGCCAACCAAATAACTACGATATTCCAGATTCGCAGGAAAGCTCAACGATCGAGGAAGGCGCAGACACTGTTATTTGGTTGGCTTTACAGCCCGAAGAATAAACGTGATGGCCAGGGTGAAGTCAATTTCTAAACCTAAATCTGGAAACGAATTTAAAAATTATCAAAAAGCTACCAAAGAAGAGCATGCGCATCAAGAATACAGGTGATATCCACAGAATCACAACATCCAAGCAATTCATGACTGGAGAGGATCTATGAAGCTCTAGCATGCAAAAGTTGCAAACTTGAATTCGCTTGTTTCGAGCATACTGTTCTGTGCCTTCAAATTTTCCTTTGCTAAACTGCATTGAGACAAATTAGTTGGGAGTTCGATAAGTATTCAGCTGTAACAATGACAATAAAGAATCTCATAACAAAAGTTACCTGTAGATCTGTATTCAAGGGGACTGTGCACATCCCACCGGAGGATCTTGAGCATTAGATGCAGCACTCTCCAACAAAGTTCATTTCCCTTATTTTTATGTCTTTTTTATAGAGGAGAGAGAGAGATAAAGAAAATAATTGTTTATATCTATTCTGAATATTAAAATAGTTTAAATTAGTGATAATGAATTTTATTAGGTGAGTAGAGTTTTGTAACAGTTGTTTTTTAGCCTCTTTATTATCTAAAAAATATATCTAAATTAAAGATGAAATAATTTATTCGGTTTGATTTTAATTTTATAATTTGAATTGTTTTTTGAGTTGCGAAATTGATTTTTACATGTTCTAGAATTGGTTTTTGGCTTCAAATAGGTTGAAAAATGAGTTTGTTGGATTAAAATACTATAGCCCCGATTTTATAGCCACCATTATCGTGAATGAAATCTAGGTTGGAAGACAATACATTGTATACCTAGTTTTTTTAAATAAAAAATAAATAGAGCAATCAACCCCCTTTAAATTAAAAAGAAAAATAGGTGCATATGAGTCTGGGCTTTAAAGCCCATGCTCCTAGACTGTTTCTTCTAAAGGCTCAATGTGTTGGGCTAAAGGCCCACGATGTTGGGCTATTTTTTTAAACTCTTTTTTTTAGATATAGATTTATATATTAAAAAAAATTAATCTGGTTGATTTCAAGACCCGGATCACAAGTTCGAAGAGTTAAGCCACAACATCTAGTCTATTATTTTTTTAATGCTTTTTTTGTCCCTTATTTAAAAAAACTACAATTTCCCTATTTATTATTAATGACCTTTATTTCTTAAAATTTAAAGAAAAATATAGTTTTACTCTTTGTTATCAACGATTTGATTTTGTTACCTCAATCTCACGTACCTATCATGGTTTTTTTTCCTTTTAAAAAAATATTTCATAAAAACACATCACATGTGCTTTATTATCATATAAGTTTGTTAAAAAATATAATCTATGAAAAAAAAAATTATTGAATCTAATGACATATATGACTTGCATCATCGAGAGTTTAGTTGGTTATTTAAAGTTTATTGAGTTTTTCTTTTATCAATTTTGTTCTTTAATATTAAATTTTAATTTGTTTTTTTCAATATTATTCCTATAAATTTAGCATATCAACCCAGAATGATCTAAGTTAATTTTTTTTTTCTCGAAGTTAAATAAAAAATCGTTTGCTATGCAGCTCAAAAAAAACCACCTGAATTTGTAGTCAAACCCAACTTAATCTTTGACCTTATGTTTTTTATTTCTAAATTTTGATTAATTGATCACGAAGGCAACTACAATTTTATCAGATTTTTTCGTCAAAATAACCATTACAGTCATATGTTTTTAACGTAGGTGGTCAATTGCCTTAAAAATCTTCCTCGACGATCAACATCCACCACTGTGGCACACAAAGCTTTAAACAAAATTCGAGAGCCGAAAGAGAAGAAAGAAATTCATCAGGATTCTAACATTGTAGCAACAAAAGAACTAGAAAGGTGATTAAAATAAATGACGAAATGATACATTATGCCCATATGAGATCCCTCCACACAATTTCCTGATGTTTTATGCCAATAACTAAAATAGCATTCCACCCGAAAGCTTCAGCGCGCAGTAAAAATGGAGCACTGAGCTTGAGGCAATCAATTCCAGAACGCAGAGAACAAAGTTATGCAAAGGTAAATCAGGCACTTACTGCTATTGCTACGTAGAAGATAGCAACAAAACCTTCATTCTCCAGTTTAAAGAAGGTTAGTAAACACGAGTATACCTAGCAGCAGCAACTCTAAAAAACATGCAATTATTCTCTTCTTTTATAACATTAAAAATATGCATAAACTAAATGGATTAATCTTTGATACACGTAACCTGCATCATTGAACATGTATGAACAACATGCATAATAGCAAGTGAGCTAGTAACTCAGTTGTAGATAATCAAGTGATAATTAACTTGGGGAGAGGTCCTGATTTGAATCCTACCACTTGCATTTCTCAACTCACATATAAGTATGCGGTCAACTAGAACCTCGACTTGATAGGCTCTCTCCCGTGGTTTGGCTTTTGAGAGTGGACGCTCACCCGTGGCTCGCGTGCTGGAGTGTGTCCGTGATTTGAAAAAAAAAAGTTACAATTAAAGACTCCTATTTATGATTTTCTCTCTATAACATATAAACTCCTACTCTGAACACTGTAACACAAGAAGTTCAGTACACAATATCATGCAAAAATTACAAATCAATGAATGAACATAAGGTAGAGTAGTAATAGCATAGTTCTCGGGATCTCACTTCCAGCCCCTTCATGACAGGGTATTCCTCGTAAATGCTCCCAACAAGAAATATCCTGCAAAAGTTGTGCAAAAGTTATGGTCAAACCACAACCGCAACAACCACCACAACGACAAATACACATTTAGTCAAAATCTTGTTCATGGCTGGTGAGACCTAGCTGAGGTTTTAAAGTATAAGACTGGTACCAATTCAAGTTCAGAACCTGAGTACCAATTTAACTGTGGCCAAACTCAACAAGAAAACAAACAGAAGTTGCACTCACCAAAGTGAGCCCATTCGTGCATCATTCAGATTTTAGGAGCCAGAATCCAGCATCAAAGTCGCCTAACTTCCAATAGTTGTCCAAAACCTGCCC
>Ga0307508_10005527_pt1 | contig 12007 bp, 19 predicted proteins | sample 9_EM_MG_FD_203089 | JGI IMG/M metagenome (GOLD analysis project Ga0307508, IMG submission 203089) | Populus trichocarpa ectomycorrhiza microbial communities from riparian zone in the Pacific Northwest, United States - 9_EM | ecosystem: Host-associated > Plants > Roots > Unclassified | place...
TGGGGGGGTATCTTTCCGTATTCTGACAGGCTGTGGGCCCGCGAAGATCCAACAGGACCACCCGCACAATCCTGTTGGTTCTCCCACGTGTGTGCTGGTGGAAATAATCGTGCAAGCAGTCGTTCATTCCGCCCTCAAGAGGGGGGCTGACGAAAGAAGCAAAGAGGGAGGCGTTTAAGAGGCACTATGCAGATACCGAGCCAGAGACCTTGTCCATGTCAGCTACCATCGCTTCCAGACAAAATAAACCTCTCCGGGTGGTTGTATCATTCCGCGTCAGCAGCCTGCTGCGATGCAAGCGGATAACTTCGCTCGTTTACAGCGCGGTGGGAAGGTCTGCAAACCGTGTAGAGTAGATATGCGGATAGAGCCCAGATAAGACGCTCCCTCCGATCCTGCGTGGAGCATCGATTATTGGGAAAAACGACATCCGCTTCGGATTAGGCGGGGGAGGATAACATGTGGGGAAAGTGGCGACAGTTGATAGTGGTGGTGGTTGGTTATTTACTAGTTGTGTACTAGTTACGTACTTGGATAGGAGGAAGTTCGATCGGTCCGTGCACCTTCTTGGCCGCAGGATTTGGACTTGTCTGCATGGAAACTCGGCCCACGCCATGAAAAGGGAGGGAGTGTTTCTGGGGCGCTCTCCGCATGCCAGCGGTGGGTGGACGCCGCTTGGGGGTGGGATCCGCACTGAGGAGCCGGGCATGATGCGGTGGCACTTGACTCCGGAACACAAGCCAGCACGCGATGCAGAAGACACACGCAGTGCTGCTCGCCTGCGAATGCGGGGACGTACCATCGTGGGTGCAACAGAAAAATCCTCTGTCCCCGCGAAGAGCAAATCGATGATCCATGAATGTGTTCCGTCTGGAGGGCCGTGCCTCCGTTCTCGTTATCTGCACCCTTCTTCGCGGTCCTGTCCGGTGGTTCTGGCCCAGCTTCTCCGTTCCGCGAGTCGGGACTCCCGTATTCACATACACGGCACCAAGATGGTGCGCTAGGGGGGCGAAAAGCTCAGGAGTGTTTGTGCGTCACCGAATAGTGCGCTTGTTTGCAACAGGCTCAGCCCCAGATAGCCGACCTTCTCCCGATTCCCCCTCACCCGCATTCACCCTTACCACCTCGTCCATCATCGTTACTGCAATTTCCTCGACACTCCTCACGCCCTCCTCGGGGGTGATGTGTGGAAAAACAGGTTGGGTCTGCTCCGCATGGTCTAATCCGGCCAGACTTCATTTCATGTCGCGAGAGGGTGTTTCATTCGTCCGCACAGGTGTGAGAGCATGCAATAGACATGTGCAGTATGCTGGATATGTGGGCGTGGTTGAAAGTTGGTTTGTGGATAGCTGCTCCGCCGTGAGGATCCTCGCATGCATTGCGTGAGGCTTGTCCGAATCTGGTCCGCCGAAAACCGCTTGCATGAGGCGTGATGTGTCGGGGGATTCATCACAAGTGGTGACTCGGCCTGTTGAGAGTTTTCATCCCTGATTGGTGTTGACCGACACCAGCAGCTGACAGCTGTTGCCAGTCTTTCGTCGGTTCTTACACGAGAAACAACCAATTGGCCTCAGGAATACAGACAATGCAACGACAAAAGCTCTCCCAGTGTCCTGGAACGATCAGCAATGAGGGACGAGAGATTGCTTTTTCCTTCTCACCATGGCCAGCAGTCTGGTTCGGACAAGGATGAAGACACGGGTGGAATGGCATTGTTGGTCCCATCTGTCGACTAAATCGGCGATCGCTGGAACCATATGGTGCTTGGACGCACTCTGTACGGGCACATCAACAGCCGCCCTCGGGCTTTATGAAGGAGGAGGCCCCAACATAGATAACTATAGCACTGGTGTTGGGCGGGGGAGGAACAACAGGGGCGAATGGCGCTGATCAGCTGTCACTGGAAAGCACTGTGTCCTCCATCGATCGGTGATGTGCAAACTGCCGCCAAATAGCATAGGTACTAGCCCCTCAGTGCCGAAACTCCCTGCGAACCACGTTCATCTGGTGGTTCTGCCTACAGACACTATGGCAAGAGGTGGAGAGTGGAACACTCACCCTCCCCCACCAACACGATGTCGACTAATTCTGTTGGGCCGTGGGTACCATCCCCGTTATCGAATGCCAGACCAACAGGAACTCTGCAGGCTAGGACCCGTGCCACCAGGATACATGCATTCTCACGCAATGGGTCTCTCGAACCCTGAGCTGTTGGTGGCTGGAAGGAAACCTTTGGAAGGGATTGCCACCCGCTTGATTCCCAGTAGAGCCGATTACCCGCGCTGTCGGTTAAGCGTCACCTCAGCGCGCTTAGATTGCGGGGTTCTCCTCAGTAGCAGACAACAAACGGCTCAAGAGAAAGAGATTATGCAGGCCGTTTCGAAATGCACCCAAGTCAGAGCTAAGGTAGAGTACACTATATCCAGATAGTTAGCGGAGGCAGGAACTTCGCCTGGACCACATGAACGCCTACATACGCTGGTGGATCCTGCACAAATCTCTGTCGCAGATGTACTGTGAGTACAGCGGTGAAATCAAACAGGGGGTGAGGGATAAAGATTCCCGGAGCATGCCGCGTGATTCGTCAAGAGGGGTTGGGTTTCTGCTGGAGGATGTTGTGTTTCGTCTCAACAGCGGACCGGCTGCATCCAACGCCGGCCGCAAGTCCGAACTGTCCGAATACCCTGATCACCCGCGAATCCAACGATCCACAGCGAGGGTGTTACCTTCCACCCCATTGAAGATCAAGAGGTTACTGTAAATAGGCACCCGGATGCGTCGTAACCCTCCAACGGACGAGCACGGATTACGAGTCGAGTGATAGCTGCCGGTGAGGGACTGCAGTTTCTGCAGCCAGTGGGGGTGGAGGTGAGTGGTGCGATCCAGGATATCCATTGAAAGGCACGGATTTGGATGTCAGCCCCTCAGACCATTCTTCACGTGACTCCAGCTCGCCCAAACCGCTCACAGCCATCCAACGCCACCGCTTTCCTTGCCGGGACCCACCGACATACACTCGTACCAGTGCGGAAAAGCCTTGTGGTAAGACGCAATCAGGTGGCGAGCTGGTCCAGCTGGAGAAGTGTGCATAGCTTGGGTGCGGCACACCATGGAAATGTATATAATGGCACCCAGCCCCTTCGCTCCCCAGCCCAGAGGCCGAGCCCTCTGCACCTCGCAGTTCCCTCCAGCTGCCGCTGCCTCGACCTACCCCCCACCCCAGATCCCCTTTCCGGGAGGCATGTTGGCAGCCTCCACCATCTGCCACTTGCCACTTGCCATAAATCCCGCTCCTGAATGTTGGACATTCGACTGGACAGGTACAGCTGGACACGAGCACATGGAGATCCTCGCCCATGCTAACATTTCATAGGAACCTCGTACCAAACCGATTCCGGATACTCATATCCATTGGCGGCCCCTCTCGAATCCACCGCAGTGCTTCGACCGTTCCGTGCAGATACAGGTCGTACGACCTCGTGATGGCAGACTTCGACGTCTCTCCAACGCCTACTCCGACAGATCCTCAGTACGGGATTACTTATTTTCAGAAACGGCAAGCAGGGTCAGTTCTTCGAGATCTCATATTCCAGGTCCGTCGTTCACGTACTGACAGAACATCTAGAAGTCCGGCAAACCATGGCCAGGCCAACACCTTACCGTTGCCTCTTCGAAGGCCGACGGAATGTGATTGCCGATTTCCGTGTTACCCCCGTTACAATGTGCGGGCCGGGAGAACTTTGGTTTACCGCTTCGGCGGACATTTCAGATCCGCGAGCCGGGATGAACTTCGGTTTATCCCGGCTCTTTGGAGGATCCCGTTCAGTCACGGGCTCCGGTTGCGCTTTTGACCGGCCTGATGAGGATGAAATGCAGAACCTCCCGGGGCATGACGAGTTCAACGTTCACCAAAAAACAAACATTGCGGCGGGAATGCGTGCAAATAGAGTGCGCTACTGCCGGCTGCGGTCCCGACAACCTTCATGCCGACCACCGAACGGACGACTAGGCGGGACCACTGCTCCCTGCTTGGCATGGGGTTCCATCTTGTTCGGTCCGGCGTCGATTTCGAGTCCGCCGCCACCGCGAGGCACAGCTTCACTCCGGTTGCGGGATAAACCGCCGATCCTTTCTTCATCATCCACGGGGCCATCTCACGGCGTCCCTCCCCACGGGTCGCCTGTCAGCGGTGCTCCGCGCTACATGCAAGCTGTTGCTTGGGCCGTCAATGCGAGACATCCGTGGTTGAGACGATGTGTCAACTTTGGAGCGTATCAACCGACCAACCAACCCCTGCCGTCGCTGCCACGATTCGGATCGCTCGCTAGAATTACTCCCAGAGCCGTGCCGACAATTCGTTCGCGGCCTCGGGGCGTTTATTTCATCCCTCACGATGCGGTCCAATCACTGAGCGTATCGGGTATTATCCATATCTGATAAGGTCGCATGCGATTAACGATTCATCATCACCGAGGCAGGCCCTTCGTCCCCCAAACTGGCTGGTCGGGTACTCTTGTCCCTAGTACTTCCTGTGGATCCTTCCCTACGAAGTGTCGCCCAAATCGTCATGGCGTACACACCAAAGGAGCATCTCTTGGCCCAGCTCTGGGATGGTGGCTTCCTGATCGACAAGCTAAAGCTTTGGGAGGCAACGACATCTCTCGCCGATGGTGTTTCTCGCGATCGGTCCGGGCTCCACACGGAGCCTCTCTGGTGTCCTGGCGGCTTCCTTGCGTGTGGGGCCTGCGCGGCAGTGGACGGGATTGCATGCTATCCAGCAGGCAAACAATTGCTTTGCCAGGTCTTTGTCGATTAAGCAAAACGGATGGAATAGCAGGAATATAGCAGATGTTGTCGATCGTAGCGAAGGCGCTGGATCAGGAGGAGGGATCGGGAGAGAATTTCCTCTGTGTGTACCCGGAATTCGGGCGAGCTATTTAGGCCCCGGACTGCGACCGTACGAGGGTGTCTTCACTTAGTACCTACCTATGTAACAAACAAAAAAAAATCATTTAAATGAACTCTATACAGGAGCGAATGCATTCTATCATAATATGTGCAAGGCGTGAGGTCTTTCTTCGAGGAGGCATTCTTTGCAGGACGTTCTCATGCCTGTCACTCAGTCGAAATGGATTCCCAAGCAAATAAAATAAAGTAGATTGCGAAGATAGAAATTCAACTACTATCGTAGCTTGAGTCGGTGTATTTCTGCGTCTAGTCTTAAGTAGTTCAATCACGGCTGGTGTTCAATACATGAAACCTGCGCACAGGTGGTATGTACTAATACACGGTGAAGGACTGCATATTATCGTTAGGGTCAGATATTCACAGATGCGCAGGCCGCCGTCAAGCGCGTGGCCTCGGAGGAGCCTCGCCACTCCGGGAAAAAGAGCACATCGCGGCACTGCGGAGGGCCAGGTCGGGGCATCACCATCGAAATCCATTAGCGCCTGGCGAACAAGGGTGACGTCCTAGGGAACGAAAAGGCCGACGAGTGGGCCAAGCTCGCGGAAGAGGAGCGGGTGGAATGGCTATCTACATAGATGGGATACTCGTACCGGACGGAAGCGCGGACGATGCCGCTCCCTAGATCCCTCGCACACCTCACGCGGGAGATCTCGGAGAAGAAGTGGGCTGATGCCAAGCGCTGGGCAGGGAGGCCGAGTCTGCCAAAAGTACGAGCTGCTAGCCAAACAGCGGCTAAACGGGGCGGCAGCGGGTAGCTCCAAGAGGCTTGGCCTATAAGTTTTATCAGCTGAAGGCAGGTCACTCCCTCATCGGGCAGTACCTGAGCTGGACGAAGGGCCGACCCACCGCTCAGTACTGGTGGTGCTCGTGCAGGACGCAGACAAGGGATCACCTGTTCAAGGTATGCCTCGAGTGGAAGGCCCGGTAGAGGATCCTGTGGGCAGAGGTTCGGGAGGGGGGAGAACTGGTTCACGATCCAGGACCTCCTCGCCAACGTGACGTGCAGCCAGGCGGTACTGGACTTCCTCTTCACCACGGAGGTGGAAAGGCCGGTCCCGGCTGGGAAATGGGCGCACAGTGAGGCGTCGGAGTGGGAGCGAAGGGAGCGAAGGGAAAGGGAAGAGGAGCAAAGGGTGGAGGCCGAGGAGCTCGGTGCCGAGAGGGAGGAACAACCTTTGTTCCTCCTCACACTCCTTCGTGGCATCCGCAGAAGAGGAATATAATGTGGAGACGGGTCGTCTTTTCCTTTGTCCCTTCTTTCGTCTTTCCTCTGTGATTTCTTTGGTGCACATCATATCTTCTTGGGACAGGGCTGGGCCGGGCAAGGGAAAGCTTGCAACGTGCCGCCTTCGCTCGGACTGCGGACAGGAGAAATGGACTTTGTGTACCTCGCCATGATCTAGGTCGCATGTGAGCAATGAATAAACTAAAAAAAAAAACCTATCTACATATTATCGTAAGCGCTAGATTGCGTACCTTGGTTTGTGGCTTACATGCTCTATCCACTTCGAGGCAGATATGTACTCTGATTGGCGCTAGTTAATATAACCAATGCCGTCAACTTGCCGGTATGTACTGGCATGAATTCCGCCATCTAGGTGTCAGCCTGATTTGTTATTTATTACTCGTATGCGACAATGTTGATTATGGCGATGGCCACTTCCCCCACCGCCGCCCGGGGGCGGCGGCGGGAGGGGGCCGGGAAAGGCAATTGGTAGTGGGCGCACGCACTGGGGCCTGCTGGCACTTGGGGGGGGGGGAGAGGGGCGCGAATTGGCATCTGGCCCTTCGGTTTGCCAAAGCTGTACTAGGTATTCCTCCTACAAATTGCTGGGAAGGTACTTACTCAAGCCTTTCCCCTCTTCCAAACCCAGGCGCAGTAGTTTCATACTTCCTTTCCGTGCAATGGGCCGATACAGTGTCCAGCTTCTCCATGGGGAAATCCCCCCTGGACAAATTTATAGTCTGTCGATGTTGGATCTTCTGAGATCCTCCATCTTCACAGTTCGAGAATCTCCCACGTTCAAATGATACGCAACCTCTCATCACTGAGGGCGACGAGGCCGCTGAAGCGGTGGCCACCTGGTGTAGGGCGCGTTTTTGTCACCCAGAGACAGCTCAGTTATCATATAGTTACGCGGAACTAGGTCTGAGAAGTTTCGGGCTTCTCAAACCCCCAGCACGACAGAGCCGTGTAGCGCAGATGCCTGACGTCAACCGCGAGGCGCTATTTGCCGCAAATTCCACCTGAGTGGCATTAATCGAAGGCTAGGTTTCCTCCAGGTGCGCCTATTTGGGGAGTGACGGAGCGAGTTTTAGGTTATCTCGGGCCTGGTAACAGCCTGATTGGGCCATAGTATACCAGGCAGGCTGTACTACGGACTCTAAATTCCGAATTGTCACCATAATCAGCGTTGCCCATACTGTTGCTGGATCTACAAATCTTAGCCCACTCCGTTTAGGACAGTTACACTGGTACCTATCACCTTGTCAGGTTATGTGAAAACGGAAATAGCTTTTTACTGTCGTCAGCACCAAAGCCGGAAAGAAGGAAAAGAAACAACCTCCTCCATCCGCCAGAAACTCCTCCTGCACCCACGGGGGCAGTCTCAGATGAGACTAACCCACCGCGCCGCGAACGCCGCACCTGCCGCCGCCCAGAACCACCAATCCTGCAGCACCATGCCGCCCACTCTCGGTCTCTTGTTTAGGAGGCCATCCGCCGGCTTGGCTCGAATACCACCGGCGTGTCTGAGTAGGCGACACGCTCTTGACGTCCGCCACTGCCCGTCGTAGTTCCTCGGCACGCCTCTACGCTTCAACGCCGATGCCTCAGCCCGGGCGCGGCCAGTATCTCGTGCAGTGTGAGCGGAGAGCCACTGCCGCTCCTTCGCCAAAGCGAGTTGTTGCTGCAGCTGTCGGATCAGTTGCTGTTGGGTTTGCATGGCGGCCTCAAGCGTTTGAGGTTCTTGTTGCAGAGCGGCTATAGTCTCCTTGAAGTTACATTCCAACGGCTGCTGTAGAGCACCCAACCTCCGCCGCTATGTGCACGTGAAGGGCCGTGAAATGGGTCCCTCCCAAACAGTGGCCCGCAGCCCCCGCCGGCCTTCCTGTGCAAGGGAAAGTCCGTGCTGGTTGGCAAGAGCAATTTCCAAGAACACCCGCGGCCGCCGCTGCGGGAACTGCTGCTAGAACTGCCGGAACTGCCGCGGAAACTGCGGCTGAGGCTGCTGCTGGGGATCCTGCTGCTGCTGCTGCGGAAACCCCTGCTTCTTCGCTGGCTGCATCTGTGGCTGCTGCTGCATGATCTGCTGCTGCTGCTGCTGCTGCTTCGGCGGAGGGAACTCGGAAGTGAATTCGGTCCTCACTGACTGCTGCTTCGCCTGTGGCTGCAGCGGCTTCGGCGGAGGGAATCGGAAAGTAAATTGGGTTTTCTCGGTCTGTGCCTGCGATCCCGTCGTCTGCTGCAGAGCTTGCGACTGCTCTTGCTGTGGTGGCTGCGGTTGCTGCTGCTACGCCTAGCTAGTATCGATTGACTTCATTAATTGAGCTACCTTGGGGACGAGCCTCTGTGGGTCTGCGCGCAAATCGCGCATTTGGCTGGAGCCTGAGGGGCTTGCGCGGGCGAAGCGACATATTGAGAGGAAGATAGGGGTCGAGTGGAACTTTTGGAGAAGTAGATAAGAGTGCTAACGAAGAAGTACAGAAGTACGTAGAGAGCTAGTGGGTCGTCTCATAAGGAGGGAGAATACGAACAGGAAGCTAACGGGTCATGTGGTGAAAAGGAAGGGTAAGAGGAAGAAGCTGCCGGGTCGTGTGGTGAGGAGGAAGAGGAAGAAGGAGCTGCCGGGTCGCCTGGTGGATAGGAAGGGGAAGAGGAGGAAGCTGACGGGTCGTGCGGTGAAGAAGGAGAGGGAGAGGAAGCTAGTGGGTTGCGGTAAAGAGGGGGCAGGGAGCAAGTGGGTTGTTTCGTGAAGAGAGAGGGGGTGAGGGCGAAGGTTATGGATCGTATGGTGAGGAAGAAGTAGAAGATAATCAAGCCAGCGGATCCGTGTGGTGAAGTGAAAGAAGAGGAAGAGGAAGAGGAAACTAAAGTGTCCGCGTGATGAAGAGGAAGGAAAGGGAAGAGGTGGAGAAGGACATATGAACGCCAGATTGGTGATGATGATGATGCTTCATTAATCGTGTGCGACCCTATTGGATCATGACGATATTATATACAGTCCTTTCCTGTTCGCCGTCCGCTGCGACCTCGAGCAGTCCGCCAGCGGCTCGCGGCAACTCCCCCTGCCCCCGCCTGGCCTGTCCCACGATACGAGAAATGAAAGGTAAGAAGGAAGGAAAGAGAGAGAGAGAGAGAGAGAGAGAGAGAGAGAAAGACTCGAAAGGAAAGACACAAGTGAAGCTACAGCGACCGTCTGTCGCCCTTCTCTTCCTCCTCCCCCGGTTCCGGTGGCGGCTCTCGCGGCCCCACCCTTGCCCCCACCTTCGTCGTTCTCAGGAAGTCCAGGATTGCTCTAGTGCACCGCTCGTCCGCAAACAGTTCCCTGATTGTGAACCGGTTCTTCCCTCTTCCTGTCTTTTTCCGTATCTCTGCCCACATTGTCTTCTGTTGCGCTTTCCATTTGTCGCAGTTTTTAAACAGATGCTCCCTCGTCTGCGTCTTGTACTGACACCACCCACACTCTGCCGTGTCCGAATTCTTCGTCCACTTCAGGTATTGGCCTGTGCGGCAGTGCTCCGTCTTGAGTTGATGGAACCGCCCTGCCAGTCTCTTCAGTCCTCGTGCTACCATGTTGTTCTGGTGCACGTTTCCGGCATCTGGTATTTCTTCCCGTTGACCCTATTCCTTGACCACTTCCACGCCTCCTCCCACTTCTTTTCCGAAATCTCCCTCTTCAAATCGGCTAAAGATCTGGGTGGTGGCATCGGCCGCCTCCCGTATCTGTCCTTATAGCCCATCCATTCAACCCCCCGCGTGTCCGGCTCCTCAGCCGCCTGCTTTGCCCACTTATCTGCTTCCTCATTTCCTGCAACTCCGCTGTGGGCGGGGCACCAGCGGATTTCGATTCGGACGTTTCGATTCCTCTCCCTCAACTTCGTTATCCATTTTCTTGCCTGCCTGGCGTATTGCTGGGCAAGACCTGGCTCGTCTGATGCGATTCTTGCTATCGCTGCCTGCGCGTCTGTGAAAATCGTGACCGCCTTCGGCCCCAGTCTTCTCCTTGCCACCGCTTCCAATGCCCTGGCTAGTGCCGCGCATTCTGCATCGAAGGCTTCCTGGTTGTAACCCATGTGTGCTTTCACCCCTACCCACCGGTCTCCGGTCCTTCACACCACCCCATAGCCGGTCGCCCCGCTTTCGAGCTTCGATCCATCAGTGAAGATAGTTAGGCCCTCCCTGTCTCTCTCTGCCTCCTCTATTGCTCTTTCCCGTTCCTCGACTATCCTGATTGCTTCTAACTTCTCTGGCTTTCTCGCTACCCTGGTTTCCTCCATCCTCCCTGAGTATCCGATTGCCGTTTCCAGCCTTCTCCCGATGGTCGACCGGGCTCCCACTCCCGCCCTGACTTCGCTGCCCCCCGGGAGGCTGAGGAGCCGAGCCGCGAATCGTCTCTGCCTGTTGTCGAACGCCAGATTGGTGATGATGATGATGATGCTTCATTAATCGTGTGCGACCCTATTGGATCATGACGATATTATATACAGTCCTTTCCCGTTCGCCGTCCGCTGCGCCCTCGAGCAGTCCGCTAGCGGCTCGCGGCGAAACGCCAGATTGGTGGGATCGGCGTGCTAGTGCTTGAGGGCTTCTATCCGAGTGAGAAGGAAAGTATGCATAACTTGTCACTCGGAGCTTATAATGGTCATGTGATATGTTATTTTTTTCTTCAACATGCCACTTGACGGCAAAAGGATGGGGGAGCTTTGAGATACCATTCCTATTGTATTGATACATATATTTAAGATCATTTTGGATTATTCCATTTGTTTCATGCTTGGTGGTTGGGGACAACATTCCGTGGCATGTGGTGTCATCGCAGATCTCAAGGCCTTGGTCGTCGGATTTCTTATAGTGTTATTATATTTTTACAGAGTGGTGGCGGTTTCGAGCAGTACCGTAGATATTCGGTGTCCACAAGCCGGCCAGATTAGTACCTACAAAGCACTTAGGTATGTATCGGCTTCGATAGATGCTCGACTCTCGGACTGCGACTATCTGAACGACGTAGGAGTCTCGAAAATAGCTGGTGAACGTCGGTTGTGAAACGGGTTTACTGCATAATGGGTCGCTGCTAGTCGAGATTCGTTCCCTAGTTGCAAAGGATATGGCATGCGTACATAGAGATCATTAAAACCACTTTTTCTGCAGTGATCCGCCTGTCGCCCCAGCCCCGAAGCTGATCCACCCTGGATAGGGTAGTCCAGTTCTGCCTGGATGAGAACTCAGCACGCTGTGACACAAAAACTACTTTCAGCCACGTTTTAAACCTCATCGCTTTGACAATCCACAAGGATTATCTCCCGCCGCTGTGTCTTCCACGGCCCCCATGATAAGATAGTAGATACCTATGTTAAATAGTTACGTAACTACACGGCAGCGGGTCAGCACCGGAATTGCTAGTATGCCAGCAAGCCTTCAAGAATCAAGCGTTGTTCGCCCATGTTCACTTTATTGTGTGTTGTTGAGAAGGCCGCAATCAATCTCATGCCGACATACTTGTCTCGTCGACCTGGATTGCCCCTTTCGCCGCAGTGATGCAGTCGACTTCCTTGGACAGCGTTACAGGATTTGCGCCACAGCAAGGAGCAGGCAAAGATAAGGGAATGGAACGACATTCTTGGGTTTTTGGAAGAAGAAGGCTCTGGTTCAGAGGGAATAGGGGAGTGTGGGGGCAATTATAAACTCCTCCTCACCCGGTGCTTCTCGGGACCAGATAAGAAGTGGTTTCGGAAAGACTACATGAGAAGGGAGAGCGGTCGAAATGTATGTACTTACTATGTCGGGGGGGGGGGGGGGGGGTAAAAAAGGGTGTTTCCG
>Ga0307508_10005528_pt1 | contig 12006 bp, 14 predicted proteins | sample 9_EM_MG_FD_203089 | JGI IMG/M metagenome (GOLD analysis project Ga0307508, IMG submission 203089) | Populus trichocarpa ectomycorrhiza microbial communities from riparian zone in the Pacific Northwest, United States - 9_EM | ecosystem: Host-associated > Plants > Roots > Unclassified | place...
GCGACGGGAAAGCCCAGTCGGGAGGCGTAGCTCCCGACCAGGCGAGGCCCCTCAGCGGCTGACCTCAGTGTTTTCCGAACAATCCCGCGGCGAGCCCGCCCAATTCGCCGAGCACGCCCTCGCCGCCCTGGGCGGTGAGCAGGCCGGCGAATTTGCCGAGCGCGCCCTCGCCGCCGATATGGCCGACGATCTGCTGCAGGATATCCGCCGGCAGCCCGGTCGATGCGGCGGCGGTATCGACGGTGTCTCCCGGCGCGGCATGGGCCTGGCCGAGCGCGGTCACGGCCGATTCGATCTGCTCGGGCGTCAACCCGACCTTGGCCGCGAGGTTCTTCACATCGACATTTTCAGCTACCTGGCTGAGCAGTCCGTCGAGCATTCCCATGGATAATCCTTCGCGGTTAGGGGAAATCACTTCCTATCACGCGACCGGGAGCGGCGCGAGATCGGGTACGACGAATTCACGCCGTGCCGGGACGGAAAAGAGCAGGTCGCGGCTGTAGAAGCCGAGCGGCCAGTCGCGCTTCCCCATCGGGCTTGCGAGGAGGCTGTTGACGGCATTCGCCAGCGGCTCATCCGCCGAGCGTCCGGCGAGATGGAGCCGAATGCCCGCCACGAAAACATGGGTGATCGTGTCGTGATAGCCCTGGCTATCGTCGTTCACCCCGCCGACGCTCTCATTATAGCGCGAAATGATGGTCGCGATCCGTTTGTCCACATCGACATCGGGCCGGTCGCGGATCAGCCACAGCGTGGCGGCGAGGTGCGCGTCGTGCGTCCAGTCGGCGCGCGGGAGCGTGCGCGCCAGCAGCCCTTCGCCGATCCAGCGGATATCGGCGTCGTCGGCGAAGAAGCGGGGGGCGAAGGGGCGGTAGGGAAGAACAGTCATCGATCGGGCTTTCTCGTTGCCCGATCGATGACCGGGCGTTTCAGGCGGGTTCGGAAGCGTGGGTTTGCGGAGGCTTGGGCGCTGCTTGTCGCACCCCCTCGTCCACATCGTCCGCGAATTGGGCGAAATTCTCGACGAACAGATCGACCAGCTTCGCCGCGGTGGCGTCATATTCCGCCTTGTTCGCCCAGGTTTCGCGCGGATCGAGGATCGCGGTATCGACGCCGGGCACGCTCACCGGGACCTTGAAGCCGAAATTGGGATCCGTGCGGAACTCGGCATTGTTGAGGCTGCCGTCGAGTGCCGCGTTGAGCAGGGCGCGGGTCGCCTTGATCGGCATGCGCCGGCCGACGCCATATTTGCCGCCGGTCCAGCCGGTGTTGACCAGCCAGCAATCCACGCCGCCCTTGGCGATCCGGCTCTTGAGCAGATTGCCATAAACCGAGGGGTGACGCGCCATGAAGGGCGCACCGAAGCAGGTCGAGAAGGTCGCATCGGGCTCGGTCACGCCGATCTCGGTGCCGGCGACGCGCGCGGTATAGCCTGAGAGGAAGTGATACATGGCCTGATCCGGCGTGAGCTTCGAGATCGGCGGGAGGATGCCATAAGCGTCCGCCGTCAGCATCACGATGTTGCGCGGCACCGGCCCCATATTCTCTTCCGAGGCATTGGGGATGAAGTCGATCGGATAGGCGCCGCGGCTGTTCTCGGCGAGGCTGGCATCGTCGAGATCGAGCTGGCGCGTGACATTGTCCATCACGACATTCTCGAGCACCGTGCCGAAGCGCTTGGTCACCGCGAAGATCTCGGGCTCGGCATCGGCCGACAGGCGGATCATCTTGGCGTAGCAGCCACCCTCGAAATTGAAGACGGCGGTATCGGACCAGCCATGCTCGTCATCGCCGATCAACGTGCGGCTGGCATCGGCCGAGAGCGTCGTCTTGCCGGTGCCGGACAGGCCGAAGAACACCGCGGTATCGCCCTTGGGGCCGATATTGGCCGAGCAATGCATCGGCATGACGCCGGTGGGCGGCAGCAGATAGTTGAGCAGGCTGAACACCGACTTCTTCATCTCGCCGGCGTAGCGCGTGCCGCCGATCAGGATCAGCTTGTCGGTGAAGTTGACGGCAATCACTGTCTCGCTGCGACAGCCGTGACGCTCAGGGTCAGCGCGGAAGCTCGGCAGGTCGATGATCGTATATTCAGCCTCGAACCCGCGAAGCTGGCTCTCTTCCGGGCGCACCAGCATGGTGCGGATGAAGCTGTTGTGCCAGGCGAGCTCAGTTACGATGCGCACGCGGACGCGGTGCTCGGGCTGGGATCCGCCGAACAGATCCTGGATGAAAAGATGTTCCTTGTCCTTAAGGGCACCGAGAAAATCGGCTTTCAGCGCGGCGAAATGCGCCGGTGTCATTGCCTTGTTGCTCTTGCCCCACCAGACCGTTTTTTCGGTCTCCGCATCACGGACGATGAACTTGTCCTGCGCGGAGCGGCCGGTGTGCGGGCCGGTCTCGACCACGAGCGGGCCGTCGGCGGAAAGCTTGCCCTCCCCTCGTGCGACCGCGGCTTCGATCAGGCGCGCGGTGACGAGATTCCAGTGCAGGGTCGCGCGGGTTTCGATGCCCTGGGCCTCTAGGCCGGCGTCCGGAATGCGATCGCTCACGGCTGCTTTCTCCTGAAATATGGCGGTGCGGTTGATGTCGCACATGATTGTTTGGGTGCGAGTCGCGCATATCTCTGGAATCGAGCAAATGTCCAGTCGAGACAATTTGTCATACCACGTAACCAGACCATGTGAGCATGGCGCGAGTTGAGCAGGCGCCCGCTTTGGACTAACCCACGTTTCAACAACGCAAAGGTTGCACCGCCGATGACGGCTTCGATCGCGCTCGTCGATGACGATCGCAACATCCTGACCTCAGTCTCGATCGCGCTCCAGGCCGAGGGATTTGTCACCCGCGTCTATTCCGACGGCGAGACCGCGCTGAAGGCGCTGATCGAGAATCCACCTGATCTTGCAATCTTCGACATCAAGATGCCGCGCATGGACGGGCTCGAGCTGCTCCGCCGGCTGCGCGAGAAGAGCATGACACCGGTCATTTTCCTGACATCGAAGGACGATGAGCTCGACGAGGCGCTCGGGCTGGCGATGGGCGCGGACGATTATATCTCCAAGCCCTTCTCGCAGCGCCTGCTCATCGCCCGCATCCGCGCCATCCTGCGCCGTGCCGAGCTTGCCCAGACAGGCCCCGGCGGAGAGGAAGAGAGTGCCGCCGTCGCGCTCGAGCGGGGCCGGCTGGCGATGGATACGGCGCGGCACCGCGTGACCTGGAATGGCGAGAATGTGACGCTGACGGTCACCGAATTCCTGATCCTCGAAACGCTCGCGCAGCGCCCGGGCATCGTCAAGACGCGCAACCAGCTGATGGATGCCGCTTATCATGACGATATCTATGTCGATGACCGCACCATCGACAGCCATATCAAGCGCGTGCGCCGCAAGTTCAGGCAGATCGATCCCGAATTCGATGCCATAGAGACCTTATATGGCGCGGGTTATCGATTCTCCGAGGAGTGACGACCGCGAGCTGACGCTCCGCTGGTCCGGGCAGGTCTCGCTCACGCCGCGCATTCTCGCGGTCAACATCTTCGCGCTTGCGCTGCTGGCGGGCGGCTTCTTCTATCTCGACAGCTATCGCAGCCGGATCGTCGATTTCCGGGTCGCGCAGGCTAGTCGCGAGGTGCGACTGATCGCCGAGGCGATCGGCGCGGTGCCGCCCGAGCGGCGCGATGTGCTCATATTGCGGCTGGCGCGCGATAGCGGGGCGCGGATTCGCCTGTTCGATGGCCAGGGCAAGCAGATCGGCGATACCAGGGAACTCGGCCTGCGCAACTTCGTGCTGCAGGACCCGGACAAGGAGGATTGGCGGCAATCAAGCGCCCGGATACTCGATGCAGTGATCGACACCGTCGTCCGCGCGCCCCGCGCGCCGCTCTACCGCGAGCAGGGCAATGGCAATGAATGGCCCGACGTCCACACCGCGCGCACGACGGCAAGCGCGGCCGCGAGGGTGTGGCGGGCGCCGGACCGGACGCCGGTGATCACCGCGGCCGCCGCCCTGCCCACGGGCGGGGTGGTGATGACGACGCTCAATGCCCGCGACATCACCCAGATCGTCCGGATCGAGCGGTTCCGGCTGAGCGTGGTGCTGGCAATCGTTTCGATCGTCTCGGTGCTGCTGTCGCTGTTCCTGGCACGGACGATCGTCCGGCCGTTGCGCCGACTCGCCCGCGCCGCGGTTCGGGTCCGACTTGGCCGTGCGCGCGAAGTGGTGGTGCCCCGCCTGCCCTCGCGGCGCGACGAAGTCGGCATGCTAGCCCGCGCCTTGTCTGACATGAGCCTCGCGCTCCGCGCCCGGATCGACGCGACCGAAGCGTTCGCCGCCGAGGTGGCGCATGAAATGAAGAACCCCCTCGCCTCGCTCCGCTCAGCGGTGGACGGGCTGAACTCGGTGCGCGACCCCGAACTGCAGGAGCGACTGCTCGCGATCGTCCGCGACGATGTCCACCGCATGGACCGGCTGATCACCGATATCTCGGAAGCCTCGCGGCTCGATGCGCAGTTGAGCCGGGCCAAGTTCGAGTCGGTTGATGTCGGCGCGATGATCGCGGCGCTGCTCGACAGCCGCACCGCCCGCGGCATCGAGCGCGGCATCCAGATCAGATTCGATTGCAAGATCGGCGAGCAACTCGTTGTGATGGGAGAAGGCGCGCGGCTTGAACGCGTCTTCGAGAATCTGATCGAGAATGCGGTGTCCTTCTCCCCCGACAACGGCCTGATCGTGATTGCCGCGGCGCTCGACGATGACGATCTCGTCGTCCGGGTCGAGGATGAGGGCCCGGGCGTGCCCGAGGAAGCGCGGGAGCAGATTTTCCGCCGCTTCGAGTCGCTCCGGCCCGAGAGCGAGGAGTTCGGCAAGCATTCGGGGCTCGGCCTCGCCATCGCGCGGACGATCGTCGAGGGCCATCAGGGCTATATCGTGGCCGAGTCGCGCGAGGATCGGCTCTGCGGCGCGCGCTTCGTCGTCAGGCTGCCGCTGGCTGATCAGCGATGAGCGAGATGCTGCACGCCTCGACAGTGGCGATCGACGGGCGCGGGGTGATGCTCGAAGGGCCTTCGGGCGCGGGCAAATCCGATCTCGCGCTCAGGCTGATCGATCGCGGCGCGGTGCTGGTCAGCGACGATTATACCGTGCTGGCAAGGTCCGGCGACACCCTGGTCGCCAGCGCACCACCGACGATCGCGGGGCGGATCGAGGTGCGCGGCGTGGGAATCCTGCCCATCGCCAATGTCGCGCAGGTTCCCGTCGCGCTGCTGGTACGGCTGAGCGCGGAGGTGGACCGCCTGCCCGAACCGGGCGTGCGATCGATCGCGGGTGTGCCAATTCCGGAGATCGTGATCGACCCCCATCAACATTCGGCGCCAATCAAGGTGGAACTCGCCCTGCGCCACCTGCTAGACGTGACGCCATGAAACGCGATCCGAAGGACATATTGCTCGTCACGGGCATGTCGGGCGCCGGCAAGTCGACGGTGCTGAGGACGCTCGAAGACCTTGGCTGGGAAGTCGTCGACAATCTTCCCCTGGTGCTGCTCGACCGGCTGCTCGACGCGCCACTGGCCGAGGGCGCCGAGCGCGCGTCACAGCCGCTCGCGCTCGGCATCGGTGCCCGCACCCGCGATTTCGACCCCGAGCGGATCCTCAAGCGGATCAGGAAGCTCCGGCAGGAGCACGGCCATGACGTCGGCATGCTCTTCCTCGATTGCTCTGGCGGCGAACTCGAGCGGCGCTATTCGGAGACACGGCGCCGCCATCCGCTCGCGCTTGACCGCCCAGCCAGTGACGGCATCGCTCGCGAACGCGAGCTCCTGGCGACCTTGCGCGACAGGGCGAATCGGCTGATCGATACGACCAGCCTGAGCGCCAACGAACTGGCCCAGCAGATTCGCACCAGTTTTTCAGGCGAGGGACGGGGCGAACCGACCATATCGGTCACGTCCTTCGGATTCGCCCGGGGCGTGCCCCGCAATGCCGATCTCGTTTTCGATATGCGTTTCCTGCGCAACCCGCATTGGGTTGAGAAATTGCGGCCCGGAACCGGGCTCGACGCTGACGTCAGCGCCTATATCGCGGGCGACTCAGCCTATGAGGCAGCGGTGGCGCAGATCGAGTCGCTGCTGCTGCTGTTGCTCCCGCGCTACAGGGCCGAGGGCAAATCCTATGTGACGATCGCTTTCGGCTGTACCGGGGGGAGACATCGCTCAGTCCATGTCTCGGAACGTGTCGCGGCACGGTTGCGCGCCGAAGGATTTTCGCCCACGGTCGCGCACCGCGATCTCGCCGCGGCACCCCAGGACTCGCTGGAAGGTGCGGCCGGGCTCGCTCATGACCAGATTAATCTGGGGGATGGGATTCAGTTGGAATGATCGGCCTCGTTTTGGTGACGCACGGACGCCTCGCCGAGGAGTTCGTGACCGCGATGGAACATGTCGTGGGCAAGCAGGAGCGAATCGCGACGATCGCGATCGGCCCGGAGGACGACATGGAAGCGCGTCGTGCCGACATTGCCACGGCGATTGCCGAGGTCGATTCGGGGCGCGGCGTGATCGTGCTGACCGATCTGTTTGGCGGCACGCCGTCAAATCTCGCCATCTCGTTGATGGAGCGCGGGCGGATCGAGGTGATCGCGGGCATCAACCTGCCGATGCTGATCCGGCTCGAATCGGCGCGCAAGTCGATGAAGGTGGTCGATGCGGTCGCCGCAGCGCGTGAGGCGGGGCGGAAATATATCTCGGTTGCCTCCGAGGTACTCGGCGAGGCTGCTGCCTGATGTCGGTCAGCCGTACCGTGCTCATCACCAACAAGCGTGGCCTGCATGCGCGGGCAAGTGCCAAGTTCGTGACGCTCGCCTCTACCCAGCCGGTCGAGGTTGCGGTGGAGAAGGACGGTGCCGGGTCTGTGACGGGCACGTCGATCATGGGGTTGATGATGCTGGGCGCCGCGATGGGCGATTCGATCGTGATCAGCGCCCAGGGTGATGGGGCTGAGGCCGCGGTCGGGGCGCTGTGCGAATTGGTCGAGGCTAAGTTCGGGGAAGATTAGCGCCTCCCCCCTTCTTCTGCTCCCCTCCCACTTGTGGGGGGGGCTGGGGGAGGGCATGTGCGACGGCGTGATGATTGACACGCCCTCCCCCAACCCCTCCCATAAATGGGAGGGGAGTTAAGTGCCCCGCGAGATCACCGCTTACTCCAACCCGCTCATCAAGCGCGTCCGCCAGCTTCGCGAGAAGCGCCATCGCCGTGAGGAAGGGCTGTTCCTCGCCGAGGGTCTTCGCATCCTGACCGAGGCACGCGAGAGCGGGCGCGTTCCCGAATATCTCTTCTTCGCCCGCGACAGCGCCGGCCACCCGCTGGTCCGCGCCCTTATCGCCGATGTCGAGGCGGCCGGCGGCGAGGCGATCGAGACGATTCCCGACATCCTTTCCAAGCTCTCTGGCAAGGACAATCCCCAGGCGGTGGTCGGCGTCTTCCCCGAATTCGCGACGGCGCTCGAGTCGCTCGACCGTAGCAGCGCCGATATCTGGCTGGTCGCCGAACGGCTGCGCGATCCCGGCAATCTCGGCACGACCCTGCGCACCGGCGACGCCGTCGGCGCCGGCGGGTTGATCCTGATCGGGGAATGCGTCGATCCCTTCTCGGTGGAAGCAGTGCGCGCGAGCATGGGCGCATTGTTCACCGTGCCGATCGTCCAGGCCGATTGGGCTGAATTCCTAACCTGGCTCCGCGCCGGCCCGGGGCAGCTGGTCGGGCTCAGCCTCGATACCGAGACCGATTATCGCGCCGCGACCTATCAGGCGCCGAGCTTCCTGCTGACCGGCAACGAGGCGCAGGGCATGCCAGCCGACTATGCCGCCGCCTGCGACCTGCTGGTCAAGATCCCGATGCTCGGCAAGGCCGACAGCCTCAACGCAGCGGTCGCGACCGCGGTGATGGCCTATGAAGTACTCGCGCAAAATCCTTCCCGCCGCTGAACCGCTGCGTAACGAGCGGTTCAGGCTCGCTCTCTTATCCGACGAGGCGAGGAGACGAAGATGAAGATCGCGCTTGCCCTTGTTGCCCCTGCCCTGCTGCTCGCCGGTTCAGCGATAGCCGCGCCTGGCGAGGCGCCGTATCGCGCGCTGGGTACTGAACCTGGCTGGACACTGACGATCGACCATGGCCTGATCCGCTATGTCGGCGATTATGGCCGGACCCGCGTGACGACGACGGCGCCCCAGGCGCGGCCGAGCTTTAACGGGCGGCGTTACGTCACCCCGCGCATCACGATCGATATCACCCGCGCGCCCTGCAATGACGGGATGAGCGACCGCGAGTTCCCCGAACGGGTGATGGTGACGGTCGGCCGACGGACGGTGCGCGGTTGCGGCGGCGACCCGATCGTGGCGCCGGCGCGGGTAGCTGTCATCGATGGCAAATGGCTGATCGAGACCGTTGATGGTCATGCGCTCCATCGCGGACGCCAGGCGTCGATCAGCTTTGCTGACGGTCGGATCAGCGGAAACAGCGGCTGCAATGGCTTTGGCGGCTCGTACCGCTTCGCGCACGGCACGCTGACCGCCGGACCGCTGATCTCGACCAAGATGGCCTGCCTCGGCCCGGTCATGCTTGAGGAACAGGCGATCTTCCAGTTGCTTGGCCAGCCGCTTGGCGTGAGCTCCAATCGCAACGGCAAGCTCGTGCTGAGCGCTGGGGGCGCCCGGACGATGGTGCTGGTGCGGGCAGAGCGCGGATTCCCCGAACGAAACTGAGCGTCAGGCAGCCAGGAGATGCTCGCTCCGCGGGCTATCCCGGCTGTCCTGCCAATCTACCCGCCGCTTCAGCCACGGATTGAGGTACAGCAAGGGCAGCTTGACGAAGACGAGGCTGCGATGGACCCAGGCGTCGGCGATCCGCTCGGCGAGGCGCGGCATGCCGCCATCATGCGCCTTGAGCCACGCCATATAGGGCATCCAGTGCGACGGTTCGTCGCGCTCGACGACCTTGAAGATCTTGATCAGCGCATGGTCTGATTTGACGATGAAGGACTGAAGCAGGTCATCGACCTGGTTCATGCCCCTGATCTCGGTGATCATCACAATCCGGCACAGGCGATTGAACAGAGCGTCGCTGGCGACCACCGCTGCCGTATCGAGGTCATCGATATGGCAGCCAAAGCTGAGCTTGATCAGCCGGTCGATATGGCCGCAGGTGCGATCGACGAAGAAGGGCATGGTGCCGATATTCTCGAAATAGCGCCTGAACATCAGATAATGTTTGCGCTCGTCAGCCCGGTGTTTCTCGATCTGGGTAATGAAGTCGCCATCATCCGGATATTTCGCACGGACCGCCTCGAGCACCCGGTCGAGGCTCTGATACCCGCGATGCTCGTTGTAGATATACACCGAGGCAAGGATATCGAGATAGCGGCGGCGGGCTCTGGCAAACATCGTCTGGTCCTGCAGGCATTCGATGAACCGCAGAACATACAGCATATTTGCGCGCGACGCCATTTTATCGCCGGTTATCGGCCGGCAAATGGCGCGAGTTTGGCGACGTTACTCAGCGGCTTCACTCAGTCCTTCGATCAAGGCCGGCGCATCGCCATAGCGCGCAAGCGCCTCGACCGGGGGCACGTCCTCGATGTCGCGGGCGCCGGGCTCGATATTGAGGTCACGCAGCTTGCGCGCCGTCACCAGCGTGCGGGTTTCGAAGCTGCTGACGAAGGCGTTGTAGTTGTTGACCGCTGACGTCAGTCCGCCGCCCACCTTGCGCAGATCGCCCGCCGCCTTAGCGAGGCGATCATAGAGCTCCTTGCCGAGCTCGCCGATTTGCCGCGCCTCTTTCGCGAGCCGCTCCTGCCGCCAGACAGCCGAGACGGTGCGCGCGATCGCGATCAGGTTGGTCGGCGTGGCAAGCAGCACGCGCTTCTCGAAGGCGAAATCCCAGAGCGTCGGGTCATGTTCGAGCGCCGCCGAGAGGAAATGCTCGCCGGGCACGAACATGATCACATAATCGGGCGCGTCGGCGAACTGGCTCCAATAGGCCTTGTTGCCGAGGCCGTTGACATGAGCGCGCATCGAGGCGGCATGCGCGGCCAGCCCGATCAGCCGCTCCGCCTCATCGACCGCGCCAAAGGCATCCTGGTAAGCGTTGAGCGAGACCTTGGCGTCAATCACCAGCGCGCGGCCACCGGGCACCCGGATGATTGCGTCCGGCCGCAGCCTGCCGCCATCTTCGCTCGCGACATTCACCTCGGTCTGGAAATCAGTATGCTCTGATAAACCACAGGTTTCCAATACATTTTTCAGCTGCTGCTCACCCCAACGTCCGCGCGATTTGGGGGCGTTGCGTAAGGAATTGACCAGCTTCGCCGCCTCGCTACTCACCTTCTCCTGGCCGACCCTCAGCCCTTCGAGCTGGCCCTTGAGCTGATCGAACGCGCCCTGGCGCTCGCTCTCGACCTTGGTGACGGTCTCCTCATATTTCAGGAGCCGGTCGCTGACAGGCTGGAGCATCGACTTGAGGTTCTGGCCGGCGGTCTCCTCGGACTGCTTGAATCGGGCCTCGGCACGCTCGAGAAATGCTTTCTGCGCCTCGTTGAGCAGCTTGCTGGCGGTCTCGTTGAAATGGCCTGTCATCGCCTCGCGGCTGTTCTTGAACTCCTCGAGTCGTGCCTCAAAGGCCTCGGCATGGGCGCGCAGGCTTGCATTTTCCGTACGGAATCCATCGCGTTCAGTGCGGATGACGTCAAGGTCCTCGCGGAGCTGCGCGGCGGCGCGAGCCCGTTCCTCGGCGCCCGCAAGATCGACGATGGCGCGCTTGAACTCCTCGGTACGGGCATCGCGTTCCGCGCGGGCCTGGACGACGCCGCGCCCGCCGAGGAACCAGCCGACCGCAAGCCCCGCAAGCAGGACAGCGATCATCGCCAGAGGAATCGTCAGGCCAGTCATGATACGCCTCGCTGGAACATTGGGGGAACCTTAGGCGCGGGAGGCGATAAGGTAAATGCTTGCGCGGCACGGGCTGGCGCATTGGGGCGGCACTGCGGCTTGCCCTATGTCCGGGCAAAGGAAGGGCATGGGAAGTGTAAGACGACGTCACCCCGGCGCAGGCCGGGGCCCGCTGGGGTTGCGGATCAGGCCGCCTTGCGGGCCTTGGCCAGCTTCTTGAGCACCATGTCGCGCTTGAGGCGCGAGATATGGTCGATGAACAGCACGCCGTTCAGGTGGTCGATCTCATGCTGGATGCAGGTCGAGAGCAGGCCGTCGAAATCGGCCTCCTGGGCAGCGCCCTCCCCATTCAGCCATTTCACCCGGCAGCGGGCGGGGCGTTCGACCTCGGCATATTGATCGGGGATCGAGAGACATCCCTCATTGTAGAGCGCCGTCTCCTCGCTGACCGACACCAGCTCGGGATTGACGAACACCAAAGGCGTGCGGACCGGCTTGGCGTCCTCAGCGTCGCTTTCCGGCTCCTGCAGGTCGATGACGACAACGCGCTGCTCGATCCCGACCTGAGTCGCGGCAAGGCCGATGCCGCGGGCATCGTACATCGTGTCGAACATATTGGAGATGATCGCGCGGACAGACTCGTCGATCTGGGCGACGGGCTTCGCGACGGCGCGCAGGCCGGGATCGGGAACTTCGAGGATAGTGAGAACGGACATGATCGCGAGCTAGGAAAGAGCAGGCCCGACGTCAAGGTTCGGGTGTTGCACCCTTGTCAGGAAACCGGCCGTCTCGCCCTGAGCGCCTGGGCGAGCGTGCCCTCATCGAGATAGTCGAGCTCCCCGCCGACCGGCAGGCCGTGGGCGAGCTGGGTGACGCGGATCGGGAAGCGCTCGATCCGCTCGGCGATGTAATGCGCGGTGGTCTGGCCCTCGAGCGTGGCGTTCATCGCCAGCACGACCTCGTCGATACCACCTGCTTCGATGCGGCGGACCAGCGAATCGATCGCGAGATCTTCGGGCCGCACGCCATCGAGCGCCGATAGCCGACCGCCCAGCACATGGAAGCGGC
>Ga0307508_10005531_pt1 | contig 12001 bp, 15 predicted proteins | sample 9_EM_MG_FD_203089 | JGI IMG/M metagenome (GOLD analysis project Ga0307508, IMG submission 203089) | Populus trichocarpa ectomycorrhiza microbial communities from riparian zone in the Pacific Northwest, United States - 9_EM | ecosystem: Host-associated > Plants > Roots > Unclassified | place...
ATCAACTCAACTCATCATCTGATAGTCTTATTGACCTGAATACCCCCGTCTAGAGCCCGCGGGGGGGTAAGGTTTCGCGTGCCATTTGGCACGGAAACTAGTTACGGACTAGGGGATAAGGATATCCGTCGCCCGCCGGCGTCACTCTACATTACATCGCCTGCACGGCGTCACTCCACATTCCATCCTCCGCACGGCGTCACTCCACATTCCATCCTCCCGCATTCCAGTCGGCGTCAAGGGTCCAGGCCCAGCTGGCACGCGCCGTGACACTACCCTTCTCTCCATCGGCCAACCGAGTCAACACAATCAAGCACCTCCTCCGTGCCAAGTACAAGATGACCGACCTTGGTTCAGTTCCCTTCTTCCTCAGTACAGAGACTGAGTGTGACCAATCACAACGGATACTACATATCCACCAACAGCGTGCTGTCAGGAAGGTGCTTGTGACAAATGGTTTCTCCGACTGCAATGGCCGCTGGACACCACAGCCTACTGGAAGCAAGCACCAACGATCAGATCCAGAGTCAAATCCAACAAACAGCACAGCAAAGACTCTTGACTCAGATGGTAGACAACGGTATCAGTCAATTGTTGGCAGCCTGATGTGGCTAATGCTATGCACTCGGCCGGACCTCACATTCACCGTCTTCATGCTCAGCAAATTCTCCTCCACCCCGACTACCGAGAACTTGTCAGCAGCCACCTATACGCTACAATATGTGCGAAACACAGCCAACCTCGCTATCCAGTACAATGCATCGGACCGCTAAGCCACCACGCCCATCTGCTATACCGACTCAGACCACGCCGGAGATCCCGATGACCGAAAATCAACATCTGGCTATGTATTCATGCTTACCGGAGGTGCTATTACCAGGCGTGCTCGTAAGCAGCCACTTGTCGCTTTCTCAACGGTGGAAGCCGAATACATAGGTGCTTCCGACGCTGCAAAAGAAGCCATCTGGGTCCGCTCCTTACACGCTCGCATATTTTATGGCAAGATCCTGTACAAGCATGCTGAGCAATGCCCCCACTGCTTATGCTCAGACAACGACTCTAAGGCTACCGAGCCCCAGCAAATCTTCGTCGATAACCAAGGTGCAATCCAACTTGCAAAGAACCTGAAGTTCCATGAGCGCACCAAGCACATCAGTGTCCGCTTCCACTTAGTCCGTGATGCCTGCGAACGAAACCCCATCAAAGCAACATACCTTCCGACATCCGACCTGCTCGCCTACATCATGATGAAGAACCTCGCTTGAGACACTCACTGGAAGCATGCTCATGGGCTTGGGCTCGTAAGCCGGGACTCAGGGGAAGTCTCCAACCAACCACGAATCAAGCGTTTGAAATAGGTTAATCTTTCTGTTCTTTCTTTGGAGGATGCACTCTTTCTCCTATGTCTGTGGTTTTCCCTTGAAGGGTTTTTTACACGGTTATGAGTTTTAACGAGGCATCCGAGGATTCCGTTTTCTCATTCTCTCTTGTGTTCCTTTGCATATTCCGTACGAGGGGAAGTGTTAGAATAATGGGCGCTCGGAGATGATGGACCGGAGGTGGCGTCCGGAGATGACGGACCGCAGGTGGCGTCCGGACATGACTGAGTCCCCGAGCACCGGCTCGGGGCAGTCTTCCGTCCTTTGTCCCGACGGCCTTCTTGTATATAGAGAGATCTTGCGCCCGTATAATACTGTAATACAATCAGTTCGCAATCTTCACCTTTTATCGATCCATATATTCCAACATCCAACATCGGAAGCACTTCACCCGCGAAGTCTTTGAGGTCGCCCCGTTGGAAGTAGAGGTCGACCTCTTTCTCCTCTTCTGGTGGATCTCCAAACACCCTCCGCAGGGGGCCTGGGATTCGGAGGAGCTCCGATTCAGCAGCCTAAGCTGCCTGGAGAAGTGTACGAGATTCGAAACCGCGGAATTTTCCTTATCCTTGGACAAAACCATATTGCGTAGTTGGCTCCGGTTGTCTGGCATAGCCACGGCTAACGTCACCTCCGAAAGAGCGCGGGCCGGTGTCTCGTGGCTTGAGCAGGAATTGACGGCTGCCCTGGCGCGTGGAAATGGTGGAGATGGTGGAGGTTACATCGAAATTGCTTTCCCGTCCCTTTCTTAGGGGACATCAGGAAGACGGCAGTCAGGTTGGCTGCCACTCGGGATTTCCACGCTGCCTGTGCCCACGCCTTCGTTTCCCCGTCCGACGCCGTCACATTTTCCCGAGTCCTACTACACGGTCCGCGCTGCCGTCTGGGCTATGTCCCTCTTTGCCTGGCCAATGGTGCCCCGGATGTAGTCTCCTCTCCACCACAGCTCTTATCCGAACCTGGCGACAAACTGAATGCATGCCGTCATGACCTTTGCGCGGTTGGCCGGCAACAGACCCATATGCCATGTTAATCAACGCAGTCTTGCCATCGCCTTCTTACCCAAGTTCAGCCATGTGGCATGGTGGTACTTGAGTGTAAGCTGGGAATCTAGCCAGACTCCGAACCACCGCGGCGCCTCCTTGTTCAAGGGGACGGTGTTGGCCTCAACTGCCACTGTTGCTGTCGGGGGCGTTTTCCTCCTCTGGACGATCGCCGCTTCGGTTTTCCCCTGGTCGAAGGCATCTCCGTTGTTTGCGGCCCAACCAATAGAGGCAGATGCCGGTTCAGATAGCTTCGCAGTCCATGGCGACTGGTGGTCGTGATCGAAGTGGCAGGGAATCGTTTGCGCACCGTCCTGGTGAAGGGGAAACCCCGGGTGCACCGTCTCTTCCAGATGCCAATACCGACGTCGATTGGAATCCCAGTCTTAAGATACCGTGTAACGATGGGAGAAACCAAGGTTGATTCGCAGTGGACGTTCAACGTCACCATACTCGCCAGAACAATGGGCGTCCCGAGATGACGGACAGGGGACGGCCACTGGAGATGACGTACGGGAGGAGATACGTCCGTAGATGACGTGTGCCCAAGTCTTGGAGCACCGGCTAGGGAGACAGCCTTCCGTCCTTTCTCCCCGGCGACTTCCTCAGACCCGTTGTATATAGAAAGAAAGTTCCACCTTCGACCTTGTAGGAATCAATTAATTCACACTTTTCGACTCTATCGATCCGCATATTCCAACATTATTTGACCGCGAAAGCGGCTGTGGCAGTGAGGGATATTGAAGTCAAACATCCGCTTCACAGACTCCTCGACCTTCTTTTAATCGGCCCCATTGATCTAGGGTTTCCACGGACGTCGTATTTATGGTGAGTGTCCTAGGCAGTTGCGGGCGTACCTTGAAAGAGTTAGCAGTGATACCCCGACCTGCTGGCTCAACGACTTACTTCCTGTATCGGCAACTTGTGGCATTCCTCCTGACTGAGAAGGTGGAACACTACTACCGTGCTTGGCGCCCAGAGTGCGCTAAACGCTCACTCCCAGCGCCTGGATCGGAACTGGTGCGGATCTGTTGTCACCGAATCAAGAGGAGTCGGCGATGGTCAACGACTAAGTAACTATTCCCTAACGGGTATTTAGCACCTTGCGAAGGAGAGGTCATGAAATCGACCTTCCGTATTTACAGTGACCAGGAAACGCTGGTGCAATCGTCTGCACCGCTGATGGTAACGCGATTATAGTAATTCATCATTGATCTGACGGATATGTATCCTCAGACTTTCACTTGCTCTCTGATGCCCTGGGAAAAGTTTACCACGTGATGCGGTTGGTAAGATTTAAGAACCATATCACTTTTCGTTGCAACCATCCGAACGGACCCCCCAAATCACCATATCCAATCGACCCCCACCAACCTATCTCTCGTCCCGCGTTGCCATCCGTGACCACCCCAGAGCAGCTCGCCCAAGCCCAAGCCCGAGTTAGTCCACTTCATCTCCAAACTCGTACTCTCCACCACGGGTCTCCGCTATCCAGCGCAGAACTCGGGTTGCAGGGGCGACAATGGCGATTTCGGCTTTGTAAAATGGATCGTCCCGGAACTCTGCTGGCGACCTCACCCTCTCCGCATCAATGGGCACGATCGATCCGTCGCCTGCATACTCCTGCAACCATGTCACTTGGGCACCGCCGAACATTATGCATGCCACAGGGAACTCCAGCTGGCGACCTCCGGCCGGTGCCACAAAAAAGCTTCCGGAGTCACCAGGTAGCGATAGCACCGTCTGGGGGGTGCTGCCGAAAACAACCCATTCCTGCGTGGTATAGGAGGGAGTGCCGACAAGTAGCGGGCATCGCATGCGGCAGTCAGCCATAACGCCGTTGATTTGTCCGTAAGCCGTTCTCGAAGTTCGTCCGTCGCATTTGATAACATTCATTCCCCTCGTGAGTTCGGTGTGCCCTTGGATGCTGGCATCCCGGCAATCAGGCAACCGTGGGCATTGGGATGATCCCAGTCGTCCTACATCAAGATTAGCACTTCTTCACCGAAGTAGCGGAACAACGGTATGACCTTCTGCGATGTCGATGAGAGCGATATCCTTCCAACATTTTTTCTGGTCCTCCGTCTCGGCGATACCGACTTCCGCGAACTCAACCTTGCCAAGACGGCGATCCAGGCCTCGCAACCGTTCTACTTTCGCGCCAGCCGCAACTCGTTTATTCCTCGACCGTTCGCGCTGCCCACCGTACCTCTCATCTTCCTCAATTGCCACCCTCCAGTGCGCCTCGGCTTGTTCTAGCCATGTGCGGTGATCCTCGTCGGAGTTTTGCACCATCATCACTCCGTCCGCGGCGACAATGGTCACCGGGAGTGATGATGCAGCTTCCTTCAGATGCATCGCCGCTACATGCCCGTTTGTGACACCGAACCGCTTTTTCGACGATTTCTCGAAGATATATCCGCCGAATGTACCACTTGAGTTCACCCCTTGCACTCCGGTGCTGACTCCCATAGGGACGGACGCGACGTAGTCTGGATTCTCCGGCCATTGTGGGGCGTTGAAGGTGAACATAGCCTCCCCTTGTTTCACCTCTAAACGCAACGGCGTGTCAAGCGCCTCGAGGGCGCTCCGACACCTCTGAGGGTTGGTACACAGGAGGAGGATGGTCGGAATAACGATAGGTATTGTGGGCGGTGGGTGGGCCTCGTACCGGCCGGCAGTAAGAAACCAGGACGGGCCGGCATCGGTACTCTCGAGGATCGCGAGAATCGCCGGACGGATGCGATCGAATTCGGCGATCGTCTTGCCGTCGCGTTCGTCCAACACCGGGCAGAGAAGCAGGTGCCGCAGTTCACGCTCGATCAGCAGCACCCCGTTGGCTTCGGCGGCGTGAGGTCGTAGGGTGTACATGGTAGCCTGCTCGCTTGTGGCAAAAGGCGATTTTATCGATGTGTCGATCCGGGTGGCGAGTCGGAGTGCTTTATACCGATAACCGGTGACACGTCAGTGCCGAAGGAAATGCGTCGATGCGCCATTGCACGAAAGCTTACCTCGCTGCTGAAGGTCTAGATTCATCTCAACCGACGTGGCTTCATCCTTGGACGCTAACCGAAGTAAGAATGTGAGTGAAGGTGGGGTGACCTTAAGTAGCACGCAGTGATCGCTAATTCGCTTATAGAAGCCGTTGTTCTGCAGATGTTAGTTCAATTCTCTGACGCCGAAGTCATTACACATACAGGTTGAATTTCAATCACATCGACGAGGCGCAAGCCGTCTATACTCCAGAAACAGATCAACCCGAATCCGGAGAGTAGCAATTGGTCCCGGTAGTGCAGAGCTCTCTCGCCGGCCACCGTGACCCCGTCCAATGTGAATCCAGGCGCGCCTCCCATGGTCATGACGGCGGGCTGCTTGGAATGTGACCTGACGCGGAGCACCTCCACGGAAACCCTCCGCGTCTTCGTCGTTCTGTGGGCAGGGAATCGTTACCTGTTTGTCACAAGCATCCACAAAACCCGGGTCGGGAGAGGGGACAGAAAACCACAAACCTGACATTCCCGACGAACCGCGGCACATCGGAGATGAGAGAGGAGAGCGGCGGGCTAGCCCACACGCCCGATGGCGAACAGAGATCGCTCCAAGGCTGAGCGGTCATTCTTTGCGCCCAATTTTATCGCCGCAATCAGGGTTGTGGAGGCTTTCTCAGCCGTTGAGACTGGGAATCAGGGAGCAGCGGAGCAGCGAGATCTGCTGGGTTGCTACCTTGACGGGAACGGCGAAAAGGTGGTGATGGAAGTAAAGATGAAGTATCGCGTTTGCGTCGAGTGAAGGAAAAGGAGCAGAAGAAAGCTGCAAGGGATGAGGTAGAAGGAAGTGATGGCCCCAAGGCATGGTGAGCAGAGTACGCTGGGGCAGTCTGCTCGCAGCGGGATTAAGTGAGCTCAACGCTAACCCCTTTCGGCCACGGCGGACAGCAGACTGCCGTTACCACCACCAGGGGCACCAGGTGAACAAGGTGGGCGTGGTGAGACTCTTCATACCTGGGAGATTCGGTCCATCTGTTCCCCTTCTGGTTTCCGGACACACTGTTGTGTGCTATGAACCTGGGGAACTCGGCGGGCCTTAGGCTGTTTCCGCCAGTTGTCACGATGCGTTTTCTGGCTTGAAACCGTCATCCTGTCTGGGACCCCGTCCACCCGGTACCATCTCCAGGATTTCACCTTTGCGTTAGCCCACAACCCCAGCTCGTGTGCGCATGTTGACTTCGAGTGGCCGTTTTCGATGGTGACCACAAAGGTCGCGGCCAAAGCCAGACAGCCAGGCTCAGACGGCCACCGCCGCATTGTCTGGATCGTCTTGCCAGGGCTTGCTGCCTGGGCGTGAATCGACATCTGGATAGCATGTATGTACCATTTCAATAGTCTTCAGCCGGCCTACTCTCTGCATCTGTCGAATCTAATCTCTCCAACTCTATCCATCAATAGTATTTGCTGCGGCTGAGGCTGAGATGCTGATGGCGTCAGTTATAGCAGGCAACCTCCTCATCTAATGGCGATATATACGCAGTACGTTCGAGTGTTCGGTCAGTGCCGGTCTCGATCGGCCCGCTTACGGCACGGGATGGCTTCTCTGCCCCGCCTCCCTATTTGAAAGAAAGGAAATGACGGAAACAATGCCCTCTACTCTCTCAGCACCCCGGGCCGTTCCGACGCTCCTCCCAGATGTTCAATTGATCGTAGCGCCTCCCTATCTGCGCGGACGACCGTCCACGATTTGCTTCTGCAGTAGCCACCAGGGGCATCGCTTGAAGAAATATTTGGACGCTTCACCTAGTACCAGCATCACCCGCACGCGGCCCTTGGACCGAATGTACGTTTCGCGTACAAGGATGTCAGCTCGTGCCCCGCAGTGGGCGGTGGCGGCGACGGTGATGGGGTCTTGACCAGGGGTGAAGTGGTCCCAGAGCGCGGCTGCAACGGCAACGAGTGTTTGGTCTGCCCAAGCGTAGAGGCAGTTGGTAGCGAGAAGCTCGTGCCAACAACCGGATTACTTTAGTTGCTTGATCTTGGTTAAGTTCTGTTCTGGCTACGTCGCTGCTACAAGGTCACGACACGGTGCAGGAGATATCCGAAATTGTCCTGGACGGCGAGGCCCTTGTAACGCTTATTGTCTGTCGTGGGCCAGCCTTGGGGCTGCAATTCAGTGTACGTCTGTTACTGGGGCGTATTCGTCGCCGGCGGATTGTGAAATCTAAGTAGAGTGAGGGCTTTCGATATTTCAAAGCGGAGTAGTTTGAGGGGTTCGGTGCGGTTCGTGTGTGTTCCGTGCACGTTGCTCAGGCGCTTCCTCCACGGGCATGGTCAGTTGGCATAAGTATACGAATAGGTAGTGAGGGGGGTAATGGCAGCGAAGCGGCGAAAACGAGGGATTGGTGGACAAAAGGGGTTAGCGTGGATGGGGGGAGGAGTTAGTCATCCTGAGGTGTTCTTTAGCTCGTCTCCGAGGGGTTTTGCTCCTTATCCTGTACATGCCACACCACCTGCAGGGTCACAACCTATTTCTTCTCCACACCACCCATTTCTTCGTTCCATCCGTGACCCATCTCCTTATTGCTCGCCCCTGAGGGATTAGTCTTCATCTGGTGTGCCAAACCCGGAACGGTGTCGACTGACCTTCAGCTGCCAAATCAGAGGAAAGAGAGAGCTGTCACCAGACTTCCATCGGCAGGAAGCCGGATCCTCATGTCAAAAGTAGCTGCCGGCGAGTAGCCAGCGGTAAGCGCGGGGGCCGGCTTGTCGAGGCCCGTTACAGGACGTCTTTCCTGAGCTCGATAGTAACTTCGCTGACCAAGCCTGATCCCAAGATTTCCGAGCTGGCGGAGGCTACAAATTGGCATCAGCACCGAGCGGAACGCTTAGCAGAGCGAGTCAGACAGCGAGATCATGTGCAATACGAGTTCCCAAGGCGAGATCATCATCGCCGAATCGGAGAGTCATCACTGGAAGACAGAGTGGTCACTGGATTGAGGAGTCTGTTGATTGATGGAGACAACGGATCGAGTGAACTGCAGGAGCAGCCGAACCACCAAGAATCAGAAACCGAACCGACCGTGAATCAAGACCCGACTGCAAATCAAGATGTGACAGCGTATCAAGACCCAACCGCGAATCGAGAACCGACTGCGAATCAAGAACCGACCACAGAATAGCAGATCCCAACAATGGCGACAGCTGCAGGAACTCAGAACGGGATCGTCATGGAGGCTGCAGAAGTTCCGAACCTCATCATGACGGCTGCTGCCGGTTACCCGTTGATCAAGACGTTCAGAGGCAAGGAATGGGAGGATGTTGAGCGCTTCCTGAAGAATGTCGCAAGGTACATCTGTTGGAAAAGCTTCTCGGCGCTGGATGTATGGGGGCTACTAGAGTTGAGACGTTGGTGTTACCGTGGGAATGATGTGGCGAAGCGGGTAGCGTAGATGTACCGAGTGTTCTCGGTTCGGCGGACTTCTTCTGTTCTGTACTCTTACAACACTCTACATACATAGCAACAAGAAAAAATCCCCCGCTTGAACACCTCGCCGCAACGTGCAGAACCCAATCTCTCTCTCTCTCCCGCCCTCGAAGATCCTCCTGTTCGCTCTCTCTCCCGCCCTCGAAGATCCTCCTGTTCGCTCTCTCTCAAATCAGAGAGTATCGGAAAGCGCAAGCAAACACGGACGGCCCATAACCTTTCAACAGGTTATGAGCCCGGTGCCGTAACCGTCACGCAGAAGAATCGAACGATCGAACGACCGATAAAACCGAATACTCCGTCACCTTCCCTCTCCTGCTCTCCGATCCAAAGATCAGCAGAACCGATCAAGAAATCCTCGCCCCCCCCCCCATCGAATCATCATGTTCTCGACCGACACTGCCACGAACGAGAAGGTCTTCAAGCACCCTCTTGGTACCATCGCCCTTCTCAATGACATGAACTATGCCAGCTGGAAGGCAGACTGCGAACAAGTCCTACATGGCATCCAGGCTTGGAGAATTGTCATGGGAGAAGAAGTAGAACCCGAGAATCCCGAAGGAATGACAAAGGCTGCCATTCATGGACGCAGGGCGTATGAGGATTTCGCTACACGCAAAGCCCAGGCAGCTGCCATCATCTATGGATCGTGCAGCCCCGAAGTCAAGACCCACCTCAATCAGGTTAGGGATCCGGTGAGGATGTGGGAAATATTGACGGAGCAGATGGACACAGCAAACACAACAGTTGGCCGTCTGACACTCTTCCGGCAATTCAGCCTACTGCGTCCGGTTCCCGGACAGCCAATCAGTACCTACTTCTCGCAACTGCTCAACATCACCAATCAACTCGCTGGTACTCCCGAAGCCGTTCCCGATATGGTTCTGAAAAACCACATTTTCACCACTCTCCCCGAAATGTTCAAGATCAGTATCAAAGTACTGCAATCACGAGCAGATGTCACGATCCGTCAAATCATGAGCGATCTCAAGGAGTGCGAACAGAACGAAGCGCTGGCCACGAAACCAGATGCGGTCTCGGAAGCCTTATACTCTCAGCAAGGAGGAAGAGGTGGTGGCCGGGGAGGTCGAGGAGGACGAGGAAACAACTTTCGCGGACGCAGAGGGCAAGGTGACCAGCGGCCCCAAAAGTGGTGCAGCTGGTGCAGCTCCAATACTCATAACTTCGACAATTGTTGGAAGAAGGACAGCAATAACAAACGGCCTCGAGGTGGTGATCAAGAGAGCAGGGAGTGCTATGAATGCGGAGAAACAGGACACACCAAGAAGGATTGTCCAAAGCGTCGAAGCGGAAATGGTAGCGCCAGCGGATCTTACGCCGGTCAAGACCATGGAACCGGTCCCGGAAACGGAAGTGGATTTTACGGTCAAGGCCATGGAACCGGTCCTGGAAACGGAAGTGGATTTTACGGTCAAGGCCATGGAACCGGTCCCGGAAGTGGAAGTGGATTCTATGGTCGAGGCGATCTAGAAAATTCTGGATCAGGAGGTCAAGGGTCCGGTCAAGGAAACGGATACTACGGACAGAAGCTCCTTGGAAATGGCCCCAGCAATCGGCAATGACTCGCGGGGTCGACCTCACTCCATTCGGAGGTGATGGTCGCTTCAAGGTCATCAACTAACTTGAGGCTTGGGATCTGGGCCATTGACTCCGGAGCCTCCCACAACTATTGCAATGACTTTACAGAATTCAAGAAGGACTCGATTACTGAAACCAATATGGCCATCAAGCTCGGGGACAAGAATGAAGTGCACGCAGGAAGAAGGGGATGGTACAATTGAATGGGGTATGTATTGAGGCATTCTTTGTACCAGAATTTCGAATATCTCTTCTTTCCGTCAGCCAGCTCGACTCCCAAGGCCTTACAGCGATATTCAAGGACGGATTGTGTACGATAATTGACCAGTATGGCAACAACCCTCTCAGTGCTACCCTTGATTGTGGCCTATACATTCTCCAACGACTAGGATCCGCCCACACCTCCTCAATAGAAACCCCTCCACAACTCAGATCCATTCATGCCACATGCAAATCAGACTCGATTGAAGTTTGGCACCGCCGACTCGCACATCTCAACTATGCAGACCTGAAGCTCATCCCGGATTCGGATAAGAAGACCAAAATCCCGTGGCAAACACCAAGATTGTGCCAAACCTGTGTTGAAACGAAGCAACAACAGCATGTGATCCGGACGAAGTCGTCGCGCTCCTCAACTCCTTTCGAACTCATACACTCTGATCTGTGTGGACCTATGAAACACAGTATCGGAGGTGCCCAGTTCTACATCATCTACATTGATGACTGCACACGCTACACTGAGGTATACTTCCTTATCACAAAATCGGCAGACGAAATATCAGCCAAGTTTCAAGCGTATCAGGCATGGGTCAAGGCACAAGGCCTTCAAATCAAGCGGTTTCGATGTGACAATGGATCCGGCGAATACAACAACTCCCTATTTCTGTGAATACTGGGGGAGAATGGGATCACTTACGAACCGTCACTACCCTACACCCAGCACAAGAATGGTGTAGCCGAGAGAATGATTCGCACACTCAACACAAAGGCAAGAAGTATGATGCAGGATGGAAATGTGCCAATACGATTCTGGCCTGAAGCTGTTCGAACGGCTTGCTACCTCCACAGAAGATCTCCCACCTCAAGCCTATCCGAAAACCGCTCACCATACGAGGCACTGTTTGGAACTGTTCCACAAATCAAGCACCTAAGGCGATTTGGCTGCAAAGTATTCAAGCACATCCCACCCGCACAACGAACTGAGAGGAAGTTTGGGAGCCGCTCAAATATCTGCATGATGCTAGGATACGTGCATGATACTACAAAGATTTGGCGAATCTGGGACTTTAAGTCCGGACGAAGTGGAAGAGCAGTAGAATGCTCAAGCTTGATATTCCAAGAAGAAGAGAATGCGCATGAAAGAAGCGTGGAAGAAGAAAAGAATATTGGGTTTCCTGTGCAGACAGAGAGAAGCTATGAAATTGTTGAAGACCATCCGGACCCACAAGGTAAGTAGGAAAGAAGAAAGAAAAGAATAAGCCGCCCTCCCTCCCCATTCCCCACCTTCAG
>Ga0307508_10005532_pt1 | contig 12000 bp, 7 predicted proteins | sample 9_EM_MG_FD_203089 | JGI IMG/M metagenome (GOLD analysis project Ga0307508, IMG submission 203089) | Populus trichocarpa ectomycorrhiza microbial communities from riparian zone in the Pacific Northwest, United States - 9_EM | ecosystem: Host-associated > Plants > Roots > Unclassified | place...
TACTTGAATATCTTTTTACATTTCCATTAAATCTGAGAGCTTCCGTGCATTTAATTTTTGTGAATTCAATTCATAACAGTCTTAAAGGCACCCACTGCATATGACTAACAAGAATGAAGGAGATGATAAACACTTACAGCTTGGGCAGCTTCATCTATAATAACAACATCGAAACCATGGTTCAATTTACTAAAAAGTGCCGAACCACTGAAGCTGAGGGTGGAAAAGACCTGCCAATACAGAAAAATTACTAAGGGAGTTTACATGATGCTAGCTTCCACTTTCAAGACAGTTGGATTTACATACAATTACAGATTCCTCTAGAATAGCAGCACGGATACTGTCTGTATCCCCTCCTGCAGTTCTATGTTTCTGTTTATCAGAAGCTGATTCACCTTGTTTTTGTTTCACCTGAAGGAGAAATCAGTCATATCAACCTTCAAAATAACACACAGTAGAAGTATCTAGCAGTGATATGCTGTATCAAGAATATAGAGTTTTCACAGACCTTTTTCTTGCCAATGTGAGTTCTTAAACTTCATGGATTACTTATATGATATGTAGATCATATGACATGAATAATGAAATGCAATTTGTTTTTCCTTGGAAATAGGTGAGGCACTATGCATATGATATGCTGTATCAAGAATATAAAGTTTTGCATGGACCTTTTTCTTGCAAATTTGAGTTCTTAAACTTCATGGATTATTATTTGATATGTAGATCACACGACATATAAACAATGAAGTGCAATTTGTTTTTCTATTCAATAGGTGGTCCAGCATTGATGCATACATTGATAGACTTTTATAATTTATCCACCAAATTGTAAGAGAAAAGGTAAACCAAATATAATGATTAATAGTTCATCATCAGGAATTGGAAGGTATTATATTGATTTAATCACATTAATAATCCCAATATTTGGCAAACATATAATTCCCACTTACTATCCTTTTATGATTTCATAGTTCGTTGACTTTATTAATTAGCTTTGGTTTCACTGCATTGGTTGATTTGTTGAATCAACCAAGTATTTGAAAATATCTTGTAACTAGATTAAATCATCCCAAAAATTTGTTCTGGAATAATGGATTAGCAAAAGGTTCTATTGAAATCCTAGTAACTTCCTCTTTCAAATGCACACAAAATCCTTTGTTTGGCAATCTAATTGAAGACATCTAGATATTGCAAAATTGTGGGAGAACCAGTAATAACAAAAACAAGAATAGCAACAAAGTTCTTCATTATGCAATCCAAATAAAGGACACCAGGATAATTGTAACACCATGCGCGAATAAATAGTAAAAAAAATAAGAATTGCGACAATAACAAGTGTTTGTTATTAGGCCAAGACATACAAGGTTATCCATGCAGACTGACTGGACAGAATGATGAGCTTTAAGACCAATCCGCACAATTTTAGGATTATATGAACGGACATTTTCATCATGAACACCTGCAAAAAAACAAAAAGAACAGTTTGTTTTAGAATGACAATCAAAGAGTTGAATATAATTTGTACATGCGCGCGCGCGCGCGGAGCATTATCCTATCCACAACCTTCATTTCTCAGATTAGGGTATGTGCATGGATCTAGGGGTCAGGCATATCAAATTTACATTTTAGGATAACAAACTCTGCCTGAAAGTACCCACATTTTGGAAGAGGATAAGAGGGATGCACAGAAAAACTAAACAAGGAGCCACAGTTTATTTACAACGCCTATTCCTAATAATATTTCATCATCTTAATTCATGATGATCAATGGTATACTTCAAAAAGATCATTTCACAATCACATCCCAAATCTCTCACATCAAACTTTTGGCTCACCCTTTCAAGAACAAAGGGCTAGTGACTCCGAAGATGCTGGGTGCTTAGTTCCCACACTAACACAGATCCCATATGTCCTCTGTCAATATCAGTTTCCCAGGTGTAGATGCAAAGTGAAAGCAACAGATTCAACAACCCATCCATCAATTACACGTAATCCTTGAAAATTGTAGCGTTTCTCTAAACATAAATACAGTAGATGACATCTAAAACACCTGATTTCTACGAAGAATCTTTCCCTCCAAATACTCAAAAGGAAACTCAATAGATTAGCCATCCTACTTGAATTACCCATTAAGAAGATGGAAACCATCAACAAATTTGACACCAAACATGGAATCACCCATGAACCCCTTTCAGTAGCAAATAATCCATCCTACAGTCATTCCCCACTACTGAGTACAGTAAGAAATGATGGCTCTGAAACCCTCACTTTGATAGCACATTAAAGAAATATTAGAATACTAGTCATTGAGCACATCAAGTTGAAAAACTATTAGAACAAATGGGAAGTAATTAATCAAAGCTTCTCAGGCAGTCAGATACATAAACATGGTAAGAACAAACATGGACAGATCAGACATAGCATTCTTTCTTTAGAAGTAAAGAAGAATAATGAACTTGGCATCAGCAGTTTATGTTGGGTATTGGGAACCACGCTAATCACCAGGTGGCTCCAGAACAGAATAATGATGACCAGAGACCAGCTGGAAGAAGAATAATTTAACTACCAAGTTGCGGGATACTTTTCAGAACAGCTATAGGCTAGTTTTGACTTTTTCCTCATAGAATAGAGCTTTTGGCATTTTGGAATATGAAGTACGAAAAAGTGATGTTAAGATGGTTGTGCGAGGAAAAGAGTAATAAAAATGAAAATGGATACAGGGGATGATACTATCAAAGGCTTACTTTTTGCCTTCTACATGTTGAAGATTGAATCGAATGGCCAACAATAAACGGAATCAATCTTGAGCTGGACAAGTAGAAAACTTAGTTTCTTATTATCAAAAAAAAAAAAAAAGTTGGTTTCTTAAGAACCAACAGAGAACATAGCCTTGGATAAAAGGTGGAATGGAGGAAAAGTTTGACGGGCAACCCCAACTTGTTTAAGACAATTTCCTCTAGTTAATTCAATGAAAACACTAAAATTCCATCATTGGTTTAAAAGTCTAAGATAATGAAACAAGATTTAATTTTATCAGTCTTGCATCATTAATAATTTGTTTTTATTTTCTAAGATAACTCAGGATCCAGCGTATCCAGGAAGGAACTGCTACCCCACTTAACTTCCTTTACAAGTTAATGAAATAGGAAAACATTATTGTCCCTGCATCACTAATATTTTTATTCAGGATCCAGTGTATCCAATACGTAACTACTACCACACTCAACTTCCTTTACAATCACATGAACCTTGGCCAAGTCCTACATTGCCTTGATGTCTTCATAAATCAATGGAGCTAATGAAAGAATGATAAAATTCAAAATGGACAGAACAAAAAACCCAAACATCACCAATAATTGTGTCATGCCAAAAGGAAGCAAACATAATGAAATACAGACTTGCAAGTGTGGAAACACATACCTGTCTTGAGAAGGCGCAACACTATTTCATCTAGAGCAGAGTTTGATGGGGCACATACCAACACACGTACATGATATTTGCGACTGGAAGCAATGACTTCTGGTTTCTGCAGAGCTTAAGTTTGAATTTAGAACGTGCAGATCTTACAAGAACATAATTGTACAATGTGAAAATTCAACTTACAAAATCATTTCCACTGGTAGGGAAAAAACCATCATCGCCATCTTTAGGCATGTTCTTATCTCTCGGATTGTTACCAGTCCACCATGGAGAAGCTCGTGCCCAATGATTGTACCTGCAAATTATACAACTTTCATGGTTCAGTAGGAATCAAAAGTTGTCTTTCTCATTCTATTGAGCTTTTAAAAATCCAATAAGTTCAAAATAAAATGGACTACAAGACTGTTAAACTCCAGAAAAAAAAAATTTAATACACTGCAAGACAGTTAAAAAGGTAAGCAGATGTGTAAAACTAAGAAAACAACTGGCACATACTTTTCTTGAATTGGTAGTTCTGACCCGCGTTTAGTTTCATGCAACCCAGCCCTGCATAAGAGAATAACAAAGTAAACTTATATTTCCATAAGCAAAAGAATCTTTTACCAGATAGGGAACCATGGGGTACCATACCCGTCATATAGAACATAACATCAATGCATACAAAAAACACAATGAAATTATCTCGCATCATCTACACCGTCAACACTCCCTAGTATATTTTGTTTTTCTATTGACAATTAAAATAAGGATGACTCATCTCCTGCAATCACACTTTTGTTAATTATTTCAACAACAAAACACCAAAAACAATCATTAACTGACTTGCAAATTTCATTTCTCTCAAAAGGCATTCCAATCTTAGTGAGCCATATCATCCGAATACCATCAAATGCGAAATCATTAATTGAAGGCATCCTAGCCACTCACTCGCAAAAAAAGCTTCATATAGAAATTAAAAACAACTTTTATAGTTTTGTTTCTCTATCACGATCCCATCAATTCTGCTTTGCTTATGAAATAGTGTTTCCTATGATAATGTGCTGTTTTCTGCAATAAATCTAGTTTCTGTTGCCTACATTAAGCCTGATAGCAAGAGATTTCTTTCTCCAGGCAGGTATGAATCCATACATCATAAAATTGTGGTTGAGGTGGGGGGCTAGAATGTGCGGTTTTGGTTCTGAGGGGGGCATTTTGTAAGAGTATCTTTAAAAATTTTATACATTCAAAGATGATTTATGGGAGCTAGGACCATTCCTGGATTTGTTTCTATCTTCAAAAGATCTCCAATTCAAAAACTTGAAACAACCTTTTACCACTTCTCACTGAGACCACTCAAACTTCACTTTGATTGAGTAAACTCATTTCAGTTATGCACTTCCCTTTACCTAACTCCTGAAAGCTTCCAACTTTGAAGCTAGATGTTGTTCCTCCTTCACAGATATCACAAAGTGATAGAACATAGTCATCCCTGAACCTTGACCAATTGTTTCTAAGAAAAAAACAGCAAAGGAAGACCCAATAAAGCATATATGTTCAAAAAGTAAAGGAAGTGCCTTATGAACAATCTTCCATCCAAAAAGGTACAAGTGCCATGAATCTCTATGTGAAACTCAGACCATCCCATCTTTGATCAAGTTCACCAGGCGCAACACAGAATAAACCTCTAGAAGGCTGCTCTATCAGATCATAAACATGAAAAAAAAAATACAACAACAACACAAACCATTTCAATTTTTTGGTCCCCAAAACCAAAATTTGGCTAAAAGGTACCTAAAGTAATAGTCAAAGTGCCATTGGTCCCAGAAAAAAAAAATCCCATGCCACTAGTAGCTAGACAAATTGTTTGATTTGATTTAGGACACCAGTAAATTTGAATAACAAAAGCAGGATACGTGAGTGTCACGCGTTTTCCACTCAACTTTTCCTCCCGAAAGTATTATAAAATGATAAGAAAAATGAAAACAAAAGATGAAAGGGACTTAATTTTTTTGTTTGATGAAAAAAATAAAATAAAAGTTTTGACTGATAGCTAATACACCCACTACATCACTCCAAGGCCAAACACTGAGCATAGGCAGGATAAGATTTTAAATCATTTGGGAAATACAAACAATAGGCAGCATACAAGGACAATGGGAAGTTCAGAAAAGAATAGTCCATAAAAGTGGATCCCAACAAGGTGTTTGATGTAATTTTTGGAAAGTAGGAGATGGATGCTTGGACTTGTCAACACATAAAACTTGAGATTTTAAAACAGGAAGAAATACAAATTTTAACAACCTTAGAATCTCCATTATATTTACCGTTAACTGAACTTTTAAACAAGGGAATGCCAAAAGGAGAAACTCATATTTTAATGAAGCACATGATCTTTCAAGACAAAAGATTTTTCACTTTTCCTTTTAGAGTTCAACAGGTTCAGAATTCAAAAGGGCTAAAGAAAGACAAAGCCAGTAATATGCATGCTGCAACGGATAACTAACAATGATAGAGTGATTAGTTCAAATAAACTATAGAGAGACAACAATCCTTTAAAGACTAAGCAAATGCTCTAAACAGCAAAATGGTCCTGTTCCTTCTCTGGCAAGCCATAGTTTTCCTAAAAATTGATGAGACTTGTCCTTTCCGTCTTACAACTCAATTTCATCTAATTTTTACCAAAAATAACATAAACATAATCATAAGACCTTCATAAACCAACTTCAACCACAAAATCCATTGTAATTAAGTACTAAACAACAAAAATTAAGCCTAATATCACCAACCATTTGTAACGTTCGCCCATCAATCTATCTTTTCCAGTAAAATCGATACTCAAAAATCCATAACCAATTAAATTGTGATGTTAAAAGTCCGATCCATAGTCGTTTGCAGCTATTACCTCAACTCTCTCTCTCCTCCTCCTCCCTAACAGAACTTTCTCTCTCCAAAAGGCTATAGAATTGGGAACTTGATTAATACTTTCGTGTGGTCTCACTTTTTCGTTTATCTTTTTCTTTCATTTTGTATTTTCATCAAATAAAATAAATTAAAATTTTCCCCCTTTTTTAGTGAACATTTGATTTTCACATGACCAGCTTCGATTAACAATTGAGTGGAACCCTAGTTGGATTCAATGGTAGATTAAATCAAATCAAACAACTTGTGAAGGAATCACTAGAGTAATTTGTTTTGTTTACGAACAACTAATGGCATTTTGACCTGATAGTTCAGGAGGTTGGGTACCTTTCATCCCAAAAATTTAGCACATTTGACCATTCTTCATCTCCATGATACCCCAATTAGTTTGAGCAGCATCCCTCCCACAACACCCTTTATCAGTCAAAAACATCACAACCATTATTCTTCAATCTCCATGAACTTCTATTCACCCCTAAATAAACATTGACGAACCATAAGGTAAATGCAAATGGCAGATTGGTTGCATTACAAATTGCTCAAGACAACAGCAAATGGTTAAAACCTAAAATTGATGCCACAATTATATAATTTATTAAAAATGAGAAGCAAATGATTAAAAGATCCATAAAAGCAAATACAAGTCAGAAAAATTCTCACATGGTGTGCACTCTTGTTGGAGTTGCATGCAAAATTGCACTAAGAAGAGCGAGGATAGTTTGTGTCTTCCCGGTTCCAGGAGGACCCTAGAAAAACATAAATGACTCACAAAGGTTATATAAATACGTAATGAAAGGAATTGTGATTATAATGCCTTCGAGTTTATGAAGGAATACGATAAGATTTTCCATACATTAAGTGCAAGTACTTATTAAAGATGACTTTTTACAAATATATAGTAGTACTCTAAAATAACATGGTACTTTCATCACACTTTATTGTTAGTAATTATGGCAATTATAGTGAAATTAGTTAAATTACGAAATGATAAGATTAACTTCCACAGCACAATAAGTAAACATACTTAATAGTTTGTAATGTTATGAATTGAATGGTATTCTATTCCTTTTTCAAGGAATAATACTTATTGAATTGCAGTTGTATAATATCATTCAACACGCAGCACAATTACAGAGTGATGAAATGTTTTTTTTTTCCAGCAAAATAAGTAAACCCACTAAAATTTTGTAACTTGAAGTAACTATAATCACAACCTTCTAGTAATCATAGAAATGTCAAATTGTAACTGGCATCGATACTTGATAAAATCCATGTGACTTCAACATGATATTATATTTTATCGAATAACTCCTAACATAGAAGTTCAATATAGTTGGTAAATTGAATGGCTGCCACTATTTTAAGCAACCATAAGATGAAGAAAGGAAAGGGATCAGAATAAACACACGAAAGAGAGACAAATCAGACCTGTATCAAGACAAAGGCTTTGCGCAATAGACCAGCCTGCAGGAAAAAAAAAAGTTACTTTAGATGAATAGATAGATAGATATGTATCTTTTGGAGGGGAAAAAATCAAGTACCTTAATGCTCATATTTTAACCATTCAAAAATAAGTAGTGGGATCCACCATATATCTATATATCCTTAGAATATCATTAAAAGGATTAGTTATCAGCTCATGTTAAAGAGCTTTGGGCTATGATTTTGTTTCCTGTGTTATTTTACAGTTGCTGCCAAAATATAGGTGTTTTGTAATAGAAATCTGGAATGCGAAGCTGTTTGTGAGAAGATTTGTATCTTCTTCATCATGTTCTCTTTTAGTTGATTTGTATTTAGAGAAATGAAAGAGTATTTGAAGAGCACACAAATTCTAGGAATGATATATCTCTGCACAGACTTTTTTATAGTTTTGGAACATACAAAGCACTGAATTCACGTTATATTAATGAGCCACTCATTGAACATAAAAGGTGTTCAGCTGTTTCTAGTTTTGTTTGTGTGCTTTCAATGTACATGACATGGTGCATCACACGTCAGAGACAAAAGGATTGAAAAAAGTATTTTCTAAAATATAAGCAATTTGTAGAATGAATTTACTTGTAACTAGAGGGAGAAGAAGTAAAATTGATCGGCATTACAGTGTTAGCATAAACTCACGTCTATTGCTTCCATTTGTGACTTATTAAGACTTCCTTGAAAATGTTCAGACAGAGGTTGGGAAACTTTCCATGCCTGGTCTTCAGAACCGGAACTTTTATCAGCAGCTGTTAGTATTAAATCCTTGAAAGGAAGAGAGCCAATTGACCGCAAAGCAAAGTATTCACGAGAGATCGTTGATAGGCTGCATATCTGCAGAATGTAAAGCATGCATTAGAGAACCTAATACAATTATGATAACAAATAACTTCAAGGCTGTTGTTTCCATTTAGTGTACCACACTTTATACATGGATTGCTATGTTTAGGAAGAAAATCCTCACAGCTGGGACAGAACGATAGGGAAAGAAAAGGAAAAAGGAACATATTAGCATTGACCTATATGTGAATCCAGCAGCTTGATGCAATATGATACTAAAGCATGATTCTACACAATCAAGAATGGTGAAATTACTAACTTTATTCTACAGCAAAAGTGGGCATGGATGTGTATCAAATCAACTATTCAACAATTAAATTCTGAATTCAACAAAAAACCATTTGATAGCAAAGCTATCTATCAAATGTTATTTCAACACACATATCTATAACATTAAGCCCGGCATAAGTCCCTAAATTTACTTAACCCAAAGTTTACCAAAGAGCAAACCAACCATCAATGTCAGAAATCAAATAAATTAGGAGGCAATCTGTTCTCTTTTTCTTTCTTTCTTCGGTTTTTTCCACTTATTGATGGTAATACACTTTGAAACAAACCAACTACATGTATATAGCTCTATGCATAAACATGTACATGCAGTTACTTAAACAAGAGATATGGAATGTCCTCCTATTACAAGCAAACCAATGAACAAGAGAAATAAAAAAATGAATTCTAACTTCTTGTCTTAAAATTTAATAATGATGAATGAAGGTCAATATGTGAAATTCTAGAAACATGCATTGAAACTTTCAATTGCCAGGAGGAGGATTAAACAAGTACACAAGCAGTTAAACTGGTGCCCACAAATTGGATGGCAATTGCAAATGGATAAAGCAATATAGCTGCAAAGACTTTTCAGATGAAAGTAAAAGCACATGAATCAAATCGATATGTGAAGCTTGAATTTATACAGCAAGAACAACAAAGCCGCAACACCAAACTAGTTGGGGCTGGCTATATTGATCCTTTTACACCATTTCACATGATTAGCAGCTCTGGATTTATATTAAAAAAAATCACCCAAGAAAATACCCATGTATTGTTCCATCACAAGCAAAACACACAAGCATCATATTTAAAAATCTACATGTTTATTATTAACAAGCATTCATTTTTTTTTCTCTTTACCCAATCCTTCCACTTTGGTGGGTTATATTCAGTTGCAAAGAAGCATTATTTACTTTTAATGCACGTATTTTTCTTAAATGAATGATTGCAGAGAAAATAGTAAATGCCACCAATCTGGTTATGGAAAAAGGTTACCTTTACACTAAACAAGCGTTTCTCATGCAGCAATCCAGGAGAAGTAATCAAACCGTGCATCTTCAACAGTCTTGTACGAGATTCAATAACATCTGTATTTAAATTCATGACCTCCCCAGCTAAAAACATTCTAAGTCTAAGAAGGTTATGTTGGCGTTGCTCAACCAAGGCAAATGCGTAGACCTGGGGGAATTTTCCACCACCCTCTTTAAACTGCAACAAGCAACAATCTACATAGTCATAACTGAGCCTAGCATAGCATAACCGTCCATGAACAAGTCACATTCTTGCATATAAAAGGAAATCAATGATAATAAAAGGTGTAAGAAACTGTCAATTGGCTGCTTATTAAAATACCTGATCTTCTGAAAGCAGCAAAAGATCATTTTGTACTATTTTCTCGCCTTCATCATCTCCATAAGTAACTGAAGGTAAAAGAAATCCCTCTGACTCATTGCATTCCACTACAAGTCTCAGAACCCATTCTGTCACTGCAGCACCCCAATACATTATGTAAAATCATCACTTTAAGTTTGATTTTAGCACTATTGAAACAAGGTAGGCACTAACAAACATCAAATAATTGAAAAAAGGCCAAATTTTCCAAATAACAAGAAGAAAACAAAAACCTTCTTCGTCATCCTTCTTTTGAATAATCTGAGCTTTAACTTCTTCAAATAAAAGGGGCTCGAAAGTCGCAAGATAATCATCAACATCTTTGTACGTATTCTTTACTTGTCTTAAACCCGAACCACCTCCCTTGCCACGCTCCTTTTTCTGTTTCTGCTTTCAAAAAGAAGAAAATAAGAAAACTCATTACTTAAAACATATGCATTCATGGAATCATTACAGATTGAAGTGAAAGAGAAATACAGCAGCTTCTGTGAGGAGACCAAAATAGTCCCAGCCGAGAATAATTTTGCAAAAACGAACAAAGGATGCTTCTTCTTCTTCCCGAAGCCTATCTTTATCCACTGCCATCTTTTATCCTGACAGACATTCAATATCACAAAACCCATATTCAATTCATCCATTCAAGACTTTGACACAAACTCTTCTTGTCCATGAATGAAAATCCAATGAAAAGGGACCTCAAATAAATAAATAAATAAGCAAAAATTCCCTACCCTTTACAGAGAAAAAGGAAGAAGAATGGGCTGCCGGTGGCGCAACTCGCCGGCCACGAGGGTTCTGCGAAAGGGACTGAGTGACTGAGGGAGAGGGAGAGGGAGAGGGTTTAACAAAGGCAAAAAACCTAAATATTTTCCTATATTTCTGTTACTTATTTTTTCACCCCTATAGTTTTTACATTTAACAATTAAACCTTATACTCTCTGTTTTTGTCCAATTGCACCCCTAGTAATACATATAGTTTTTTTTAACTTTCTACCGCTAAACAATCTTGGAATTAAATTTTACGCCCTTAATTACTCTTCCAATACTTCACGCTAGTTTTTTCGCCCGTGTGATATTGTGGTATAGTTTTAAAAATTAATTTTTATTTAGTTTTATTATAAAGAAAATAGATATTTTTCAAAGAAAGAAAACTAATTAAATTCTAAAATTTTTTTATTAATATATTTTTTTATAAAAACATGTCTTTTTGTTAGAAGCATGTTTTTTTAATAAAAAAATTAAAAGCCAAAAAAATAAATATTTATAAGAATTTAAATCATTTGAATTAAACAAGAAAAAATATATCTCTTCAATCAAAACTTTCTTTTCTTATTTATTTAATTCATTTTTATTTTTATAAAAATATGATTTTATGAAGATCATTGCTTTTAAAATAGAAATTTATCATAATTTAAAAAAAAATAATAAGAAAATAAAAATAAACCATGACTCGATAATTTATATATGCTAAGAGAAAAATTAAAAGAAACAATTAATAGGAAAAAATATGTGAGAAATTATAATAAAAAAAATATTTTACTCTCATTTAATATTTATGAGCATATTTTTTTATAAAACTTGCAAATTAGGTTCATGTATAATAATTCATAAAATTATTATAAAAAATATAATTTTATTTAAAAATATGACAAATTTAGATAATATTTAAAATATCATTTTATTTATAATGATTTTAAAAGGAAA
>Ga0307508_10005533_pt1 | contig 12000 bp, 10 predicted proteins | sample 9_EM_MG_FD_203089 | JGI IMG/M metagenome (GOLD analysis project Ga0307508, IMG submission 203089) | Populus trichocarpa ectomycorrhiza microbial communities from riparian zone in the Pacific Northwest, United States - 9_EM | ecosystem: Host-associated > Plants > Roots > Unclassified | place...
TCCCCCCCCCCCCCAAAAAAAAAAAAAAAAAAAAATTTCCTCACTTTTTCTTAAAAATGTACCCAACAAGGTTAAAGAGGCTGAATCCATATCCCTCTTTAATCTAAAACCAAACACAATTTAAAATAATAATAATACAACAACAACTCACTGACTCACTCCCTTCCAAGGATGAACTAACTAGACCCTAAAAGAAATGCATATAGTGTAACTCCTCCAAGAAAGAAAATGAAAAGGGAAAGAAATACTATATAATATTTAATGTACAGTTAAACGAATACATAATTCAATACTAACAATATCATATTAAAGAACTAACAGAAACACTAGCACTGGAAAGGCCACGCCAATTGCAACTCGATGTGGTGAGGATCTTGTGGAACCTGCAATTTTGCCAAGTGACAATAATATTTGAATGCCATTTTACGATCAAATCAGGAATTGGACCGACAATTCCAAAAAAAAAAAAAATATAAATAAATATCAAATTTCAAACAAACAAAGAGACACAGAGAGCAACAATTGAATAATTCACAAAACTCACCTCCCTTTGCTGCAGGTGTTGAATAGTTGAAGTAGAACTGGTAGTCATAGTACCACATGCTACAACTAGATCCACGAATATCCCAATTTCTCTTATTTCCAATAATATTTAAATATGTCGCCAATTGGAAATCCAAGCACTTGCCACAGTCACTCTTGCTGAGATCTCTAGTGCATTGAGCCATGCCATACCTCTTCCCACTCTGTCCAACATCCAATACTGCGGTATAGAACATCGAAGGCTGGTTAGGAGTTGTAGAAGCAAGCGCTTTTGTGAAGTTAAGTCCTTCAGAAACCACTTTTGGATCTTCAAAATTGGTCTCATTGTAAGTTGTCATTCCTGATTGATATTCCGATTCACCGAAAAAGCTCCGGTCTGAATACCTTACGAAACACCACTTAAACCAAAGCGTAGCATCTTTACTGTTTGAGCAGCCTTGTACCATGGTAACATTCTTGATGCAGGCTGCACAGTCTGTGGCAGAAATATCACCTCTGCATTGTGTACGGCCATAAATCTTGTTAGCACCTTTACCTGCTGCGGTCGTGTAGAAGCCATTTTGGATAGGCGCATTAGCAACAAGTGAATTCTGCAGATCGCTCAGATTGGCTTGGTATTCACTGCTATTGGTAGCATTATCAACTTCAGTACATTGCGAACCGATATTGGAATTACCGTCAGCATGGCAAGGGCTAGATAACAGCAGAAAAGTCGAAAATATACTGAATATTAACAATTCCATATTTTGAGTCCAAGGGAAACGAAGGGCAAAGGTCATGAACGGGTTGTGTTCTCTATCTATGTTCATATCATAATCAAAACTATCAAATCGTTGCATTTGTGGAATGTAATCATGCCGTGCTGAATTTGTTTAGCACTACAAAATTGAAGTTAATGAAACCTAGTTGTCCTGTTCATATCGTAAATGCATTATTATATATTTGTTTAGCACTACAAAATCGAAATCAATGAAACCTAGTTGTACCTGTTCATATCTTAATTTCAATATTATATATTTTTTTAGCACTACAAAATCGAAATCAATGAAACCTAGTTGTACCTGTTCATATCTTAATTTCAATATTATATATTTTTTTAGCACTACAAAATTGAAATCAATGAAACCTAGTTGTACTTGTTCATATCATATTTTCTTAGCAATAGAAAATGGATGTGAATGAAATCATTTGCTTAAAATAAGCTCCATATGGATATGCTTAGCAATATAAAAATTGAAGTCAATGAAACCTAGTTGTACTCGTTCATATCGTAAATGCATTATTATATATTTGTTTAGCACTACAAAATTGAAGTCAGTGAAACCTGTTGTACTTGTTCATAACATATTTGCTTGGCAATAGAAAATGGATGTGGATGAAGTCATTTGCTTAAATTAAGCTCCATATGGATATGCTTAGCAATATAAAAATTGAAGTCAAACAAAACTAGCTTGTTGCTTTTGGTTGAATTAAAGCTTCTGGTCGACGTCTATAAGGCTGACGTTTAAATGGAACGCCCATTGTAAGGTTTAAGTTTTTTTTTTGGAATTTAAATTCAATAATTAATTTTAATATGATATCAAAGCCGCCTTTATGAGGTCTAATGGCCTATACAATATTCTGAAGCTCAAGTCACTTGACAGAGGCCAAGAGACGAGCTACAAGTGAGGAGCATCGATGAACATATCCCATATTAAATAAATAAACTCTAGAAGATTAACTTAAAAATTTGAGAAAGAGTCATCCACCATATAACTTAAAGTCCAGACTCAACTATTCACATACATTTGGGCGAATATGAAATACCTCACGCATAATGATGTGAAGTGTCCTGTTAATGCGTTTATATATGAATTGGAATGACAAATTGGATAGACAAAGTAAAGCCCAATAGAAAAAATGTGTCGAACATTTAGTCTAATAAAAATAACAATAACTTTTTATTTGAATGGTGGATTATGCTTAAGTTTTGTTGTGCATACTGGACCGAAAGCAAACACAAATAAAACACAAACAAGCAGATTTACGTGGTTCCCCAAAACCGGGTACGTCCACAGAGGCAGCAAATTGTATATTATTGGAGGAATGTTATACTACCTTGAAAATGTTGAGCTGACCGAGTGCATGACATGTGGACATTCCCGTTACAAACCCAGAACTGGCAGAGGAAAGACTCTCGTGGCATATAAAAAACTTAGATACTTCCCAATCACAGCTACACTGCAGAGGTTATTCATGTCACCAAGGACTGCTGAGCACATGACATGACACCAATCACATCATGCGGTTGATGGAGTGATGATGCATCCTTCTGACGGCGAAGCATGGAAACACTTTAACAGTGTTCATCCTCACTTTTCAGCTGAATCAAGGAACGTGTGTCTTGGATTGTGTACAGACGAATTCAACCAATTCGGGTCATTTGCTGCTCCTTATTCTTGTTGGCTGGTCATACTGACGGTTTATAAATTGTCACCGGGAATGTGTATGAGGCTGAAGTTCATGTTTTTATCTATGGTCATACCAGGTTCGAGCAGTCCGGGGCGGAATATAGATGTCTGTCTTCGACCGTTGATTGATGAGTTGACGCAGCTGTTGTCCTCTGGAGCTTTGACTTGTCATATCTCGAGGAAACAAAATTTTGTTATGAGAGCGGCTTTGATGTGGACTATCAATGATTTCCCAGCTTATGAAATGGTTTCTGGTTGGAGCAGGCATGGAAAACTAGCATGTCCATACTGTATGGAGAACAATAAGGCATTCACGCTAACAAACGGGGGTAAAGCTTCTTTTTTTGACTGTTACCGTCGTTTCTTGCCACCGAATCACAGATACAAAAAGAACATAAAGGATTTCTTTGTTGGTAGAGTCGAAAAGGATGTTGCACCCCCGCGTCTTTCTGGTGAAGAATTACATGATGTTGTGTCAGAGTACGGTGACATTGTGTTGGTCTCCAATCAGGTAAGCAGAAGTTTTCTGGTTTTGGTTTGACCCATAATTGGGTGAAGTGAAGTATCTTTGGGAGCTTCCTTATTGGAAGACCAATCTTCTCCGCCATAACCTTGATGTCATGCACATTGAAAAGAACATGTTTGAGAACATTTTCAACACTGTCATAAATATGAAGGGGAAGACAAAGGACAACATCAAGGCTAGATTGGATGTAACGTTGTTCTGTAACCGTAAAAATATAGAGTTGGTTTGTGATGGGTCACGGGTCGCAAAACCAAGAGCAAGCTTCGTGTTAGAGAAAAAGGCACAACTACTAGTCTACAAATGGCTTAAGAGTCTGCGTTTCCCCGATGGACATGCCTCGAACATATCAAGGCTGGTTAATACGGAGGAATGCAGATTATTTGGAATGAAGAGTCATGACTGCCATGTGTTTATGCAAACACTCATCCCATTAGCTTTTCATGATTTGTTGCCAAAGGGGATATGGGATGCACTCACGAAGATCAGTCATTTCTTCAGAGATATATGCTCCAGCAAGTTGAATGTTGATCACATTGAAATGCTTGAAATGAATATCGTCGAGACAATATGCAAACTTGAGATGATATTCCCTCCATCATTTTTTAACTCAATGGAGCATCTACCCATACATTTACCGTTTGAGGTAAAAGTTGGAGGACCGGTCCAGTACATATGGATGTATCCATTCGAGAGGTTAGATATTACAGTTGCTATGTAATTCATAATTAAACGTTTTGACATTTTTTTTAATTGATAATTTTTTATTAATTCTATATATGCAGGTACTTGTTCAATCTTAGAAAAAGGTTAAGAACAAGGCGTATGTTGAGGCGTTAATATGTGACGGCTATATTGTTGAGGAGATCTCAACATTTATCTCATGCTATTTCGAACCTAATTTGAGAACGAGGATCAACCGTGTTCCACGGCATGATGATGGTGGTAAAGTGCCTTCAAGTGGGAACTTGTCATTATTCTCTAACCATGGACGACCCACACCTAAAAATACCGTGAGGGGAAGATATTTGTCTAAAATAGAGTTTAGACAAGCACACAATTATGTCCTATTTAACTGTGATGAGCTGAGACCTTTTATTAAGTAAGTAGATGTTCAACTTAAACTTTGTCAAGAGTGTACTATTTATATATTGTGATACCATAAACTCATATAATTTAGAACAACCTTGCAGGCAACATCGACGATACTTACTGTCCAATAACTCACAGCTGACCGAATCCCAGATCTTTCAATTACAAGATGAACAATTTACCACGTGGTTTAAAACACATGTAAGTCCTATCACAAACTCATTATCTCTTGCAATGTAGTTAACTATACGTCAATATTACATAATATCCGTTTATTGATTATTGTTGTATTTGATATACAAGGTTTATCAAATGGGAGGTAGTGATGCTATTTCACTGTCTTTACTAAGCCTGGGCCCTGAAAGAAAAGTCAAGTGCTATAACGAGTATTTTGTCAATGGATATGTCTTTCATACTGAAGAATACGGGCATGGAAGAAAGACATACAACAACGGTGTTTATATTAAGGGATCGACTTCTAGTGAGTTTGAAGTTGACTACTACGGTAGATTAGAAGAGGTCATCGAACTGCAAATATCATAGCTAGCAGAATAGAGTGTTTTTATTCAAATGCTATTGGTATGACACAACTGACAGAGGAATTAGAGTAGATCCTCATTATGGTCTCATTGAAATCAACTCAAAAGCTAGACACCGCAACGTAAACGATGTCTTTGTTTTCAAAAAGCAATGCCAACAAGTTTATTACACATACATCCCTTCCTTTATAAAGGACCGATCAAGAGTTGATTGGTTATCCGTTTTAAAAACCAAACCCAGGGGTTGTGTCGAGGTTGTTCAGGATGAGAACGAAGACACAAGTGTGATAGATGAATTCTTTCAAGCTAGTGAGTTGGTTGAACCATACCGAGTTACTCCTTCGATTGACGTAGAAGAAAATTTGAATTTTCGTGTTTTCGAAGATAGTCTTGTTGATGTTGACGCAAAGGAGTTGAATGTTGTTTTGAGCTCTAGTGGACTAGAGAATGTTGATGAAGAGGATGATAACCACATTGAAGAGTGTGATGAAGCTGATAACAATTCAATTGAGGACGAAGACGAAAATTCTGACTAAATATGTTGTAAAGCCTTATTTTTATAATGTAATATTAAGGATGATATTTTGGAACATGAAATATTTATTTTATAATTGTCAGCTCTTGTTATTGTGTTGTGTGTGCTGTAAGTTTGCAATTCAAGCTTTTATGCAGGAGGATAGACAGGCATACAAACAGTACTTGCAAAAAGATTGACAGTTTTACCGATGGATATACCGAGAGATGCAAAACATTTTGCCACAATCACCGACGGAATGTGACCCGTCGGTATTTCACCGAGAGTTGCAAGAAAATTACAGCATTTTGCCATACTCACCGACGGCTATACCGACGAAATGTGACTTGTTGGTATTTCACCTAGAGTTGCAAAAAAATTACGGCCCCTGCCATAATCACCGATGGATTCATTAATGGATGGCGCACATTCCAACACGCACGACTGTCACATTGCCTTTCGGTCGGCACAATTACCGACGGCTTTTTCGAAGGACGCGGCAAAACTAATGTGCGCGTGCTCTAACATACAATTACCGACGGATTTGCCGACGGACATCAAAAAATCTAGAGGGATTTTCAAAATTTTGGTGCGAAAATCAATTAAATACCGACAAAAATTACTGACGGAATTTAATGCCACCGCCCAAAAAAATATTATTCTATTTCCGTCGGAAATTCCAGCGGAAAAATTGTAGTATAAAACCCTCCCCCCCTCTGCGGTTCATTTTTTCTCCATTCCTCATTTCATCTTCTCTTCTCCTCTCCGTTTGTGTTAAGTTTTTGCAAGAGTTTGTGCGAGTTTTTATTGTTTTGTTTGTAGTTTTCAACATATTAAAAGGTATGTATTCTCCTTTCTTTATCTTTGTATTTTTTTACTTTTTTATTTTAATTATGATTATTTTTGTGGTGTTCTTTGTTTTGTATATTGGTTGTAGATAAAATCTTGAAATCAACACACTTTTAAGGTAAACATTTTTCATTCCTAAATTTATTTTGAATTTATGTAGTGTTTAGTTTTGTGTATTGTTTGTTTTGTGTAGTGTTCATTAGTTTTTTCTTTTTATTTGTTAAATTTATTTTATTTTTTGTATTGCTATAATACCTTGAAAATTTTGTTAAATTTGAATTGTTATTGTTGAATTCACCTTTAAAATGTTAATTGAAATATAGAATTAAATTTAATTAGTTTATCTTAATTTTATGATATTATTGTTTGTTATGTTTTTTAATATTTTGATTAATTTAATTGTTATTTATTGATTTGTATTGATGTTAGTTGAAAATATATAGATGTTGAATTTCTATAGAAGTTAGGTTGTATAGAGTTGATTTTGCAATATTTGTGTAATTATCAATATTTGTAGGTATGAAAACTATGGGTAGTCTCTAATATAGGGGAGCTGCTGGCGAATTTGTTTAAATAATTGATTTTAATTATTTAACTATTCGAGAAAATTTATGTAGATGTGTTGAATGAAAATTTAATTATTTTATTGTTTGTATTGTAATAATTATTTGATAATTTAGTCTCTTTTAATTGTTATTGTGGAATTTTCCCTTGAAATGGTAATTGGAAATGAAGAATTAAATTTCATTGTTTTTTCTCAATTTTATTCTATTATTGATTGTTATGTTTTTATTATTTCCATTAATTTTAATTGTCATTTATGCATTTCTATAGATGTTAGTTGAAAATATATAGATGTTAGGTTGTATATAAGATATTCCAATGGAGTCAATTGGGTTGTGGTTATTGTAAAGATTTGCAGGTTTGAAAACTGTAGGTAGTCTCTAGTATAGGGGAGGTGCTGCCGATTTTTTTTTAAAATAATCAAAGTTAATTATGTAATTATTCGTATAAATTTGTGTAGATGCATAGAATGAAATCTACAGCACGTCGTCAGCAGACGGTTGCAGCTAGTTCTTCTAGCAGCGAGAAGAACTTATCCTTAAGTGCTGATCACGGCGAGGCATCTGCGCCAACTTGTGATGCTGCCTCTTTTAGCGTGGTTTCACAGCGCAGAGGCGGTGTGCCTTCACAGCGGGGTCAATTCACCCGCAAGTACCAGACACAATGGAAGGATGACCTTTTAATGTCAGTTTTTTAGGTTTTAGTTTTTTTTTTATTATTTATAACATAATTTATGAACAACTAATTAATATTTTATTAATTTTATTTAATTTCAGGTTCACAAACATTGAGGCTACCCAGACAATAACATCGACGTTTAAATCATCGATGGAGATTCCATTCTTTCAATGGAGTCAGGTTTCCAGACATCCTGAGTGGAGACCTAAAATATCAATGCATGGTTTTGACGATTTCAGGTAGGTGTTAACTTTTAATTTCAAGCTTATTTTTAATAAATTATTTTTATAATTTTATATCTTGTACTATTTTTATTTTAAATAATTATTTATATACACAACATAAATTTAAGTGGGATAGTGCGGACAACAATGTTGTGAGGAGGGTATGGGAGAATCACGCGGCAACTAGGTAACATCGAAAATAATATTTATTTTTGTTTTATAATTTTATGTTCTAAATTCTAATTTGTTACTATGGAAGTAGGTTACGTGATTTTTGGTATGATACACAAAAAAAAGCAAAAAGATATGTGAGGGATAACGGTCTTGAAGGATGGAATGAGGTGGCAGGAATTCAAACTGCCATTCATATCGAGGGATATATGGACGGCATATATTGAGCACATGATGTCTGAGCGGTTCACACGACGCTCACATTTCGGTGCCGACAACTGGAACCTGCAAATTCATGGTTCGGTGACCATGCACACCGGCGGTTCTGTCTCGTTCAGCGCATATGCGAAGCGGATGGTAAGATTAATTTAAATTAAATATATCATTAATTAATTTGTTGTTGTTTATAAATATATTTAACTTGAAACCTTTTTTTCCCTTACAGGCTACGTCTCTTAGACATGAGCCGAGTCGAATGGAGCTGTTTGTAGAGACGCACATGCGGAGTCAAGATCGCCAAAAGGGGGTGCAGCAGTTTGTGGACAACCGTGCTCAGCACTTCGTGGTATGTTCGTTCAATCATTTTATTTCGTAACTTATTATTTTCTTAAATTGAATATGATGATTTTTTTAAAAAAAAATTAGGAGACCTATTATAGCCGGTTGAGGGAGAGATATGGGGACTATCCTTCGACCCATCCGGATTTTGATCCGGATTTGTGGATGGAGGTAGGATCGTCTGGTGGACCCGATAAAAATCGGGTCTATAGTCTCTCCAACACTATGGCTGAAAACTTGCAGTCGGCCAGTAGTGTCTAAACCATTGGGAGCTCTCCATCAGTATCGAGCACCCAGTCTAAGGAGTTCGTGGCCTTGAAACAACAATATGAACAACTCTCGATGGATTATGATCAGCTCCGTCAAATGGTCATGGAGATGAGATCAAAGATGGGTGATGATACATGTGCAGCCCCTTCTTGGCTGTACGATCCCGGGAACAAACAGCCTCCCCCTCCTCCTCCTCCAGCTCCGCTGTTATTCTAGTTTAATTTTGTTTTTGAAACACATTAAATTTGTAATGAATATTTGGATGAATATTATTTAACATTATTTTTAAATTTTTAATGTTTAATACAATTTTATTTGGTTATTTAGTTTTTTTTACTATTAATAAATATTTTTTTAAATATTTTAAATAAATACCGATAGCTTTACAGATGGAATCCGGCCGTCGGTATTTTACCGAGAGTTGCATAACAATTACCACCCATGCCACAATTACTGACGAATATATTCCGTCGGGGTTTACCATTATTATTACCGACGAAATATATCCGTCGGTATTTGACAGTGAGTTCTGAAATATTTACCGCCCATTCCACAATCACCGACGGTTATTCCGTCGGTGATTACCGTTGAAAATACAGACGGATAATTTCATCGATAATGTTCTCGCGGGAAATTATTTTTTTGGCGCGCTTCGCCGTCTATAATACCATCGGTGTTTGGTTTTTTTAATTACCTACAGAATTAGCGATGGAATGAGAAATTACCGACGATCAATATTCCGACGGATGTATTCCGTCGATGAGACCGTCGGTGAAAATGTTACTGATGGTTTGCGTGCCTCACATCGAAGGAATTAATCCGTCGGTAAAACTGTTTAATGGTGTAGTGTTGGTGGTAATCATTTCTTTCTCTTGCAGCTGGACAATAAGTGAGATAGGTGCCATCATTTCTTCCACTTTTAACTAGCTAAACAAGAAGTGGGTGGGGTATGCCTTTTGTTATCCATTAATTAACAATCTACAAAAGGCATCACACTCATCTTCTATCCTTAAAGACCAACTGAAGCTTCGCAAAGTTTCAATTTTTTCCTTTAGTTACTTCTTTTATGAGCATATAGTAGGATTCTTGCTTCCTCAAATCTTCTTAAGTGTCAACTAACCATCATCAAGGAGAGACCGAATAAAATGATATCTCAACCGTATGTGCTTTGTCCTGGAATGGAATGATGGATTTTTTGCAAGAAAAATAACACTTTAACTATCACTATATAAAATGCCTTTATGATACTTCTTTCCTAATTCATTTAAGAAGCTTTGTAATCAAACCATCTCTTTTCCAGCTTCAGTTACAACTATATATTCAGCTTCTGTTATAGATAAAGAAACAATCTTTTGTAGCTTCAAAGCCCAACATATAGTTGTATTACCCAGAGTATATATAAACCCTATAGTACTTTTCTTACTGTAAATATCACCAGTCAAATCAGTATCCATATAACCGTTAAGCTTCAAGTTTGATTTTCTGAAACGAAAAGATATATCTGAAGAAGCTTTCAGATATCTTAAAATCCATCTGATCACTTCCCAATTTTTTTTTTGTCGGGATTACTTATATATCTATTTGAAGCTCTCACTACATGTGCAATGTTTGGTCTTGTACAAACCATAGCATACATAAGACTTTTGATTGTTGATGCATAAGAAACTATGCTCATGTAGTTCCTTTCTTCTATTGTGTTTAGTGATTACTCTTTGGTTAGTTTGAAATGACTAGCCAAAGGTGTGCTTATTGGTTTTGCTCTATCCATCTCGAACATGTAGAGAACTATCTTCATATACTCATCTTGTGAAAGCTTCATGGTATCATTAGCTCTGTCCCTGATGATTGTTATATCAAGGATTTGTTTCGCAACTCTCAAATCCTTCATTTCAAACTATAATGATAATTGCTTCTTTAACTTATAGCAATAAGATAATATAGGAGTTGTCGAAATTCTTCATATAGCAACAATGGCCTGCTTATAGTCTCATGAACCTATTTCTACACATAAAGTTGTCAGACTTTTTATACCATTGTCTAGGAGCTTGTTTAAAGCCATATAAACGCCTTTTCAGCTTGCAAACCATGTTCGCTTTTCTTTTTCTAAAAAACCCTCTGGCTGCTTCATGTACATGTCTTCCTTAAAATCTCCATGAAGGAAAGCAGTCTTCACATCAAACTGCTCAAGAACTAGATCTTCTGTAGCTACAATTCCTAGTACCAATCTAATTATTATAAGTTTCACCAGCAGAGAAAAGATATATGTATAATTAATACCTTGTTTTCTGTTGAAATCCCTTTATAACTAATCTCGCTTTGTAGCATTAATTTACTGCCATCATATTCTTCTTTTTAGCTACCATATCTGATTCTTTCCCAAAGTTGAGAATAATTAGGGGCTTAACCTATTGGTTAACTGTAACAACCCCAATTCTTAAATTAGTTTATCCGTTTATCTTCCACATAAAGGATAAATGGAGGAATTTGTTTTTCATTGAGTTCATCAAAATTTCTAACGAAATTTCAGCAGAGTCTCCCCTATACCGGGAGGTTCCAAGTTATCGACAATTTACCCTGCACACATTTATAATCACATCCCACCCATAATCACATCCATAATTGGTACAATCAACCTGTAAACCCCGGGAAAAATAATAAATAAATAAAAGTGAAGAAATTCATGCATATGGTTAAATAAAAACAGAAATTCAGAAATTTTTTAATATAAATTTCCGGGTGAAATAATTCGAGACATTATAATAAACCCGGTATTGTTGAGGGTTGGATTTAATTGAAGAGAATAATACACTTAAAGGAAAAAGGAGGCCTAAATGCAAATAAGGGAAAATATAGAGTATAAATACTCTCTCCTCATCAAAAACAATCTGTAGGAACCATAAGGAGAGAAGATAGGGAGTTTTATACCCATTCTTGAGAAATCAAGAGAGAAACACTAAAATTTCAAGAACCCATCCAAGATTAAGAGCTTATAGATGGGATAAACACTTGAGAGCAAAGGATTACC
>Ga0307508_10005534_pt1 | contig 11999 bp, 7 predicted proteins | sample 9_EM_MG_FD_203089 | JGI IMG/M metagenome (GOLD analysis project Ga0307508, IMG submission 203089) | Populus trichocarpa ectomycorrhiza microbial communities from riparian zone in the Pacific Northwest, United States - 9_EM | ecosystem: Host-associated > Plants > Roots > Unclassified | place...
CATCAATACTGAACTTAAACATATTATTACAAGAATAACATTTTTCCACAAGCATCTCACTCTTAGTTGTAATAACCTTATCAGACTCTAAAACAATCTTGAATATTTTTTTGCTCAAAAGATTAGTAGATACAAGGTTTTTTTTTCTAATCTCACGAACATGAAACACATTAACTAAAGATAATTTTTGTCCAAAAATAAAATATAACTCAACAGTTCCTTTTCCCAAAACTTTGGCAGAATTATGGTTCATCATCAAGACCATTTCAGGTTTCTTCGATTATTCATAAGTTCTGAACCATGCTTTGTTGTTGTAGACATAAACTGTTGCACCAAAATCCATCCACCAGTCAGAAGTCTTCACAGCACCAATTGTCATATTTAATTAAGTAATCATTAAAATTTGAATGTTTGAAACCATGACAACCAACTCTTTGACTTCATTATTTTCAATCATATTCAATTTGAAAGAACCACCTTTCTTGTTGAAATTCTTAAATATGCACTCTTTTTATGTAGTGTCCTTTATTTTCATAATGGAAATAAACCTTATACTTCTTGTTAGTATTTTTTTTTCTTGAATTTGTTTCTTTTCTTTTGCACTTTCATATTGTTTTGAGTCACTGTCAAACCAGTTTCAGTAACCAAATTTATTTTAGAATATATTGCTTGCAATTCATATATACTAGATTGTACTTAAATTTGCAAGTGTGTTTAAAATTGATTCAGGGTTGTTTATTGAATGCAACATTTTCTTCCTATGTTCATTTCAAGATAACAAAAGTTTTGATAAACAACCCCCCACTTGAAGTGAATCAAGAACTTTGATTTTCAAATCACTGAAGTTTTGATATCAACATTTGAATTTCATGAACTTGATCCATGATTGGCTTGTTGTTAGTAATCTCATACTAGAAAATTTAAAGCAAGAAAATGATCAAAACCTGATTTTTTTTCTACTTATAGTGTCTTCAAAGCTGCCTAAATTTCATTTGACGACTTTAATTTGAAAATGTCATAAAGTTGACTAATTAGAGTATTCAAAATATGCACTTGACAAAGTACTTCATCTTCCTCCTGTTTCAATCTTAACAACAACAAGAGATTCATCTTCTTGTGGTTTAAATAGTGCAGACAGATTCAAGTCAAGAATATAGTAAATCTTTAGTGAAATAAGCAGAAGCACCATCTTATCCATCCACTTTGTATAATTCGTATCATCAAAACAATCCAGTTGAATTTTGACATCATTAGCAAGTTAGCAACCCTGACGCTTGAATTCATATTTGTTTCCATCAAATTAAACACCTTAAGATTGTTGAAAAAACTGTTTATTAATGAAAACAAATAAAGAGTTGGCTTCAAGGCGTAAAAACATTATTTTTAAAATATTTATTTATCTTATATAAAAACAACACTTCCAAAATATAACTAAACTTTCTAAATCTATGAAAAAAATAAAAAGAGAAGACAAAGGTAAAATAATCACATTTATTTTATATATATAATCTTTGTATAGTAACTTATTTATATAAACTTGAAATATTATAATGAAATATTTTACACTTATATAAATATCAAATGTGTTAAATAAACCTATAAAAAATTAGTTACATGAACGAAAATAATTATTGTTGGATGGCCAATTTTATTTTATTTTATCCGGAAATCTTGTAAATAAAAAGAGAGCACACGTAGCCAACCCCCAGTCAGTTTGCCACTTTACTAGTTAATGAAAATAACTATTCAGCTTAAAAGACAAGATTAAGAAAAAAATATTAATAAAAAATTTAAAACCTAGAAATAACTTGGAATTCTTATTCCATGTATCTATTTTGAAAAAAAAATATAAAAATGAAAAATAAAATATTCGAAAGTTAAACTCAGATTTTTAATTATCTCTCATTTTCTCTCGTGCTTATATTTCTCAGCTCATACAGAATACGTATTGATAATCAAGAGTGAAGTGCAAAATCATCGAGGTTATTTGGTCAGCAATTTCAAAATCTTCCAAAGCTCCATATACCTTATTATAACAAGTTATTAGTATGCATTAAGAACACACGTACTAGCAAAACAAGTCATTTAAGTTAATTAACAACAGAAACTACCAGGAATCAATGAGATTGGCAAGTTGTGCAAACAAAGGCAAGTCATCTAGCATATATGTTTATTTTCCAGAGGAGATTGAAGAAACAGGTCCATATTCCAAAGTAAGAACACTAAACTACGGAAAATCTGAAAGTATTGCAAGAAAATCTGCTTCACAGTATCCAAAGAGACCCATCCAACCTCATGAGCTCACAGTACTAATTTAGCCAGAAATAAGACTGCAGTATAGCAGCCCTTCATCAATCCTCATATTGCCATAAGATCACCATAATTCCGCATCAGAAAAATAGATCCAGCAAACAGTCCAACAGCTCGCAGCAGTTTCTGCAACAACCAAAAAGCAGTTCCTTACTAGACAACAAATGAAATCAGCTACTAGCCGAGATCATGGAAATTGAACAAAATCTTATGAAGGATAAAAGATATGTAACATCAGCAGACAAATAAGTTCTAAGAAAATAATGCTAGTGAAGCTAAAATCTTTACTACTAAAATCCTTACCAGTTGATGGAGAAAATGGTAACAGGAGCTGCATTATTCATCTAACTAAACAGCGTGAAAGTCAGGCATTTGCTAATTTCCACTATTGATTTTAGTCGATGCCTTGGCTAAGATTCAGCATTAGCAGTGCTAAAAAATTCTAAAAATAAAAATAGCACTTTGAATAACATTAAGATTCTCTTAGCAAGGATCTGCAACCAGGCTGTGCTTAAACGTCACTTTTAGTTACTTTAAGCAAAAAGACAAGGGCATTCCCCAACGCTTTTCCAAATGGCACAGAAGATCTTGCTCTTAAAAACAGCGAGCTTTTTGCATCAAAACCAAAACTAATCCATTTCTTTTAACTAAACCTAAGGCCTTAAACTTCATTCAACTAAATACAGAAAGCATTTTCTAAGGTCTTAAATTCCAGTCAACAGGACATAGGAGGCATTTACAGAAATCAGGTGTGGCAACCCACCCTATTTGGCGTTCTGCCACACAAAAATCTGAGTTAAACCCTGAGGTTATTAATAAGATTTCAGGTGTCGCAACCCTGGACCATCAATCTCTGTCTGATTTAGACGTAACTCCTGCTATGAGAGGTTTTCGGACACTATATCCTTAACTTTTATATAGTCTTTCTCCTAGAAAGAAAAAGAAACTCACTCTCGACTGCTTGGTGATCAAAGAACAAATTTTAGTATTTAGAATTAGAATAAGATAAAAAAAAATCCCATCATTAGGGCAAAGAGGGCAATTGCTTCCGTTAGAGCAAATCCCAAAATAGCATAACCAAATAATTGTTTTGCTAAAGATGGATTTCTGGCTACGGAATGAATCAAAGAACTGAAGACGTTTCCACGGAAGATGGGCTTCAAGCCACACCGCGATAGAAACGGGGAGAAACCGCTTGACCGAGCAAGAATTGCCTATTCAATATACAGAAGCGCATTCTGGTTTGGATTCATGTGTAGCTTATTCGTCACCTTCAAACTCAAAGCTAATGTTCTGGCTCTATTATATGAAATGCCCCTTCGGTTCTATTAGTGACAGCAGAACCCTAATCAAACCAAAACAAGGCCATCAGCTTCAATCGCTCAGGAAGGAAGAGTCACAAGATTCCAGGACCAAGTAACCTATATGGTTTTCACTTGTTCAACTAAAAACCAGTGTTACAAATAGAGCTACTACGTCAAGCACAAATTCATCAGAGTTTGTTTCTCCTAATGTTGGCTGTTCCTGCGGGTTGCTGTCATCCATTAGAGTTGTTTTTGTCTCTCTGTTAATACTTTATGTTCTTCTACCTCTATGTAATTATAATTTCGACTCACAAGTAAAATATAACAAGACAGACAAATTTGGGACCTCTGGGATTACTTAATAAATGAATCATAGTACAATTTAAGGACCCAAATCTTAAACTAAATATATTGAGACCGTATCACACAGACTGTTATAACCGAATCTATCTTTCCTAGCTCCTCAGAACTTGAGGTAAAGGAGATAAAGTTCTAACACAAGTCCTCCCGTAGCATCTCTCTAAATACCAAAATTTGATGCTTCAATTCAATTCACATTCCAAATCAACAAAAAAAAAGTTGATTAAAGGGAAGCAAGAACCAAGTCAAGGAATAAATTAGTAAATTTGTGTGTTCTAGAGAGAGAGAGAGAGAGAGAGAGAGAGAAGTACCATGTTGAGGGCCCATTTTTCCTCATCGTGAACTTGAGAGTGCCAGATAGCTTTTAGCTGGTCAATAGAAACTGATGAATCTGCCATTGGTGAACTTGTAAGATTGAGAGAGAGTTGTTTAGGGTTTTAGATTTTAGAGAGGCAGAAGAAAACAGGGTTTTTCCCACCGAAATTAGGGTTTTTATTTGATGCGGTGTGTCATTTAAAATTACAGAGGAAGCCTTGCTTGACTGCCTCTTGTGGCTTTAATATGCAGGGGCAAACATGTACGAAATATTTCTCTCTTGTTTTCCTTTTCATTTTAATGCTAGAAAACCATTTTGTCTAGAAATCAAAGCAAATGGCACTTTTTTTTTTTATAATAGAAGTAATTGAAACATTACATATGATTTTTTTAATTATTAATTACGGCTTGCCCCCCACATGATGTGAGTGGGCTGGGCTCATTTATTTTTTTTTGGAGGAAAAATAGCAACCAATCAATAAAATTTAGATGAAATAAGTAGCCAAACATATACTGCCAGCTGGACACCCCGAGTGACAAAACCCAATCCATCATCACTCCTTTGTCTATCATTCATTCCATTCAAAGCTTTTCCAAAATCCAGAAGATGGAGGCCACAGCATTGTGTGGCAGCAGAGGACCTCCATTCAGAATGAAAGCAGCAGCAGCAGCTATATCACATACTAATTCTTCACCTCTTCTAATCAAATCCATGGCCTCCCAGAAGCCTTTGCCATCAGCTGCCAAGACTGTTAGCTCTAGAAAGGTCAGTTCTTCTCTGCTCTACCTTTCATCATCATCTTGCTATCAACTCTAATTCGTAGCAGCCATCATTTTCTTATTCTGTTATTGCTCTGTGACAATTAATACCAAGCCAGAGCTCAAATGTCTTCCCCCCTGGCGAGCAAGGCCCTAGAAGCCGCCCACTCGCAACCTCACCTCCAATTAAGCTACTGACAAGGGTGGAGCAACTTAAATTACTAACCAAAGCTGAGAAAGCAGGCTTACTTTCAGCAGCAGAGAAGTTTGGCCTCTCCTTGTCAACAATAGAGAAACTGGGGCTACTCTCGAAGGCAGAAGAATTGGGAGTCCTCTCAGCAGCTACAGACCCGGGAACCCCAGGGGCTTTGTTAAGCCTTAGCCTGGGACTGCTGTTTTTAGGACCCTCTTGTGCCTATCTTGTGCCCGAGGATTACCCTTGGGAGGTTGCTTTGCAAGTTGCAGTTGTTCTGCTTTGCGTAGCTGGTGGATCTGCAGCCTTTGCAGCTTCAAATTTTGTATCCAACTTGCAGAAATCAAATTGATTTTCATTTGCCAAATTTATATGCCAGTTCAGATCATTTATCACTACTGCTAGCAGTCCATCTATGATGCTTTGATGCCGCTAAAAACTAACATCAGCCTTGAATGAGAGACAAGCTCTGTGAGAGTGTGTGTAGAAATCATTCAATACGATTAACGATATCAATTTCCCTTCCACATAAGCTGAGCAACAGTTTCTTTTAATAAAAGAAAAGGACGGAGCGAGGGAGCTAAGAAATCATCACAACGTTAATCGATGATTGCAGCCACACCATTTCAATCTCATGTAAGCTTTTATGAAATGCCCCCCGAGAGAGGGGGGCATGAAAAAAAAAAAACAAAAGATTCAGTAATAATCTTACGAGCAGTTGCAAATATAAAAATACACTAAAAAATAAAACCAAAACAAAATCTATTGTCATCATGCCCCTCATTTGTACTGTCAAAAAAATCATCTGTCAACTTTCCTTCCCTGTGCTCATGTAGAAAATGAACTGCTTTTTGTCCCACCTTGACGCCCTCCCCTTCTGCTTCCACTCTGATAACCTTGCTGATAATCCTCTCCAGCATATCCAGTTGAACCCCTAGGCCGCCCTGAAAACTCACCCTGGTTTTTGAATTCATTCCTGCCATGTCCCCGGCCACCAAAAAAGTTCCCACGGCTCTTAAAACTGTCACTCCGAAACCCACTTCTTCCTGAAGAATACCTCCCCCTCCCACTACTGCTTCCAACTGCAAGCACCAGCAAAATTTTACAATTTTATTTATGCCTGCAGGTGTCGTAGAAGTTAAAAATGAAAAAACAGAAGGCAAATACACAACTGAACTGACAGCTCTCTTTTCCTTTCCCAGACTAAAGAGAGGGAGACTCTTATCCAGGTTCCATAACCTTCCTTTTACTAGCATATCAAAGTTCATTATCTCATGCTACTCCCTCAAGGCATGGTTCTTTACCTCCACCACCTGCTAAGGGGTGGTATAGATCCTTGCTGCTCTCAAGGCATATCTGGAGATGTCGGTCTTTTATTTTGTATTTGGTTACAATAATGGTCTCCTACAAGCTTGAAGTTTGTGGTGACCAGACTCAAAAGGGTGGTTTGGACTGGTCTTGGTGGAGGTTGAACTTGGTAGATATTTGGATGGTTCAAGGAGATCTAAATTTTAGTGGTTATATGGTTCTTGCCTGTTCTGTCTAAGTTTGGATTTTACAGATATGTAGTGATGGTGCAAGCCTTAGGAGACGTTTTCTTGTCTTTATATGCCCTTACTTAAGATTGATTCAACTCTGAAAAAGGTTTACGAGAGATGGTAAGTATGGGGTAGAGGTCTTCACTGGATATAGGAGGCAGTGATGCCAAGGAATTGCTGCAGCCGCTTCAACCCCTCCATTTTTTTAGATTGTATTGTTTCTGCCATTTTATCACCAACCTTAAATCATTAGGTAGCCAGGAATTGGCCTTAATGGAAACACAAGGAAGCAGATCTTATCAGGCTGTTTGGAACCCTTGGAATTGAATTCAATTCCAAGGGATAAATCAATTCAAGTATTTAGAACTCTTTTGAGGGTGTTGATTTGAATTCCAAATGAAATTCAAATCATAAAAAATACACAAAAGTAAATCAAAGGGGAGATCCTTTGATTTGCAAAAAACTTCTCTTCACTTTAAATTGTTCATCTAAATAATATGAATTTCCAGTGACTACTCAGTAACGTGGGCTTGGCACAGTGAACTTAGAGAGTTTCTGGAAGTATGGTAATGATTGTTTTTCAAGGTGCTTTTCACTAAAAAATACATCAAAATAATTTTTTTATTTTAAAAAAATCATTTTTAATATCAGCACATCAAAACGTTCTTCAAATGACATCTCAATTTAGCAGTACAGTTCACAAGATGGGATCTATATATTTCTCTCTCCTTTGTAAGAGAGCACATGAACAAATCAATGACAATCAATGAATATTTCCTCCTCTTACAATTACAAGTCTTTTAGTGGTAATAATACAGTCGGTCATTGCCCTTCTTAAAACCCACTAAATTAAGCAATACTGGTTTTTACATCTTCCCTAAGATTAAATGTCCATTAATGATCATATAATGGCCTCTATTATAATATCCATTTCCATGGTCTACTACTTCACAGTGGCATGGCTTTGATTCCCAGAACATACCAAAGTAATGGCTTCTTTACATTCATTTGCATCTTAACTAACATTTTGAATTTTCATGCTTGTTAATCCAAATTATTATAGTAGAAGGCAGTCATTTTCCAACGAAATATAAAAACTTGAAGAGGACATTACTTGTAATACTTGTCACAATGTCAAATTATTCACTAAGAAGTTGTACCATGCAATTCTGAATTAAGAATAAAATAGTTAAGATTGTTAATTCTATTCAATTCCATAGTATTTTATTCTAAGCATAAGAATTATAATAGGTTATCAATTGAATTCAAATCTCATGTTGAATTGAATTCAATTTCATATGTGATTTGATTCCAAACAGGTTGTAATTGTTTTGCGCCTCTCATGAAGGTGGCACGTGCCACGCAAAGGCTTTATAAAGAAGCGTCTGTAGCCTTTGCACACCCTCTTCTGGAATCTTATAGCCCACAATGGGCTTTGTTTTGAGGTAAAAAAGTGTCTGCAGTATTGTTAGATGGTCTGTCTCTAGAAAAACTATGATGCAACCTAAGGATTTAGCTTTGACTTTAGGCAAATATTTAAGCAAGGAACAAACAAAGAATATATTCAAGCCCCAAGAGTTAATTCTGTGGGATGAGGATTCTCTGCAAAGGCTGCCTTCCATTTAGTAGCCAGGCTATTCTGTATTTTATAGATTGCTGGAAGTTTCAGCAGGACATACATTTTTTTATTAGTCTTTAAACAATTGACTTGTTTAGGTTTCTTGTTTAGGAATTCTTATATATTTCTCGGTTAAAAGTCCAAGTTCCATTAGAGCAGGAATAAAGTCCAAGCACCGTTTATTTAATATGTTTGTAGTAGTCTTTCAATTTCAATGTGAGAGAATTTATTAGGAATAGAGTGCTTAACATTTTGAGTGGGATTCTTTCATTAAGGAATGATTCCTTGATTTTACTAGTGTTAGGCTAGTAGTTTTCTATTTTGTTTGTACATTAATTTATCATATTCTACATCTATTTTCAATTTCTAAATCCCCGAAACACAATATTCTACATCCTGGTCTTGAAACCAACCATCTAAAACTTGTCTTTAATAGGACCGAACCATAAACTTCTAGTCTTTTGGACCATTTGAACCCTAGCTAGTTTCCATCTAGGCCTGGATGTAGGTTTTAGCCCTCTTTAAATGCAATCCTATCTGTGATGGTTGCTAAGGATGATAATTTTACCCGAACCCGATAGATACCCACTCTACCCGATCTGAATAGATAGGAGTTTTTTTGACCCAATCAGGTTTCGGGTCGGGTTCAGATATTGCTCTACCTACCCGGACCCAACCCGAAATACACTAAGAACCTTAAGGTTTGATGAAATTACACTTATACCCAGCTATGTATATATTAATGGAAAATTTAGGTTTTTCACTTCTCCTTTCAGCTTCCAGCCATCACTTCACTTCCTCTCACTCTCTTCTCCATCCAGTGGCGGCGGCAGCAGATCTAGCAGCAGTGGCAGCCTAGTTGTGGCCCTCTATGGAGTTGTTTGTTTTTCAACTGATTTCTATGTGTTATACTGTTTATCTCAAAATTTGTTTTGTGAAAGGGACCAAGCCTTCGATCTCCTTTGGTTTGACATTCCTTTGATTTGTTGCAAGAAAAAGACAAGTCATCATCGTCTCCTTTGCTTAGCAATCTCACAAGGAATATTTCAAGTTTAGATAAGTTTAATTGTTGCTGGAAAATAAGGTTGAAGATACAGGTTTTCAGGTCTTTTCAATTTCTCAGCAGCTAGGCAAAAAAATTTGATCTCATTTTTTTTGACTCAGCTAATCATGCCCAGCAACCATGAAAGAAAGAGATGCAAAAAATCGTTATTTTCTAGGGTATGGACAGCCAAAACCCGGTCAGTTTCGGGTTTGGATATCAAAAATGCATATCCATCGGGTTTCGAGTTGGGCATGGATAGTAATTTTGGGTTAGGGTTCAGGTTCAGGTTCAGGTACGTATAGTTTCAAACCCAACCATAGATACCCATTGCCATCCCCAGTGGTTGGGATTCAAATCACAGCACCAATTCAAGGACATATATAGCTTACCTCGGGTGTTTGTTCTCTTTTCCTCAACAATAGCTTGATGATCCCCGATATTGATAGGTGAAGCCTGGAATTTGTTTTAGCAATTGTTAAATTAGTATAAGAGACAAGACACTTGGCATAAGCTTGCACAGTTGGAAAAAGGAGTGAAAGCACTAAATATGCCATTGACACTCGTGGCTCAAATCAATATCACCTTTTAAAAGATAAGAGAAAAATTAAAATATTATTAAGACTGAGAACATCTGCTTGTGGCTGTGTGCAAGCATGCAAGTGTGTGTGTGTGTAGAGAGAGAGAGAGTTCTGCTCAAGATCAGAAAAACTTGAGTGACCTTTAGCTTTGTTTTTCTTTCATATACATGCAATGTTGGTCACATAAAAGGCACCTCATGTGCATCTAAGTGAAGGCACCTCGGCTGAGAACCTACAAGCACAATGGCCCAAGGATCCACACCTTCATAAAAAAACTCTGATCTCTTGATCCAATTAGTGGAAAAACCTAAGCGCCATCAATCAGTACAAAATACATATAACCTTTCTCCAAATGTACAGGAACAGAGATTAAGAATTGAAGAAAGAAACAGGAACCAATTCAGGTATGTTGCTGGATGAGCTTAAATTGCCATAGGATCATCATTTTTTTTTTGTACTTCATAATCCATATGTTAAATCAATACAAGAGAAAACTGACAAAAAAATGAAACAGGAAGGTATTATACATTACCTCAAGAGCACCCTGCATGGAACTCATAGTTTCAAATTCAACAAAGCCAAAACAGAATCCTTGCTGCAGATCATCAGGGATAACCATAAGCATTACAGAAATAATTGTTTGGTTGGGATGGAATGCAAAAATGTCATGCAAACCAGACCTTACTACTCCTGACTTGAATGCCACCATGCTTGATTGGCCCAAAATGTTTAAATGCCTCTTCAAGCTGTTCAACCGTTGCGTCAAAAGGTAAATTTTTAACAAATATAGAGTGACCTTCAGCTGCAACAAAAGCAAAGTAAACAATATGTGATCAGGAAAATAGAACAAAAACCAACAGAACATCCACCAGACTACCACACGAAAGTCAGATATAAAAAATATTGATCCTGCTGCATCCAATATAGATAACATTATGAGGCAGGCTCCTCACCTACCCCATCAATAAAGGTACCTCCCTTCTAAAGTGAGGGATATTGCCATCAGGGTATATCCACTTGGCAAAAGAGATTCAATCACTCCACTCACACCACAAGCATCTTTATTTTAGAATAATACATGTGGATTGATAATTAGAGAATATGTACATACCAAACTCGAGAAAAAATATCAAGGTATGACAATCTATCAATTCAAAAGGCAAATGATACCTTCTTCATGAACATCGCTAGTTTCACCAGCACTGCTACCAGCTGAAGCCAAAGCCTCTGGTGCAGCTGACTTTGCAGAGTTAGCTGACTGTTGTTCAATGCTTATTGTTGCAGCTCTCATTTTAGTCATAGAAAAATGGACTGGATGAGGTGTATTACCTTTCATCACTTTTAACTATACAAGATTAAGGTTAAAAAATTGTCAGAAGGGGTTAAAATAGTACTAAAATGTACAATAAGATAATTACGAGCATCAACTCACAATTGAAGCATATGATATCTTTGGAGCATCCTCCAAGGAAGCAGGAGCTGCATTAATAGTTGCAAGAATTTCATTCTGAGTTGAATCAGTTACAGGTTCAACCACCTCTATGTCAATCACTGAACCATCCTCCTTATCAGAATGATCACAAACTTCAGAACCATTATTTAGATCTTCCTCTTCAAAGGAAGTAGCAGGATCCACCGTAAGATGATCAGTAGCCTGAGTGGGATCTGGAGAGATTTTTAATTGCAAGTTCAGTATTTGCATTCCCAATGTATATACCGAGGATAATGACAAATATAAAAAAGGGGAGAAAAAAAGAAAAGAAGTGAGAGCCAGAATATTATGCCAACCTGGTTCTACCACATCATCCCAACCTGATTTTGCTGTCAAGGCAGGTGGAGCATTTTCAATGAAACCGAGGATAATGACAAATATAAAAAAGGGGAGAAAAAAAGAAAAGAAGTGAGAGCCAGAATATTATGCCAACCTGGTTCTACCACATCATCCCAACCTGATTTTGCTGTCAAGGCAGGTGGAGCAT